>Ga0272441_10011001_pt1 | contig 13547 bp, 10 predicted proteins | sample SSMProp6N_FD_193582 | JGI IMG/M metagenome (GOLD analysis project Ga0272441, IMG submission 193582) | Marine sediment archaeal communities from Little Sippewissett salt marsh, Falmouth, MA, United States - SSM-Prop-6N | ecosystem: Environmental > Aquatic > Marine > Wetlands > Sediment ... | reverse complement strand
GGTATACTTGTCCATAATAGACCTCCTTGTCGATTCGATTGTGGTTACAACAATCTCTTCGGCTCGGAGGCCTGTTTTTCTGCATCTTTATCGGGCTTTGGTCTTATGGAAGTGCCATTCGGGTCAGACCTTTCCTTATTCCTTTTTAGGTCAAAGGCCTTCTATTTCCCACTGAATTCGCTTGGCCTCTTTATCCGTCTCAAGCCGCACATGTAATCGTTTCAGCCGCGTGCTAACGGATGGACTGTTGCCGATGTTAGCCGAACTTCGCTTTTTGTCAATCCTTAAGGAAAATCGAAAAGTCTGATCCCTTAACACCCGCCCAATGAAAGTAAATTCCTAATTCGATTCCGCTGAGAAACCCCTGGGGAAGCAAAAGGTTCAGCCCTCAAATTCGCAGTTAAGAGAAAAGCGTCCTGTACATTGTAGCAATGGAACTATGTCTCTGTGTCCTCGTGGCTATGAAGCGGTGAAATTCGTGTCACACATTTGCACAACTTTACATGTTTTTACATAAATTGACAATTTCGCACTACGTTGTTTGTTTCACTTCTCCTGTGGTGCGATGTATCGCACCCTACCGGTTTGCAACGCCAAGCGCAAGTCATGGACTTTTTTCGTGTATTGTGGTTTTATTATTTGACATGATGTATGATATTTACTAAACTAGACTATTAACATAGATCATGTACGATTCATAAACAACAACCATTAATCACTAATCATTAATCATTTCTGGAGGGTTTCCATCATGGCGACTCAAGCAGAAATTCTGGCCAATCGGCACAATGCGCAAAAATCGACCGGGCCAAAGACGGCGGAAGGGAAGGCCGCGTCGGCGAAAAACGCGATGAAACACGGCCTTTTTGCGCAGGATAACGTGGTTATCAGCGAAAATCAGGCTCAGTTCGACGCGTTACGCAACGAAATGCTGGCCGAGCTGGCTCCCGTCGGTGCGATGGAAGGTATGCTCGCCGAGCGGATTGTCAGTTTGACGTGGCGGCTCAGGCGCGCTGCGCAGATGCAGGATGAGGTCATCGACGTAAAAATCAGGGCGGAGATCAACAGATCGAAGGGCATTCTGAGCAAGTCGCTGATCACGGGGCAGCCGTGCCGGTTGTCGAAGAATACGAAGCGATGTTATGACGACCTGGCCCTGGGGCTCATTGCCAAGTGGGACTTCGAGGGTGATCGGGCGCTGGAGCGGCTGGCGATGTACGAGCGGCGGTTCGAGGCGAGCCTGTTCAGGACGATGGGCGAGCTTAAGAAACTCCAGGATGCGCGAAAGCGAGAGAAGTCCGAGACGGCCGAGACGGAGGCGGCCTCTGATCGCGGGCAAGATGCCCGCGAGACGCGCGGGCGAGATGCCCGCGACACGGCCCTCGCCACGGAATGCGCAAAACAAAGCCAATCCGGGGAGGGTCAAAACGAGCTAAGTGCTTTCGAAAAAAGGAAATACGAGCTTCTTCTCGGCGCGGCGCCACGGCGAAACAAAGCCAATCATTTGCAGCAGAATGCAGAAATCAAGGGAGATAAGACAGAGGGAGGCAATATGAAAAACAACTGAGGGATAACGACACTCATCCCGTTTTATACGTCGGTTGGATCATGACGACCCGTCCGGCTTGGGCGTCGTGGATCAGGGCAGTTCGTCGCCGCACCAGAGGCGCGTCGTGTTTTCGTCTTTGTCCAGCCAGTCGGCCCGTCCGTCGAAGAACAGGTTGTTGCAGCCGGAACCGCGATGGCGATTGGCGGCGACCCGCCGCGTCAGGTTGCTGCCCTTACTCTCCTGGTCCGAAGCGGGCACGTGCGTGCTCGACCAGACGTCCAATAAGTTGAACCTGGACATGTCTTCCAGCTCGTATCGATCCCGAACGACGGGGCGCCACTCGCCCGCTTCGTTGTCGGCCATGTAAATCCGCCGGGCGGGAGACCGGATGCTGGAGAGCTTGGTCGGCTCATCTTTCTGGATGCCTTTGTTGCCGCTGGTTAAGCCCGGGTTGTCCATATCCCAGGCGTTGACGACATAATCCACGGTTTGGTCGGCATTTGCATGACCGTTCAGGCCGGTTCCGTTGCGGGGAAAGGAGGGGCACTGATAGATATCCACTTCACGATAATCCTGGGCCTTTTTGTATTCCGTGCCCAGGTACGGCATGAAAACCAGGAGCCATTTGACCTGATGATCCAACGCACGTGGAACCATATCGTCGTAATCAAGAACGTAGGCGTGCATCGCCACGCCGATCTGCTTGAGACTGCTCAGGCAATAGACCGTCCGTGCCTGTTTTCGCACTCGCTGGAGCGCCGGCATGAGAATCCCCATCAGCAATGCGATAATCGCAATGACCACGAGCAGTTCGATCAGTGTAAATCCCCGTCGTTTGTGCATGAATATAAACCCCCTTTCCTTCAAGAAGCCAACAAATCAGAAGCACATGTAAACCATTATATCAATTCGACGAGCGTAAATCAAGAACAATGCTCTCGGAAGGAAAGGTGAAGAGCGGATTAATGCTACGCGAATAAATAGCTTGAATTAGGCCGGGAGAAATGGTACCCAAGTCAACATGAAATGAAGCTATGTCGGTTGAGTTTCACTACGTGTTGGGTCGAGACTTCGATTGAGGGCCGGATATGCCAGCCAAACATGGGAGATTACACAGCGCCGTTCGGATCATTGCGGTCATGGTCGTCATCTCTTTCGTCGATTCCGCTTATGCAGAACCGCTCCGGGAATCCAGCGTTGAAATTGGCGGAGAGGACTTTCGGTTCGTCACGATTCCCCCCGGCACATTCCATATGGGTTCCTATTCCGGTGATGGTGACGAAAGCCCCGTTCACAAAGTCACTATTAGCTACAGCTTCGAGATAGGTGCGACGGAGGTAACCGTCCGGCAGTTCAAAGCATTTATCGACGCTACCGGCTATGAAACCGATGCCCAGCGCTGCGGCGGGGCCATGCACTGCCCCTGTCCGGACCGGGTCGGTTACGCGCGGGGTAAAAACTGGAAGAATCCCGGCTTCGATCAGACCGATTTGCATCCTGTGGTCTGCGTCAGCTACAAGGACGCCAAAGCGTTCTGCACGTGGTTATCCGAACAAGGTCATCGAAGCTGTCGCTTGCCCACCGAGGCGGAGTGGGAATATGCCTGTCGAGCCGGCACCACCGATGACTACGCCGGAGAGATGAAGGAAATGGCCTGGTTCGCCGGGGCCGGCCGGGAAGGGACAAATCCGGTTGCGCAGAAAAAAGCCAATTCGTGGGGACTTTACGACATGCACGGCAATGCCTGGGAGTGGTGTGAAGATATCTACCGCTGGCATTATCAGGATGCGCCAACCGACGGCAGCGCCAGTGCGATGCCGGATATCCCCGGCGACACCGTGTCGGGCCGTGACCGCCGTGTCCTCAGAGGCGGTGACTGGTGCCAGTCCGCCGAACGGTGCACCTCGTCATTCCGGCGGGCAGAGCATCGCACTTTTGCTGGATGCGGTACCGGCTTTAGAATCGTACGCTGCGATAGACCGGCCGCCGGCACGATCAAGGCCGTTGAAGCTGCCGCCGAAGTCTCCCCGAAGCCCGCCGCGCGGCACGGCACGGAACGTCCTAAGATAGCGTTGAACGTAGGAGATATGAAGTTCGATTTCGTGCGCATCGATCCCGGCACATTCACGATGGGAAGTCAACAGGTCTATGTCGATCAGTATAACTGGACATATGAATTTCCCGCTCATGAGGTGACGATCGATTACAGTTATTATATGGGCACCACCGAAGTGACACTCGATCAATTCAATCTTTTTGTGGAAGAAACGGGCTACGTTACCTTCGGCGAAAAACGCGGCTGGGCTCACATGGCTGATGATACGGGGTGGCATTATGAAATTCTCTCGGACTGGCGTTTCCCCGGGTTCATTCAGTCTGCGAATGAGCCGGTAACGCATATCAGCCTATATGACGCCTCTGCCTTCTGCGAGTGGATCAGCGCAAAGACCGGCCGTCATGTCCGCCTGCCGACGGATGCCGAGTGGGAATATGCCTGCCGGGCGGGAACCTCAGGCGACTATGCCGGGCGCCTCGGCGACATGGCCTGGTGCCGTTGGAATTCGGATACGATGACCAAAACGCACCCCGTTGCTCGTAAAAAGCCTAATGCCTGGGGGCTCTATGATATGCATGGCAACGTTTGGGAGTGGGTTCTCGACGTATGGCACGAGGATTGCAACGGGGCTCCGACGGATGGTTCTGCATGGCTTGAATCAAACCGTCTTGAACCGGACTGCATTGCACGCGGCGGCTCGTTCGCAAATCCACCCTGGCTTTGCCGCTCTTACATCCGCATGAGAACGGTTGTCGGCTGTCTGGTCCACTACAACAACGGCTTTCGGCTGACCATTGCGCCTCAGTGAGATAGACTTGTTCCTTCTTCGTTCAACAGGATCATTTTACGCGAGCGCATCTCCTACTAAACCCGTATGAAAACATTGTTATGAGAGTAGATGATTATTGTCAGAATCTTCGAGACGGTGGTTATCTCACCCGAAGCCGCCCATCGAATCGCTTCGGGCACCCATAGCGAGTCGCTTCGGCAATATTTTCGGCATATGGGTATCTCCCCGACGACGACGGATGGATTAGCCAAAGTGGCTTACTTCAGGACGGTCCAGAGTGTCACATCGTCGTTGTGCGGGGCCTTTCTATAGCCCTGGGTGACGACGGCAACCATATCGTTATGGAGCTTCGTCTGGGCGATGGTATCCAGGCCGGGCTGGACATTGTAGCCTTCACAGAGGGCTTTGGGGCCTTTGATCCGTTTGCCGGTCGAATCCAGCACAACGCACATCGCCTTTTCGCCGGGCGTCGTGAAACTAACGAAGACATTGTCGTTGCTGAGCAATGTGGCTTGCATATCGTGGGCCTGTTCCGGGTGGAATTGCTTAAAGCCGCCAATGTACTTGCCGTCCGGGCCGATCAATAGGGACCGTGCAGCCCCCTGGCGGTTGCACAGGACGAGTGTGTTCTTGTCGAATAACGGGCATACGGCAAGGCCCGTTACGGTTTGATAATTGAATAGCGCCCTCGACCACCGCGATATATTGCCGAGGACATTGACTTCCAGGGTTAGGCTGCCGTCTTCGGAACAGTTATAGGCGACGAACGCCTTACCGTTCCAGGTGGTTCCCGCCGCCACTTCCGTGACGTCCCCTTTATTGGTGTATGGCTTGGGCCGGGTGATGATTTTGCCGGATGAATCGACGATGAGGAACTTGCCCTGGTATCGTTCGGAGGAGGCATCGCCGTAGGCGATCAGCGCGGCGTCGCCATCGAGCATGGACGTGGCCGAGATACTTTTCGGATCGCGCTGACAGAATGTGATCGGGCCGACGAGGACTCTCATTTCCGGGCTGAGTAGTACGTATCGGCCCCGTCCGCTGCCCGTTCGCTGGTCTTCCTTGTCATTAAAAGCGAGCAGGATGTTCCCGTTGGCCAGCGGCACGGAGTTGTTGCTCTCGAGAAAATAGCTGTCTCGCGTTAAAGTGTAGATCATATCGACACCACGCCGCTGGAATTGTGTGTTATACCTGGCGCCCCGTCCGGCTCGTCCTCTGTGGGGCTGCCCCGCCATGTCGGCGAACGCTTCCCAGCCGACGAAGATATGGCCGTCGTTGAGCGTGCACGCGGTTATTCGGAACGGTCTTTCCTCGGCAATCTTGCCTGTTTTCACAACATGGATTGTCGTCGGATCGGGTATCTTGCGAAGAGTGGCTCGGCCGGGAAGTTTGGGAGCTACCGGATTGACTCGTCGGATCGGCGCCGTCTTTTTAGCGCGATCTCGCGCCATTGGGCGTCCCCAGGCATGATCCGTGAAGAACAAAGAGAAAGTGATCATGACAGGCATTATGATAAGTCGTTTCATAATGAGTCTCCTAATGACCGGTTGGGCATATGGATTTTCGGTGTATCTCTTGGACAACAGCTAAAATTGTCCGCTGCTGGATTGAGAAAGTCAAGTCAATTACTTTCTAATCCGTGAGTGCCGGCCCGTTGGAATCTTTGGGGGGAACCTGAACGATGGACCAAGACTTGAGCTCAATCGCTTCATCGATCTTGCTCGCGATGAGTAAAGCGATGTATTTACCCAGAAGGTGTGCGAGGTCGCTGATGAGAATGGCCCCCATCGCATCCTCGGCCGTTTTGCAGATGGAAGCAAAGGCCGTCACGATCGCTCGTTGTATAAATGCCACTTCCGTGTGATCTTGATCGAGCGTATCTGACACATCCTTTTCGTGACGGCCCCGATCGCTTATGCTCGTTTGAAAAACCTCCGAGACCGCGTTTGCAATCTCCATTTTGATGGTTTGCCAGGGAAGGTCCGGTACGAAACTGACAATCGCCGTGCTGTAAAACGCCAAACCCGCACTCTTGACGAAGGATTTACTCCCTGGAGGGACGTGGACGAGGATCTGTTCTGAAAAGACCAGAACATCAGAGACATATTCATCCAGATACTCTTGTAGAAATTCCCGAACATGAGCGTTCTCGACACGCTCGATCACTTCTGCATCTATCATTTGCTATGCCGCCCTGTACAATCAAAACCATCAGGGGAGTAACTTACGAGGCCAAAGTACGCTGATTGCCTTTACATTCAGTAACGACGGCCCTTATCCATACTTCTATCGACAAAAACGTACCACGTTTGGGGACCGTTGCAATCCTTTTTTGGCTCGGAGTGACAACCCTATGGCACTCCGAGACCAAAAAAACAGTTTTTCGGGGATATTTTTGCCTTTGGGGAATACGAATTGGCATTTTTTCGTGAAAACAGCTTATGTTCCAGGTCTCATCGCCTATTTGCCCGTATTTCGTCGAGTGAATAGGCCTTAGAGAATCGGTGGGATGATCAACGTCAGGATGCCGAAGATGAGGTTTCGGCTTTTTTGACTAAATCCAGGATCCACTCCTCGAAGAAGAAGGGGTAAGCATTGAGTTTCAACGCTTCACCCGGCAGCCTGCAGCCTTCCTTGGAAAGCGCTTTTGTGAGCCGTGCCTGATCGTCCGGAAATTCATCTTTTACAATCTGAAAATACAATCTGTCGAGTTTTTTCTGTCTCTCTTTTTTCTTTCTTGCCTTATGGCTATCCGGCACCTCGCCGGCTCGGAAGTAGTTGGATAATTGACTTGGCGTTAGCTTGCGGCCTTTGAAATACTTCTGCAAACGACGAGGTATTTCATCCAGTAACAATTGCTCGTGCCGAATCGCCATCTCCTGGGCCAATTCCTGTATTTCGTCATAACTATGATAGAAAAAGGGGCTCATAAAGAATGCGGCTGGGCTGTAATCCACCCTTAGATCGGAAAGAAAGACGTAGGTTGCTTCTTCTCGTTTGTCGGGCGTAAAGAGGCTGACCGGGCCATCCCCCAGTAAGACTGAATAGCAGTAACGGTTGAAATCGGGCCGATTAAATCGTACGATATCACTATAGGGCCGTTGCCGTCTTGCCTTGGTCTGTCGGCGCACGTCGAAAATCAGCACTTTGGATGTCGTCGTTTCCCGGGCCAGTTGCTTGATGTCCTGGACCGTGATGGCGGACGTACCATCACCCGGCCGAACGATATCCACAGATTCCATCCCCGGATAATTGTTAAGCCTCTCGTACACATCCGTCGCCAAGACCGGGTCCAGCGTTAAAATGTGTATTCTTGATTGCCTGTCCGTGTAATGTAACATGTCTTGCTTCCTTTCGCGCAGCGTTTACATGCTGGAAACTTGTTGCGGCGACATCATAAGACCTCTTCATTCATGGCTTCTCGACGTTGAGATACTGCCGAATTCCCCCGGCCGAAAATTTCACTATGTGTTCAATACTTCGTTGTGTATATGAAAGCGGTATGACATTCTCATCAAGCCCTTCGAACAAACGATGAGTGTGAACCAAACCGAGAATCTGATCGACTATTGAATGGAGGCAGAGTTCAGCATCCGTTTGACCAAGCTCAGGGCAGACATCGATAAGCGACTGCCTCATCATGTTTCTCGCCGGCTGAATAACTTGACTTATGCATAGTCCTTGTGGTAAGTGAGAATCGGATCTTTCTTGCATGATGAGTCTCATCAACTCTCGCCCACTGCCGCCTGTAAGAAGTGGATCCAGAAATGTCTCAACAAATAATCGTATGAGTGACTCCAGATCGGTCTCATGTGACTCATCGGCCAGTTTTCGGTTGATCTGGTTCGTTTTCTGCCTGGTGAAAATCTTCATCTGTCTGTGAAAGACTTCTGCGTAAAGTTTTTCTTTCCCATGAAAGTGATAATTCACCGACGCAACGTTACAGCCTGCTTTTTCTGTTATTTCCCGGATAGATGTTCCTCTGAAACCTGCATTCGCAAACAGCACAGTCGCTGCATCCAGGATTTGTTCGCGGAGGGTATCTTTCTTTCCTAAACTTTCCTCATCACTCACGCATGAGAATTTCTCCTCAGGCTGTTTCGCTCCGGTATTTTTGTCCAGCAACGATCTAACTTTCAGTAAAAAACTCTTCTTGTATACGGGTTTTTCTACGACATGTTTCGCCCCGGCCTTCATCGCCGTACGCGCCGCTGCTGTATCCGCATAACCGGTCACAATGAGCACCGGTATCTCCGGGAGTATCTTCTTAGCTTCGACTAAAAGCTCTATCCCGCTCATACCGGGCATATGCATGTCGATGATGAGCAAATCGCATCTCTGGGAGGGAAGTTGCGCCAGACACTCGGATCCATTCGCAAAACACTTGACGGTCGCCCCGGTCTGCTCAAGTGTATTCTTTGCAACTCTACATATTTCCGGCTCATCGTCAACAAAGAAGATCTGCGCTTTGAGTTTTTGTTCGAAACGCTTCATAATATGCAGCTCGCAGCGATCACATCGGTTCGCTTTTTGATTTCCTCACATTGAGTAATTGAATGAGTTGTTCGTTCTCAAATTGAAGATAGCTTTTGATATCTCTGAGCGAATAATTAACGAGCCTTTTGACGCCGGCCAGAGAGACGCCGCTCTGACCGGTATAGTTCTTTGCGGTTTCCAAGGCAGCTTCCTTGAGCGTGTCGAACGGCACGACCCTGTCAACAAGCTTCAGTTGCAATAGTTGATCGGCATCCATGTCTTTGCCGGACAAGAGGATTTCTTCAGTTTTAGCCGGGCCGACAATATGGGGCAGAAAAAAGCCGCCGGCCCCTTTCGGAGGCAGGTCGATTTCGGGCGTGGTATTATGAACGACAAGATTGTCACCGACGATTCTGTAATCACAAGAAAAACCTATTGTGAAGATAGGCAATAAGGTTCTTCCGCTTTGGGCCAAAATATAGAGTTTCGTTGATTGAATAACACTGAGCATCATCTGATCGAGCGCGTTGCACATCCTCAGTATTTCATCGGAATCAATCCTGGATTTTGTGAACAAACCATAAAATTCAAGATAATTCTTCTGACCCCGTGGGCTATGGGTCTCATAGAGAATCACGACTTTGATGGAGGGGGCACGTTCAATCTGGTCAAAATACGAGAGGAGTTTTTGTTTCGTTTTAAGGCTACCCAGCCATAACAGAGAGATTTCTTTGAAAGAGACGAAGATGATGTCTCCGTATTGTTTGGCTTCGAACAATTCATTGTCTTGTTCAAGATGTTGGGTTGCCATTGTTCTACTCCTTCTGCTGAAGATGAGTATCAGGTTCAAACATATTTCCGTGTAAAACAGGATGATGTGTCATGAGCTATATCAATTCGGAGGTCGGTTTTGATCCGAGGATTCCGGAGTTGTCTGCTCTCCACATAATAACCATTTCGTTGCTTCTTCCAGGTCATCGAAGATTTTCAATCCAATGCGATGCCTTCGGACCGGGTTTTCGAGAGCCTCTTTTCTTGAAACCAGGTCGTCGGGGACCACAACTGCAACGCGTGTCGTCTCCGATGCGCCCGGCGGACTCAGCGCCGATAGATAGTCCTGCATGACGCTCAAGCCGTTCTTTTGCATGCGTAAGTCGAAAAGGACATTCTTAGATTTCCCATGCTCGGCGATGACCGTTCCGTCTTCGGTGTGTTTGCGTTCAACCAGATATATGTTTCCGATGTGCGACAGCGCGATGTATTCTGCCTTGTCGAATTCTACGTTATATGGCATGGCCCATGTCTCCTCAGAGAAGACTAATGATTCACTTATTTCCTGGATCGTTGTGTAAACAGATCGTAGAGGATCGGTATGACGATGAGCGTCAGGATGCCGGAGATCAGGATTCCGCCCGCCGAGGCGATGCCGACCCCGTTACGCATTTCGGCCCCGATGCCCCGGCCCAGCGCCAGCGGCATCATACCCAGGACGGCCGCGAGCGTGATCATGACGATCGGCCGGAAACGCTCACATGCGGCGGTGATCATGGCCTTGTGTCGCGGGATGCCCTCGGCGACGTGCACGTTGAACTGGTCCATGATTAAGATGGCGTTGTTGACCACGATCCCGATCATCATGACGATGCCGAGCAGCACAAACACGGAAATGCTCTGCCCGGCCAGGGCCAGCGCCCAGATGACGCCGATCAGGGCCAGCGGCAAGGTCACGAGGATCAACCAGGGCTGCTTGAACGATTCCAATATCGCCGCCAGGGTCAAAATGACCAGGATTATGGCGGTCAGACCCGCTTCGCCGAATGCGGCGTTCATTTCTTCGAACATCTCATATGTGCCTGCAAATTTGTACTCGTAGCCGACAGGAAATTGTTCCCTGGCATCCATTTGATCCGAGAGCACGTTTACCGCGGTCCCCATCGGCAGGGTCGGCGCCAGATTCGCAAGGAGTTTGGAGACTCGACGTTTGTCTTCCCGCGTGATCTGGATCGGCACCGTGTGCTCTTCCACGTGGGCGAGATTGCCCAACAGCATGGGCTTGCCCGGTGCGGCAGGGAACAGGAATCTCTCTACCTGCTCTTTGCCGGGGCGGTCGGCCAATTCGACGACGATGTCATAGTTGCGGTCGCCTTTCTTGAATGCCCCGGCCTTGAGACCTTCGATGTTGGCTCGAAGGGTCATGCCGAGTCCGACGACCGGCGCTCCCAGATCGGCCATGACCGCTCGATTGGGTCGTACCGTAAGTTCGGGCTTACCCGGCCGGACCGTTGTATCGCTGTCCTGATAGCCTTCTATCTCATCGGCCAAGTCCTGGATACGTAGCGCAAGTTGGTCGAGGGTCGAGAGCTCTTGACCGGCCACCTCCAACTCGATGTCCTGAGATTGGCCGCCGATAATCGCCGGCTGGGCTACGGTCACGATACACTCGGGATAATCGGCGATGCGTGTACGAACTTCCTCTTGTAACTCGTCGATCGTCAACGTCCTCTGGTCGCGGTCGGAGAAAATGAGCAAGATTTGAGCCAAATAAACCCCTTGCGTGGATTGCCCCACGACACCTTCGACTTTGCCGATGGAACTGAGGATACGCGCCAACTCGGGCGTATCTTTGAGCCGCGTTTCGATCCGACGCACCCGTTCGACGGTTCGGTCCAGGTTATAAGAGGTCGGATACTCCAGCTTCACGAATAACTGAGCCTTATCCGGTTCATCGAACATACCGAAGCCCACCTTGGGCGTCAGCGACAACGCATGCACGAACATCAGGATAATGAACGCCAACGTCCCCAGTGCTGCGAATCGATGCCGTTCATTAAAGGACAAAACTCGGCGATATCCCTGAACCGTTCCGCCGAGCAGGCGGTTGAATCCGGTTTCCATGCGGCTCAACCATCCCCTACCCTTGGGATCGGCGGGTTTGAGCATGATTGAACAAAGAATGGGCGTTAAGGTAAACGATATGAACAAGGAGACCGCCGTCATGATCAACATGCTCAGGGCCAGCGGCTTCATGAACATACCGATCATGCTGCCCATCATGGCGATCGGGAAGAGCACGACGATATTGGTCCCGGCGCTGGCCAGCACCGCAATGGTGACTTCCTTGGTGCCCAATCGTGCGGCCTCTCTCGGATTACCGGTTTGCTGTAACCGCTTGACAACAGCCTCCAATACCACAATGGAGTTCGTTACCAGGATTCCCACGGACATACCGATGGCGATCAACGTGGAGGTGTTGAGGGTGAATCCGACGAGTTGCATGAAGAACAGCCCGATCACGATCGTCAGCGGCATTGTAATGGCCACGACGAGGGTCGATCGGACATTGTATAGGAAGAAAAACAAGATAGCGGCAGTCAGCAGAATCCCCTGGGCGATGTTGATCCAGGCGCTGTGAACGGTGGCTTCGATGAAACGTCCGTCGTCGGTAATCCAGACGAGTTCCATGCCGCCGGGCAGTTCCTCATTGAGTTTGTCCATAGCCGCCCTAACGCGGTTGACCACGCGAACGGCGTTAGCCTCCGCCTTCTTGACGACCTTAATATAGATGCATGGTTTGCCGTCGATGGCGGCTTTCTGGCGAAGCTCTTCCGTCGTCATCACGACGCGCCCAACGTCACGGATATACGTTCGCTGGCCCTGTTGGTTGGCCACCTCGAGCCCGCCGATATCTGCGACGGCTTCGTATTCGGCGTCGAACTTCACGGAGTACTCGCGTCCGGCGTCTTTGATGTGCCCGGATGGGATTGTGCGAACGCCATTCTGAACGGCCCCGACAATATCCGTGCTCGACAGCCCCTTGGCCGCCAGTGCGTCCGGATCCAGCAGAACGTGGACTTCCCGCTCGGCGCCGCCGATCAGTTCGACGTTCGCCACGCCGGAAATCACCGTGATTCGATCTCGAAGCGTATTATCCGCAAAATCATAGAGTTCATCGAGCGTCACCTCTCCCGTCAGCGCCAGGTGGATGATTGCTGTCGCATTAATATCGAACTTGAGAATCTTGGGATCCTCCACGTCCTCCGGGAAGTCCGCACGAACCAGATCGAGTTTCTCGCGAACGTCCGTGGCGGCAATATCCACGTCCACGTCCAGTTCGAATTCAAGAAACGTCTGGCACACGTTCTCCATGCAGGAGGAGCTGACGTGTTTGAGCCCGTCAATCGTCACGACCTGGTCCTCGATCCGCTTGGCCACGTCGGTTTCGATCTGCTCGGGGCTGGCCCCGGGATAGATCGTCGTCACCGTGATGAATGGAACGTCCATCTTCGGCATCAGTTCGAGCCCCATTTTACGGTAGGCGTTCAATCCGAGCAGCATCAGGCCGATGATCAGAGAACTCATGGCAATCGGCCGCTTAATGGAAGCATCCGATAGAAACATTATTCGTCCTCTTTCTGCACGGCCACACGCGTTCCTTCTTCAATCATGTACTGGCCCATCGTCACGACGGCGGTTTCTTCACTCACGTCGCCCTGACGAATCTCGGTCCAGCCGTCCATCTCAATGCCGGTTTGGACGACAACCTGGCGCGAAATGTTGTCTTTGATAACGAAGACAACATTGTGGCCGCTGCGCTGCTGAATCGCGGCCGATGGAATCCCCAGACCTTTGCGGCTTTCCAGAATGACGCTTATTTGTGCCATGGCCCCCGGCGCCAC
>Ga0272441_10011000_pt1 | contig 13548 bp, 11 predicted proteins | sample SSMProp6N_FD_193582 | JGI IMG/M metagenome (GOLD analysis project Ga0272441, IMG submission 193582) | Marine sediment archaeal communities from Little Sippewissett salt marsh, Falmouth, MA, United States - SSM-Prop-6N | ecosystem: Environmental > Aquatic > Marine > Wetlands > Sediment ... | reverse complement strand
ACAAGACAATGCTTATCTGCTGAATATTTTTCCATGGGCGAAATTATACCACATGTCGCATGAGTGTCAATTGACACAACCTCGGTGGGCCATTAGAATTTGGGAATATCGTTTTAACAACAGTCTTATTTGAGATATGAAAAAGTCGTAGTGAGTTCGAATGAATATATTATTAACAAATGATGATGGAATTTTCGCGCCCGGCTTAGCGGCGATTTACAAGGAATTGGTCAAGATTGGACACGTTACCGTGGTTGCGCCGTCCGACGGCCAATCGGGCGCAAGCCACAGTATTACGTTTGCTGAGCCGTTGGTATGCAATAAAGTGGACATCAGCGGCCAATTCACCGGTTTTAGCGTCCAGGGTTCCCCTGCCGATTGCGTGAAACTGGCGGCCATGGAATTGCACGAAGGCCCGATTGATCTGCTCGTGGCCGGCATTAACAACGGGGCCAATGCGGGAATCAATGTGTATTACTCCGGTACGGTTGCCGCAGCGATGGAAGGTGCGTTTCTGAAGATACCGGCTGTCGCCATGAGTCTGGCGGTCGAACCATCCATGGATTTTGAGCAGGCGGCAACATACGGCGTCCAGATTCTCGAAAAACTTATGCCCGTCCGAAAAGGGAGTGTGATTAATATCAATCTCCCGGCATTATCCAAAGGCCGGCCCAGAGGCGTGCGAGTCGTTCCCCAATCGAGTAAGGGCTTTAACGAGTATTACATCCGAGAGCAGAATGAGCAGGGGCAAACCGTTTTTCAATTAGCCGGTAATCCGCACGTTGCCGATGAAATTCCGACCGATACCACGTCGTTGATGGAAGGCTTCATCACCGTCACGCCGCTCGTTCCTGACATGACGGACCACTCCAAGATGCATGACCTTCAAGAAATAGAATGGTAGGTTCTCTATGAAAGCCCTGATCAAGAAGAAATCCGAACCGGGCTTGTGGATGGATGAAGTTGCCGTCCCTGAAATCGGCACGAACGATGTCTTGATCAAAATTCAGAAAACGGCGATCTGCGGTACGGATATCCATATTTTCAACTGGGACGTCTGGGCGCAAAAAACAATCAAAACACCCATGGTCATCGGCCACGAGTTCGTCGGGATCGTCGAGAAGATGGGCGATAACGTTCACGACGTCGAGATCGGCGAGCTGGTCAGCGGTGAAGGGCATATCGTCTGCGGCCAATGTCGAAATTGCCGGGCCGGCCGCAGACATCTCTGCACGGAGCCGAAATGCATCGGGGTGAATCGGACCGGCGCTTTCGCCGAGTATTTATCCATCCCCGTCTCGAACGTCTGGCATTGCGATCCGAATATCCCGACGGATATTCTGGCCTGCTTCGATCCTTTCGGAAATGCGGTCCATACGACCCTTAGCTACGATCTCGTCGGAGAGGACGTACTCATTACTGGCGCCGGCCCCATCGGTTGTATGGCTATCGCCGTAGCCAAATATGCCGGTGCGCGTTATGTCGTGATTACCGACGTGAATCCGTACCGTCTGGAACTGGCGAAAAAAATGGGCCCGACCCTGACGCTGGACGTTAGAAAGGATAGAATCGAGGATGCCGTTAAGCAACTCGGCATGAAGGAAGGCTTCGACGTCGGTCTGGAAATGTCGGGTAATCCCACAGCGTTCCAAGCCATGCTCGCGAACATGTGCCACGGCGGCAAGATCGCCCTGTTAGGGATCATGCCCCAGACGGCCATCGACTGGGACTATGTCGTCTTCAACGGCCTGACGATCAAGGGCATCTACGGCAGAGAGATGTTCGAGACGTGGTACAAGGCCACGATGATGATTCAGGGCGGGATGGATCTGAGACCCCTGATCACCCATCGCTATCACTGCACGGACTATGCCGAAGCTTTTGACGTTATGCGATCCGGCGAATCCGGGAAAGTTATTTTGAACTGGGCGGATGAATAGAAAACTGGTTCAAACCATTAATGCGGAGATGGAAACATGTTCGGACAGATGAAAGCTCACATCGTCGAAGAACTTAAGCAAATCAGCGACAGCGGCCTCTACAAGGCTGAACGCATCATCACCAGTCCGCAAAACGCCCGAATTCAAGTCCGGGGCGGACGGGAAGTCCTGAATATGTGCGCCAACAACTATCTGGGACTGGCCGACCATCCCGACGTCATACGGGCCGCCCGGGATAGCTTCACCCAGTGGGGATATGGTCTGTCCTCCGTGCGTTTCATCTGCGGCACACAAGAGATACACAAACGCCTGGAGCGGAAAATCACCGAATTCCTCGGCACCGAGGATACGATTTTGTATTCATGCTGCTTCGATGCCAACACGGGCCTCTTCGAGACGTTACTCACCGACGAAGATGCCATCATCAGCGATCAGCTCAATCACGCCAGCATCATTGACGGCATACGTCTGTGCAAAGCACAACGATTTCGATTCAGAAATTCCGACATGCACGACTTAGAGGCAAAATTACAGGAAGCCCGTTCGGCGCGGTTTCGCATGATTGCCACGGATGGTGTATTCTCAATGGATGGTACGATCGCCAAACTGGACCGAATCTGCGAACTGGCTGAAAAGTATGATGCCCTTGTTACGGTGGACGATTCACATGCAACCGGCGTGCTGGGTAAACGCGGACGCGGCACGCACGAGCACTGTGGTGTGATGGGGCACGTCGATATTCTCACCGGCACGCTCGGCAAGGCCCTCGGCGGCGCCAGCGGCGGCTATACGAGCGGAAGAAAAGAGATCATCGAGTTCCTGCGCCAGCGTTCACGGCCCTACCTGTTTTCAAATACCCTCGCCCCGACGATCGCCGCCACGTCGCTCAAAGTTCTGGATATGTTGCTCGAATCCACGGAACTACGCGACAAGCTCGCGGAAAACACCCGCTACTTCAGACAGCAAATAGCCGGACTTGGATTGGAGGTGATCCCGGGCGAACATCCCATCGTACCCATCATGCTCGGAGATGCCGTCCTGGCACAACAGATGGCGGAACAACTTCTTGAAAAGGGTCTTTACGTTATAGGATTTTCCTATCCCGTCGTTCCCAAAGGAGCCGCACGCATCCGCACGCAAATCTCCGCCGCCCACAGCAAAGAGGATCTTGCCTTCGCCGTCGAGAAATTCGATGAGGTCAAAAAAGACCTGGGGATATAATGATAGTCTGTGCTGTTATTCTCGGTTTTCTCTGGCCCACAATTGCAGCATAATGATCGCCTTACCCAAAGCTCCCGCAGCGTCTCGGAAACGTCCTGAGCCGTGAGGTGATGAAATCAAGGACCTCGAGTTTGCTTTACGGGGTTATGCGTATCGTTCGCTCCTGTAGAATCTCCGGTTGACAAAGAAGGATTCCGGTCATCAAAACCTGAGGATCACCGCATTGCTGCCTGAAAAACACGGGAAGAGCGAATAACCATTGACTTCTCTGCCCTTTTGTAGTATAGTTGTGAGTGAAATACGGGAAATATTACTGAACACAAAGTATCTTCAGCGCATCCTTACCGTGAAGAAAGGAATACGGATAGCGCCGAAGGATTGGTTGATTTCCCGGATGGCTGAGACACTCTTGAACAGAAAAAGGAAGGATAAAATGAGAACAAAGGCTTTCACACTGATCGAACTGCTGGTGGTTATCGCCATCATCGCGATTCTGATGGGTATCTTGTTGCCCTCATTAAGAGCGGCCAAGGACCATGCCAGGCGGGTCCATTGCGTTCATAACGTTAAAACCCTCGCGCTAGGGTGGTATATGTACCAGGATGAGCACGATGGCGATCTGGTACCCGGCCACACCAACCCGGGCAATTGGGTGAACCGTCCACCAGGTAACGCCACGATCGAACAGAAGAAGCAGGCGATACGGGACGGTCTGCTTCTCGAGTATGTCGGCAAGTCGGTGGATGTGTACGCCTGTCCCGCCGATCAGAGGGATAAGATTCCCGATCAGTACACCTTCAGAAGCTATTCCATTGCCGGAGGTGCGAATGGTGAGAGCTGGAGTGGGTACACGCAGGCCAAGAAATATATCGACCTGCTAAGACCCGCCCAAAGATACATATTCCTCGAAGAGGTCGATCCCAGAGGATACAATGTCGGCTCCTGGCAGATGAATCCCGGATCGAAGACCTGGGTGGACCCGGTCGCCATGTGGCACAACAAGCAAAGCACGATTGGATTCGCCGACGGCCACGCGGTCATGCACCGATGGATGGATCCGCATTTTATCGAATGGAACCTCAAGGCCATGGATCCCGGTGCATCCTTCTCTTTCAATCTTAGTCCTCCATCGGACGAACGGGAAGATATTGAGTATATGGCGAAGGGTTTTCCCTATAAATCTTTAGACTAAGCTTTGCCTCCAGGGCAACGACATGTTCGATTTCTTTGAGCAGCCATGGACACTGATCGGCGCGGCGGTGCTGGTCTTGTTCGGCATGTTCACATTCCGTAGTGTTTTCCCGGAAAAACGCCGCTGGTGGCAATTCTTGATTCCTTTGCTCCTGGCAGGAATTGCTTTCGGTCTGGACGGCCTCGTCAAGACCGACCTGGAGAGAATCAATACCGTTGTTGACAAAGGCATCAAAGCTGTTCGAGATGAAGACGTTCGGTCTGTTGAGAGCATTCTCTCCGAACTTTATAGCGATTCCTATCACCGCTCGAAACAGCACTTACTGGACCATTTCAGGCGGGTCCTTTCGGAACCGCTCATAGCCAATCACAAACCATCCGGCCGGTTAGTCGATATCAAGGGAACTCAGGCGACCGTCATCCTGTTTACGACGGTAGTCTTTGAAAAAAACAGCCAAATCGCTCAGAATTTCACCTCGTTTCTGATGACGAAGACGAAAGTGACTCTGCAAAAACAACCGGATGGCGAATGGCTGCTCGAACGAATTGAAGTGCTCGAACTCAACCGACAACCCGCTAACTGGGGCCATATTCAATAAGCCCTTCCGGAACAATTTCCCAAAGTCCATACCTCAATTGACCGATAGGAGAAAGGTTGGGAGGAACGGCACAGTTTACGGAGTGAATGAATGATGACTTCGGTTAGATTGAAAAAACACGGGTTGCCTTTGAAACCCTCGCTGTTTACCCTTTGTTGGTATCCGAGCAGCAGAAGTTGCGTGGATCCCGCCAAACGAAGGTTGAATCCGCAGCAATTGCCCCCATTGATGGTTCGAAAGGCCGAATGGCGGCGTTAATTTCCTCTTTTCTCTCTTGATTATCATCACTCATCGCCCGTAATCACGGGCTATCAGGAATATGACAACCGGGACCTACGCCTTTGGCATAAGCCCCGAAGTGATATTCATTTAAAATCGTTCAAATCAATTGATTACTGCCCCATAGCCTCACCGGGTCGATATAAGCGGAGGTCGTCAATGTACATCGTCCCGGAACCGCCAGGCGCCGCCAGACCGGCTTTCGTGCCCAATCCTACAGCGATTGTATCCACATCGGTCAGATGAGTGCCTTGATCGGCGAAAGCTTGGAGCGGTATCGTCCATTGTGTCCAGGTACCCGTCTGTGCGGCATTGGCATCCTCATAGGCCACGACAGCAGGAGCGCCGGCGCTGTTAGCGACGGACACATATAACGGATCAGCCGCATTGGCCGAACGGCCCCTGAACCAAAGAGATAATTCCTCGACGCTTTCGGTCGTCCAGTCGCGCGGAGATATCAACGTTAGCACCGCTTCGGAATTTGTTGTGCCCACTTCATTTGTGTAAAGCAGCGGCATAGACTGAAGGCCCCCGTGGACAATCGTCTGCTCGCAATACGGAGGTAAAAGATAGCCGACCTGCGCGCCGTTACCCGCCACGCCGAAGCCATCGATCCAGCTTTGCCAGATAGCCTCGCCGGCCGCGTCGTCATCGCTGTAACCCTCGAAATCGTCCACGAGAACGAAATCGGCGGTCGTGAAGCCCCAAACGAGACCTTTTACAGGATTAGCATCATAAACCGCATCAACCCGCCAGTAATAACTCGTATGCCAGGCGAGCTGACCGGGATCGTAGCTCTCGGACCCAAGGGCTCGACTACCCTTGTATTCCGGCGAAGCGGTCGTCGCATTCTTCACGGCGTCTTTATCCATCCCGAAATAGACCTGATGTGAAGTCGCATTGTCCGCCGGTGTCCAGCTCAGAATTTGCGTATGCCGGATATCCTCGGCCCCCTTCGTCGGATCAGGATCCCCGGCGGCGCCCGGCGTCGTGAAGCCCCAAGTATCCCCTTTATAGGTATCGACGCCGTCACTCTCGTCAACTCGCCAGTAATAAACCTTCTCAGGATCGAGGGAATCGGGTTTGTAGATCGGCTTCCCCTGGGTCGGTCCGGATTCCGCGTTGCTGACATCATCATAGTTTTCACCGAGATAAACGGTGTGTAGGATAGCGCCGTAGCCGGGCGTCCAACTCAACTCGGCATCCAAATCCACAAATTCAGCACCATCAGCCGGATTGGGGGCATAAGCTGTCTTCGGTGGAATTGAAAAGCTCCAAACCGGACCTGCCCAGGGACTATTCGGATCAGCCTCGTTCACCTCATCGATCCGCCAGTAATACGTTGTGCCGGGAACAAGACCCTCGGGATAGGCAAATCCCGCAAAACCGGCAACGTAGAAGGTCGTATTCTGATTGCCCCGAAAGGTGTCCCCCGTTCCATTGCTAACGTCGTCGAAATTATCACCCAGATACACGTCATGAGAGACCGCAAAATCGCCCGCTCTCCAGGAAAGATTAACCCACGTGTCCTCAAGGAGTGCACCGTCCTGTGGATTCGGGCTGGAGGCATAGGGAAAATCACTTCCGGCCCCGCCCATGATGGCTTCAATCTCAGCCGTCGGCAAAACATGGTCATAGAACCGCAGATCGTCGATTTTGCCCTCAAAATCCCGACCTCCGCTTTTCCGATTGCCCACATAAATCACCTCGTCGAAGCTGGTGAACGTCGTTTTATTGGTATTGGCCGCATTGGTATCGACCCATAGGCTCCCATCAATATACCAGTAAGCCGTGCTCGTGCCGCCATCATGCAAGACGGCGTGGTGATGCCACTGGTCCCGTGCATAGGGACCGGGCTCCCCCAGGCTAATCCGTGGAGTGACATTCGTATCTTGAGTGACCCCGCCGGCATAGACTTCAGGACCAAACCGGCGAAAGAAAATGGTTTCAAAACCCGATGGATCTCCCGAGGCGACCATGTACCCGGTATTGGAGCTGCCGGCTGGTGCGAATGACCACCAGGTCAATGACCAGGTCGTTCCCGAAAGCGAGGGGGTAGGTATCACGATGTGGTCGCCAGAGCCGTCAAATTCCGCGGCCCCGCCGAAGTTACCATTCTCCGACCCAACAAAAGCGTCGCCATGCGCGGTGCCGTGATTGGATCCCACGGCATCCCTCAAATCCCCGTCAAATTTCCATTGACCGATGATTCTGGCGCTTGCAGCCGTACTCAGAGTTAATGCCCAAATCATCAAAAACAGAATGAATGCCCACCGAAGTTTCATGCGAACGCCTCCTTCAAAATAAATGTATTTAGATAAAATCAAATACCCTGCTCTTCTGTTCGTACCGGTCCTCCTTCAAAACAGATTCTATTATACCATTTCCCCCATATAAAAGAAAGTGCATACGAACAATAGTCAAGTAGGATTTGTGCGGAAACAAACAGGGCCTATACCGGTCTTCCAGGTATAGACCCCGATTTCTTGCCGTGCCGTAACCGTCTCAGCAGAGATGTCGATTTAGTATTGCTCTGAAAACGTCCCTTTATCCGCCGGACCGATACAGCCGGATGTCGTCAATGTACATCGTCCCAGAACCGCCGGGGCCTGTCACACCTGTTTTGGTGCCCAGGCCGATCGCAAGTTTATCCACATTGGTCAGGTTAATGTCTTGATCGACAAAGGCTTGAAGCGGAATGCGCCATTCTGTCCAGTTATCGGTTGTTGCCGCAGCCGGATTATCGTTGACTTCTACAGCAGGAGCGCTCCCGATACTATCGGGATTGGAAACCGCGATATACAGCCGTTCGGCTGCGTTCGCCGGATCGCCATGAAACCACAGTGACAATTCCGCAACGTCTTGCTCGGTCCAGTCACGCGTCCACGTTAACGTCAATGCGGCCTCCGAATTCGTCACGCCGGCTGAGTTGTTGTATAAAAGCGGCATGGACTGTAAACCGTTGTGAACAATCGTCCGTTCTGCATATGGAGGGAGTAAATAGCCGACTTGCGAACCATTACCGGCAAGACCATAGCCGTCGATCCAATGTTGCCAGATGGCTTCCCCGGCCCAGTCATTGTCGGTATAGTCCTCGAAATCGTCCACAACGAGGAAGTCACCCGTCGTGAAGATCCAGAGGTTGCCGATCCACGGACTTTCCGGATGGAGGTTATTCACTTCATCGACACGCCAGTAGTACGTCGTATGCCAGGCAAGTTGACCCGGATCGTAGCTTTCGTCACCGAGGGCCTTTGTCGTCTTGAATTCCAGTGAGGTTTTAGTGGCGTTGGCCACGGCCTCTGGGTCCGTACCGAAGTAAACCTCATGCAAAGCCGCATAATCGCCCGGATCCCAGGTGAGAATCGGTGTCATCTTCGCACCGGTTGCTCCATTTGTCGGTCTCGGATTCATGGCCATGAGCGGCGGCGACAAGGCGGCCTGTGGAACGATCTGCTTGGGGGTGCCGGGACTCGACCAGCGCATCTCACAGCCGGCACCTCCACCATGCTCATACATCCACAGCTCAATCGAGTACTTTTGACCGGCAACAAGGTCAATTGTTCCACTGTGCTCGATCATTCCCTGCTGTACCCACGTATCGATGATGAGTTGATTGTCAACCCACAGACGCTGGCCATCATCCGTCGTTACATAGAATGTATAGGTCTCGGTGAATGCCGCCTCCACTTCGCCGGTGAATTTGCACGCGAAGTCATCCACATTAACCAGAGGATTTGGCGAATTGTTGCCCCAGTTCCAGTTGATTTCAGGTACGATTTCACCTGTGACAAAAACCTGGAACGGTTCGGGCGGAGGAAAATCGCCCGTCCAGTGATAGTAGTCCGCTCGAAGGCCCCCGCCCTCTTTCGCGGTCGTGAAGCTCCAGACTTCACCCTGGGATGTCACGGCGCCGTCGAACTCATCCACACGCCAGTAGTATGTCGTCCAGGGTTCAAGAAGACCCGGATCGTAGGTAGCATTAATTCCCTGGGGTATCCCTCCCACGGCGTTATTGATGGTGTCAAAATCGTCGCCAAAATAAACGGTATGGAGTACGGCATCGAAACCACCCGTCCAGTTAAGAATTGCATCCGCAGCGATAAATTTACTACCGTCGGCAGGTGTGGGATTATAGGCGGCCTTCGGAGGAACTAAAAAGCTCCAAACTGCGCCTTTGTGCTTGGTCACACCGTCCGCTTCGACGTCATCGATTCGCCAGTAATAAGTGGTTCCGGGAACGAGGCCATCCGGAAAGGGAAGTCCCGGAAATCCGACAACAAAATACGTCAAGGTCTGGTTTCCCTGAAACGTGCCACCCGCCCCATCATTGACTTCGTCAAAATCATCCCCGAAGTACACATCGTGCGAGGCCGCTTGTCCTCCCGGCGACCAGCCCAGGCCCACCCAGGCATCGGGATGGATTGAACCGTCGGCCGGTACGGGATCGGAAGAAACCCTACTCATGCCTAACAGCTCCACTTCGGCGATCTGCACACTATTGACGCTTCCCCCGACGGGCCCGCGAATAGCTGTGAATATAAGCTGGTAATGGTCGTATGACTTGTTGTTATCAAAGATAATCGGCGTCTCGTTCATTGTAAAACGCGGCCAATCGGCCGCCTGCTGGAAATCGACGATCTCGCCGGCGGCAATCAGCTCGTAAGGTCCATTGATGCTCACATTGGCGCCTGAAAGCTCATAGGCAACCGGATCGCGGCCCGGAACATCATTGGCGGTAGTGAACGATAATCCTACGACAACCGTTTGACGAGTTGATGGCGTGACCTGGAAACCTGCCCCGCCGGTCTGCGGATCGGGATCGAAATCCCCTTTGAAGTGCAAATACTTCGTCGCCGTATTGTCGTCGATGGCCAGGGGAGGGGCTTCGTTTCCCGGCCAGTCACCGTCATTCGGAACACCCTGGATGGCATCCCCCGGCAGGGTAACATCAAGCCGGATCCCCTTTGTGATTCCTACTGATAACAGAACGAACACAGTCACAAATACAATAAATGATTTCCACATAATACTCCTTGTCCAAACCAAAGAAAATCAGGACGAAACGTCTTGAAGAAACCAAAAGGAAAACGAACTCCTCTTGCCGGCAAACCCGAATTCTCCGGGGATTCACCCTTCATACCCCATTCATCGCGGATTATAGTCCTAAGCACCTTATATTCAAACATTTATACCATATTCATCATCCCATTGTCAATCTTGGCATATCTGCTTCCAAAGAAAATTTCAAGCTATCCATTTGAATACTTACAGGAAGCAACATTCACCGGTGCGTCCTGGCATCGAATATTTGGCTCCAGACGGATCTTTGGTGAAGAAAATCCATACTCGGAACTGAGGCACAATTAGGCAATACTATTGACTATCTGTCGAGGATTCGAATATTTTTACGGTGTTCTTACCGGCTTGCTTAGCGGCGTAGAGGGCCTGATCCGACCGGCTTGTCACGTCTTCGGGGGTGCTCTCGGCATCATACTGCCCCAGGCCAACACTGACCGACAAGGGAATCTCTTCCTTGTTCCAGGACGTGGGAGAACTGGCGACGGCATTCACCATACGTTGAGCGACCACGGTGGCCTCGCGGAGTGACGTGTTGAGCAGGATAACCGCAAATTCATCCCCTCCGTATCGTGCCGCGGTGTCGATCTGGCGGATGCACCCTTTGATTTTCTTACTTACTTCCCGAATGGCCTTGTCGCCGGCTCGATGGCCGTAAACGTCGTTAATTTTCTTGAGATTATCCATATCGACCATGATGAGGGAGATTTGCCCGCCAAATCGTCTCAAACGCCACAATTCCTTTTCCAGAATCTCGTAAAACGTTTTGTGATTTACCAGTCCCGTCAGACCGTCCGTCGTGGCTTGACGCTGTATCTTTTCGAACAACTTGACATTACCGATCGAGGCGCCGATTAACTGGCTAAAAAGCTCGATCAGAGCAATATCCCCGGAATCGAATCGATCGCCATGGATTTTATCAGCCAGATTGAGCACGCCGACCACCCGGTCCTGGCAAACAAGAGGCACGATGGCACAGTTTTTTGTTCGATAGTTTTCGGCAAAAGCCCTTTGCGATTTTCGAATCACGGGTTTGCGATGCGTGTCGATATCCCCGACGAGAATCAGTTCCTTGCTTCTTGCCGCGACAACCATAAGGGGCGTCGGTGTTTGGTTGAGCGAGACGATTTTATTAATAAGGAAAGGATGGTTGTGTCTGTACAGGTGGAGCATGTTGTTCGTTTCATCGAGGATATAGAGCGAAGCAAATTGCACATGCACCATTTGAGGTATGCTCTTTATACAAATATCCGCGATGCGGTCGATATCCAGACAGTTGATCTGGCGAGCCAGAGGTGTAATCTGCTCGAGCAAGGTGATGCTCGTATCAGTTTTAGACTGGTCCTCTGCTGGACTTGTTTGGGTACTATCCATCTTGGAGCGCATTACCGTATTGTCTCATTCACGTTCCGTGCCATAACTCAACACACGTTTACTCATGCTTATATCGGATATTTCCGCGGGAGGATTCTGGAAAAAGCGTAAACTAAATCAAGGATCGATCAATGGCCTCGGTTCCAAATACTATTTGTCAGGCCAATCTCATGCTTTCCGACCGGGTAATTTCAAAGGCTACCCGGGATCATAGGCGAGTGAACGAGGCGGATATTCTTTTCCAGGGTTCCTTATCTTCCCAAGACAGATCACTGACACACCCCTTTTCAGGCACATTAAAGGTCGAAGAATGGGCTTTTGCTTTTTCCCGCCCGAAAAGAACCAGTCCGATAACCGGAGAAAGAGTGTCTGAAAAAAATCTTTAAAAAAAACAGAAATAGAGTTGACGGAACCACGAATGCGTTTTACATTTTATAAAATGTAAAATACGATTTGATTGCCTATCAGGGTTCAAAGATCAAGAAACATGTTGAGGTGTGGTAATCAAATGATGATGGCTTTGGAATTTGCTACCTGTGGTAAGACTGTTGAGTGTTTCGTTTGCATCAAAGATTGGATGGGTTGTTAATGTCGAGTGACAGGCTCGATGCGATAAAGGTTTTGAAATGCAGTCAGGCATGAACAACGATACCTTGCATATACCTGCAAAGCTTTATCGAATAGGCGAGTTGGTGAGCTATACCCCCTTTTCGAGACAGACGATTCATAACTACACGATTATGGGGCTTATCCGCGAAGCGAAATGGACCGAGGGGGGACATCGGCTTTACGATGAGTCCGTGTTTGAGAGATTATCGGAGATTATGAGGCTCCGAAAGACAAAAACCCTTTCGGAAATAAGCTTAATCCTTCGTAAGAAGGAAGAACTGAATCCGGCATCCGATTGATTGCATAGGGAACCCAGACGCTGATGGCCGGCAAGGAAGCAAAATGAAGGATGGTTTGAAGGATCGCGTATGAATCTGTCAGCACTGGTTACGGATAATATCACTGAAATACTGATTCGAATCGTTAAGTTCACGCAAACTCGCCACAAGATCCTTATTCAGAACATTATGAATATACGCAATCCTGAATTTGTTCCCAAGGAATTGGAAGTAAACGAGTTTTCCAGCTTGTTGAGTCACGCGGTGGACGAGCACGTTCGAAACCAGCGGCTCGTCCTGAGTGATACGGAGAATATCAAATTTGACGCGGGAGGCCGGCTGGAGGTCAGGCCCGTCGTCGATGAACTCAGCCAGAAGCTTTTTAAAGAGAATCGAGGAAAATATCTTGAGCGGCAGATGGATAAACTCTGGGAAAATTCGCTTAACCAGAAGCTTGCTGCTGAGTTGCTCAGACAAAAGCAGGGAGTGGTCGCTCCCAACAAATTATGAGGATTGAATTGTATCTGATGTTAAGAAACGGACCAGGAAAGATAGTATGGGTCTTTAATCTGTTGGAGTTTTAGAACCTGGATTTCCCCCAAGCCGGGTCGCTTTTCATGGAGGAAAGCTTGTGAAGACCGAGCAAACAATCTCGATCGAAGAAATATGGGAGCAATTTCACAAAACCAGTGATGAGCATTTCCGTAATCTACTGATGGAGCACTACCGGCACCTGGTCAGATACTGCGCCGAGCGGTTGCACAGTAAATTGCCGGACAAGGTCGAACTGGACGATCTGATCAGCGCCGGCATTTTCGGCTTGATGGATGCGATTGATAAATTCGACCCGTCCGTCGGCGTGAAGTTCGAGACCTACTGCTCGCCTCGCATTCGGGGATCTATTCTCGACGAGCTTCGGAGCATGGACTGGGTCCCTCGGCTGGTCCGCGCCCGGGCGCACCAGTTGGGAAAGGCCGT
>Ga0272441_10010999_pt1 | contig 13548 bp, 13 predicted proteins | sample SSMProp6N_FD_193582 | JGI IMG/M metagenome (GOLD analysis project Ga0272441, IMG submission 193582) | Marine sediment archaeal communities from Little Sippewissett salt marsh, Falmouth, MA, United States - SSM-Prop-6N | ecosystem: Environmental > Aquatic > Marine > Wetlands > Sediment ... | reverse complement strand
TCGAAGCGGTTCGAGACGCAATTCGGCCGCATACAGCGTTGGTCTCGATCATGGCAGGGAACAACGAGATCGGCACCCTCCAACCCATCCGGGAAATCGGCACGCTCTGTCGCGAACGGGGAATCCGATTCCATACGGACGCAGTCCAGGCCTTTGGCAAGATCGATCTGCCAACCGATGTGATCGACATGCTTTCACTGTCGGCACACAAGTTCCATGGCCCAAAGGGCGTCGGGTTGCTCTATGTCAGGAAGGGCATCAAGCTCACGCCGATGCTTCATGGGGGCGGACACGAACTCGGACGGCGAAGCGGGACAGAGAACGTCCCCGGGATCGTCGGTCTTGGTGCTGCAGCGAAACTCGCCTTCGAGGAACGCCATGAGGTCACCCAGCGGATGCACGCATACAGGAATCGTCTGATCGAGGCCGTATCTGAGATGGAGGGGACACGTTTAAACGGCCACCCCTCAGAGAGCTTGCCTCACATCGCCAACTTTAGCTTCGAGGCGATTGAGGGTGAGAGCCTGATCATGAAGCTGGACGAGCACGGCATCGCGGCGTCCACCGGTTCCGCCTGCTCTTCACCCAACTTAGAGCCCAGCCATGTGCTGGTTGCGCTCGGGGTTCCGCTCTCGATGGCCCATGGGAGTTTGCGCGTGAGCACCGGCAGGCAGACCACAGCCCAGGAAATTGACACGATCGTGGAGACACTTCCTGGAGTTGTCCAAGCGCTTCGAGACATCTCTCCGTTCAAACTAGGAGGCTGATTGTGTATACCGAGAAAGTCATCGACCATTTCCGCGAGCCCCATAACCGCGGCAAACTGGAGGACTATTCCGCCATCGGCAAGGTGGGCAATATCGTCTGCGGAGACGTGATGTGGCTTTACATCAAGGTCGAGCAAGACGAGCAAAAGCGTGACATCATCACGGACATCTCGTGGGAGACCTTTGGCTGCACCGCCGCAATTGCGACCTCATCGATGGTTTCGGATCTGGCAAAAGGCAAGACTGTTGAGGAAGCCATCTCGGTGACGAATCGAGATGTTGCAGAGGAGCTGGGAGGACTGCCCCCAGTCAAGATGCACTGCTCCGCCCTCGCAGCGGATGCCCTCAACGAGGCGATCTACGCCTACCTTGAGGAGCGCGGGAGAGAGATCCCTGAAGCGCTTCAGAAGCGGCACGCGCACATCGCGAAGGAGATGGAGCAGCTCGAGAAACGCTATGCCGCGTTTCTCGGGAAGGACAAAGCGTAACGCGCAATGCACCTTACCAAGAAGTCTAGCTATGGATTGATCGCAATCCTGGAACTCGCGGGCGCATCCGCGGAGTCGCCCCGTCCAGCGTCTCGCATTGCCCATCGGTACTCACTCCCACCCGCGTTCATCGAGAAAATCTTCTACGAGCTGCGTCATGCAGGTTTGGTCCACTCCAAGCAGGGCCGATCCGGCGGTTACTACCTTGCCAAGCCCGCGGAGACCATCACGGTGCGAGAGGTACTGGAGTCCTTGGGCGAAACACTCGATCTCGTCGGCTGCCTTAGTGGGGACTCCAACTGCGAGTTGGATCACTGCTGTCCTACACAGGGTGCATGGCGTCAGATCGACCACCGCTTCAAGAAGATGCTCGAATCGCTCTCTATTCGCTCACTTCTGGAGGATGGCGAGCGATCTCGGTAATCGAGACCTCTTGACATCTGCGATGCCCAACAGCCGTACTTTTCGAGCGTTTGAGTAATGTGCATTACCGACAAGCGCGAGTGATTGTGCTATAGTTTGCCCGAGAAAGAACCCCCTCATCTTTTTCACCACCCGGAGTGGGCGGCCGAGCGAACAGCGCGGCCGCCTACACATTCACGCTCCTGGAAGCGCGGAAACCAGTAACCGATGGGCAAAGTAGACTCCGCTCACGAGAACCGGGAACAGAATGATCAGCGACATCGTGAGTGGAAAGAACTGCAAGAATCCGCGTCTCGATTTTCCCGGCCACCCGTATCCCTCCGCGAAGAGTATCTCCACCGGCGTCCGCTCGTGATGCCATGAGCTTGAGCTTCCCTCAACCCATTTCTCGACGTCACAAAACGGTGAATTCCTCAAAGATTGCCGCCTCAACGCGAGGAAGATCCCGAGGTAGGCGACCATCAGCGTAAGCAGCGGAATTGTACCTGTGAGAAGGGCTATTGCATTGAACAGGCTGTGGGCAAGCACAGCCGTTGCAAACGCCGCAAGAGTCCACAGCCAGCGACGCGCTTTCCCCGCCCTCCAGCCCCACCCCAGCATGAATCCGGCCAGTGCGTCAAACATAAGGTGGCCGGGGAACGATCGTGCGTACGCTATCCATCGGAAGACTTCGTTGAAACGCCCGATTTCGCCGGAGATCCAGGATGGATACGAGCGATGGAAGATGTACCAGAAATCCTCATAGACTCCGAACCCTACGCCCAATACGCCGAGCAGAATAGCGAAGTCGATGGGCTCGATCAGCGCGGGATAGCCCAGTCGGGCGATGGTCAGAAGGAAGATGGCGAGTTTCACGCCTTCTTCCAGCAGCGGAGCCGCAACAACACTGGACCAAGCACCTGAGGCTCCAAGTCCCGGCAAAAGACGCCCAATGAGCACCACAGGGACAACAGAGAACATCCCCAATCCGAAGGCGAGGAACATGGGAACGCTCCGAAGCCTTCGATGTGGGTGGCTCGCGTACAGCATCGCGATATAGAGGAGCGCAATCGCAGAGGATAGGTAGATGGACGATAGGAACAACCTCACGGGACCTCCCAAGGAGTGTTCGCGGCACTCGCCCAGACGCGTCGTCGCATCACAGGAATTTTACGATGTAGTGGAAGTAGAAATAGAAAACGGGCAACGCAAACAGCAATCCGTCAATCCGATCCAACGCACCTCCGTGTCCGGGCATGAACGTGCCGGAATCCTTGACATCTGCTGCCCGTTTCAGCTTGGAAGCGAACACGTCTCCCAGTTGCACGGCCCATCCAATCAAGAACGATGCAATCAGCACGTGGTGGAATCCACCCCAGAATACGAGTTCCCGCCAATCTGCTGAGAAGGACGCGCCCACCAGTGCGCCAGCTACTGTCAATAGGAACCCTCCGGCTATCCCTTCCCATGTCTTGTTCGGACTCACACTCGGAAATGCCTTGTGACGCCCGATGCTCTTGCCCACGAAGTATGCCCCTGCATCGTAACCCCAGACCATGAGCAACACCGCAACGCCGCTCACAGCACCGAAGTGGGGAGAGCTTCCCTGTCCCGAAGTGTAGATGAGGTAGAAGTAGTGCAAGAGCCAGGGGATATAGAGCAGCCCAAAAACGCCAGCTGCAGCTTGATTCAATCCATCGCGGTGAGGCAAGCTGCGTAGGTAGCGAAGTACCTGGTAGGCAATCGCGCACATCAGCGCAACCTCCGCATACCGTGCGTCAAAGATGACGTAGCTCAGCGAGAGCAAAGGCACCCAGATCAAGAACTCCGGCGCTGCCAGTTTGATTCCCAGCCGCTTCATCAGCTGGAGGTACTCAATGGCCGCCGGATATGCGACGAGCAACATGACAAGCCCGACGATCCATTGGATATTGAACCGCGTGCCAAGGTACATCGAGCCAAAGACGACAGCCATCGCCACTGCGGCACTCGCCAAGCGGCGCAAGAGATTCACGAAACCTCCCCCTCCATCCACGAACGGATGTGTTGGTCGAAAGGATAGCACCGCACTGCATTCCTTCCAACTATACAGTAACACTCCGTGGGATCTCATACGCTAGAACTCAAGCACCGCAGTACTGTAGACTTCAATCCGAGTGGTGAACACAGGAGGATATCGAATGCTTCAGTTCTGGCCAGTGAGGCTTGTTGAGCGGATCTACAACTCGAAACTGGTTTCACGCTCACCTTCCCAAGCAGCACTAGTTATCGCCGCGATTGTGGCCCTGTGGCTAGGGATCGTATTCGGCATCTACTCAGCTGCTCCCCGCGCTGCACTGGCGACTGCGTTTAGCGTCTGGCTGAGCCCTCCTCAGTTGCTGCTCTTCTGTCCGCTCGGGCTGGTAGTAGCACTTCTCTCCTGCTACTGCTCGATGAAGAGGCTCGCGGCGAACCTTGCGGACCAATCTCTCATCGCTCCAAAAGCAGCAAGGCGGGCTCTAGGTGCGTTGAGCGTCGCGGCGAGGACGGCAAACCAAGCGACAGCTGCGATCGCATTGCCAGTCTACGTTCTCGGCACATTCCTAATCCACCAGCAGATGGACGCAAGCTTCGGAATCAAAGTCCTCGTAGTAATCCTCTATTGCGGCCTCGCGTTCCCGACGATCGTCGCAGGCATGTGGATGATCATCCACGGGCTTCTGGCGCTCTTCCTCTGTCGAAGAGACGTCTTCGATGGGTTTCAGTTCAATCCTGCGTCTGGATATGGAGGGATAGGTCCATTTCTAAGACTCATACTCCTCTGCACGATGATCTGGTTTCTCCTCACGTTGCTTACGTGGCTCGTCGGATTTGGTGTTGTCGCCCGAAACGCCAGCCTTGTGGAGGTTCTTGGGATTCGGGAGAGCCTGGAAACGCAGTTGGTTCCAACGTGGTTCGCAATCCTCGTGTTGGCGACCCTCCTCATTGAGACCATTGCTGCCGTCGGACTTTCAGTCGCTTGGGTTTGGGGGCTTGCGTGGGTCCGGAGTCGGCGCAACGCCGAACGTCGGCGTCTCCGGGAGTTGGCCCGCCAGAGATGGCCTGTTCACTCTGAGCAGACAACCGCTGTGTTGGTCAGGCTCTGCGCACTGGAACTGGCGGGCTCGCCTGTCGGGGCGACAGTCAACGTGCTCGCGGTCACCGCAAGCGCCGTGGCCTCAGTCTACTTCCTGGTCGATGCAATCCTGTAGTCACCCCGAGGCCGCATCCAGATGCTTCGCCGCCGGTCCTTCACTGTCGCCTCCGAAGCGCCGCGAACGCCGTTGGTATTCGCCAAGAGCCTTGAGCAAGGCCGAAGGATCGAAGTCCGGCCAGTAGATTTCTGTGAAGATCAGCTCGGAGTAGGCGCACTGCCACAATAGGAAATTGGACAGCCTCTGCTCGCCGCTCGTACGGATAATCAACTCGGGATCCTCGATACCGCCCAGATACATCGACGCCGCAAGTCGATCCTCATCGATATCATCAGGGGAGATCGCGTTTGCCGCCACGTCTCCTGCAAGCTTTCGAGCGGCTCGCACAATCTCGTCACGCCCGCCGTAGTTCATCGCAACGGAAACGGTCAGTCTGGTGCCCTTGGAAGTCGAATCAGCAGCTCGCTGGGCAGCTTCCCTTACACCCAAAGGAAGCTGCGACGTATCGCCGATGAATTGTAGTAGAACGCCCTTTTCTATGAACTCCCCGATCTTCTCTGTGAGGTAGTACTCGAAAAGGGACATGAGGTATCCAATCTCTGCTTCGGCACGGCTCCAGTTCTCCGATGAGAAGGCATACAGCGTTAGGTATCGGATCGGGAGGCTCTCGCCGACAAACCGGATCAATCGCTCAACGGCTTCTGCACCAGCGCGGTGTCCCTCCGCGATCGGCAGGCTCCGCTCCAGAGCCCATCTTCGGTTGCCATCCATGATGATGGCAACGTGTTGAGGGAGCCCTGCTCCTTTCAATGCATCGATTCGTTTCGCTAGCTCTTGGCTTCCAGGCATGCTTTCGCTTCGGCCGCCATCCTCAACGAGCCGGCGACGAACAAGACATCGTCCGGGCCCATCTCGGAGAGCGTTGCAGTCACCCCCGTGCATACACCTTCATGATACGCGACATGCTTGAACAAGGCTTGTGCGCGTGGCCGCAACTCCTCCACATCCATTGCCCTCGCAGATTGCGGAGCGCAGACCGCGATCCGCTCGAAAGCTTCGGACAGCGCTGCCAGAGATCCATCCACATCCTTGTCCGCCAAGGAGCCAAACAACAGGAACCGGTGCGCCGCGTTGGGCACCAGCTCTCGAACATCTGCTGCCAACGCGTGCGCGGCTGCTAGATTGTGCGCACCATCAACCACAACTCTCGGCTGATCTTGTATGGACTCCATTCGCCCCGGCCACCGGACACGCGCCAAGCCGCACCGAACTGCCTCCTCAGGCACGACAAACCCAGCGACTCGGAGTGCCTCAATCGCTGACAGGGCAAGTCGCACGTTCTCCATCTGAGTTCGGCTGGGCAACGGCACCCGAACGCTCCAGGCGTGCTCCTGCGCTCGAAGCTCCAACTCGATGCCTTTCCAGCCAAGTTTGACGGTTCGCGCCGCGAAGTCCTCCGCCTGACGCAACGTCGCACCCACAGCAGCACACGCATTCGCCACAACGTCACGCACCGACGCCGGCAGTCGCCCGATGACCAACGGCGTGTTCCGTTTCGCGATGCCCGCCTTCTCCCAGGCAATCTCCTCGACGGTGTCTCCAAGTAGCGCCTGATGATCCAGCGTAACGTTGGTGAGAACACCTACGCGCGGGGCGACAACGTTGGTTGCGTCAAATCGGCCACCCAATCCAACTTCAATCAACCCCAGATCGATACGCTCCCGACGAAGATGCTCGAACGCAACGGCGGTGATCACCTCGAACTGGCTTGGGACATCCTCGAGTAGCTCGGCAAGTGGCGCAAGATCGGACACGATCACCGCAAACTGGTCTTCCGCAATCCAGTCACCGTTGACCGCAATGCGGTCGCGGAAGTTCATCAATTCCGGCGATGTGAATCTCCCTACGCGATAGCCGGCTTCCCGAAGGACGGCATCCAACAGTGCCACCACGGAGCCCTTTCCATTGGTCCCTGCGACATGGACTGTGGGATAGGCAAGCTGCGGGTCGCCCAGCCCTGCGACCAGCGAACGAATCCGTGCAAGGCCCGGCTTCACCTCGAATCTCGGGAATTGCTCGAGGGTTCGCCGGGCCTGCTCGTAGTTCATCTAGGCTCCAAGAGAGGCGAGATTCGCCTCAAGGCGCTCCTTCTTCTGGGCGAACTCTCCCTGCTTGGCACGCTCCTTCTCCACAACATCCTCAGGAGCCCGTTCCAGGAACTGCTCGTTTGCAAGCTTGGCGCTTGCCTGTGCCAGTTCCTTCTCGACCTGCTTCAGTTCACCTTGCAGACGTGCCTTCTCTGCAGGCACATCGATCATGTCAGCAACATCCACAAACAGCTCGCCGCAGGCGAGCACTTTGCGTGCGGAGCCCGGCGCAGGATCGATGTTGGCTCCGAAGGTCCAAGCTCCTGTACCTGTCATGGCGCGAAGGGCAGGTTCGTTTGCACGCAGCGCGTCAATCAGCGCTTTGGATACCACATTCAGCGTTGCCGGAGGCTGCGCCTTGGCTGGGACATTGAGATCTGCGCGGATTGCGCGGACGCCGGTGACAACCTCCTGCAATGCCGCCATTTGCGCTTCGGCATCCGCATCGCGCACACCAGCTTCCGGATAAGGTGCCCTGGAGATGGACTCCGGCTGCTCGCCGAGCACCTGCCAGATCTCCTCGGTGATAAAAGGGACCATCGGGTGCAGCAGCTTCACGATGTCTCGCAGCACGCCGTACAGCACACCCTTGGCCGCTACATCTCCGCGCTGTAATCTGGGCTTGACCATTTCGACATACCAGTCGCAGTAGTCGTGCCACACGAAGCTGTAGAGCGCTTCTGCCGCGAGATTGAAGTTGTAAGCCTCGAAGTGCTCGCGCACCGTCTGAGTCGTTTCGGAGAGTCGCGAGAGGATGAACCGATCCTCAAGCGCCTCCACCGTAGCAGGCGCCGCCGGACGATCGTCTCCGAGATGCATGAGCACGAACCGTGTCACGTTCCAGAGCTTGTTGAGGAAATTGCGCGCGTCGTCCAGCTGTGTCGTCGGAGTGCGCATCGTCCGACCCTTGCTCGTCGCATGCGCCAGCGCGAGGCGGAGCGCATCCGCACCATATTCCTCCATCAGTTCCATCGGGTCGACGCTGTTGCCCTTCGACTTCGACATTTTCTGTCCCTGCGCATCCACAATGAGCGGCGTAATGTACACCGTGCGAAAGGGCACGTCGTTCATGAAGTGGAGCGATGCCATGATCATCCTGGAGACCCAGAAGAACAGGATATCGAATGCCGTCAACAGGAAATCGGTCGGGAAGTACGCCTTCAAATCCTCCGATTCGTCCGGCCACCCCATGATCGAGAATGGCCACAACCACGACGAGAACCACGTGTCGAGCACGTCCTCGTCCTGACGCAGCGCAACGTCCTTGCCGTAGTGCGCGCGTGCTTTCTCACTGGCTTCTTCCGAAGAATGGGCGGCAAACGCATGGCCATCCGGGCCATACCAAACCGGAATGCGGTGTCCCCACCACAGCTGCCTGGAGATGCACCAATCGCGGATGTTCTCAAGCCAATCGTTGTAGAGCTTGCTCCACCGTTCCGGCACGAACTCGATCCGTCCGTCCTGAACGGCCGCAATCGCCGCATCCGCCAATCCCTTCATGCGCACAAACCACTGGGTGGAAATCAGCGGCTCAATCGCTGTCGAACAGCGCTCGCAGTGGCCGACCGCGTGCCGATAGGGAACGACTTGCTCGAGCAATCCATCCGCCTTCAGGCGTTCAACCACGGCGTTGCGGGCGGTCTCGCGGTCCATCCCGGCAAACGGCCCGCCGTTCTCGTTGATGGTGCCGTCGTTGTTCAGAATATTGACCGACGCAAGGTTGTGCGTCTTGCCGATCTCGAAGTCGATCGGATCGTGCGCCGGCGTAATCTTCAGCACGCCGGTTCCGAACTCGGGATCTACTTCCGAAGCCCCCACAATGGGAAGCACGCGGTCGAGAATCGGCAGCCGTGCCGACGTCCCAATCAGATGCGAGAATCGCTCGTCGTCCGGATTTACAGCGATTGCAGTGTCGCCAAGCATCGTCTCCGGACGCGTGGTTGCGATGATGACGTGCCCGCCGTCTTCGAGCGGGTACTTGATGTGATAGAGCGCGCCATCCAGGTCCTCGTGTTCGACCTCAAGGTCGGAAATCGCGGTCTGGCATCGCGGACACCAATTGACGAGGTAGGCGCCACGATAGATCAAATTCTCTTCGTACAGGCGCACAAAGACCTCACGCACAGCACGGGAGAGGCCGTCGTCCAGCGTGAATCGCTGGCGAGACCAATCGCACGAGCACCCAAGTGCTTTGAGCTGGTCGATGATCTCAGAACCGTACTTCGCTTTCCAATCCCATACGCGCTGCACAAACGCCTCGCGGCCCAAGTCGTGCCGCGTCAGGCCTTCCTCGGCCAGCGCCTTTTCCACCACGTTCTGGGTGGCAATACCCGCATGATCGGTTCCGGGAAACCAACAGGCTTCGTCGCCTCTCATCCGGCGATACCGAATGACCACGTCTTGCAGGCCGTTGTTCAGCGCGTGCCCCATGTGCAGCCGCCCCGTGACATTGGGCGGCGGGATCACGATCGAGAATGGAGCCTTGCCAACGACGCCGACGGCCGCGCGGAAGAACTTGCCTTCTTCCCAGAAGCGATGAATCTTCGCCTCGACCTCTGCCGGCTGGTAGCGTTTGGATAGCTCCATGATCTCCTCCGTCCATCTTGTCCTGCGGCCCGTTGTTACGAGCGGCCGCTCCTCGAGTTCTCTGCTACGATGTCCACTCGCCCACCGTAAGGGCGTAGTCATGCAATTCGTCCGGGCTGAAAAACAGCGCCAGCTCGCGCGCCGCGGATGCCACGGAATCCGAACCATGCACCAGGTTCTTGGTCAGGTAAATCCCGAAATCCCCGCGGATCGTGCCAGGCGCTGCCTCTTGCGGGTGGGTCATCCCCATCAATCGCCGCACGACATCGACAGCGTTGTCACCTTCGATCGCCATGGCAATCACCGGAGACGCGGTAATGAAGTCGCGCAGCGTTGGATAGAACGGCTTCTCTACGTGTTCCGCATAGTGTCTCGCAGCCAGATCCTCGCTTACGTGCATCATCTTCATGCCCACGATCTTCAAGCCCTTTACCTCAAAGCGCGAGATGATCCGTCCGGTTAATCCACGCTGCACGGCATCGGGTTTGCACAATACAAGCGTTCGCTCGATTGCCATTGCGCCTCCTAGTCCTTCCGCATAAATCGTCCTCCTTCGACCTCTTCAACCAAATTCTCCAGTTGAAGCAGAAGGAGGATGTGCGACGCCTCGGTTGGCGAAAGGTCCGCCCGAGCAATGATATCGTCCATATGAATGGGTTCAAGACCGATCAGCTCGTACACGAAGGATTCCTTCTCCCCGAGCTTGGGCTCCTTGGGCGCGTTCTCCGGATCCGCGGGCCCAACATCCAAGCGAAGATCCGGGAACTCATCCAGAATGTCGTCCACGGAATCCGCCAAGGTCGCCCCTTGTTTGATCAAGCGATTCGACCCGGCAGACGTCAAGGTGTTGATATTCCCAGGAACCGCAAAGACCTCTCGCCCTTGTTCGAGCGCGCATCGCGCCGTGATCAGAGCACCGCTTCGCTCGGGTGCCTGGATCACGACCACACCACGCGAGAGCCCGGAGAGAATCCGGTTCCGTTGCGGGAACGTCCACTTCGCAGGGCGGCTCCCCATGGGATACTCACTGAGCACCGTTCCGTGTTCGACGATCTGCTGGTACAGGGGTTGATTGGCCTTGGGGTAGGGGTAGTCGATTCCACAGCCCATCACGGCAACCGTCAAGCCTCCGACATCCAGCGCCCCCTGATGCGCGGCTGTGTCAATGCCGGCGGCCAATCCACTCACAACGGTACAGTGCTTCAACGCCAGTTGCGAGGCGAACCTGCCGGCAATCATCTTCCCATAGCGGGTGCCGCGGCGTGTGCCGACAATGGCCAGGGCACGCGGCGAGTCAATCGGCAGGATTCCCCGGACATAGAGTGCCATGGGGGGATCGTCGATCTCGCGAAGCGTCGGCGGGTAATCCGGATCCATCAACGTTACGATGCGCACGTCCTTCTCGGCAGCCTTGGCCATCTCTTCGTCAATTGCGGTTTCGCTCCGCGCGGAAGCGATGGCCTCTCCCAGAACACGCGAGCCAAAGAGAGCCGTGAACGCCGATGAAGGGGCATCCCAGATGCCTCGGAAGGACTCGAACCTCGCGAACAATCGCTGCGTTCGTTTCGGCGTCAGCTGCGAAATCAAGTTCAGCCCAATCAGCAACTCACGGTCCGGTCTTGTCATACTGGCAAGACTACCGGCGCGGTTCCCCATCGTCAATCGTTCATACATTGCCGTGCAGAACCGAATCACCTACCATCCAGTTCAACATGTACTCCCCCATGGTGAACTTCATCCTTGTCGTACTCGACGTCATCTTCCTGCTTACGTTCGCGCGAACGTTTGGCGGAGGATTCCTTCTGCTGGAGCTGGTCGGAACGGCCGTCATCGGTGTGCTTACGCTGCAGTACGTTGCCGGTCGTAGATTTCAGCCCGCATATTTCATCGGCCTCTTCATGCGGCCGGTACGCGCGGGCACCCGCAAGCCGATCGAATCGCTGTTCCTGGGCTGCATGTTCCTCATCCTGCCCGGTCTCATCACCGACTTACTCGGCGTGTCCCTGATTGGAAGCTACTTCTTTCGCGGCGGCAATGTTCCGCGATCCAGGAAGTCCGACACCATTGACGTCGACTTTGAACTCGAAGATGACGCAGAGGACGACGACGCGTAGCGCAGATACGACGATGCCTGCTACTCCTCATCGGACAGCGACATGGATAGCTCGCGGTAGGCGAGGATCAGGAGAAGGAATCCCACGAATCCGGCAAACCAGATCGCTAGACCCGGGTCGACGAGGATCTCAGAATACGGCAGCGAGGCGACACCTTTCGCCAGCCCCCGCAACCCTTCGAGCAACCAGCCGAAGGGCCGAGCAATCCAAGACAGCCAAGCACTCCACGAGAAGACTAGGCTGAGCAGTCCGGCCCAGAGCGATAGCGCGGCAAGTGGGACGGCAACAAGATTCAAGGGGATCGAGAGTGGGTGCACCGCGCCAAAGTGCCAGGCGATGACCGGCAGCACACCTGCCTGAGCCGCTGCGGCCACCGCGATCAACCGGAAGAGAGATTGAAACGCCCGAGAACGCCAGCGGCCGTCTAGCCGCAGGATCGAGCGGCTCGCCCACCCGAATTCGCGCTGGAAGGCCACAAGAATTGAAGCGGTCGCAGCAAACGTGAGCTGGAACCCCGCATCGTGAATCGCGCCGGGTTGAATCGCAAGCAGCACAATCGCCGCAGATGCGACGCCGTTTAGCGGGCAGATCCATCGCCGCAGAATCCAACCCAGATCCGCAAGCACGCTTCCCAACCCAAGGAAGGCAAACAGGAGGCCCGCCCGGATGAGGCTCACGCGAGGCCCGACAATCCAGAGCGCAAGCAGCACCAGCCCCCCAATGAGCGGATACGCAAAGCGTGGCCGCACGCCGAGCCGCCTCAGAACCCACCAGGCCAGACCAAGAAAGATGCCAAGATGCAATCCTGAAACCGCGAGCAAGTGCATCAGCCCGGTTTCGGAGAACGCCGCTTCGGTTTCAGAGTCCAGTGCCGATCGATCGCCGAAAAGTAGGCTCTGGGCCAATGCCGCAACTTCCGGCTCCATCGCATCGCGTAGCCGAGACAACAGCCGCTGCCGCATCCGGTCCCCGAAACGCAGGAACTCGCTGAGAGGTGTACGCGCGGTCGATACGGTGACGAGTTCATCCGCATAGAAGATCGCGACAATGCCGCGCCGTTCGAGATAGCTTGGGTAGTCGAACCCCTCAAACGCCTCCGGCAGGCGCGCAGCACCTCGAATGCGTACCTCGTCCCCAAGATGGACAGACCCTACCGGATGCTCCGTATCCCAATACACGCGGACACGCCCAGGCAGTTGCGGAAGGCGCATGTCAAACCGCACGTCAGCCAGCCCGACATCCGGGTAGGCGTCAACCGTCCCTGTCAGTTCCGTCAGAACAGGGACACGTCGGCCGAGCCAATCGGGAGGCGGAGCGACGATCGCACTACGGAAGCCACCAAAGGCAAACATCGCAGTCAGCAGCCCAATCCAGAGTCCCGCAGGCAACCATCGACGCACGATCATGCCGCCCAGGAACCCCGCAACAGCAGCCAACAGCCAGACCGTTGAATGCAGACCCATGCAAGGCTCAACCAGGATTCCGATTCCGAATGCCAGCGCAAGCTGGACCAATTCGTAGATCATGATGACGTATAGGATCATACCCTCTGTTGATTGCCCTTTGCCAGCCCACCGACTACAATAGAGAGGTGTTCTTTGACAATTGGGGGTGACTGGCTTCGACGGAGTGTGTGAAGGAAGGCTGCAAGCGGAGCGTGTGCTATCTCCTTAATCTGGCGCAAACAAACAACAATTGCGAACAATTACGCATTCGCTACGCCAAGCCTAAACTAGGCATGGCCGCCTGATGAAGCTTTCCTCGTGAGCTTCAGCATGGCGTCGACAAAGCGAGGTTATCGCATCGGATCGCTTCCATCCGCTGTGATGAACACTAGGAAGCTCGATCTTCAAGACCCGGTCCATGGGGGC
>Ga0272441_10010998_pt1 | contig 13549 bp, 9 predicted proteins | sample SSMProp6N_FD_193582 | JGI IMG/M metagenome (GOLD analysis project Ga0272441, IMG submission 193582) | Marine sediment archaeal communities from Little Sippewissett salt marsh, Falmouth, MA, United States - SSM-Prop-6N | ecosystem: Environmental > Aquatic > Marine > Wetlands > Sediment ... | reverse complement strand
TATAAAAACTATTGCCATTCGTGTTAATATACTCGCTTTATATGAGATTCTCTATAGTAATGATTCAGAATACTTTTATAATTCGTCCCACGCAAAGCCATGATTGCTGCGCCGGTTTGACACATTCCAACTCCATGTCCCCAACCAGCACCATGGATTGTAAATGTTTGTGGAATATTATTACTGACTCGACCTTTTTCGACAATAAAGCAGGCGCTGTACAGATAGCTATTAGACAGAACTCGCCGAATTTCTAATTCTTTTTTTATTGTTATATCGTCTTTTGTACCATCTATTTTTATTTTCATCAATCTACCTGATATACCTCGCTCTAAAGGTATGATATTTTTTATGGAACCAATGGATCTACCGATTTTATTTTCAATGATTGCTCTCAATTCAGATTGTGTATATTCTACTGTCCATCGAAAATACTTTTTCGTATATTCCAGATATGAAGGGCAATCAATCAGATTTACATTGCAAAATACCCGAGGTTCTGTTTTTACCCATTTTTTAATATTATTTTCGTTCTGTAAATATGTTTCCTCTACTTCAACGTTCGCTGATGGAAGATCAAATACACCGCGCAGGTATCGTTTCGATGATCCTTCCCAAACATTTTCATTATGTTCTGTATGGCCCCCACAGACACCTGAATAGTATGCTTCACAAATTTCATCGTTATAAGTTAGAACCTCGCCTTCAGTCTCACGAACTGCAGCCAGGGCATTTGTCGTGACACGCCCAACTCCGGTGTAAACTTGACAGTGAACATCATCGCATAAATCGAAAGGCTCCAACGAATGCTGTCTCCCCATTTTTGTTAACATGAAACTTCGTGCCGTCACTGCCTGCGCTTTCAATGCTTCCAACGGAAAATTCGGGTTCATCTCAGATGATACAACACCGCTGAGATAATCACGTATGGGAATTTCATTTACGACTGTTAATTTCCCATCTTTATCGATCACATAATTAATGTATCCATTGTAAATTCGTTTCTCTTTATTTTCGAAATGGAATCCCTGACCTGTTTTAGATTCTATTGAGATGACATCGCCTGCTATGCGAAGATAGAAATTTGATTCCACTTTTTCACCAGTGCGTTCATTGGTTAATCTGACAACACCTTTGGGATAATTTTTCATGAATGGGGTCACTGTTGTGTATACGATTGATGAAATACTGCGCCTGAATTCCTGTGCATCCTGTTTCCTGGTAAAATCTTTATCGATACACACATAGTTCATATCAAAATTTCCAAATTCACCATCGATCATCATTTTTGTCTGTATAGTCGTGATAATAGCGGATAGACCTTTTCGATTCAAATCATTCACATATTGAGATGCCTCTTTTTTATATGGTGTTTTCTTTGAAACAAGTCGATATACCAGGGAAGCTGGTGAGCTACTAACAATACTTACAGTGCATCTGTCTCCGGTGTCTCCGTTCATGATGAGCGTTCCATCATAGGAATAGACCGTAAAATTATCACCAGCCTGAAAAACCGATGTTTGTGTGCCAGTAGTGATTCCGATCCGAATTGTGTTAGTAGTTTGCTCAACGAGTGGTGGTCGTACTGCGCAACTCATCACAATGAGCGATATAGCCAGTATGAAAATTCTAATTCTCATGAATTCCTCTTTTTAGTATCTTTAATTATATCCCAATTGTTTTAAAAAACTATCTTTAGATCGCCACTTTTCCTTGACACTGACGTGAAGTTCCAGATAGACTCCTCTCCCAAGAAATTCTTCGATATCCTGCCGCGCTCGCTGTCCGAGGTTTTTAAGAGCAATGCCATTTTTCCCAATGATAATGCCTTTCTGCGATATTCGTTCAAGATATATTGTTGCGCTGATGAAGTCTTTACTATTCTGTCTTTCTTTAAATTCGTTAATAGTCACTGTTGTAGAGTATGGTATCTCATCCTTATATATTTGAAATATTTTTTCACGTATTATTTCTGCGACAAAAAATCGTTCGGGCTGTTCTGTCAGGTATTCCCGGGAATAAAATGGCGGTGAAATGGGTAAATAGTTTTTTATCGCATTTTTCAGGATTTCCAATCCATCCATATTTAATGCTGAGATCGGTATGATTTCTTTAAATGAAAATCGATTTTTATAATTGTTAATGATTGGCAGAATTTTGTTTCGATCGATCAAATCAATTTTATTAATAACCAGCAGCACCGGAACGTTTACTTTTGATATTACCTCAAGCATATGAGAGTTATTTGATGATCCGGGTGAACCGGCATCAATCATGAATATGATAATATCCGCTTCAGTCAGTGCTTTGTTTATTGTCTTCAGCATGTATTCATGTAATTTGTACCGTGGCTTCATCAGCCCGGGTGTATCTAAAAATATGACCTGACAATCCTGTTCGTTCATGATTCCCAAAACACGGTGTCGTGTAGTTTGTGGCTTGGGAGTCACGATGGATAATTTCATTGCCAGAAAATTGTTCATCAGAGTTGATTTACCTACATTGGGCTCTCCGACTATGACAACATATCCTGATTTAAAAGGGATTACATTTTTTTCAATATCATTCATTTATTACCTCTAAATTCAAAAATTAATATTCCAGAATTTGCATACTTGTGAAGCGTGAATAGTTATGGTTATTTACCTTCAATTGAATATTCTTAAAAAATTCGCTTATCATATAATACAAATCCAGTACTTTAGAAAGAGTCTTTCTACAATAAACTCGATGATTGATGATTTTTACGAAAAATCACAGTCACCGGATAAATGCATATTACTGATTTTCAAGGTATTCATACGCTTCATCCAACTCGTGAATTTCAGCCAGCACCGTTAAACGATCATTAATTTCAAGATGATCATTTGCATAAGGAATTTCGTCATTGCAAGATCTGACGCACCGAATAGTACGTACACAAGTGCGACACCATATCCAAGTACACCCAGGGCAGCAACTGCGGTGGTACGTTTTTAGACAATATGGTGGAAAGCCTGACATGGAGAAAGCAGCGGGGATTGCCGCAATTGCGGTGAGTGGCATTTTGTGCCACATACCTGAAAGTTTGGTGATGTCACGAGTCCCTGCCTCATGATCAATTGCACCGGCCACCATGAATAAACCGCCCTTGTACAGGGAATGTACTAGCAAGAAGACAATAGCAGCCCTGGTAGCAAGTACCGTCTCGACCCCAATGAGTAGCATCAGCGTGCCCAGAGCACTAACTGTGGTGTAAGCCAGTATTTTTTTCAGATCAGTTTGATAGAGCGCCAGTATTGCACCGACTACCATGGTCAATGTACCAACCGTTGTAATAATATCATTCCATGCAGCAGTACCACCGAGAATTGGATTTAATCTGGCCAGTAAGTAAATTCCAGCTTTTACCATTGTTGCTGAATGAAGGTATGTGCTCACGGGAGTTGGCGCTTCCATTGCGGGATGAGTATTAATTCCATTCGATAATCCAACCCTTGATTAATTTAATTCATCAATGTAACTTTTCGCAGTCGCTTTTTACTTTATTTTTAAAGCCTATTTTCTTGCAATTATTATAACTTATCAATTTATGTAAAAATCAATATAAAATCAAGTAAAAAAGAGAAGGCCTGTTGGTATATGTATTCTTACAATCGGTTTTAGTGGCAAATGTATTTATGAATCAGAATATTCTTTCTCATAGGGTTTCTATAGCTGAAACAGTTACAAAATCATAAAAATTCAAATCAAGATTAATCTTGACTATTATCACTTTTTTTAGTATTAATAAATATATAATCAGAGTCGATAGATAAATAAGATCATACTATTAAAGCAGGGATAATCTATGAGAAAGATAAGACTTTTATCGTGGAATGTGAACGGGATTCGTGCTATTTACAAAAAGAACTTTATGGAATGGTTCAATGATGAAAAACCGGATATACTATGTCTGCAGGAGACCAAAGCGCATGAGGAACAGCTACCATCAGCACTGATTAATTTGGATGGATACGAGGCCTATTTCTCATCGGCTGAGAGGAAGGGCTACAGTGGTGTGGCTACATACACAAATATCAGCCCTCGTGAGGTTACGACCGGGATAGAGTTGGACGAATTTGATAGAGAGGGACGTTTTTTAATCATCGATTATCAGGATTTTTTATTGTACAATATCTATTTTCCGAATGGCAAAGCCTCGAAGGAACGTTTGACTTATAAAATGAAATTCTACGATGCATTCTTGAAGCATGTTTCTGAACAGGTTGAAAACGGCAGAAATGTGATTGTATGTGGTGACGTAAATACTGCTCATAAAGAGATTGATCTTTCGCATCCCAAAAATAATGAGAAAACATCCGGCTTTTTGCCAATGGAGCGTGCATGGATCGATACGTTTTTGGCAAGCGGCTTCGTAGATACATTCAGAATGTTCAATCAGGATGGTGGGCATTATTCCTGGTGGGATTTACGGACGCGAGCACGAGATAGAAATATTGGATGGCGCATAGATTATTTTTATGTGAATGAAGAGTTCGCGAATCGCGTAAAAAATGCGTTTATCCTGTCGCAAGTTATGGGCTCCGATCACTGTCCTATCGGGATAGAGATCGAAACAGAACTATGATAATCTTGTCAAATTGTAAACAGGGATACTCTTTATTTGTTGCTATTCAACTTTGATTTGCATCTTACAAATCTGGAGGTGATTTAAATCGTTATCAGAACAAAGAATATTGTAGCGTCCTCATCGACATATTGTATGAGACTGCTCTGTATATGTATTGTATTTACTTTTGTTGGATTGGAAACCTTATCGGCACAAAATTTGATGATACCCTCGGAATTGGAGAGCATGTTATGTGGCGAGTTCAGTAATTATGCTCAGTGGAGGGAGTGTAATGCGAGCGGGACTGAAACAGTACCTCATCTGAACGCTATCATTACAAAACTTGACGTATCCGATAGCGAACAACTTATTGCGCATGTATTCATACATGAAAATGAAAGAAGTGATAATGTTCTTTTTAACGGTATATGGAATTTGAAAATCGCTGATGATGGTAGTTACAAATTGCGCGTAATACCCAATTATAATTATAAAACGATAGTTACAGACCGAGGTGAGGATAATTTTTCCGATTTATTGCATTCAGCAAAGCAACTGACAAAGAATTCTATCATTCTTAATATTTTCCATTATGATCAGGCTAAATTGAGTGGTTACATTAAGGGGGCAGATGATAATTTAAGTCGAATACTCGATATCGGACCTGATTATATTCGTATCAGACAATTCAGACTCAATTCAGTTCGCATGGAATTTGAGAGAAATATTGATTCTGTACTTGAGATGGAAAAATGTGTCTATTATGAAGGATGGGCAGCGATCAGAAATGAAACATCCCGTGGTGAATTTCAAATATTTCGGAATTTGAGGTTTCATAATAAAGGGCAAACAGTAAAACTGGTAACGGGTCAGGGGGATACAACAAAATATTCATTACGACTGGAACAGATTTCCAATAAAGGTAATCAAGTCAGGAATCTGCGTCTGTCTTTATTAAAACATAGCCTCAAGGAACCCGTGTTATATATATGGGGTGATGAGCGAGCATCGAGTTTGGGGATGAATTTAAACTGGTTTCAGATTGGTTTGAAAAAATGTAAATAGAAAAACAACCGGTCATCAAAAAAAACAACTTCATAGTGTGCAAATTATGCGCTTTTCATATAACTTTGCACACTCACTCTATCAATGCAACACCATTCAGCTACTTAAATACGCCCAAATAGTCATATATAGTATGCCTTCATTTCTCTGATGAGTTTGGTATTATTCTTGTAGGCACACAGTAATAGAAAATAAAGAAGGATGTACTACATGACATCAATTTGCCTTCATATCTGGCGTTAGAAAGTAAGCCTGAAATCGTGTTGGAGTCATATGCCGGGACTCATGATAATTGTCAGGATATGCATTTACAATTCAGGGAGATAGAAATGACAGCAGTGCTGGTGATAGTTTTATTCAGATTCGTATATTCTGAAACTTTTCTATAATTTCTGAAAAATGTGCCTGTTTGCTGAGTGATACTGTTTTTACTTGATTTTCATAATTTTTATTTTTACTATTTAGTAATAATAAGAAGAAATCAATTGGAGTAGATCATGGACGCACTATTGCTCTCAAGAATTCAATTTGGATTAACGATTGCCTTCCACTACATTTTCCCCCCCATGAGTATAGGTTTGAGTGTACTCTTAGTGGTAATGGAGGGAATGTATTTGAAGACCGGGAAGGCTATCTATCAGCAGATGACGCGATTCTGGGTTAAAATATTTGGCTTGATTTTCGCTTTAGGAGTGGCTACTGGTATTGTGATGGAATTCCAGTTTGGCACAAATTGGGCTACTTACTCACGTTATGTCGGGGATGTATTTGGTAGCGCACTGGCAGCAGAGGGTATTTTTGCTTTTTTCCTCGAATCCGGTTTTCTGGCGATATTGCTTTTTGGCTGGAACAAAGTAAAGCCAAAGGTACATTTTTTATCCACAATACTGGTCTCCTTTGGGGCACATTTCAGCGCAGTATGGATTGTGGTTGCCAATTCTTGGCAACAGACTCCAGCCGGGCATCACATTGTTGGAACCGGCGTCAATGCCAGAGCTGAGATTGTTGATTTTTGGCAGATGTTATTCAATCCATCGACGATCGACCGACTCAGTCATACCATTTGTGGGGCGTGGCAGGCCGGAGCTTTCCTTGTACTTAGTGTGAGTGCATATTACCTGTTAAAAAAGCGTCATATAGAATTTGCACAACGTTCTTTTAAAATTGCTCTTGTCTTTGCTGCGATCTCTTCAATACTTCAGTTAGTCACGGGTCACTATAGCGCAATTGTTATTGAAAAGCATCAACCAGCAAAACTGGCGGCGTTTGAGGCTCATTATCCGGAACATGAGGCCGCCCCGTATCATTTGTTCGGAATCGTTAATGAAGAGAAGGAAACGGTGGAATATGGGATAGAGGTGCCGGGTCTGCTTAGCTTTTTATTACATCTTGATCCGCATGCTCCTGTTACGGGTTTGCGGGCATTTCCACCGGATGAGCGTCCACCGGTGGCGATCGTTTTTCAGACGTATCATTTCATGGTCATCATAGGTACAGGTCTGATAGCACTGTCTTATCTGGGGCTATTTCTCCTGTGGCGGAAAAAGCTGTTCAAGTACAAATGGTTACTTTATGTATTTGTATTTTCTGTACTAGGTCCCCAATTGGCGAATCAATTAGGCTGGTTTTCCGCAGAAATTGGGCGACAACCCTATATTGTTTATAATTTACTCAGAACATCCGATGGTATTTCAAAAGCTGTGAACGCAAATCAGGTTTTGACGTCCCTCATACTTTTCGGCATTATCTATCTGTTACTATTAGCCGTTTTCATTTATTTATTAAATGAAAAAATTCAGCATGGACCTGATGAATCTGATTTGGTAAAGGAGGGACAGAGAGCATGAATATAGCATTTGACTTGAATACAATTTGCTTCGCTCTTGTCGGCATCCTGTTTACCGGTTACGCGGTATTGGACGGATTCGATTTGGGCGTCGGAGCATTACATTTGTTGACAAATACAGATGAAGAAAGAAGATTAATGATCAATTCGATTGGTCCTGTATGGGACGGGAATGAAGTATGGCTTGTTACGGGCGGTGGAGCTCTTTTCGCTGCCTTCCCAAAAGTATATGCGACAGTATTTTCAGGTTTTTATATGGCTTTTATGATTTTTCTGTTCGGACTTATTTTCAGAGCTGTTGCTATTGAGTTTCGTAGTAAACAACCCATGCGCTGGTGGCGAAATTTTTGGGATATCAGCTTTAGTGTGAGTAGTATCGTATCCAGCTTCATTATGGGCGTTGCTCTCGGAAATATAATTCGCGGGATTCCACTCAATGCTGAGGGCGAATTTATTGGAAATTTCTGGACGCTCATAAATCCGTATGCAATCCTTGTCGGTATTACTACGGTTGCCCTGTTTACCATGCATGGGTCCATATACGTTGCACTGAAAACAGAGGGAGAATTACAACGTAAAGTACGTGGATGGGTTAGAAGTACAATGATTTTCTTCATTCTCTGTTACATAACCACAACTATGATTACCTTGACTTATCTACCTCATATGATTGTCTATTTTAAAGAATATCCAATATTATTTGCATTACCCTTTTTAAATATGCTGGCGATTGCCAATATTCCCAGAGAGATTATTCATGGTCGAGATGCATACGCGTTTCTGTCATCAAGCGCAGCTATGATTGCCTTGTTGGCAATTTTTGGAATTGGAATTTTTCCAAATCTTGTTTATTCATTACCGAATCCCGAAAATAGTCTCACCCTGTATAATGCAGCCTCTTCTGCCAAGACACTCAGAATTATTCTGACCATCGCTTTGATGGGCGTACCTCTTGTTCTTGCCTATACTGTTAGCATATATTGGATATTCAGAGGAAAAGTAAAACTTGATGCTATGAGTTATTAATATCTTATCCGGATTTGGTGAATAAATTGTTATTCACCAAATCCTTTTGATTCTCGAATATTGATTCAAGTTGCGCGCATCTTTCTTTAAATTTAATTTTTTGAAATAATTGTAAATACTAACTTGTGTTATTGTACAATTCAATAATAGAGGTATAATTATGCGTACTCATATCTTGCTTCTGTTTATTGGGATTATTTTCATTTCATCAATAACTCTTGCAGTTGAGAAATCTGAATATGATCTATCAAATATTCCTGATGCGGAAAATACTCTCAGTAAAAATAGTATCACTCACTATATTGTAAACCATGTAGAGAACAATGTCTTTGATATTACACTTCTCTCTGGTGGTTATTTTACAATCGGTACAACCGATGGTCTGTCTGAATCCATACTCGATGATAAATGTGGTATTACCTTCGGTCATCCGTATGCCCTCACATCATATCCGTTCATACAACTCGATGATCGGATAGGAAAATTGGATGACTATATTAACGTCAGCTCGATTTCTCCGCTTCATATTAATGGTGTATTGAAAATCGAATCCACATATGCCAATATTTTTAACTACTCATTTCAAATGGATCCGGTATCTCAAGGAAATTCTGTTGTACTAACAATGACGTTGGTTAATATCGATGACCAGAGCCATCGATTAGGGAATGGGGTGGTGTTCGATCCCGGCCTCGGTGTGAAAGGGGACGGTGTTTTGAATTTATCTGGAGAACAATTGCATCATGGAATCAAACTGTTTGATTCGAACATACCCAACGAAATTTTATTAAATGAAAGATACAGTCATGTTCCGGGAATGATGATCAATATCATTCAAAACCAAGGTGAAATAGGCGAATTCATTGCTGCTAACTGGAATCGCATTGAGGACAGCTTCATTTCGGGTGAGGTCGCTTCAATTAATGAGAATATTTACGATCTCTGTCTGAGAATGGATTATCCAGATGTAGTCGTACCACCTGGCGATAGTGTAACCAATTCAATTATCCTTGAATTAGTACCTCCAGACTTTCAGGATAAATTGTTCATACGCTGGGATATGCCCGGATTTCTGGCGATTGAGAATAATCTGCTCTTTCCCCGGTATTTAAATTCATGCCTGGAGATCAATAATCTACTGGATTATACAGTGGGAAATGATTTCCTGCAACTCCGGCTTCCCGAAGAATTCGGTGATACGGATATTGGTGTACCTGTAACCATACAGCCGAATAGTCGTGAATATCAATGTTTTGATTTGAATGCTGAAGATTTGTACAAGGATAAAATAGTCGGAGTGAGTGCTTATCTGAAAGATAATGGTCAGGTTATAGACAGTTTGAAAAAATATGTCTTCATACCCGAAATTCCTTTTTCTGACACAGGCCTGATTTGTGAGATAGATTCCATAAGTGTGCACAGATTTCCGCGAATCACCATGTTTTACAGTGTCAAAGTCGCCAAAACCGGTCAGCGATTATTTTCATTAGAAAAAAGAAATACATTCTTGTATGAGAACAATGAGCCAATTCAGGATTTCTATATGGGAAAAGATACCACTGGCAGCGCACAAATGGCGGATATCATATTCGTCCTTGATGTAACCGGAAGTATGGGAAATGAAATTTCGAATGTAAAGAATAATGTAATCGAATTTTCTGATAGTCTGACGGCTCGAGGCATTGATTATCAATTGGGAATGGTGACATTTCTGGATGTTATTGAAAATGTGTACGATTTCACACAGGATCCCCAATTATTTAAGAGTTACGTGTCTCAGCAATATGCACATGGCGGTGGAGACGGACCCGAAAATTCATTGGATGCTTTGATGAGAGCCACTGAATTTCCATTCAGAGATAAGTCGAATCGGATAATTATCTGGATTACAGATCATCGATATCATGAGAATGATGGCGTCACACAACGCAATCGGCAGGAGGTGATACAACAATTACTCTTGCACGATATTAAAACGCATTGTATTGGCAACAAGCATTACCAATCGTACTATTCCCCCATCATAGAACCGACCGCTGGCAATTTTTATGACATTTATGGTAATTTCAGGGATATTCTGCTTGATATCAGCCGTCTGAAAGTAATATCCAGATATATGATTTCATTCAGATCCATTGCATATATGGAGGGAATGAACGAAATCGGTCTTGAAGTGCATTACGCGGGATTAGGGGGCTATACTACCATTGACTATGAAGTACTTTCAACCATTTCAGAAATCAATGAGCCTGATTTCGATGTTTATCCGAATCCTTTCAATTCATCTATCAAGATTCAATTAAAAAATAGTGATTACATGACTGGAAATATCAAACTATATAACATTTTGGGACAGCAGGTCTCTAAATTACCCATTAAACCTGAAAGTAACCCGGGAGCTTTACAATATACAATAGATCGGGGATTATCAGCTGGTACCTATTTCCTCCAGGTCAATTTATATAATGAAAAGGGAGACCTTAAGTATAATCAAATCAAAAAGATACTGTATTTAAAATAAATGAGAAAGACTTTTGATTCAAAGATGTGTAACCTATTTATGATAATTATCAAATATTCTGATTTAATCCGATCTGAAATTTGGATTTGATAATTAAGTCATTAATTCATTTGAATCAGGTATTGATCATATATAAGATAGAGAGGTCAAGTCATGAAGAAAATTAAATATATGCTTATATTTGCAGTGACCTTGATGTTGATCACCAATAATATCTTGAAGGCTGATGGGTTATTACGATCCGCTGATGAGAATTATCCTAAAGATCTGTTACAAAACCGAATGACTCAGGTATGGATCAATATTTATGGTCAGATTGCAGAAACCGTTGTTTACCAGGAATTTGTGAATGAGTGGGATCGGCAAACGGATGCGGTCTACTCATTTCCGCTTCCACCGGATGCGAGGGCTACAGGATTGTATTATTGGCGCGACGACGTGTGTTACAAGGCTATCTTGAAAGTAAAGGCTCAAGTTGTTAATCCAGGCACTGGTGAAGGTGGCATTGTGGCGGAAATCAACGAATATATGGGGCGCAATAAGATTACATTGAGACTCAAAGATATCCCGGCCAAAGGAATTCAAAAAGTTAAATTGCACTATTTGCAAATGTGCGATTATTATGATGGTAAATCTATATATACGTATCCGCTGGACACGCAACAATTTGTAAAATACCCGCTCGATCTGTTGGAGATTCGGGTGAATTTAAATACAAATTGTGATGTGCTTTCATATGATCTAAGTAGCCATCCAGGCTGGGATGTATTGGAACAGAATGAACGGCATGTAAATCTTGTTTATAAAAAGTCAAAAATCTATATAGCCAAAGATGTACAATTTGAATATCAGGTGGAGAGTGATAGCATCTGGGTTGATTTCTATTCATGTGGGAATGATACAATCGACGGCCATTTCGTGCTTAATGTGAATCCTGTCACATCAGTAGCAGCGGATAAAGTATTGAACAAGAGAATTCTCTTCCTGCTGGACAAATCAACCAGTATGTATGGTTACAAGTTTGATGAGAGCAAAGATGCGATTTCAGCTTGTATGGATTTATTGAATGAAAATGATAAATTCAATATAGCAGTATTTGATCAAAGCATTGGATTTTATACAACAGATTTCAAAGAGGCAAATTCTGCCAATATTACAGAGGCAAAAAAATTCCTGGCATCGCAAAATACATATTATGGTTCGAATCTGGAATATGCCCTGACACAATCGATGTTAAAATTTGCGGATACAGATTACAATAATACCATCATGTTATTTACAGATGGATTTTCACTCGTTGATCCGAAGGAGATAGAATCTATTAATAACAACAACACCGGCATCATCAGTATTGCGATTGGCGACGAAGTAGATCGGGCCCGGCTGGAGATGACATCAAGACTTAATTATGGTTTTGTAAAATACATCGATGAAACGGCTCCGATTTCCAGGGAGATTCAGAGAGTATTTAGACAGATCAATAAGCCTATTCTCATGAATCCGAATATAGAATTTGGCAGAACTGGTATATACGAAACCTTACCCCGGAAGTTGCCATCCATATATAGCGGGCATTTCCTTTCGTTAGTCGGCCGCTATGAAATTCCGGGAAAGGCACCTTTTTCTATCGCCGGATACACGGTAGAAGGAATTCGGGGATATGACTTTAATTTGGACTTCGCATCTGAACCGAACCATTATAGTTTCGCCGCGACATTATGGGCAAAAGAAAAGATTGATGACATTGAAAGACATATTGCGGTCTATGGCGAAACTGATTCATTGAAGGATCTTGATATTGAGTTGAGTCTTAATTATGGGATCCGTTGCAAATATACTGCGTACGAGGCCGATTACATAACCAGGGCAACATCAGTGAAGGAAATAAAAAAAGAAAACAATGTTCCACAATCCTGTATTATTGGAAGTTATCCGAATCCCTTTAACTCATCAACAGCAATCAAGATCTATATTCCGCCGGAGATGCAATATGTTAAATACAAAATTCTGCGTATCTATAATGTATTAGGGCAAATTGTTCTTGAAATCGACATCAGTCATTTAGGCTCAGGTGTGCATATCATCCGTTTCAATGGAAAAGACCTGTTAGGTAACGACTTGCCATCCGGAATATATTTATGTCAATTGGTAGTTGGAGGCGAGGTGAGTTATATACGATTCACTCTGTTGAAATGAAGATGTATAAGGTACAAAAGATTTATAGATGGGTTTACAATGGACCTATAGCATACACACAGGGTTCTTAAAATAAGAACCCTGCGTTTTTTAATAAGAAAGAGATAAAATTACCTACGAAATATTTTGATGATGTCAATAGTAATATAGTTAGTTTAATACTGATTTAATTAATAGAAACTTCTATTTCACCCTATACAGACAGTGTTTGATTATCACTTGATATAGTGGCTAAAGATTTAAATAATAATTCACCTTTAGCATGAAGATATTATCAGCATCTGTATTAAACATTCTGCTGATA
>Ga0272441_10010997_pt1 | contig 13549 bp, 13 predicted proteins | sample SSMProp6N_FD_193582 | JGI IMG/M metagenome (GOLD analysis project Ga0272441, IMG submission 193582) | Marine sediment archaeal communities from Little Sippewissett salt marsh, Falmouth, MA, United States - SSM-Prop-6N | ecosystem: Environmental > Aquatic > Marine > Wetlands > Sediment ... | reverse complement strand
AAAGATGATCCAGATGGTGATGGCGATCCTTCAGATGGTCTAGAATCAGACTGGTCAGATCCTTTAGTAATTACCGTAAAAAAACCAGGAGATACTGATGGTAATGGTGTGGTTAATGTTGTTGATATCCTCGAATTATTAGCATCGTGGGGTGAACCTGGAGGACCAGCTGATCTTAACGGTGATGGTATCGTCAATGTCGTAGATCTGTTGATTCTTCTTGCCAACTGGACTGGAAATTAAACCAAGAGATACTATACATCTCTTCTCTTCTTTTTTTTACTATAGTATCAAGTATAGATTTTTCAAAGATAATTGGCATCTCAAACATATGATTCAATTTTGATAGTATCAAAAGGTGTTTTGAAGAGAATGTACAGTGAATAATGTATGCCTTTACTACCCACTTAAAATATAATTACGTATTTTTACGTAACGTATTTATACGTAGTATTACATACATCTTTGATATTATGGAAAACCCATTTGAATATCAACGGATTGTTGTTGGAAAAACATTTGTTGATAGAGAAGGGGAAATCAAAATAATAACAAAAGCCCTGCTATCTAGAGAAAATATGTTATTATATTCTCCAAGAAGACTGGGGAAATCATCACTTTTACAAGAGTTATTGTCACACATTGACGATCAACGTATTGCTATATATGTAGATTTATGGGAGTGTCTCACCGAGGCTGAGATCGCAGAAAAACTTGCTGCAGGCATCATTAATGCAGCGTTTACTACAATGGAAAAAGCAGCTGCGGCATTAAAAGAAGTGATCACATCAACTCGACCTTTCATGACAATAGAACCAGATGGAAGCATTGGGTTAAAACTTGAATATATTGAAAAGGATAAAACATTAAAGGAGACACTTTACTTGATTGAAGCAATAGCAGAGAAACGAAAGAAAAAAGTCATAGTCGTTATTGATGAATGTCAGGTTATCACAGAATTTGAAGGTAATCGCATTGAAAAACTCTTTCGAACAGTGATACAGCAACAACGACTAGTCACCTATGTGTTTTCAGGGTCAAAACAACATGTTCTCAAAGCCATGGTTAACCAGAAAACAAGACCGTTTTATCGGCAGCTTCGGCCGATGACCTTAGGTCCTATTCCCATTGATGCATTTACACCTTTTATTAAAAAAAGTTTTTCAAAAATAGCACATATTGATGATACAACAATCAAAGAGATCTACCGTTTTACAGGTGGTAATCCTCAGCGCACGCAACAAGTTTGTCATTTTCTCTTTGCTAAAGCTCAAGAAAGAAAAAAACCAACTTCTGAACAAGTAAAAAAAGTTGTTATGGAGTTGTGTTTAACTTTAGATAAAGAATTTGAGGATGAACTTGATAGCATTAAAAACAAAAGACAACGAGCAATTTTAAAAGCATTGGCACTTGATTCAACTGAAAAACCATTGTCTGCAGATTTTATCAAAAAACACACACTTGGTCCATCAAGCAGCGTGCAAACTGCATTAAAAATGCTCATTGAAAAAGGAGTTTTAGATGAAAACTATCATTTTATCGATCCATTGTTTGAAAATTGGTTTATTTTTAAACATAATAAAACCATATACTGATCATATATTTTAACTATATATCTATGCGATATTTTGTTCGAAAATCTCCAAATAAAACTTTAATACTAATAAAAAAAATATTCATTATGAATTTAATATGGTTGGTGAGGAAATAATAGGATAGACACCTTTACAATACATTAAAAGGAGATATCATAACACACCATAAGATATGAAAGTTATCCTCTTAGTAAAATCCGCATCATAAGGAAGATAGGTGGTAAACACAATAAATAGGAAGATAGCACTACTTGAGCTAGTACATCTCTATCTTTTTACTTTACATTCATATAGTATAAAAAATATTTCTCTTGTTTGAATACCATGACATCTGGATTACGTTATGTAGGTCCCATCTATCGTCCACCAAGCGAGGCACAGAGTCTTTTAGTACAGGCAACTATAGGATGTCCCTGGAATAAATGTACGTTTTGTATGGTCTATAAACAAGGACCACCTTTTGAAATAAGATCTGCTAGGGAAATAAAAGAGGATTTACGTTGGGCACAGAAGCAGTATGGCTCATCGATAAAATCAGTCTTCTTTCCCTCTGGAAATACCATCATTATGAAAACAAACGATTTTGTAAATATCTTAGAATATACAAAACAATTATTCCCAACTCTTGAACGAATCACCATTTACGGATCAGCCCAATACATTGTTAACAAGGGACTTCATGATCTTAAGAAGATTGCACAAGCTGGTCTTTCGCGTATTCATGTTGGTCTCGAATCCGGAGATGATGTGATCCTTAAGAAAGTAAAAAAGGGCTCAACAGCAGCAATCCAAATAAAAGCAGGACTCCTAGTTAAAAAAGCAGGCATGGAACTCTGTGAATATATTATGCTGGGACTCGGTGGAAAAGAGCGCACAAAGGAACATGTCAAAGAAACTGTGAAAGTTCTAAATGATATTAATCCCGATTTTATCAGAATACGTACCTTTTTGCCTAAAATTAACACACCAATCCTAGAAGAAATTCGTTCTGGGGCATTTCAACTGCTTTCACCCCATGAAGTTTTACAAGAAACCTATGCCTTACTTAAAGACCTTCAAGTAACAAGTCAGGTATTTAGTGATCATTATACGAATTATATTCATATTAGTGGAACGTTACCTGAAGATAAAGAAACAATGCTTCATACTATTGCAACTGCTCTGCAGCGTGATGAATCAAGCTATCGAGATGTCTATATTGGAACAGAATAAATTTTCTCATGATCTCTTTAGTTTACTGCATTAGACAAGATAGTTTTAGTCGTAACCACCAAGTTTTAGACTGGGATCCCCCAGGAGTTGCCACTGCTCTACTGTTTTTTCATCAATACCGTCCCATCCATAATCATGACGCCAATACACAAGCTCAAAGGTTTTATGATGGGTAACATAGGAAGCGATAGCTTGACTATAGGCCATTCCTAATATTTCCTGATTTTCTTCTCCATACTGCCTAAAGAATTCTGTGTTAATCCAGCCATCACCAGTACCAATAGTACAAACATCACCTTCTGAACCCCATCCATAGCCAGTATTGCCCATGGTAGCTATAGCACCCGTGTGGGGAAGTTTTACCATATACCATCCCCAGCATTCGGGGACAGGAGTGCCATATGTGTGCATGTAGAGAGGAAGAAGAAGATCCAAAATAGCAGGAAGAAGAGAAATACTGAACATACTGTTATGGCAGCCACCGACACATACGACAGGAAGTTTGTCGGTATTGGAGAGTTTGTTCATAGGTAATAAAGGGAAATAGAAAAACGGGAAGTAGGGTGAAACCTGTGTTACGACAAGTCCTGCAACACTACCGTATTGTCTGTTGCCAGGTATACCTGGGTAATGATCCCCCCACCATCCTGGACTACCATGTCCAGAGAAATAGGCAAAGCCATATCCCTTTGAGAATTCTTCAATGACATCTGACTGATCATACCAATTTCCTTTTGAGGTAAACACAGAGTTATTGCCAAAATCAGGAGGCATACAGGCAAGTGCTCCCCCTCGTCCTCTCAGGATTTTTTCACCAACAATCCACTCTCCCTCGTAGTAGGTTTCCATCTCTTCACGACTATCAGAAAAAACAACGGTTCCTTCATCGTTTTCTATCCATACCTCGATATCGGTGAGATTTCCATAGGGTTTTGGATCATAGGATTTTCCCCGTATAGTAAGGACACCATCGATATAGGAGATATTTGCCCACCAAAAGAGTCCATTGCAGTAGGCTTGTCCGTCCGTAGGAGTGTAGGTATAATCAGTATTACCAAGGGTATTACCGTTAGAAACAGAAACAATTTCTGCAATCGGTGGAGCAGGATATCCATCCTGTAGCTCTTCTTTAAGATGGTCATCATGGTTGAATGTAATATTGGTTGTAGAGGTTTTATCTAAGGTAATGTGAATTTCATCAATGGGCCCTATTTCTTCCTCGGGATTGGAGCTTTGTGCATAAATGGTATATTCTCCATCAGGAAGGCTAGTCGTGTCCCATTGTATGTTCCAATCTTCTTGATCCAGAAAACCATCGCCAGATATGGCTATCATTTGTTTAAACCAACTAGGATCAGCAGGTTGTTGTTCGTAGGAGATGATTTTATTGATGACATCTCGAGCTTCTTTCATATTGCGGCAGGCAAGTCTACCAAGAGCAACATCTGGATAGAGATCAAGCTCGTCCCGTACTTCTCCGGACCATTCTGCAAAGATTCCATTGCCATTGGAATCCCAATCATCAAACACGCCACCTTCTTTGTAAATATCTGCATAGTACAAATCAGAAATATACCCAGGTTCATCACTAGTAAAGTTATAGCCTGGACCACCATCATATTGAAAGTTAGAGTAACGCACTGGAAGATGCCAACCTTGAGAGCCTTGATTGGTATCATCCTTTGCCTTGGCATAGAGTATCCGTTTCAAACCACCAAAGAGAAGCACGTAGGTGATATTCCAAGTTTCAATAGCATGTTTGATGAAGTATTTGATTTGTTCTGGCTTATCCGCACCAGAAAATTCATTATAGATATCATCTGTTGTCTTCAGGAGAGTATCCATTCCAAAGGTATTTTTATGAGTAACCAATCGCTCGAGTTCACTAGAGAAGGTCGAAGGGCTAATAATCACAAGATCATAGGTCGTTCTTTTAGGAAAGGGAATAGTTGAAGGTGGAGTATAGGTAATCAGGAGGTCAATACTTGAAGCTACTTGAAGTTCACCTGATGCCGGTCGATACCGAAGTGGAAAGAAATTGATCGTAAGAAAGGTAACGCGTTCACCATCTCCGTTTAAACCACAACCTGTATGGTGGCTATACCATGCATGAGGGTACAGATCGTTACTTGCATAGATAGTGTCATCAATTGAATATTGCATTTCAAACTCAGATTCTGGGGAAAGTGGCAAAGGTGCTAATGCAGGTTCTATCTGACAAGACAGACGATCTTGTTGGATTTCTCCTGGTATTCCTTGGACTTGTATATTTGTTGCCCCGAAGGGTAGTTCGAATGTTTCCATCACTCTTGGAATCATGGGTTGTCCAGGATTCATTAAATAATCAGTTTCAGATCCAAGACTTACAGAAATGTACTCTCTCTTGCTTTTTTCAATAGTAAGAGAAGTAACATCAACTTCTAAGGTTTCAGTTATTGTTACTGGTTGGGCACTACTTCTTTTTTCTAAATTTATTGCTTGAGTTCCTAAACCGCTTACTAGTAATATTCCAATAATACATAATGGTATGAATTTTTTCATGTTTTATTGCCTCCCTAGTACAATCTTTAATAAGCGTTATAATATATAAACTATTACTCCTAGAAAACTATGGACATATATCTAAAGCTTTTATCCCAGCAACTTAGAGAGTTTATTTTCATATTTTTTTTATACCAAAATTTATAAGACTCAGAACGTTCCAAGCATTGGGGTTTTTATGGTTGTCAATGTAGAGAGATTATATTCAAGACGAGCAAAAAAACTGAGAGCTTCTGAAATAAGAGAACTTCTCAAAATTACTCAGCTTCCTGGTATGATCTCTTTTGCAGGTGGCCTACCAAGTCCAGAAGCTTTTCCCGTAGATATAATTCATAAATGTATTGATAGAACCTTTACTAAAGACATTAAAAATGCCCTTCAATATGGTGCTACCGAAGGCCTTACACAGCTGAGGGGTGTTCTAGCTGAACGCATGAAAGAAAAGAAGCAGATAAATTGTGAATCACATGATCTTTTCATTACCAGCGGGTCCCAACAGGCACTTTCACTTGTCGCCCTCTGTTTTTTAGATCCTGCAGATACCTATCTTACGACGGTCCCTGCCTATCTTGGCGCTCTTCAAGCATTCTCTGCCTATGAAGCCAATTGTGAATCAATTCCCATGAACTCAGATGGTATTGACATTGATTCTCTTAGAAGAAATTTAGAAAGACTTAGTAGAACAGGCATCCATCCAAAATTCATTTACACAGTGCCTACATTTCAAAATCCTTCAGGGGAAACGATGTCGTTACATCATAGAAAAGAACTCTTGAAGATCGCGTCAGAGTATGACTTTCTTATCGTGGAGGATGATCCCTACGGAGAGCTCTATTTTGAAGGAAAACCAATTCCACCGATTAAAGCATTCGATACAAAAGGAAGGGTAATCTATACCAGTACTTTTTCAAAAATTCTTGCTCCTGGTTTTCGTCTTGGTTGGGTTATTGCTTCCAAAGAAATTCTTGAAAAACTTATTCTTGGGAAACAAGCCACCGATCTTTGTACGAATGTATTTTCACAATATGTTGCCTATGAATATGTTCATGGAGGATATCTGGATAAGCAAGTCGAAACCATTCGTCATCTCTACAAGAAAAAACGTGATATTATGCTTTCTTCCATTAAGAAATATTTCCCCAAGGGAATACAATGGACGGTTCCTCGGGGAGGTATGTTTGTTTGGATCACTCTTCCAAGAAAAATTGATACACGTATCATGTTTCAAAAAGCACTAGCTCAAAAAGTAGCGTATGTTGTTGGCGATGCCTTCTATCCTGACGGTATGAACTATAGTTCCATGCGTCTTAATTTCTCTTATTCAGATAATACAAATATTGAGGAAGGCATTAAACGACTCGCAGAGGTAATAAAACAGGAAATGAAGACATCCTACGAGCAAGAACCTTTTGTTCCAGAGGGTGTCTAATATATTTATCTTAATCCGTTTTATACTTGAATAATGCACTGCTGGTTGTAGAAGATGAGCTATAGGACTTTATCATTACACTTCCTCCTGCAATAGTATCACAGTTACATTGCTTCATAATATTCTTTTGGATATTCTACTGTTCCACTATACTTTTTCAAAGTGTTTTCTTTTAACTCTAATATTAAAAATGTATCATCAGGGACATCAAATGGAAGTTGTAGTTCCCAATTGCTTGCAGGTGTAAATCCAAAACGAGGATAATAGTTAGGATGTCCTACAACAATAACAGCATCAAAATCAATTTCTTTTGCAATCTCTAAACCTCTTTTCACTAATTTGCTTCCAATTCCCTTATTTTGATATGCTGGATGTACAGCCATTGGCGCTAGAGATAGAACTGTATATTCTTCGTTTTCTTTTTTTATCTTAATGGAATAAAATAAGATATGTCCCACAATTTTATCTTTTATTTCTGCTACAAGAGATAATATATAATTATACTCCGATGTTCTTCTCAGAGCCTCGATCATTTTTCCTTCGATTTCTTGTCCAAATGCCAAGTCATTTATTTTTCTTATGTCATCATAATCATTTTTTCTTTCATTTCTTATTATTACATCCATAAAGTATCATCTTAATAAATGAAAAATCATATTATAACTTTATTATGATTGGAACGCGGCTAATAAAATTTTTATTTTTCTCCTCATAAATGCGGGGTGTAGGCCGTAAGCCTCTTTATAGATCCTCAAAATGATAAGTTTTTTGAAATTTTGAAGACAGAAGATTCAGAAAAATTAAGAATTGTACACAGCCATATAGGATATAATTATGCCAGATTTGTAAAAAAATAACATGTATTTGCTGCCCAATTTGTAAAAATATATAAACTAGTGAAGCATACCATAATATAATGTCATATATTGAAATTAAAAAAGTTAACAATACCGAATATATATCTTATGTAAAAAAATTCAATTTTATTGGAAAAAATTTTAGAATTAAAGAGCATATTGGAAAAAATATTTCTACGGTAACCGTCAAAGATTATCTTAAAAAAAATTTTAATTCGATATCAATAAAAGAGTTTGATATCAAAAAAACATTTTTAGATAAAATAGATATTATATATAATAGAAATCTTTTAAACTATATGGAATTAAAATCTATTGAGATCAACAATCTCTTTGAAATAAAAGATATTAAGGACGTCATTCTTGTTGAATTTGCTAAAGAATTTATTTTTAATTCTAATAATATTGAAGGTTCAAAAATTCCTGCCAAAGAAGTAAAAAAAATTATTGAAACAGGGAATTCTCGATATAAAAATAGAAATGAAATTAAAGAAGTGTATAACTCAATCGAAGCGATGAATTATCTACAAAGCGGTTTTAAATTTAATATACCTTCAATTAAAAGATTGTATTATATTCTTACCAAAGATCTGACGATGTCTGGAGGGGGATACTATCCTAGAGGATTCAAAACAGTAGAAAATGTAGTAAATAACCAACCTACCATTCCACCAGAGCAAGTAGAAAATGCAATAGTGACTCTTCTTCGATACTACAAGGATAATAAAAAAACAATGTATCCATTTCAACTAGCTTATGACTTTCATCTAAAATATGAAAATATTCATCCGTTTTTAGACGCTAATGGGAGAACCGGTCGATTGATAATGAATAAAATTCTTATGGATCGTGGGTACTTTCCGATGATCATTTATGCAAAAAATAGTAGAGCTTATTATAACGCAATAGCAAAAGGCTTACATAGAAAAACAAAAAAGAATTATTATCAACTAATGTTGGAACAAGCAAAAAAAACGTATGATGATTATTACTCATTAATGAAAAAATATTAATAATTAGGTGCTGGGTCTAGGCCGTAAGCCATACGTCTATACCTGTCGCAGAACCCGATTCTTAGACGAGTTCGGAAAAAAATGTCCTTGATGGTGAAATAAAAGGTAAGAAAGCTACCTCTCTTCTTTATTTTTATACACGCATCGTGATTCAGTTATGGTTTGGGGCTAATTTCAAAATTATATAAAGAGATTGTTCCTATGTTTTTTTAATTAAATAAGGAAGTAGTATGGGCATAATTCCATAGTATTAATCCACGTACTCGTCTCTACTTTTTCTACATAAGGCATTTCTAATATGTACTCTCTCAATTCGCATAAATGCTTAAAATTTTTTATTACAATAATTGAAATTAAATCGTATTTACCAACCAATTTTGACGCAACAATTACGCTTGGAATTTTTATTATTTCTTCAAGAACTTGTGATGAATATGATGGTTTCACATCAATTCCAAAACGAGCGATAAACGAATAACCAATTTTTATAGGATTAATTATGACTGTTGAACTGACTATGATTCCTTTTTCTTTAAGCCTTTCAAACCTGTTACTTATTGTATCAGGAGATACGTTTATTTTTCTTGCAATTTCTCTAAATGAGATTCTTGCATCTTTTTTTAGCATTTCGAGAATAGTAATATCAATATTGTCCAATTTCACAAATCTCACCTATTCAAATTCAAAGTTTTTTGGACATAACAAAGGTTTATCAACAAAAATTCCAACATCCGCGCTTTTTACTTGTGGAAAATCTTCAATTTTATCTTTTGTTATTCCAATTTGTTCAATATCTTCTAATAAAAATATTGCTTCGATATCATATTGCCCAATTGATTTTGTAACAACACATAAACCTTCTATTTTTTTGATCATGTTCAGAACTGAATCAGAGAACTTTTGTACTACCTTAATCCCAATTATTACTAAATTTCCTTGACCCATTTTTTTTGGATCAATCACAATTGTACTACCTCGAATTACTTCATTTTCTATCAATTTGTTGTATCTATTTTTTATTGTATCTGTAGAGATATTACATTGATTTGCAATTTCTTTAAAAGGAATCCTTATGTCTTTTTGTAGTGATCTTAATATTTTTATGTCTATTTCGTCTAAATTTCCATTTTGCATATAACGTTATTCTCCAACTTAATTTCTGATAAAAGTATGTTTTTTTATTTATTAATTCTTTCTTTGCCGTTATTTTTATAGCATAAACTCTAATTTTTTCTTTATTTCTGCATTATTTGTCAATTTTCAAAATATTTCAGTTAATTGTCCGAAAAAAATAAAAAATATAGGACAAAATAACAATTTTTATAAATATAAAATAGTTAACACTCTTTGATTCCGTTTTTAATGGAATAATGCGAAAAACTCTTTGAGGTGATACCTATGAAATTAACACCAAAAATATGGTTAGAAAAATTTGAAAAGGAAGGGAAAGCAGATGAAGTTTTTTTTATAATTCGTGGTAAAGAATATACGCCCAGACAAATAGCTTCTATGGATTATGTATTCTGGAAACAGATTGTAAAATCTGTTTAATAATATGTCAATAAAAATAATAGTAACTGGTGGAACATTCGATAAAGAATATAATGAACTTAATGGTGAATTGTATTTTAACAAAACACATGTATCTGAAATGTTAAAATTAGGAAGATCAAGAATTGAACTTAAAATTGTTACATTGATGATGTGTGACAGTTTACATATGACTGGTTCTGATGTTAAAGTTATAGTAGATGAATGCCAAAATTCTGAAGAAGAAAAAATTTTGATTACACATGGTACTGATAAGATGGCGAATACTGCTAATGTTTTAGGGCAATCTGTTAAAAATAAAACATTAGTACTTACAGGTGCAATAATACCTTATGCATTTGGTAGTTCCGATGGGATGTTTAATTTAGGTAGTGCATTAGCTTTTGTTCAGACTTTGCCACATGGAGTTTATATTGCTATGAATGGAAGATATTTTCATTATAATAATGTAAGTAAAAATAAACAAAACGGTAATTTTGAAGAGATCAATGTTAAAATAAAAGAATAGGACTTAGATATAAAATGTCTATTGGATTCATACTAATAAAGGCAGCACCTGCGCTTGAACATGAAGTATATAATAAATTATCAAAAATAAGAGAAATACTTGAATTAGAACCTCTATTTGGTGAATATGATCTTATAGCAAAAATTGAAGCAGAAGACTTTGAAAAACTTGGCGAAATAGTAATAAATAATATAAGATCCGTAAAAGGTGTGATAGATACAAAAACACTGACTGGGACAAAATTTTAAACCGATTTTTTATTATAAGCAGAACGGGGCTAACATTAATTGTGCTGGGTGTAGGCATATATGTTAATTCCTGAAAGCCTATACCTAAAAAAATTTTAAGATATGTAGGGGAATCAATAACATTTTTTTGTTTTTTCCTCTTTCACTAAAAGTAATAAAATAGCAGATACAACAGTCAACCCGATTGAAAAATACAATGGTGTTGCGATGCTAATCTCATCCCAAAGAATACCTGCAATAAGCGATGCGGGAAGAGCACATAGACCAATAACCATTTGAAACCCCCCTAAACCAGTTGCTCTATATTCTACTGGGACAAGTTCACAGACAAATGTTTTTTGTACAGTATCCATCCCTGCTCTATGCATACCATAAAAGACAAATATTAAAAGAATTCCCAAATAGCTATGAATAAAAATAAAACCAAGACAAACCAAACCCCAGAGACCATATGTAATAAACAAAACTTTTTTTCTACCAACCCTATCAGAAAGCTTACCAAATGGCAAAGAAAAGAGTGCAGCAAAGATAGTAAATATCAAATAGAGGACAGGAACAAAAATAATCTCAAAACCAAATTCCTTTGCATAAATCAGTAAAAATGAATAACTGAAGGAACCAAGGGCAAACAGAGCACTTAAGAAAAGAAACAATCGAAAATTCTTATCAAGATCCTTTAACCTTAGTCCTTTATAGATTTTTTTATCTGCCGATTTTCGTTCTTTGATAAAAACAAAAACAAGTATTACTGCAACTGCGGATGGTATTGCTGCTAAGAGAAATAAAGTTCTATATCCCAGTAGTTGAAAGAATAAAATACAGATTACAATCCCGCAGACAGCTCCGAAATTATCTAAGGTTCTTAAAAAACCAAAATTTTTACCTCGATTTTCATTTGTAGAAATATCGGCAATAATTGCATCTCTTGGTGCACCACGTATTTTTCCTCCTCTATCGAGAACTCTAAAAGGAATTACATGCTGCCAGACTGTTGATAATCCATAACCTATTCTTGATAATGAACCAAATAAATACCCTGTCCAAACGAAGACCTTTCTTTTTCTAATCCTATCCGATATATAGCCAGAGACTGCTTGAGAAATTGAAACTATTGCTTCTCCTAAACCATCTATTAATCCAAGCACAGCCATATTTGCGCCTAAAATAGATGTCAAGAATAACGGCCAAATTGGATAGATTATATCTGAACCTAAATCATTTAAAAATGAAGCAGCAGCAAAAGTCCGTATGGTTTTTTTTGTATCTTTTTCATCCATATTTTCGGGATATAACGCTTAGCTCCTTTTTTAAATTTAGATTTATTCATCAGATTTTTAATAAAGGTGAAGGGATTTGAAACATTATTGCTTAATGGCAAAAAATTTACCCTTAATGCTGTTGACGTGCTGGGTGTAGGCCGTAAGCCTCATTCTCTCCTGGAAATTGAGAGTTTTGAGCCACCTTTAAACACGAACTCATTCAAAATGATGAGTTACCAGGATGTTAGATAAATTCTCCTTTACTAACCACGGAGCCAGAAGTTACTCCTCGCTTTTGGCTCTTAATTTTTAAGCCCCAAAAAAATAAAACACTAACTAAATATAAAAGTCATTATATATAAATACATACTATAAGAAAAAATCTTCTAATATATAAAGTTATCTCAATCTCAACAGAAGGGATTAAGCTTAAGATTTGCAATTATATACTCGTGATATATTATATAGGAGACTATTTTAAAACACTAAGTTAATGTTTGAATGTTTAATTATTAAATAAGGTGGTTAATTAATTGGTAAAAAATCTCAACATTGCCTTTGATGGTGAAGAATATCTCAAACTATACAAAGAAAGAGAAAAAACCAGTCAAAAGGAGAATGGTGGGAAGAAAATCTCCTGGAAGAAATTCTTCTTAAAGAAAGTTTTTGAAGAGTGATCCTTGGGATTGAATGTTTTCTGTAATTTAAAAGGAATTTACTTATGGATATAGATAAAGAAATTGCTTTAATTGATGAAAAAGGAAAAGCAAAAAGGGAAATTAAAAATAAACAACTGGAAAAAGAACTCGAAGCCTACAAAACACAATTTTATTCCGAAAGGATTAAGGATTTAAATAGTAGGATAAATCGAATTTTAAAATCCCTATCACCTGAAGAAAGAGTAGAATTAATTTCGAGCCTTAAAATCATAAATGCCCTCGAATCAGGAGAATTAAAAGACCTGGATAAGAAATTAGCATTAGAGTTCAATAAATCTCAAGAATTAAAGGAGAAATTCAAAAAGGATTTATTTTTGAAGGATGAGCAAATCAAATCTTTAGAAAATAGATTGGAAAACACAGATAAGATGTTAGATACAATTTCAAAAGCGGAAATGAATTCAATGGAACTCGATTATAAGACTTTTATAACTCCAAAAAATGAAGAGCCAGAAATGGAAATGTTAGATACAGATATTATTGTTTTAGATGGAACTATCACCAGGAGGTTCGTTTAAATGAATGTAAGACAAAGAGAATGTGTGCTTTGCGGACAAATTAAGATTTTGAAATGGGAACCACAATTTGAAAAGCAACCTACACCCCGATGGTTTGAG
>Ga0272441_10010996_pt1 | contig 13550 bp, 17 predicted proteins | sample SSMProp6N_FD_193582 | JGI IMG/M metagenome (GOLD analysis project Ga0272441, IMG submission 193582) | Marine sediment archaeal communities from Little Sippewissett salt marsh, Falmouth, MA, United States - SSM-Prop-6N | ecosystem: Environmental > Aquatic > Marine > Wetlands > Sediment ... | reverse complement strand
GCACCGGTAAGTTCGGGAATACCGTCATGCAGAATTCTGTCTGTCCGCAAATCCGTACTCTTTATCCAGATTGACCTTGATTTGATCCCCCATTTTTCTTAATATGTAATTTCCGACTTGAAAAAAATGATGTATAAACGAATTATCACACATTATGATTTCGACGGCGTGGCAAGTGCGGCCCTGTGTTCATATGTTCTGAACATTGATTTTATTTATTTTACAGGACCCCGTGCCATCATTGAATCCCGCCTCACAACAACATCGGGAGATGTGGTATGCGATCTCCCCTATCCGCATGGCTGCGGTCTGTGGTTTGATCATCATGAAGGCAATATGGAAGATTTGAAAAACCGGAATATCGATCTTGAATCCCTGCCCGGCCGTTTTGCCCTTCTGTCGTCCTGCAGTCACGTGATATATGATTATTTCCGGGAGCGCCTGGCGCTTCCCGGCCGTTTTCAACAGCTCATCGAAGAAGCCGACCTGATCGATGGTTTTTCCTATAAAAATGTCCGTGAATGGCGGCGCATCACGCCCGGTAAAATCATTGACGGCACTCTGCGATTCCAGGGGGATGATCCCAAAGTCATGCGAACCTATATGAAATCCATCGTGCTGGATCTTCGCGACAAACCATTGCAGGAAGTGGCGGACCGCGATGATGTGAAATCACGTTATGAACAATATCTCATAGACGAGAGAAACATGCTGGAGCAAATACGCAAGGATGGATTTTTCCTCGAGGAAGACATCAAAAAAGAACTGGTTATCATCGATCAGACACCCTACAATCAGCGGAATCCCATCCTGAAGCACCTGGCCTATCTGATGTATCCCAATGCGCTTGGCGTTATATCCATTAATACACTGTATCAAAGTGATCAGAAAACCAATAATCTCTGTTTTTCTATGTCTCTCAGTCTCCGCATGACCAATCAGCAGCACGCCAAAAACGTCGGCCTGATTTTGCGGAATCTGAATCTTGGAGACGGTCACCGCGGTGCGGCAGCCGGTGTGGTGGTCTGCGGTACCGGGGAAGAGATGAACCGCAAGAAAGAGGAAACCCTGCATCATATTTTCCGCGCATGGAGGAACCAAACCGATGACAGAATGTAAAAATTATCAGGCCAACATGGCCAGATGCAACTGTACGTATGAGCCCTGTTCCAGAAAAGGATACTGCTGTGAATGCCTGGAATATCACCGACGCATGGGAGAGCTGCCTGCCTGTTTTTTCCCGAATGACGTGGAAAAAACATATGACAGATCCATACGCCGCTTTATAGAGGTTCAAAAACAGCGATGACAACATTTTCAACGCTCATTTTTGACCTGGACGGCACCGTGGCGCACACATTGCCCGATGTCCGGAAGGCCATTAACCATACGCTTCATATCATGAATATGAGTGAGCGTTCCCTGGAACAAATTCAGAAAGTCATCGGTCCCGGGGATATGGCATTTCTGGAAGCCATTCTGCCCGGTGAAAACCAGCGGGTCCGGGATGAGTTTCTCGGTCTGTTTCGCGCATATTACTGGGATCATTGTCTGGACGAGACCCGTGCCTTTCCCGGGATTCCCGATATCCTGGACCGTTTCCGGGATCTGCACCTGGCTGTGGCCAGCAACAAACCCAGAAAAACCGCAGAGCGCATTCTGGAAGGATTGTCGCTTCTGCATTACTTTGATTTTGTCCTTGGTCCGGATGACGTGCGAATCCCCAAACCCGATCCTGAAATGATCGTGAAAATATTGACCGGATCAAATACAGACCCGTCCCGGGCGCTGCTTGTCGGAGATACGGACAGAGATTTGCTGGCAGCAAGGAGTGCGGGCATCGCATTCTGCGCCGCACGATACGGCTACGGGGACATGCAGGTACTCGAAAAATCACAGCCGGATTATATGATTGACTCTGCGATAGAATTGGTCGATATTATAGAGAACCATCAAACTCCGGACAGGAACGCATGACGCGTCTGACAGAGCACCCCATCCTCTCTTTTAATCGCGGGGATAAGCTGACTTTTTATTTTAACGGCACACCGATGACCGCCTTTCGCGGTGAGACCGTTGCTGCGGCCCTTCATGCCAACCGTGTGTTTACACTCAGCCGCAGTGTCAGGCACCACAGGCCCCGGGGATTTTTCTGTGCCATCGGCAAATGTGCATCCTGTATGATGGAGGTCAACGGAATCCCCAATGTCAAAACATGTCTGTGTCCCGTTGAAGAAGGCATGCAGGTACGATCCCAGGAGGGCTGGGGAATCATCCGCGACCGAAAATCCGTTTCCGCAGACCGCCGCCGGATGGACATCCCCGTTACGGAAACTGAAATCGCCGTTGTGGGCGGCGGCCCGGCCGGATTATCCGCTGCCCTGGCCGCATCCGCTCATGGCGCCCGGGTGATGATTTTTGATGAAAATCCCGTGCCGGGCGGTCAGCTCATCAAACAAACGCACATGTTCTTCGGATCCAAAGCCCAGTACGCCAAAAGCCGCGGCATGGATATCGGCAATCTGTTAATCCGCCAGATGAACTCCCGCGTGACGATGGAAACGGAATCTTCAGTCATTGGATTTTATCCAGGTTTTCAACTGGCCGTACTCATTCGCGGCATCATGCACCTGATTTCACCTTCGAAAATTATCGTTGCCACCGGCGCATCGGAAAACATGCTGGCATTTCCAAACAACGATTTGCCCGGTGTGTATGGCGCCGGTGCCGTTCAGACGCTGATGAACGTTCACGGTATTCTTCCCGGCAAGCGTGTCCTGATGATCGGTGCCGGTAATATCGGGGTCATCGTCGCATATCAGCTTCTTCAGGCCGGTGTGGATGTGGCTGCAATCGTGGAGGCAAGTCCGCGCATCGGCGCCTACCAGGTTCACGCATCGAAAATCCGCCGGTGCGGCGTCCCCATTTTAACCCGGCATACAATTATTGAAGCAACCGGAAAAGAGCGGGTCGAGGGTGCCGTTATCGGCAAAGTGGATGATCAGTGGCAGGTGATTCCGGGAACGCATCAAAAAATCGATGTGGATACCATTTGCCTCGCCGTCGGTCTGCGCCCCTCATCGGAGTTGTTTGCCCAGGCGGGGTGCCGGATGGTTTATATCAGCGAACTGGGCGGTGATGTCCCGTGGCGAAACAAAAATCTGGAAACGTCCATACAGGGCTTGTTTGTTGCCGGAGACGCTGCCGGCATCGAAGAAGCATCCAGCGCCATGCTCGAGGGCCGTCTGGCCGGTCTCGTCGCCGTGGAACAACTTGTCGGGTCCAAACCTGAAATCCGAAAGGAAAAAGCCGCTGTTACCGGTGCACTGGCGGAACTGCGGAACGGTCCCTTCGGCGAAAAAACCAGGGTGGGTGAGTCAAAGATAAATAAAGGATCTGGTCAATGAACTTCCTTCAGGACGGCGTGCTGAAGCTGAAAGATCTCCGTGTTCCGGACAAAAAGCGAATGGCCGGAGGTCCTGTGGCCGTGATCGAATGTGTTCAGGAAATACCCTGTAATCCCTGCGTGGAAAGCTGCCCTCAGCAAGCCATTCATATAAACGGAGACATCAATGGTATTCCGGTTCTCGATTTTGAACGCTGCACCGGATGCGGCTTGTGTCTTGCCCAATGCCCCGGACTGGCCATCTTTCTCCTCAACCAATGCCACAAACCCGATTGCGCATTGCTCGGCATACCCTATGAATTTATCCCGCTGCCGGAAAAAGGAGATATTGTGGAACTGCTGGACCGGGCAGGCAAGCCCTGCGGTCAGGGCCGTGTCTTTCAGATCCGCAATCATAAAAATCAGGACCGGACACCCATTGTATTTCTGGAAGTGGACAAAGCCCTTCTCATGACAGCACGACATTTCAGGAAGATGGCCAGTGAAAAATAATGATAAAAACACCATTCTGTGCCGCTGCCAGGATATCTCAAAACAGGAAGTGCTCGATGCCATCGGGGCCGGGATTACCGACCTCGAAGAGTTAAAACGTTTTCTCCATATCGGCATGGGGCCGTGCCAGGGACGGACCTGCGGCAGACTGGTAGCCGCGATTCTTTCCGAAAAAACAGGTCGGCCACCGGCAGCCATAGGCACGATAAAAAAACGTCCCCCCCTTGTTCCGGTTCAGATAAAATCCATAGTGAAACGTGACCATGGCCAAAAAACATGATGCAATCATTATCGGCGGCGGCATCATCGGCGCAGCCACAGGATACTATCTTTCCAGCAAAGGCCTCCGTATACTCCTTGTTGAAAAGGATTACCTGACAGCCGGGTCCACAGGACGGTGTATTACCGGCATCCGCCAGCAGTATTCCACACCCGCAACCATCAAAATTGCCATGGAATCCGTTCGTATCTTTCGCAGCATGTATAAAATGCTGGGAATGGATGTGGAATGGCACGCATCCGGATATCTGTTTCTCGCTTATTCGGAAGACGTGGCCGCCATGCTCAAACACAATATACAAATTCAGCAAAAACAAGGCCTTGATGTCCGTTTTATTGCGGCCCGGGAATGCGGTCAGCTTGTTCCGCTGATGGATACGGCCGGTTTGATCGGCGGGGCCTGGTGTGCCTCCGACGGTCAGGCCAGTCCATTTCTGACGGTTCGGGCATTTCAGAACGGTATTCAGAAAAACGGGGGGGAAATCCGTATTCACACACCGGTCACCGGTATTTTAAAAGAAAAAAACAGGGTCGCCGGGATCCGGACAGCAACCGGTGATACGCACCTGGCTCCTGTAATCATCAATGCGGCCGGTCCCTGGGCTGCCGAAGTAAGTGCCATGGCGGATATTCGCCTTCCCGTATTACCGGAACGCCACGAGGCCCTCATCACCGAACCGGTCCGTTACGAAGGCGTTCCCATGCTGGTCGATTATCGGGCCGACGGCGGATATTTTGTGCAGCGCGTGACCGGGCAGTTCATCGGCTGTTTTACACCGCAAAAACCGCTTCAAGGGAAGGATATTTCCTCCTCATTTACATTTCTTGCGGATATGGCTGCCCGCATGGTCCGACTGATCCCCTCTCTGCAGGACGTCGCCATACTTCGCCAGTGGGCCGGCTCCTATTCCATGTCTCCGGACGGCAGCCCCATCATCGGAGAAACAGAATTGAAAGGATTCTATTGTGCCGCCGGCATGAGCGGACATGGCTTCATGCTGGGTCCCGCCATTGGCCGGCTTCTGGCGCACTATATCACTGAACAGCACTGGCTTTTTAATGTCGATGAAATTTTATACGGCAGAGAATTTGGAGGCAAAGAAAAGCTTGCATAAATGTATTAAATCTCTTATTTTTGGAAAGATCGATTATGGAATGCGGATTAAAAAATAAGGTTGCCCTTGTGGCAGCTTCCAGCCGTGGTCTGGGCAAGGCCATTGCCTGGGCACTCGCAAAAGAGGGGACCAAACTGGTCATCTGTGCCCGGGACAAAAAAGTTCTGGAAAAAACAGCCGACGATATTTTGCTCAAAACCGGTGTGACCGTTTTCCCCCTGGCCATTGACCTGACCGAGGTATCCCAGATTCACTGGCTGATGGATGAGACCCTGGATCTTTTCGGCAGGGTGGATATCCTGATTACCAATGCAGGCGGTCCGCCGTCAGGAGAGTTCGGCGATTTACAGTCTGCCGACTGGAAACAGGCCAATCAATTGACCCTGATGAGTGCTGTTCATCTCTCACAGGCTGTAATCCCCGGTATGCAAAAACAGAAATGGGGCCGGATTATTCATCTGGCTTCCGTTACAGCCCGTCAGCCCGCCGACAATCTGACACTGTCCAACATTTTCCGTCCGGCTGTCATCGGCCTGACCAAGGATCTGGCCAGGCAATATGCCAAAGATAATATTCTGGTCAATGCTGTTTGCCCCGGCTATTTCCTGACCGATCGTGTCCGGCAGCTTGTTCGGGCAAAGGCGGAAAAGAGCAAACAGAAAGAAGAGAAACTGCTGAAAGAGATGACCCGCCAGATTCCGCTTGGACGGATGGGAGATCCGGCGGAACTGGCCAGTATGGTTGTATTTCTGGCTTCAGAGAATGCGAATTATATCACCGGATCCGTTTTTACCATTGACGGCGGGCTTGTCAAGGGCCTTTACTGATCCGGAACCATCTTTTCACACGGCGCCCTTCCTCCATCATTCCAGTGCTATATCCACCCCATAAAGGCCAGTATTCCCAGTCCGGCCGTGATGGTGAAACACGCCCCAAAAGTCGTTATAAAAACAATGTTTCCGGCCAATTTTCCATTGCCGCCCATTGTCTTTGCCATCACAAAACTCGCAATAGCAGAAGGCGCAGCAAAAAGCAAAAACAAAATCCCCAGATCCTGTCCCCGCCACCCTAAAATGACAGCTCCCGCCGTCCCTGCCACCGGAATGACAATCAATTTTATCAGGACCGCGCAGACTGCCAGAGAAGACGCTTTCCTGAATGCTTTGGTGTTCAGCGACCCCCCTACGGCCAGAAGCGCCAGGGGCAGGGCAAGGGCTGACAGGTAATCCCCTGTTCTGAGAAGAAAACGCGGAATCTGTATGCGGCAAAGAGAAACAAGAAAGGCGGCTGCGGCAGCCAGAATGAGCGGATTGGTGATAATATGAACAAGGGTTTTCCTGAAATGCATTTGTTTTTGATGATGAAGCGGTACAGTCAGGGCGATGACGGCCAGCATATTGTAAAGCGGCATAATGAATGCCAGCAGAATGGACGCTTTGGCCAAACCCGCCTCTCCGAACCGGTTGAGAATAATAGCGAATCCTACAATGGCAAAATTACTGCGTATGCTGCATTGGAGAAATGTACCGAGATCACGCCCGCTTTTAATGTTTCGAGCGGCAATCAGCCACAGCAGGCCGAATACAACAACGGTCAGCAGGCAGGCATACGCAATTTGCCCGGGATGGAAGACCAGCGAAAAATCAGTTGAGGAGAGTTTCAGAAAAACCAGAACCGGAAGCGCTACGTGGAAAACAAGCCTGGTTGCATGATGATCAAAATCATCATCCAGAAAGCCGATTTTTCTGAGCAGCATGCCCAGAAAAGTAATGAAGAACACCGGCATCACTGCATTGACGGTCAGTATCCATGAATCCATACAAAGATATCCATCCGTTTGAAACAACTTTAATATTTTAAAAATATATCAATATCCAATAAAAAAAGCCATTAAAAAACCCTGTCAGGACGTGTCATTCTGACAGGGTTTAAAAACCGGCAGAAACCGCGAATGTATCAGGATGCTGTTTTTTCATCCCGTTCTTTGATGACTGAACTGGCGGCTTTGACCATTCCTGCAATATTGGCCAGATCCGAGGGGATGATCATGGAATTGCCCGCTTTGGCCAGATTACCGAATTCATTGATATACTGTTCGGCAATACGCAGATTCACGGCATGCATACCGCCTTTTTCATTAATGGACTTGGCTATTTCTCGGATCCCTTCGGCAGTGGCCGAAGCCACCTTGCGTATTTCTGAAGCCCGGCCTTCGGCTTCATTGATGCGTCGCTGCTTTTCACCTTCTGATTGGGCAATCATGCTGGCCCGATCACCTTCGGCCCGGTTGATTTTGGCCTGCCTGTCACCCTCGGATTCGGCGATTACGGCTCGCTTCTCTCGTTCAGCCCGCATCTGCTTTTCCATGGCATCCTTGATGGACTGGGGTGGGGTGATGTTCTTAACTTCATAGCGGGTCACTTTCACTCCCCAGGGATCCGAGGCTTTGTCAACGGCCTGTACAATCGCGCCGTTGATTGTTTCTCGTTCTTCGAATGTCTTGTCCAGATCCAGTTTGCCCATGATGCTTCTCATGGTGGTCTGGGCCAGCTGTGTGGAAGCAAACCGATAATTATCGATGCCATATGATGCTCTTTTCGCATCGCCCACCTGCATATAGAGAATGCCGTCGACTTCCACGGAAATATTATCCTTGGTAATGCATGTTTGCGGCGGTACGTCCACGGCCTGTTCTTTCAAGGTATGTCTGTAGGCCACCTTGTCGAGTATGGGATTCAGAAAATGCAGACCCGCTTCCATGGTGGAATGGTATTTCCCCAGCCGTTCCCGGATAAAGGCTTTTTTCTGGGGAACGATAATAATCATCTTTTTTAAAATGACAAAGACAACCACCGTTAAAACTATGAATAATAAAACGTTTCCCATGATATGTTCCTTTCCGTTTATTGTATCTTCTCAACTCTCAGCGTCAAATTGTCTTTTTCCGTGACCCTTACCGGGATTCCTTTTGGTATGTCTTCATCGGCTTCGGCTTCCCATAAAGTGCCGTGCAGTTCTACCTGTCCGGCCATCTGCCGGGAGATTGCTTTGATAACAACGGCCTTCTCGCCGACAAATCCTTCTGTTGAATCATCCATGTCTTTCCCTGCCCGCAGGCGGCCTGAAAATATTTTCTGAAACCTTTTTCTGAGAAGAATGAGAGACAGGACGGAAACCACCAGAAACAGCATGACCTGCATGACCGGCGACAGCGGCACAATGAAACAAAGCACTCCCACGAAAGCGGCACCGATACTGAAAAATACCAGCAAGACACCGGGTGCCGCCATTTCCATTAAAAGCAGAACCAGTCCGGCGATCAGCCAGATATATGCCGGCCTGAGCCATTCCAACCATTGATCCATATGTCCTCCCTTTTATTTTTGAATCATTTCATTATTCATCTTCAACACACACCGCGGTACCGTAAACCAGCAGCTCCGCTGCGCCCCCCATGATCATGGATGTGGTAAAATGAACGTTAATAACAGCATTGGCACCCATGCGCGCGGCATCTTCTTTCATCCGGTCGATGGCCTGCTCCCGGGATTCTCCCATCAGTTTCGTATATTCCGAAATCTCTCCGCCCACAACGTTTTTGAGTACCGCCAGAATATCCAGACCGATATGCCTTGCCCGGATGGTATTGCCGTAAACCAGCCCGAAATTTTTGGTTATTTTTTTTCCGTGAATGGTTTCCGCAGTTGTCAGGATCATCGTGTGACCTCCCTGTAAGGATCGGATTTGTATTTGATAATACGTTCCCTGATGAGTGATATCAGCAGAACCAAAAAGCCGATAATCACAGCAACTGCAGCCAGTCTTGGCAGCAAAGGCGTTTCCCCCCGGACAACATATTGAAAAACAATATAGCCGATCAGAACAATCCATCCGGCCATTATCAGTATCAGACCGGACAGACGCGTCCACCGGCTGTAGGGTGCTCTCCACAGAGATTCCAGCTCTTCATCGGACGGCTGATGCGGCAGGATACTCTCCATTTTATTGCTCGCAGCTTTCAGTTCATCATAGGCCTGCCTGCACGAGGCACAGCGCACAAGATGATCATTGACTTCCTTCGCTTCATCGGGATTCAGTTCACAATCAATCAATCCCATCAGCAGTCCCTGATATTTTTCACATGCATCCATTTTTTAACCCCTTTGCATCCATATCATGTCCCGTTTGTTCTTTGAGATAGCTGACACGGAATGCCTTTCGCGCATGATACAACCGGCTCATCACGGTTCCCCTCGGGATATCCAGCAATTCGGATATTTCATCATAATGATATCCCTGAACATATTTCATAATGAGGATTTCACGGGCATCCGGCTGCAGTGATTGAAGAATCCGCCATACCTGCTGCTTTTCCTCCTTTTTATCCAGTTCTTCCGACGGATCATTATAATCAGATCTTTCATCAACTTCGTGCTGGCGGGAAACCCTGTATTTGTGTGCTGTTTTCTTTCTGTTGATCACATTCAGGCAGCAATTGCGAAGAATCCTGTAAAACCAGGGATAAAATGCTTCCAGGTGCGTCAGCCTGGGAATTGCCGAAAAAGCCCGCGCAAAGGATTCCTGACATGCATCTGCCGCATCCTCCTTGTTCCCAAGAAACGAAACGGCATGATAATAGGCTTCCCGCCGGTATTTTTTTACCAGAAATTCAAATCCGGCCGGATCATGATAAAGCAGACATAGTTGCAAAGCGGACTTTTCATCCATACAAATATCTGCCTCCGTTCAAAGATCGCTTCTTATATTAAACAGAAATACCCGGAAAATATTCAACAAAAAAACATCCGTTACCGAAGGCGGTGGTGTGCCGCAGGCGCAAGGTTACGCCACTGCCGGATTGTTTTCCGATCGATAACCAACCCGTTATATCGGGTTGGTTTAATCAGCCGATAATCCCGGTCTTGGCGGGATTGAATGTTTAATCACTCTGAACCGGATACCACAATTACATCAAATCTGGGCGGCTTCAGGATGGATTTCTTGACGGAACACAAATTGACAACATTAACGAGGGCTTTTTTATACTGTTCCGGAAAATCCGGGCCCACATGAACGGAAAAACGAACCTCTTCCAATGTGCCTTTCTCAGCTCCCCGTGTCACATCTTGCAGTATTTTGATATTGTCGCTTTCAATATTGCGCTGCATGCAGAATTCTCTGACAAAAATACCTGCACAGGTACCCATGGATATCAGGAAGAGATCATACGGCGCCGGTGCACTGCCGTCCCCCCCGGCTTCAACGGGTTGGTCTGTTTCAATTATCTGGTTACGGATTCTGGCGTTCACTTTCTTGTTGCCTGCAAAAGTGATCTCAATTTGCATTCAGTCCTCCATCATATGGAATAACCGCATTTGAGGATCCGTCATTTGGTGACTTCAATGCCTCCCATCACAGCGGATCCTTTCACAATCAATGTTTTGTTTTTACTGCCGCCGCCGGCCCCTGTCTTGTTTTCCACACCTGCAAGCACGGGCGTGGCATGCATAACCACGTTCCAGTGTTCAGGCACCTTTATTTCAATCCCTCCCCAAAATGCAAATACATCCAGAACGATTTCTTCTCCCGCCATGTCCGCCTTCCGCATATCAATATCCCCGCCCCCCAAAATGGCGGCTATTTTACCACCCTTCAGTTTTTGACTCGCATAGGTATATTCACCACCTCCCAGAATCAAACTCAGATCAATAAAATCGGAATCCGATGCACTGTCTTTGTGCTTTTTATGGTATCCATGGGTCAGCATACCCAGGCCGGCAAAAATTAAAAGGACGGGCCAGAAATCCCAGATCCGGAAATGAATATAGCCGAGACTGTCAGCCAGCAGCAGGAGCCCGGCCGTCATAAAAATAATTCCCGATGTCAGATGACGGTATGCCCGGGGCTTCACAACCTGCGATAATCCCACCACGACCAGAAGAAGCGGCCACAAAGACAGGACGTCAAAATCCGTGTAATCCAGATTGTTCAGGATAAGCAGCACACCGGCAGATGCCACTGCCACACCGATAAGCATTCTTGCATCCAGAAAAAAACCATTCCGGTTACCCATAATATTCTCCTTTCCTGATCAGTGAAAAAAAGTATCCTTGATTCCCGAAACCAGCATTTCCACAGCCACTGTTACCAGCAGCATGCCCATCAAGCGTTCCAGTGCCGTAATGCCGCGAACCCGCAGAATGCGTCGCAGCCGCCCTGACATCAGCAAAATAACACTTGTAAGTGACCATGCCGCCACGACGGCAAGCAGCCATTCCAGCCACCGTGCCGGGTCCCTGGCCATCAGAAGCAGTACCATGGTCATTGCCGAAGGCCCGGCAATGAGAGGGATGGCGAGGGGTACAATAAAAGGTTCCCCCTCCACAGTAACACCAAAAATCTCTTCGGAACCGGAAAATATCATTTTAATGGCGATCAGAAACAAAACGACACCGCCGGCAATACTCAGCGATGATTTGGATATTTGAAAAAGCAATAATATATACCGTCCGGCAAAGAGAAAAACAATGAGAACCAAAAGCCCGATGAGAAGCTCCCTTACAATAATTTTATGATGTCTGGACGGCTCCACATGCTTCAGGGCGCACAAAAAAAGCGGAATATTGCCAACAGGATCGAGCACCAGAAAAAGAAGCAAAACCGCCGATAAAATGGACACATTGCCTCCCGGGGAAAAATTTATGACGCACTGTATTCCACAAGATTTAAAAAATGTAAGGAATATTTGGATTCCGGTCAATGACAAAGAGGTATGTAATCCATATATCCGGTCCGCCGGCAAGTTTCCGCCAATTCGCGGGTGCCGCTTCTTTCACTTGCACCTCGGATCAGAAATGTGTAAATTGATCCGGTTTGAATAGAAAGGCGGAATATGTATCGACGATTCATATTTGTCGCATTGACTGTCTGGTACTCCCTCTCCGGTTCCCTTGCAGCACCGATACCGGTGACGCATACCGTTGATTCGCTCATACAATACGGTATCATGCAGACATTCCGGTGCCGGTTCGATTCGGCCATGGCCACCTTTCAGTCCATCACGGACCTGATGCCTGATCATCCCGCGGGGTATTGTTATCAGGCCAGCCTGCTTCAGTTTAAAATGATGGATTATGAAACAGATCAATGGGAATCCCGGTTCTTTGCATTGTGCGATACAGGGATTCAGAAGGGGAAAAAACTGCTGGCCTCAGAACCGGATAATGCATGGCATTCCTTTTTCGTGGGCAGCATTTACAATTACACGGGACTTTATCTGGCACGCTCCGGAGATCTGGTAAACGGATTTGTCCATTCCAAGAAGGCCGTGGCCTATCTGGAGAAAGCCGTAGAATTGGATCCCTCCCTCTATGATGCCTATCTTGGTATCGGTAATTACATGTACTGGTCCGGCCGGGCCACAAAATTTCTCAAATGGCTCCCATTTGTAGGCGATGCGCGCAAGGAGGGTATCCGCATGGTTCACACCGCCATGAACCGCGGCAGGTATTCCCGCTGGACAGCCCTGAGCAGCCTGGCATGGATAGAATATGACCGCAAAGCCTATAACAAAGCATTTCAACTGTTTACTCGGGGAATCACACAGTTTCCCGGAAGCCGTTTTTTTCTCTGGGGACTCGCCGATACCCGTTTCCGGATGAATGATTTTGCCGGGGCGGCCACTCTCTATGAGATGATACTTTCCGACATCATCGATATGGCATACGACAGCCCTTACAATGAAGTGATTTGCCGGTTCAAACTGGTTAAAACCTATGATGGATCCGGACGATATGACAGGGTCATCGAACATGCCGAGGCCATATTGAACATGAATCTGGACCAGCAAACAAACCGTCGTGTCGAAGACCGTATCAAACAGACCCGATCATACTATAGAAAGGCAAAAAAGAAGCAGCATTCCGAAATGTGAACCCCGCCATTCAGGGACATTGATCATGCGTCTTCAATACCTGTGCATTCTGCTGATTCTCCTGGTCTTCCCCGCGGTCGGCCCTGCAAATACAACGACCGGATCCACTGATGACACACTGGAGGATCTGCTTTATAATGACATCACCGACGGCAGACTGGATACATTTTCACATATCGAAGCCGGACTGATACTTTCAGGTGTTACAACAAGGGACAGTCTGATATATCACCTGTCCTGGTTTGACGCTCTGGTCGATCAGCTCAGGACCATTCACCTGGATTATACGGACCGGATCAAATCAGCCCAAATGGTATTCAATTAT
>Ga0272441_10010995_pt1 | contig 13550 bp, 15 predicted proteins | sample SSMProp6N_FD_193582 | JGI IMG/M metagenome (GOLD analysis project Ga0272441, IMG submission 193582) | Marine sediment archaeal communities from Little Sippewissett salt marsh, Falmouth, MA, United States - SSM-Prop-6N | ecosystem: Environmental > Aquatic > Marine > Wetlands > Sediment ... | reverse complement strand
CCCCAGAATATATGGCTGGCTAATGGTAAACAAGCGCTCACGCAATACGAAACCAGCCAAGATAAGCACAGATACAAGGGTATACTCGATACGAGTGTGGCAAGCCAAACCCAAAAAAACACCAGATCAGAAGCTACGGGAACGCATTAAATAAAGAGAAGCCAACAAGAAGCTCAATGCAAGGGTATCCTGCATGCCAATTGAATCAAAGACAGCTGAAACTGGAAAAACCGCGAACCCGAGACCACTCAAGACCCCGTTCTCCCAGCTATAGTAGTTTGAAGCTATCTTGAAGACGAGAACAGAGTTTACAGCACCCATCAAAATATTGAATATCCGTATGACCTCGATGCTGCTGGTCCTGAACAGCCACAATAGAAAGGCTTGAACCAGATGCGGGATGATCCCCCAATAATAATCACAACCCAGCAGGTCCCAGAGCCTACCCCGAGCCAAGCCAACATGCAGCGTCAGATAACTGATGAGCCAGTGATGATAACTATCGCTGTTCCAGTCAACAGGTATCAACCAGTAAACAAGGAGCCGGAAAAAGAGCCCAACAAGAAAGATAACCCTAACATCATGCCTCCTTAGAAACCCCTCCAACTGCCCCATAATATATTCAAAGAGGACTGATAGTTATATATTTTAAATAAAAGTAAAAGATTAAAGAAGTGCCTTTAGCTCGGGATCGGTCTCCTGCATCTCCCTGCAGGCATCAATGGTCTCGAAAGCCCGCCTAATATGTGGAATAGTAATACTACCACCCACTATCAAGCTGACATTCAATGCCTCATAGAGCTCATCATTAGTCGCCCCAAGCTGGATTAAACGAATCAAGTGATAAGTGACACAATCATCACACTTCAAAACCATACTCGTAGTCAACCCCATAAACTCCAGAGATTTCTCATCCAAAGCACCCGGCTCATAGGCTCTACCATCTAGTGCCCAGAATCGTTTCAAACCGAGGTGCCCGCACTCAGTGATGCGATCATTCATCTTGTGCCTGAACTCATTGTATTTAATTAGGTCCTTCATAGCCCAAAAATCGGGATACGAGCCTATAAGATGTGGCTTCCTAGGGGAGGAAATTTATTCCAGAGCTACTATTGAACCCCGATATGACCCTGATCAAAGAAGGCGACGAGATATACCTGGTACTGGACCACCGACGAACATACAAGGTCAAGGTAGAACAAGACAAACAATTCCACACCCACAAGGGATTCATCGAACTAGGAAAACTAATAGACCAACCATACGGCATCGTGGTCACCAGCAGCCTCGGGGTCAGCTTCTACGTCCTCAAACCACTGATCAGGGACAGAGTACTCAAAACAGACCGCAGAACACAGGTCCTCTATCCCAAAGATATCAGTTACATACTACTCCAGCTAGGCATAGGACCCGGAAGCAGTGTTGTTGAGGCTGGAACAGGAAGCGGCGCACTAACCATGGCACTAGCCAACGTTGTTCGACCAGACGGAAAAGTCTACAGTTATGATATCAGTGAAAGACACCAGAAGACAGCAGCCAAAAACATTGAGCGATCAGGACTCATGCCCTATGTGGACTTGGATATACTTGATATCACAGAGGGCATACCTCACGAAGACGTTGACGCAATCATACTGGACATGGCTACACCATGGCTGGTCATCGAACATGCATGGAAAGCCCTAGCAGGCAGCGGGGTATTCATGTCATTCAGCCCCACGATAGAGCAGGTAATAAAGGTCACAGAAGAACTTGGGAACCATCCATTCATCGAGATCGAGACTGTAGAGCTCATGCTCAGGGAGATCACAGTAGCACCTAACAAGACACGCCCCAAGACCCAGATGATAGGCCACTCAGGATACCTAACCTCTGCGCGAAAAGTAACTAGGCTTCTCGAATAGTTTAACAGAGTGCCCGTGTATTTTTTCGTATGGAACTCGTCAAGCCAAAGCGTCTAGGAAAAGGGGATCGGATCAGAATCGTGGCTCCAGCCAGCAGTATGGCTTCACTAGCCGAAAATGCAGTCAAGACTGGAGTAAGTAACCTTGAGAAACTTGGATTCGAGGTAGAGATACACCCAGACGTATACAGAATATACAAGGGGACAGCAGGTAAACCCCAAGAGCGTGCAGAGAGCTTAATGGAAGCATTCACCGACGAGTCTGTTGATGGCGTAATGTGCTGTTGGGGTGGCTGGAACAGCAACGACATAATCGATCACCTAGACTACTCTGTGTTCAGGGAGAACCCCAAGGTATTCACAGGATTCAGCGATATCACAATCCTCAACACCATACTATACCAGAAAGCTGGTTTAATCAACTTCAACGGACTAGCCTTCATCACCTTCACACATGATTTCCTGATGCCTTGGGAAGTCGAGGTCTTCAAGCATGTAGTCATGAAGGGAACAGCACCATACAGCATTGAAGCATCCCCCACATTCATCGATGATCCCTTTTTCTGGCAGCATCCTGAGAAACCAGTGAAAGAAGTCGAGAACCCGGGATGGACTGTAGTCAGTGATGGGGAGACCAGAGGAAGACTGATTGCTGGCCACTTTGGTACGCTGCTATGCCTAGCTGGTACAAAGTACTGGCCAAACCTTGATGGTCACATTTTGCTGCTAGAGTGTGATGAAGAAGACACTGGACCAAATAACATCTCTAGACAGCTACGGCATCTCCAACAACTAGGAGCATTGGATGAGGTTTCTGGTCTTGTGTTTGGGCGCAATCCTGAGATGCTTGGTTTAAAGGAGGATCAAAGTATAGAGTCGTTACTGGTTGATGTAATTGATAGGGACATACCTATAGTCACTCAGTTTGATTTTGGGCATACGAATCCATTTGCCACAATTCCAGTAGGGGTTCAGGCTGAGTTATCCACAGAGAAAAAAGCGTTAACGTTTTTAGAGTCAAGTGTCCGTTAAAATATGGATTATTGTTCCATAAAACACGGTTTTTTTCTATATATTTTACATATTTTTCCTCGAAATTGAGTTATTCTCACCAAATGTAAGAATAGTTTTTTAAATTTGTTCAAAGCTTCCTAAACTTGGGCTGGCTAGTGGGCGCTAGGCTCCCGAGGAACAGTAAGGACTCCTGAAGAAGTATTGGGCTACCGGAGCGGGGGTCCCCAACGGCAACGAGGGATGACAGCTTACCACAGCCACGCTCCGCTTTTCACACTAACTATTCTGACAGACATATAAAACCTCGGAGCATCAAAATATGGATTGTTGAATATAATCAACCCCTCTGGATCATGTGTAAATTTATGGCTTCTATACAAAAAATGGCATAGTAGGATAACTATAGATTATTGAGATGTATCTATTGCTTGATTGAGTTAATATTACGTCTTTTTTCTATATCATGCCTTTATACGATTACAGAATTGTGTTAAGTGCATGAATTAAAATCACGAAGTGACAGTTTCACTATTAAACCCATTGTCACGGTTGAATGCGACAAAAAGCGACTGATTGTCTAAAATAAAAACGAGCTATCCTTGGCCCAGTTTGCGGCTTGGCAAAGGTAGCTCAAAAAATAAAACACGTTTCTATTTAATAAATTATGGAGCCCCTAATCAAGATTAATTAATGAACAGGAACAAGCCTTAACATATTTTGCTTCATGGTTTGGACTTCAACAATAATATTAAGATCTCAGACAGATGTACAGCTAAGACGCAGTGGTCAAAATTAGAGTTGATTAATAAATTGGATAAACGTGAAATCGAACTGATGAAAAAAATGATGGAAGCATTCGGTCCATCAGGCTTTGAGAGAAAAATAAACGAGCTTGTCAAGGAAGAAGTAGAATCTTTCACAGACGAGATATTATCAGATAAACTGGGAACAGTGGCTTTCACTTTGGAGGGAGATGGACCAAAGGTACTCTTGGCTGGTCATACAGATGAGGTGGGATTCATCATCTCATCTATCACTGATAATGGATATCTAACCTTCAACCCGCTGGGAGGTTGGTGGGATCAGGTTCTCCTCGCTCAAAAAGTAGTGGTAAGGGGAAAGAAAGGAGACCTTGTAGGGATCATAGCCTCCAAACCGCCTCACATCCTGCCAATGGATGAACGAAAAAAGATGGTGGAAAAGAAAGACATGTTCATAGATATTGGAGCATCCACCAAGAAAGAGGTCGAGGAAGCAGGGATACGAATAGGCGACCCTGTGGTGCCTTGGAGCCCATTCAGCGTGATCAGGGATGGAAAGATTGCCATGGGCAAGGCATTCGATGATAGGATAGGAACCTTTGTCATAATGGAGGCAATGAGAAGATTCAAGGAACAAGGTATAACCCACCCCAACAAGATAATCGGAGCAGCAACTGTTCAGGAAGAGGTGGGGCTCAGAGGAGCACAGACAATCGCCCAGACAGTAAACCCTGATGTCTCTATAGTGCTTGAAGTAGATATCGCGGGAGATGTACCCGGGATCAAGCCACATGAGGCAGCTACCAAGATGGGTGAGGGCCCCGGTCTAATCACTTATGATCGAAGCATGATACCCAACCAACCCTTCAAGGAGTTTGTCATTGATACAGCCAAGCAGGCGCAGATTCCCCTCCAGCTTAGCCAGATGTCTGGGGGAGGCACTGATGCGGGCAGGATTCATGTGAATGCATCAGGTTGCCCAACGGTAGTGCTGACTGTTCCTACGAGGCATATTCACAGTCATGTTGGTTTGTTGAGCCTCAAAGATGCCGAGAACGCTATCAGGCTGTTGGTTGAGTTATTGAAGAAGCTTGACTGGGAGACAGTCAATAGCTTTACCTAATTCTCTATATTTTCTATATCGCTATCTATGAATTTTACCCAATCCACTTTGAGCATAACATAAATTACTATAACTAAGAGGAATGTTGATGCTACCCCGCCGAGCCAACCACTGGAAGCAAAGACATCCATTATTATCGAGTAGCTATATCGCCCAGCGTAGGCTACTACTGTACACATTATGAATTTCCCTAGAAACATGGCGGTCATCGCTCGCTTCAGGCTATATTTGAGCATACCGAGGGGAATTAGGATTAGATCATCTGGGAGGGGCAATACTGCGAACAAGAAGATAATGGTCATCCCATATTTCTGGACGAGAAGCTTGGCGGTCTCCAATCTTTTACCATATCGTTCATCTATTACCCTTCTCCCTCCTCTGCCAATCAGGTAAGCACTGAACTCGCCGATGGTTGAACCTATACCACAAGCTAGCCCCAGTAGGAGGGGGTTGAGTGTGGCACCAAAAGCATAGATTGTAACCACGAATGGCACAGGGAAGAAGACGGTGAAGTTACCGAAGATAGAGATGAGGAAAGCGCCCATATAGCCATAATTCGCTACTATGTCCCCCATCCAAGACCATAAATCTACCAAGGATCGCTTCACCTAATTATCAAAAGAGGTTCTGCTAACTACCTGTTAAACATTATTAGAAAAATCATTGATTTGCCATACTTTTCGATGAAAATATTATTACCCAATAACCAATTTCTATTTATGAACCATATTTTAGCCGATTTCGCTGGCTATATCTTCAATAGGTTAGAGAACGTGATGGGTGATCTCGTAGAGGCTGAGATACACTGGAAACCCACTGAAGAGTCCAATAGCATCTACTGGATACTAACCCATACCACAAGGATCGCCTTTCTCTTGATACCACAGGTACTCGATGGAACCTATAACCCGGCTGGATGGGATGACGACTATGAAGAAAAGAAACACAGCCTCGAAGAGCTACGGATTGATCTTGAAAAAGGCAGAGAAAAGGTAGTTGATGGAATCAGTAAACTAAGCGTGGAACAGCTCGAGGAAGAGATCGATATATGGGGTAGAAAGAGACCATTGAAGGAGTCGTTATTTGTGCTACTTGGAGAATTACTGCATCATCATGGACAAATAGCCATGCTCAGGGGAATCTACAAACGAACTAACCCTGATTAATCAAATCCAGTAATGCGTCAACACCATCCGTTTCCATGAACCTTTCATCAACTAGTACAGCTTTTGGACAAATCTTCTCGGCGAGAGCCGCGAAAACACCAGACCCCAGACTGTGTTTATTGCCTTCATGAATCTTTGTGGTCCCAAGACCACAGGAAGGAGACTTGCTTTTCAGTATGAATGCGTCTATTTTCCCAATATACCTCAGGTATCCTTGACTGAATGAGACCATCTCCTCACTAAGATCAATCCCAGAAACATCTTGAATTAATCGAACACCCTTCTCATCCTTTACAAGATTAATTGGATTCCGGGGTACCCCGAGCCCTATCTCTACCTCAGGACAAACAGACAAGATATCAGCTTTCGAGGCTAACTCTCTCAGCCAAGGTGCATCGATCTTCTCGCCATTATAGCGGCATGAGTCTAGTCCAAGGCACCTGCTGATTACTATGCGAGTCAAGATAATGAGAAAGTGTTGAGGAAATTAATAGGGGTTATTGGTGGGCTTTTTGTTCCCAGATTTCTTTCTGGTCTGGATGCTCCATAAAGAACTTATCTATGATCTGGTCGCATGTTGTTTGAGCCTTGGTTAATGCGTCCTTCATATCGAGGGTGGTCAGTACGCCGTGCTTCTTGAGGAAGTTTCCATCACAGATCACGTTATCGATACCCCCAGGTGTCCCATAGAGGAAAACGCTTGTAATAGGGTCCCTCGTTGGAGTGATGTATGGATTCATCAAGTCGAACGAGATGATATCAGCCTTCTTACCTACCTCAAGGCTACCAACCTCAGTATCAATTCCAAAGACCTCAGCGCCACCACGCGTGGCAAGCTCAAGCATCTCATAGAAACTAGGTCTCGCTGTTCTTCGGCTACCATTGATCATGCCCAAGTATCCACCTGTCTTGGATGCACGCGCCATGACACCGTTTCTCTGTTTTCTTATGAGGTCCGTCATATCATGATAATAATCATCGGTTCCTAATCCAATGGGTATGCCCATGTCTATCCAATCGATCAATGGGCTCTCAACGCTGTGACAATGCAGTATACCCATCCCAGTCTCCTTGATCAACTGGAAATCCTTAGCAGTCCCATATGTCAGATGAGCGCCACTCAGCTTCTCATTCATTACCCCGAGATCGTAGAGGTGCTGGGGTGGGGTCTTTCCATAGAGCTTCTTAACCTGCCTGTACTCACGTGTACTTTGGCTCAGGTGAGTAGTCATGAGCAAATCATGTTTGTCAGCGAACTCTTTCATATCCAAGTAGACATCAGGCTGGGTCATATCAGGTGCCTTGGGACACATCAACGTGGTTATCCTACCATCAGCCTTGCCCTGCCAATTATGGTACAGGTCTTTGGCTCTTTTTACCGCGGCATCTCGTTTTTCTGGAAGATACACAAACTCTCCGTGCTTGAGCTTCTCAAGGTCAACATGCTCCACATCCCCAGCGATAATACACCTGTTCCCAGCCTCATTAACAGCACGCGCATACCCATCAGGATAAGTGTATATCAGCATGCTAGATGTACAACCACCGTAAATGAATTCGGCGCACGAGGCTAACCCCAATGTCTCCATCTGCTCTGGACGCCTATAACCCTCAAGGGGTAGGTTTGTCTCGAAGAAGTCACCCATTAACTCGTATACTCCTCTAAAGTATTGCTGTAGATGGCTGTGGGCGTTTACGAACCCCGGCATTACCAAGTGATGGGATGCGTCTACCTTGTACTCTGGATCAGGTGTATTGATGTTTTCACCGATCTCAACAATCTTGTCATCTACTATGAGGATGTCACCTTTTGGGAGAATAGTATTTTTCTTGTCAAACGCGACAACAAAGCCGTCTTTAATGAGAATATCATGAGTCATCGTCTCAACTCCATTAATTAACAGAGTAGACGCCAATATCCTACTTAATATCATCGCCGAAGATAGATCAATGATAAGGAATTTGGGGTAACAAACAATAAAACACCAAAAGAAATTTCATCTATCAAGCATAAATCTAGGCGATCATATTGGCCAGTCAAAAAGATGAGGAATCGATAGAACTAATATTCAAAGTACTGCAAAAACATGAAAATAGATTCGAGGCCATGGAGAAACGTCTTGAAGAAATATCTGAAAAATTCGGAAGGATATCAAGAGGAACCGTAGAACCAAGTCAAAAACCAAAGTTACGTCAAAGCATTATGGTTGTTGATGATGACCCCAGTGTAGTCAAGACCTTTAGGATGATACTAGAAAGCGCAGGATATACGGTGGATACTGCGAGTAACGCAGTAGATGCTATTCGTAAGGCTAGTAAGATTCATTTCGACCTTGTTATCGTTGATATTAATCTGCCTGATACTCTGGGGGATATTCTAGCTGAACGGTTGATCGAGGTTAACAAGAGCCTCAATATAATAATGATAACAGGTTACAGTAGCTACAAGGAACAAGTAGAAAAGAGTGAACAAATCGAAGTAATGATGAAACCCATCAACCCAGAATCATTACTAGCAGCTGCAAAGAAAACACTATCAAAAAAATAGGGAAATTATTCAACTTCTCCTACTAAATCAGCAAAGTAATCAGGGTCATTGCCCAGATAAATCGGGTTAGGTTCACCACATTTTGGGCAGTAACGATCCTCGTAACGAAGATGCGCACCACATTCATGGATAGCCCACAACTGGGCGCCACAATTGGGACAATACTTAGCCTTCGTCTTTGGATGAGGCCCCTGACTCAAAGTATCCCGGATCTCTGTCTTACAGTAGGCGCAATGACCTTTCTTGATTAGAGACTCCATATTTTGGTGTTAGATATACTAATATTAAAACTTAGGAGTTTGTAAGCTCACAAGTCCTACATATCTTACCCGTAGTAGGTGCACCACAAATCTCGCACCTATTCATAACTTGCCCCTCACGGGTGCCACGTATCTTTAACCCTGTCTGATATACAGCGAATTTTATGCCTGGACGTTTGTGCTCCATCTGGTTAAGGAATCTGCGGGCATCAGACCTCATAGCCTCATCAGCATAGGGGCATGGAAGACTCTGGAACTCCATGTTATCGATGAAAGCATAATAGGTGGTCTCTCGCTCAGGGACCTCACAGAGGGGTTTAACCCTGCGGACATACTCTCCTAGCTGTTGCCCCCCGGGATTAAAAGAATCTATTCGATTAGTGTCTCCCCTGAGTATATTCAGCAAGACGGATTGAGCCATATCATCAAGGTTATGCCCTGTAGCCAATCGATCTGCGTCTACCTGCTTGGCTGCCTCATTTAATGCCCTGCGCCTGAGCACCCCACAGTAACTGCAGGCTCCTAGTTCTCTCTCCTTGACAGCTATCTCGTCCATGGTCTCATGGAAAAAATCACTGAAGCTGAGGGTGTGCATCTCGATATCCAGTTTTCTACAGTTTATCTCAGCCAGCCTCAGTGCCTCATCCCTGTACCCTGATACTCCCTCATCAATGCATACTGCGATCAGCTCGGCTTTGGGGCGAACCGACTCGATCATATGTAAGAGATGAAGCAGGACTAGGCTGTCTTTTCCCCCAGATACCCCTATGGCTATTCGGCTGTCCCATTCAAACATCTTGTACTTGTTGATGGTTCGCTTCACTCGATCAAGCACTGTCTCTTTAAAGCAATCAGGACAGAGCCTTTCCCCCGAGTATTCTCTATGATATGTTGATGGTTTTATGTTGCATCTGGTGCAGGGGGTGGACATCGCTGTGGTGTTGGGCTGGGTGAGATAAAAACCTAGCCGCCGTGAACAACAGACAACAAGACTAGTTCTTGATCAGGCATCAGGGGGGTATCTGTTCCTTGGAGGTTCTTGATCTCTACCCCGTTGAGCATTATCAAGGCGTTTGGGCTTGGGCTATCTACTTCAGTGTCCCATAGCACCTCTTTCAACACCTCATTTCGTGAGATGATCGTCTTGATGGCGGTTCCAACTGTTGAGTCATCTGGGAGTTCCAGAAATATTTCTTTGTTTCCTTGGGCTTTACTGAGAACCCCCATCATACGGACCCTGATACGCATAGCAGGTATTCTCCAGTGCCAGCCTATATATGCTTCACAAGCTTCGCTATGAAGAAACCGTTACATGCATGCTTATGGGGGTATAACCTCTGTGCCTCATCCATCCCATTTAAACCCGGGTCACCAATACGGGGGGATGATTCTACTAGTTTAAACTCAGGCACCCTCTCCAATAGGCTGTTAATGGCTCCTTCATTTTCCTCAACAGTGATACTACAAGTACTGTACACAAGAGCCCCCCCATCCCTCAGATGAGCCGCAGAGTTCCATAGGATCTTTTTCTGCAGCCTCGCCATGTTATCGATGCTGCGGGGGGTTAAACGCCACTTGCTACTGGGGCTCTTATGAAGCAGCCCTGTTCCGGTGCATGGTGGATCAACAACAACCATGTCTGCCTCGATATCAGGCAACCTATAAGGCTTAGTCGCATCAGCAAGCACCGATTCAGCGTTTTTTACACCAAGTCGGTCCATCAATGTCCTCCAGCTTTTCAACCTACGTTCATCATAATCCACTGATATGATTCGTCCAGTGTTTCCCATTTTCTGAGCCATGTGGCTGGTCTTTATTCCTGGGGCTGCACAGACATCGAGAATAGTTTCATCTGGTTTTGGAGCCGCGACCTCTCCCACGAGTATGCTCGCTTTGTCCTGTCTAATGAAAAAGCCTTCTCTGTATGCTTTGGTTTTGGTTACCCCTGCATCATCTATCAGTCTATAGGTATTGGGTAGTAGTGGTTCGGTGACTAGCTGGAATCCCTGATCATATAGTTGGTCTATTTTTGAGTCTACCTTGAGGGTGTTTACACGAATATAGTTGGGGTATTCTATTGGTTTGAGCAGGTGTTCTGTCATGGTTTCCCCGAATTGGTTGTAGAGATAGGAGGCATACCATGTTGGATGAAAATACTTGTAAGCTAATCTCTGGGTATCCGTCATCTCATGGTATGGGATGGACATTAGGGGGATCAAATCAGGCAATTGTCTTACTTTTTTTAGATCCCTATTCCCAAACAACTGGTTCGCTTGCTCAACAAGCGCATTTGCACGGAGAAGAGAGCCATCAGAGAAATGAACCAGATAAGTATAGAGCCTAAGATAACTCCTCAAACCGATCTTTAACTCCTCTAAACTCTCTGGCTCAAGAGCTTCCTCAATCAAGAAATCAATGACGTTCAGGCGCCTAACAGTTTCATACACAAGCTCCCGTGCAGTATCCACGGTTTCTTCGACATCTATTCGTAGCTGCTTGACAGTCTTCCTAATAGCCGCATCCTCGTTTAGACGCATTAACTCGATCCAGCTTAACGACTCGATAGCTAGAGCCCATACAAGAGACAAGATAATGGGTTCAATGAACCCGTCTTATAAAAAACTAGGCGCTCGTATCTATATCAACAGAGCCATCAGAACCGATAGTTGCCTTGGCGTGCCGTAATGCCCAGCAACTGATAACGATCCCAACGGGGAGACTCGCAGGATGCCTTGCAGCCATCTCAACATGCACATCAAGCACGCTTGGACCTTCACCGAGACCCATAGCGCCTATCCCAAGCTCATTGAGTTTCTCGTATAGCTCCTCCTCGATTGCTGCTACCTCAGGCTTGCTACTGTGTACCTTGAAAGGCTTCAATAGAGCGTTTTTGGCTAGTTTCATGCACAGGTCTTCGCCTCCTCCCACACCTACTCCGATGAAATATGGTGGACATCCGAGACTTCCTGCTTTGGCTACTGCTTCTACGACGAATTGTTTGACACCTGTTATGCCTAGTCCGGGTTTGAGCATTCGGTGCGCGGCGACGTTTGTGCTCCCCCCGCCCTTGGGCATAGTGATGATCTCCAGCTTGTCTCCGGGCACTAGATCCCAGTATATAATGGGCACATAGCCATTTAGACCAACATTATTCCTCGTGTTTCCCTTGAACATATCAACGGCGTTGGGTCTTAGGGGGACATCTGTTGTGGCTTTTTTCGTCGCCTCCACAAGAATCTCTTTGAGGTTTGAACGTAGAGGGAACTCGTCCCCCACCTTGACCATGAAAGCCACTATACCAGTATCCTGACACATAGGCTTGGACCCATCACGAGCAATATCAGCATCTTCTAGAATATTTTTCATCTGAGCTTTCCCCACTGCGCCACTCATCCCATTCATCAGTCTATCCATCTCCTCGATATACTCGACTGGGAGTTCTGTGGCTGAGATACGTAGTAACTCTACTGCTGTATCCTCAACTATCTTCTCTATGTTGTTCATTTCCTCATCTCCTCCATAATTCTGTCACGATTCTTATTCACCTTCACACCAACATCGGCTGTCAAGTTTGCTCCATGGGTATCTATTGTGACTATCATGGGTCCAAAGTTCTCAACCTTGTATACCCAGAGGCATTCAGGCATCCCCAGTTCGTCAAGCCAGAAAACATCCTCAACCTCCTTAATACCACGGGCTGCAAGCAAGGCTGCCCCACCAGTGAATGCGCCATAAACACATCCAAATTTCTGGCATGCTTGACTGGTTCTCTCACCCATACCACCTTTACCGATGATTATGGCTGGTTTGAATACCTCAATGAAGTTGTCTTGGAAAATCTCCATGCGAGCACTGGTTGTTGGTCCAGCTGCTACAACTTCCCATTTACCCTCTGAGTCTTTCCTCATAATCGGCCCACAATGGAAAACGCCCCTCCCTGAAAAACTAACAGGGGGTTTCTTGCCTTCCTCGTGTAACTCTAGCGCCTTTAGATGTGCCTCATCCCTAGCCGTTATGATAGTACCAGAGATGTAAACTAGATCCCCGGCTTTGAGTTTACGAATATCATCCTCAGATACCGGGGTTTTCAGATAATGATCCAAGTTAATCATAGTACTAGAACGGATCAAAGGTTTAGGGTTTTTGGGCTATGCTATTAAACCGTATATATTCAGACCTATCAACCATATGCCTATTAATATCCCAAGCCACCTCTTCGGTAGCTTGGAGGTTACCCATCCAGCAATTGGGGTTAGAATTAATCCACCGATTATCATAGGTATGGTCATATTCCACATAAAGTTCTCAAAACCAATTGTTACACCAAAGGTAATTACAGCAGCAAGAGAGACAAATGGCTCCGTGAACTCAATCGTACCAACCGCTTTGTTTGGCTTTGATCCAGATAGAATCAAGCTGGGAGTACCGATTGGTCCCCAGCCTCCACCACCTAAAGTATCAAGGAATCCTGCTGTGAAACCAAGTAATATAGCCTGATTGCCGCTTAGGCTTCCTTTAATCTCGTATTTGAAAGCGTGACGATAAAAAACCATGAACCCCATAGCGATTAAAATGATTCTCACTAATGGTTTGGCAACGGATAGTGAAAGCCAGCTTAGTAATGATGCCCCCAATACAGCAGAAATGACACCTGGTATCGCCATCCTTGTGACAAGTTTCCAATCCACGTTCCCCAATCGATGATGAACAATAGCAGAGCTAATATCTACAACTGCTTCAGCTGCGTGAACCGATGCACTTGCTATCGCAGGGGT
>Ga0272441_10010994_pt1 | contig 13551 bp, 16 predicted proteins | sample SSMProp6N_FD_193582 | JGI IMG/M metagenome (GOLD analysis project Ga0272441, IMG submission 193582) | Marine sediment archaeal communities from Little Sippewissett salt marsh, Falmouth, MA, United States - SSM-Prop-6N | ecosystem: Environmental > Aquatic > Marine > Wetlands > Sediment ... | reverse complement strand
TTCTTGCAGTCTTTACAGATTCGACACATGAAGGTACTTGAGGCAGTGGCACCGGGCTTTGCAGAAGAAGCATCCGCGATTATTGATGGAAAGTTCTCTAATCTAAGGCATATTCTCTCGTCCGTATATGATTTGAAAGAACTCACTCCAAGATCCAATGATTATGTCATCTCATTCGGGGAACGCCTTTCAGCGGTTATACTCTCATTGGCACTCAGACAGAAGGAAATAAATTCGGCAGCGATGGATGGATGCGAAGCAGGTGTTATAACAACTGAAAAACATGGTAACGCGATCATCCTTCCGGAAAGCGGATATCACATGAAAAGCAGGATCGAACCACACATGAACGAATCCGTCCCTGTTATCACAGGTTATATGGGCTGCTCTAAAGAGGGAGTCGTCACAACTCTGGGCAGAAGCGGATCCGATTACTCTGCTGCATCCATCGGAGCCGCGCTTGACTGTGATGAAATATGGATATGGACAGATGTGGACGGCGTGATGACGGCAGATCCAAAAATCATTGATGATGCACGCGTGCTTCCCACAATTTCATGTTCGGAAGCGATGGAACTCTCATATTTTGGCGCGGAAGTATTGCATCCAAAGTCTATTGAACCTGCAATGCTAAAGGGAATACCTGTCAGGGTTAAAAACACCTTTAACCCTGTAAATCCCGGAACAAGGATTGTAAAGGATGAAGTGCATGATGACAGGGTGGTAAAGGCAATAACATATATAGATCAGGTGGCTCTACTAAACATCAACGGGCCGCAGATGATTGGCCGGCCAGGCGTGCTAAAAACTATTTTCACTGCACTTGCTGAATACGGTGTAAACATTATGATGATTTCACAGGGATCGTCGGAAGCGAATATCTCACTTGTTATTGACGAAGGGCAGTTAAATGAGGCATTAAAAGCACTGACCCCCTGCCTGAGTCAGTGTCTGGTAAGAGAGATTACATCCGACAGGGAGATCATAGCGATGGCCGTAGTTGGAGCAGGCATGGCGGGAACGCCCGGAACCGGCGGAAAAATCTTCTCCGCACTGGGCACCGCAGATATTAACCTGATGATGATCTCACAGGGGTCATCAGAAGTAAACATTTCTTTTGTAGTTTGCAGCGAAGACGGCCCCAGGGCCCTGCGTGTGCTACATAATGAATTCAGACTTTCGGAGGAGATTTTTTGACGAATATACATACTTACAGTAATGCCGGGGTTGATATCAACCTTGAATCAAAAGGGGTATCTGCACTGGTTTCCATGCTGAAATACCGCCGTTCAGGCAGTTTTGCCATGTGCGGAGGGGTCGGACATTTTGCAGGCCTAATAGACTTTGGAGAATATGCACTTGCTCTTGCCGTTGATGGTGTCGGAACAAAAATGCTTGTTGCAGACATACTTCAGAAATGGTCAACAATTGGGATTGACTGTATTGCAATGAACGTCAATGACCTCTATGTCATGAATATCGAACCGGTCGCATTTGTAGACTATATTGCAACGGATGGTATATCCATTAACAAAATGAAAGAAGTTGGGGTCGGCTTAAACGAAGGAGCAAGGCTTTCCAATATCAATATCATCGGAGGAGAAACTGCAACACTCAGTGGACTGGTAAACGGTCTTGATCTTGCTGGTACCTGCCTTGGGATTCAGAGAAAAGAAAATATAATCACAGGAGAGACGATCAGAAGCGGGGATCTAATCTTTGGTGTCCCTTCGTCAGGAATTCATTCGAACGGACTGACTCTAGCAAGGAAGATTGTGGAAGAATATACCAATTATGATGAGAAGATGCCATGGGGCCTTACAATCGGAGAGGAACTCCTTATACCTACGCGAATATACAGTGAAGTGCTAAATGTGACAGGATCTTCGGAAGTACATGGTATGTGTCATATAACAGGAGGAGGCCTCCTTAATCTTAAACGGCTCGGGAACCATGGTTTTAATATCACCGATCCATTGAAACCACAACCTGTATTTGAATGGATAGCCGAAGCAGGGCAGGTAACAGAAGAGGAGATGTACAGGACTTTCAATATGGGCATGGGATATGTATTCATCGCACCGGAATCCAGCAAAGGCAACATCCAAAAATTTGCTCCCGATGCGAGAGTAATAGGAGAGATCTCGGGAAAGACCGGAGTCTCACTAGATGGCATTGTAATTGCCTGAAACCAATATCATCATATCTTATTATAGCCAAGAATTGCCAGCATCTGCTTCATCTCGGGTGAGATCAAACCACCCATGCCTTGTGATAGAGTCAGGCCTATCATGAATAATGTGAATGCGATCATACATGCCCCCACAACAATAACAAGTAAAATAAAAAGGGCGATCATCCTGTTGTCAATTTCCCGGTATGCCAATTCCCCATGATTGATTTTATTTGAAGTAATACAAGCATCGTATATTGCATAAATCCAGATTAAAATACCGGGTATGATTAAAAACAAAATTCCTACTGTGAAACAGATGAAAAACAATGCTCCCCTGACGAACGAATCCCCATTATATATTTGTCCAAGACCAGGAAGGAATGCAGTTAGTATTACGGCGATCACAGGATTTTTAGGATTGTCAGACAAAGGAGGTATATATTCAAAGCATGAGTGGCACGGCTCACCACCTTCTGAATCGAATTCGGCACCGCAAAGTGGGCAGAAACGATAATGCATATCCAGATATTTATCTTATATATAAATAGTATGGGGTGAGGGGTTCGTTTTCGATCCCGATTACTTACATTTAAGCCATATATAGGGCAATTATTTAAGACTTAAAACAGTGCATGAAGGAGAACAAAGATGAGCGATAATAATACACCAGAATCATGCGATGGAAATTGCAAGACATGCGCAAACGCAAACAATTGCGATGATCCCCAGAATACAATGAAAGGAAATCTCCCTGAAAAGGCTCTGGTAGATGTAAAACATGTAATTCTTGTCCTGAGCGGGAAGGGTGGCGTAGGCAAGAGTACCGTGGCTGCAAATCTCGCTTTTGCACTATCAAACCATGGGTACAATACAGGCATAATCGATCTTGACATTCACGGCCCTGACATTCCAAAGATGCTTGGGGTTGAAGAACATAAACTCCAGTCATACGATGGAAAGATCATTGAGCCCGTAAGAATAACGGGAACACTTGCCACAGTATCAATGGCCTTCCTGCTTCCTGATAAAGCCACTCCGGTCATATGGCGCGGACCAATGAAGAGTACTGCGATAAAACAGTTTCTTGAAGATGTGAAATGGGGTGAACTTGATTTTCTTGTGATCGATCTGCCACCAGGAACTGGCGATGAAGCGCTTACCATCGCCCAGCTCGCTCCCAATATCGACGGTGCAGTGATCGTAACAACCCCACAGGATGTTGCAGTCCTCGACTCATCGAAAGCGGTGACTTTCATCCAGAAAATCAACCTGAAGGTACTGGGCATTGTTGAAAATATGAGTGGATTCATCTGTCCAAAGTGTGGAGAAGAACTGGATCTTTTTGGAAAAGGCGGGGGAGAGAAAGCGGCAAAAGACCTTAATGTTCCATTCCTCGGGAGTATCCCCATTGATATTGAGATGAGGAAGGCAGGCGACGAAGGGAGGCCACTTATCATCAGGCGGGACAGTAGTGAAAACGCAACCTGGAAGGCAATCGACAACGTAATGGAATCACTGATCGCTCAGGTTGAAAAAAATTAAATATTTCCTGATTTTTTTATTTTATCTTTAAGCTTGTGATCATTGTTCCGACACCATCATCAGTAAACAATTCAAGCAAAAGATTGTGTTCCCTGTTGCCATTTATTATATGGGCATGCTCTACACCATTGTTGATCGCATTTATGGATCCTTCGACCTTTGGGATCATTCCTCCCACAATCACACCATCATTAATGTGCGAAAGAGCTTCTGGGGTAGACAATTTCCTGATATGACGGGATCTTGTTTCATTCATCACACCGTCGACATCAGTCATGTTCACAAGTTTGTAAGCATTTAACGCAATTGCAATCTCTGCCGCAGCCGTATCCGCATTGATGTTAAGGCTGCTGCCGTCAAGTGAAAAACCGATAGGAGCAATGACTGGAATATAACCTGAGTTCATAAGTTTCGTCAGAACTTCAGGGTTTACCTTCTCGATCTCTCCCACATGACCAAGATCAACTTCTTCTTCCCGATCACCCACAAGTACTTTCTGCAAATCCATTTTCCGGGCAATCATCAGGTTTCCATCGTTACCTGACAGCCCCACCCCCTGTGCACCATGGGATGCAATCAGCGAAACTATACCATCGTTGATCTTGCCAACAAGAACCATCTGTGCAATCTCAAGAGTTTCGTGATCGGTTATCCTAAGCCCTGCTACAAACTTTGGTTCCTTCCCCATCGCCTTCATTTTTTCAGTTATCTCAGGTCCGCCACCATGAACCAATACAACATGCATGCCCACATACCGAAGCAGCACAACATCCTGTATGACCGTTTTCAGGATTTTTGGATCCACCATGGCATGCCCCCCCAGTTTTATCACGATTGTTCTTCCGTGAAATTTCTGAATATAGGGGAGCGCTTCAATCAGTACATCTTCTCGTTTCATGTGGTGTATCTCCCATTTATCTCAACATACTTTTCAGTCAGGTCGCATCCCCATGCCATTGCCTCGCATTCCCCTTGGGCCAGGTCAAAAGTGAATGTTACCTCCTTTCCTGCCATCATCTTTTTGGCAAGAGCAAGTACTCCAGGGTTCACCTCATTGTCTGCAAGTATTTCACCACGGCGTGCAAGTATCACCTCTTCTTTACCGTTACCAATGGAGACAATAATTTCATTGGGATCAAAGTCAACACCGGCCCGCCCTGCCGCGGCAAGTACCCGCCCCCAGTTTGGATCCTCCCCGTACACTGCGCACTTCACTAGGGGCGATAAAACCACAGTCTTTGCAATTACAGCAGCATTTTCTTCGTTTTCGGCATTGATAACCCTGACTTCAATACGTTTTGTTGCACCCTCTCCGTCTGCTGCAATCTGGCGCGCAAGTGATATACAGACTGATTCAACTGCAAATGCAAACTCTTCCATATCAGGAGTTCCTTTCTTCCCTGTTGCGGTAATGAATGCACAATCATTGGTTGACGTATCACCATCAACGACAACACGGTTGAAACTCCTTTCCGTGGCACGAAGCAGAATATCATTTAGATCAGAAGACCGCACATCTGCATCGGTGTAGAGAAAAGCAAGCATTGTCCCCATGTTCGGCGCGATCATCCCGCTTCCTTTTGCAATTCCTGCAACTGTAAAGGATTTTCCCAGATAATGGGCATGTTTGGCAACGATATCGGTGGTCATGATAGCCATAGCTGCATCATCCTCCGCTCCCGGGCTGTTGCAAAGAGAGGGAGCAATGCGCCTGCATTGATCTTCAATAATATCCATCCTGAGGAACCTGCCGATGACACCGGTGCTTGCAACGCCTATTCTGTCAGGTGTTGTCCCGAAGATTCCGGCGGCAATTTCAGTCATCTTTTCGGCATCCCTGATTCCCCTATCCCCTGTGTACACATTCGCATTACCTGAATTGACTATGATGCCGTCAAGATACCCATTTTTTATGCGCTCCTTCATAAATATGACAGTAGCTGCGGAGAACAGGTTCTTTGTGAAGACTGCCGCGGCATTACCACTCGCCTTAATCAGGGTAATTCCATACTTTCCTTCCTTTATGCCGGCAGCAGAGACACCTTCCACTGCACAGATACTTTTCATGGTCACCTATGGATCACCTTGACAATTCTGCCTTTTTCCCGACCCCGCGTATAATATCTGCCCTGGTCACGATACCCAATATCTTATTATTCTCAACAACAGGCAGTCTGGCTACACCTTCTTTTAGCATCATTGATGCCGCCTTTTCTATATCATCATCTGCATCAACAGTAATCACTGGTGCACTCATCACAAGAGTGATCCTGCTCGTTCCGATATCAGAGAGTGCTTTTTTTGTCTTTTCCCAGTTTATGAACTCACGCACAGGAATTTCAATGAATTCGAGTGGAGAGGGAAGCCATAGATCATCACTCGGCCCTTCCGTTTCAAGCAGAGAAAGAAGGTCGGATTCGGTAACAATGCCTTTCACAAAATCCTCCTCTACTACAGGGATTCCTCCAATGTTGTTCTTTCGCATAAGTGAAGCCGCATCACTAACCGTTGCATCAACGGGTATGGTGACGGGATCTTTTGTCATAACGTCACGTATCTTCATATCATCACCTCATGGAAACATCGCAGGATTTGCAAGCCCTTCGACCTCTGCAAATCCACACATCAGGTTCATATTCTGTATCGCCTGTCCACTTGCACCTTTCACAAGGTTGTCAATGGCCGAAACCGCTACCACTCTGATCCCCTCGCTCTCAACCTGAATATCACAGAAATTACTTCCACGAACTCCTGCAATAGTTGGTCTCTGCATGCGTACAAAAAATTCGTCACTATAGTAATCCCTGTATATACCAATGACTTCATCCTGTGAGAGTGGTTCACTTAATAGTATATGCGCGGTTGTTAATATCCCCCTGTTAACCGGCAGGAGATGAGGAGTGAAGTAACATTTTGCCTCCGAACCCAGCTTTGAGAGTTCCTGCCTCATCTCGGCTGTATGCCGGTGGGTAGTAATTTTATATGCAGAGAAATTGTCTCCCACGTTGGGATAATGCGTAGTTCCAGAAGGATTTGCGCCTGCTCCGGTGGCCCCGGTCTTTGAATCATAAACGACAGTTTCAGCATAATTTGCAAGAGGGGCGGCAGCTAATGTGGCCCCGGTAGGAAAACAACCGGGGTTGGCAACAAAGTTGGTTTTTGCGTTGATCTCATCACGGTGGAGTTCAGGAATACCATATGGCACTTCCATGAAGCAGGTATGCTCAACTCCGTATACCGATTCATATATCCCTTTGGGCAGGCGATAATCAGCGCTGAGATCCACGGTCTTGATACCACGTTCAACCAGACTCCCTGCAACACTCATCGCTACAGTATGTGGGACCGCAATAAATACAAAGTCCGCTTCGATTCGATCAGGATCCGGGTTTGTGAATTTCAGATCACTGATCTCCTTCATATGAGGATGTACCTTCCAGACAGGTTCGGTATCATTCTTTCTTGAAGTGGCACACACCACCTCGGCATTTTTGTGGAAGTGAAGAAGCCTAAGCAGTTCTCCGCCGGTATATCCCGACGCCCCGATGACGGCAATATCCATACAGGTTTTGTATGATATATTGACCAATAATCCTTTTTAGAGAATTCGTGTTTGATTAAACCCAACAATTATACATAAGAGTCAACTGACACTGTAATAGTGAAGATCGCACTCATCAATTCAGCAACTGATCCTGGCGGAAGAAATATCAGAGAATCGATCATTTCACTCCTGCACGAAAACGACGATAATTTTTTTCCCCTCGCGCAATCAGCGGATATTGAGTTCATCGAGATAAACGGGCGCCTGATCTATGCCGATGATATTGATAAACAGACCGATGCCGATATCATCATATTCATGTCAAGGCATGCGAGTACCACAAATCCCGTTCCTGCTCTTACAGTACACGTGACAGGAAACTTCGCCGAAGCTGAAATGGGAGGGAAAGCTCGTAGTCTCCCTCCTGCTGCAACTCCATATATGCATGCGGTCCTGAACAATATGCATGATTATGCACCAGCAGGTTACCGGGTATCATATGAAGTGACGCATCATGGCCCAACCTGCCTTAAAACACCGTCTTTCTTTGCCGAGATCGGAAGCACGGAGAACGAATGGAAAGATAAAGAGGCAGGAAATGCAGTTGCCCTGAGCATTTTGAATGCCGCACACTCAAATGTCATACCACTAGTTGGATTTGGCGGTACGCATTACGCACCACGCCAGACTGAAATATCTCTCAGGACAAGAGGCGCATTCGGCCATATCGTGCCCTCTCGAATGGCGGACACGATTGACCGAAAGATGATTGAAGAGATGGTGGAGAGAACAGTGGCTGTTGCAGCATATATAGACCGTAAATCAATACCGAAGAATACTCGTAATAAGCTTGAAAATATGATTGAAAAAACTGGACTTCAGATTGTGTCTGAGAGTGAGATCAATTCTGCAGGTATGGTCGGATGGCATCAGTACCTGATAATAAAAAAACTTGCAAATGAAGTCCAACCGGGGGCCAGACCAATAATAAATGCTGACCCTACATACAATGCACCAACTATAATAGAACTTCCCGAAGAACTCATCTCTGAAGCATGGAAATCAGATAAATCTGCTTTATTATCTGGATTAAGCAATCTCCAGATAGTGCACCTATACGGTAAAGACGGCGCTCTTATGCCCAGAATGATAACAGAATCAGGGATGGAGCAACAGATAATACATGCTTTAATAACCCTCTGCGTGAAAATCTTAACCTATAGTGGAAATACCACTGTTGGTAAAAACAAACTGGTGATCACTCAAACAAAATTCGATCCCGAAAGAGCGCGCAAATATGGAATCGAAAAAGGTCCGGACTTCGGAAAGCTTGTTTCAGGACAGAAGATCATCAGGGACGGGCTGACCATCACTCCAGAGATGGTACATACCTGTAAGAAAAAAGAAATCCACATCCCGGGATTGGAGAAGTATCTATGAGATCAATTGTAGAAGAGGCACTTTCAAGAGTGAACGAACAGAGCCCAAGACACTCTGGTGCAGAAAGCCAGTTCATCGACTCACATGTTGCACAGAACAACAAGGAGCTCGAAGAGTTACTCAGGGAAATGAGGACAGAAATCGCCGTGATTGGTTGCGGTGGCGCCGGTTCAAATACTATCAGCAGGATGGCCGAGGAAGGTATTCACGGTGCAAAACTGGTCGCATTAAATACCGATGCACAGCACCTCATAAGAACCAATGCTGATGAACGTCTCCTGATCGGAAGACAGAGAACCCGCGGACTTGGCGCAGGATCAGTGCCACAGGTCGGAGAGGAGGCAGCAATAGAGAATGAAGCCGACCTCAAACTAATGGTAGAGGGTTGTGACATGGTCTTCATCACCGCAGGACTTGGAGGGGGAACAGGAACAGGCTGCGCCCCGGTGGTTGCAAGAGCTGCACGAGATGATGGGGCGCTCACCATTGCTGTCGTAACACTCCCGTTTACTGCAGAGGGAGCAATAAGGATGGACAATGCGGAAGCAGGACTTGAAAGGTTGCGCGATGTTGCAGATACGGTCATTGTAGTTCCTAACGACAGACTTCTCGAAGTTGTTCCAAGACTCCCGCTATATGCTGCATTTAAGGTCTCAGATGAAGTCCTTATGCGGGCAGTAAAAGGCATCACCGAACTCATAACCATGCCAGGCCTTGTAAACCTTGACTTCGCCGATGTAAGGACAGTTATGGAGCGCGGAGGTGTGGCAATGATCGGAATGGGAGAAAGCGACAGCGAGGATAAAGCTGCGGATTCAGTCAAAAAAGCGCTCAGATCTCCACTTCTTGACGTGGATATATCAGGTGCGACTGCAGCGCTTGTCAATGTTATTGGTGGTCCCGACATGACAATGGCAGAGGCCGAAGGAGTTGTACAGGAAGTTTACGAAAGAATTGATCCATCAGCACGTATTATCTGGGGAGCGCAGATTGATCCTGAGATGCAGAATAAAATGCGTACGATGTTAGTTGTTACCGGCGTACAATCTCCACAAATTTACGGGAGAAATGAAGGAGTTTCAACAAGGTCAGCGCATAAAGAATTTGAGATCGACTTTCTCAGATAAATAAGGCAAGTGAACAATATGTCATTTAAAATTGATGAAGAATTTTTCAAAAAATACTGGCGCGTCCTTAAACTGGCAAAAACACCGTCAAAGGATGAATTTTCCAAGATTGCCTTAGTGGCAGCTGCCGGGATACTTCTGATTGGGCTCATCGGATTTATAATATATGAAATTATGATATTAACTCCAAAATAATTATATGATGCATATGGGAGAAGGAAACTATAAAAACAGGTTTTTTGCGATAAAAACAACTGCCAAACAGGAACGTACAGTTGCGGACAATATATACAAGGCAATCCTTGATCAGGATCCCGAAGATGAAAATAAGATTAACGTAGTCTCGGTGATTGCACCTGATGAACTCAGGGGTTACGTGCTTGTCGAAACCCCAGACAGTATGGCACGCATCGAACAACTCCGTGAGATGGTTCCCCACGCGCGCGCAGTGGTCAGGGGCGAAACTTCAATGTCAGAAGTCGAGCACTTCCTTGAGCCCAAACCTGTTGTCAGTGGTATTGAAGAGGGCACAATAATCGAGCTTATTACAGGCCCGTTCAAAGGAGAAAAAGCCATCGTCAAGCGTGTTGATCATACAAAAGAGGAGATTACGGTCGAACTCTATGAAAGTATGGTCCCAATTCCAATCACAGTACGCGGGGACTCGGTAAGGGTTATCGAACGCGGCGATGAATCTAATTAACACCAGTCATCTTTTTTCATTGATATATTTAAGTAATCAGAACACGAAGTAAATTAACCCAAGCTAGTACCGGTTTATCCGGGAACAGGCATGGAGATTCACACATGGGACAAGTTGTCGAGGTACTGGTGTCTGGCGGTAAAGCTACTGCAGGACCACCTTTAGGTCCGGCATTGGGCCCTCTTGGTATCAATGTAAAAGCGGTTGTTGACGAGATCAATGCAAAAACCGCAAAATTCAATGGCATGCAGGTGCCCGTCAGGGTTGAGGTTGACGAAAAGAAAAACTTCACCGTGACCGTCGGTATACCGCCGACTAGTGCACTTGTTATGAAAGAAGTTGGTATTGAAAAGGGGTCCTCTGAGCCAAGCACCACATTCGTTGGTGAATTGCCTTTTGAGGCAGCTGTCCGTATCGCACGTATGAAATTTGATAAAATGCTATCATATGACATAAAGAACGCTACAAAAGAAGTGGTCGGTACATGTGTTAGCATAGGCGTCAAAATTGACGGTCATTCTCCAAAAGAGATGATTTTGGCCATCAATGCAGGCGAATACGACAGTCAACTTTAAGAATAGCTTGTTAAACACCATAGTAGATCGGAAACGGTCGCTGTACTATGGAGGTAATTAATGGTCGAAAGAAAAGTGATACTGGAAGCCGTAAATACGGCTATTGAATCCGCCCCTGAAAGGAATTTCAAGGAAAGCGTGGATATCACTATCAACCTCCGGAATATCGATATGGCCCAGCCCAAAAATCGTATTGATGAGACGATCGCCCTTCCTCACGGGATTGGCGCTCCAAATAAAATTGCGGTTCTTGGAAAGGGCGACATCACAACCCTGGCAAAGAAGGCAGGTGTCGATATTATAATCGGACCAGAAGAGATCGAAAGGCTAGGTGGCGAACCTCGGGAGGCAAGAAAACTTGCAAACGAGTACAAATTCTTCCTCGCGGATACAGCCGTAATGCCGCTTGTCGGGCGGTACCTGGGTGTTCGACTCGGTCCAAAAGGCAGAATGCCCACCCCGGTTCCCCCGGGCATGGATATTGGCCCTCTGGTTGAACGTCTACGCAACTCTGTAAAAATTCGTACCAAGGATAAATCCGTATTCTCCACTATAATCGGGACTACCGAGATGGATCAGGAACAGCTCGCAGATAATGTGGATACGATCCTGAAAAAGGTGGAATCGGCCCTTGAAAGCGGAGAGATGAACATAAGATCAGTCTACGTCAAAACGACTATGGGTCCGGCAGTGAAGGTGATCTGATGGCAATATACACAGCACACCTTCCAAAGTGGAAGACTGATGAGGTTGAGGAGATCAAGCGTAACTCAGATGAGTTCGCGCTGACCGGTCTTGTCGACATGTACGGCATCCCCGCATCTCAGCTCCAACAGATCAGGAGAAACCTGAGAGGGAAGGTTGTCGTAAAGATGACAAGGAATACTTTGATCGATCAGGCCCTTGCAGAACTTGGCGCCCCGATTGAAGACATTAAAAACCACATATCCGGACATAGCGCCCTGATCTTTACAAATGAAAGCCCTTTTAAACTTTACAAGGAGCTGGAGAAGACAAAGTCGAAAATGTATGCAAAACCGGGCGATATCGCACCTGAGGATATTGTGGCCTCAAAGGGGCCGACTTCATTCGCACCGGGCCCGGTCGTAGGTGAACTCCAACAGGCGGGCATTCCTGCCGCTATCGAGAGCGGAAAGGTTGTAATCAAGGAATCAAAAGTCCTTGTCAAGAAAGGCGAGGAAATCCCTAAAAAGATTGCCGATGCCATGGTTAAGCTTGATATAAAGCCAATCGATGTCGGCTTGCTTTTACAAACGGCCTTCTATGAAAATACAATCTACCTTCCGGATACACTCGCAATTGACGAGAGTGAGTATTACAATAAAATTGTGCTTGCTGCGCAGCATGCATTCAACCTTTCAGTCAATGCAGTTATACCGAACAAGGTCAGCATTGAAGCCCTGTTGATGAAAGCCTTCACAGAAGCACGCAACCTGGGTGTTGAAGCTCCGGTCTATGAAAAGGGCGTAATTAACGATATCATCGGAAAGGCATACAGACAAATGAACGCATTAAAGGGTATTATTGAAGGAAACTAATCAGTGAGGTGAATTCAAAATGGAGTATATTTACACTGCCCTGCTTCTGAACAAAGCAGGAAAAGAGATTGACGAGAAGTCTATTGCGGCCGTTCTTTCAGCCGCAGGTATCGATGTTGATGATGCACGCGTTAAAGCGCTTGTTGCCGCACTTGATGGCGTAGATATCGAAGAGGCAATAAGCAAAGCTGCCGTTGCCGCACCTGTTGCAGCTGCCGCAGCACCTGCAGCGGAGGCCCCCGTAGCAGAGGCCGCTGCAGAGGAAAAAGAAGAAGAGGAAGAAAAAGACGAAGAGGGCGGCATGGCCGGTCTCGGCGCACTCTTCGGTTAAAAAAACCCATTTTCTTCTGAAAATCATTTTTTATTCTTATCTGCTCAGGCAGTTAAGGAATCTTTTAAATAATGAAAATGCATAGTTTATGCTATGAGGATCAACACCCGTCTCATTCTGATGACTGCAGTAATCGCATCAGCACTGATTGCAGCATCTGCAACTGCTTATTATCCACAGTGGGGAACATTCTCCCCGATCACACCGGACACCAATCCGTTTGTTGAACAGGACGTCTCAATGGCTCGCTATTACACCGACCAAGGAGATTATGACAATGCAGGAAATTTCCTTAACCAGGCAAAGGGCATGTTGCCATATGATCCAGATGTAAATGCTGCAGAGGTAGAATTGGAGGAAGCAAAGGTCACTGAAGAGGTAACCGAGGAGCCTGTTGAGGAAGTAGCCGAGGAAATAACAGAGGGTACTTCTGAAGGAGTCACCGAGGAGACAACTGAGGATACAACTCCAACAGTGGAACCTACGCCTGAAGTTGAGTAACTAATTTAAATAAAAAAATTCTTTTTTCATTTGAGATACGATATAGAAACATT
>Ga0272441_10010993_pt1 | contig 13553 bp, 10 predicted proteins | sample SSMProp6N_FD_193582 | JGI IMG/M metagenome (GOLD analysis project Ga0272441, IMG submission 193582) | Marine sediment archaeal communities from Little Sippewissett salt marsh, Falmouth, MA, United States - SSM-Prop-6N | ecosystem: Environmental > Aquatic > Marine > Wetlands > Sediment ... | reverse complement strand
AGCGAAGACGGAGCCGATGGTACAGGCTGCGCCGCCGCCGATCGAGAAGCCGGAGGTCCCGGCCGAACGACCGATAACACCGAAGCCGCGACCGGTTGAGAAAATGGGCCGCTCGACTCCGGGCCCGGCCCAGACGTGGCTGCGACCGAAGCCGGTGCAGTTGAATGAAGGTCGCCTCGATGTCTCCGTGCCGTATTACGTGGGCATCATCGCGGCCTTGGTCGTGGTCCTGGCGATCCTGGTGGCCTTCAAACTCGGCCAGGTCCGGCGCGACGCCTCCTACGGTGTCGAGGAGCAGCCGACGGAACTGGCGAATGTGCCGACGGCGACACGCTCGACGCCGCAGAACGCGGCGACGGCGAGAATGGCCCGGCCCCAGCCGGAGATGCCGGCCGAAACGCCGACCGAGACGCCAGCGGATACGACGCCCGTCACGCCGCCGGCGGAAACGCCGGGCGATCACTGGATCGTCCTGGCACAATACAGTAAGAGAGCCGACCTGGATGCGGTGGTCGATTACTTCGGGGACAATGGCATCGAGTTGGGGGTCATGCCCCTGACGGAAGAATCCCGCAGGAACTTTGCGGAAGTTGGTTTTGACGCCAGCAAGCTGCCGAGGGGCAGTGGTTTCCTGCTTGTGACCACGGAAAAACTGTACCGCAATCCGGAGAACCCGGATACGGACGGCTATGCAATGAAACAGAGGATCAAGACGCTGGGCGCCAAGTACAAGGCCCAGGCGGGCATGGAATCATTCGCACCGCATTACTTCAGCGATGCGTATGGAATGAAAATCAAATAGTCAGGAGAGATGTTCAATGTCAATAGATCCATCCCTCAAGATCAAGGATGCTCTCGTCCGGCATCGCAATGTGCTGACGAGAGCGGAACGCATTGAGATTCTGAAGGACGAGGAACGCTGGACCGAGGAAGAATCGGTGCTTGGCCTGGCGAAAGTCGCGCACCGCAAGACCAGCGCGGGCAAGAAGGCCAAGGACATCCCGGGCGAAACGGCCGGCGAGGCCGAGGCGCCGGGAGCGGCACCGGCCGCACCTGCCGAAGGCGACTGAGTGACCGCCTCACGGGCGTTCAGGCAAGACCGGAATACACGTACACCACGTTCGTATACAAGACATGCCGCTCGCAAAAGCGGCATGTTTTTCTTTGCGCACGGCAATACACCGACAACACGGGAGTATATGAGATGAAGAACAGGATATCGGGCACGTTGTCGGCCTTCACGTCAATTCTCATCCTTGTGGGAACTTCGCTCGTGGCAGCAGCAGGGCAGGGCGATACGATCGTCTGGCCCGGTGAGCAGTGGCAGGCGGCCGCGCCGGAAACGGTCGGAATGGATGCGTCGCTATTGGAGAAGGCCAGGGACTACGCCTTGACCGCCGGCGGTTCCGGCATGATCACCCGGCACGGCAAGGTTCTGATGCGCTGGGGCAATCAGGCTCAGACCTACGATCTGAAATCGTCCACCAAGGCCATCGGCGTCACGGCGGTGGGCCTGGCGCTGATGGAGGGCAAGTTCCGAAGCCTGCACGAGCCCGCCATGAGGTATCACCCCGATTTCGGCGTGCCGCCCGAAGCGAACGAAGACAAGTGCTGGCTGGAGAAGATCACCCTGTTCCATCTGGCAACGCAGACGGCCGGGTTCGACAAGAACGGTGGCTATACGGAACTGCTCTTTGAGCCGGGCACGAAGTGGGCCTACAGCGATGGCGGGCCGAACTGGCTGGCCGAGTGCGTTACGCTGATCTACAATCGGGACCTCCAGGAGCTCATGTTCGAGCGGGTCTTTTCGCCCATTGGAATCGGTCGCGACGATTTGCGATGGCGGACGAATTCCTACCGTCCGAAGAAGATCGCCGGCGTGATGCGCCGTGAGTTCGGCTCGGGTATCCACGCCAACGTCAATGCCATGGCGAGAATCGGCTACCTGTACCTCCGCAACGGGACGTGGCAGGACAAACAGCTCATCCCTTCGTGGTTCGTCGATACGGCGCGGGCGGTGCCGTACGGAATCACGGGCCTGCCCGTCGTCAAGCCCGAGAGCTACGGCAGCGCCTCCGACCATTACGGCCTGCTCTGGTGGAACAACGCCGATGGAACTATGAAGAACGTCCCGCGCGACACGTATTGGTCCTGGGGCCTCTATGACAGCCTGACTGTCGTGATCCCTTCACTGGACGTCGTCGCCTCTCGTACAGGCAAATCGTGGCCCAGAACAAAGGGCGGATCCCACTACGCACCGATCGAGCCGTTTCTGGAAGCCATTGCGACGTCCGTCAAGGACCGGGGTCGATGGCCGGGGGCTCCGTATCCCCCGAGCAGCGCCATTCGCAATGTCGAATGGGCGCCCGCCGATACGATCATCCGCAAGGCCGACGGCAGCGACAATTGGCCCATCACCTGGGCCGACGACGACAATCTCTACACGGCTTACGGCGACGGCTGGGGCTTCAAACCGAGGGTCGAGAAGAAGCTCAGCCTCGGCTTCGCAAAAATTGCGGGCTCACCCGGGGATTTCAAAGGCGCCAACATCCGAACCGGAACCGGCGAACGGCTGGGGCAGGGGGCCGCCGGTGCCAAGGCCAACGGCATGCTGTGCGTGGACGGCACGCTGTACATGTGGGTCCGGAACACGGGCAACGCGCAACTCGCCTGGTCGACCGACCACGCGAAGACCTGGAAATGGTGTGACTGGCGATTCGAGACGAGTTTCGGCGCCCCGACGTTCTTGAACTTCGGTCAGGACTATACCGGTGCCCGGGATGGCTACGTCTACATTTACTCGAACGACGACGACAGCGCCTACGAGCCGTCGGACCGCATGGTCCTGGCCCGCGTGCCAAAAGACAGGATCCGCAACCGCCGTGCCTACGAGTTCTTCAAGGGCCTCGATGCGAAGGGCCTGCCCCTCTGGACGAAGGACATCCGCGATCGCGGTGCCGTCTTCGTCAATCCGGGCCAGTGCTACCGCTCGGGGATCAGCTACAACGCAGGTCTGAGACGGTACCTCTGGTGCCAGATCCTCCCCGACAGCACCGACAGTCGCGGCCCGCGCTTCCAGGGCGGCTTCGGCATCTACGAGGCCCCGGAGCCCTGGGGACCCTGGCGAACCGTCTTCTACGCGAACCCATGGGACATCGGCCCAGGCGAAACAAGCAGCCTGCCCACGAAATGGATGAGCCAAGACGGACGAACCTGCCACCTCCTCTTCTCCGGCAACGACTGCTTCTCCGTCCGAAGGGTGGAACTCCAATGATTCGCTGGCTGGACTATCGCCGTGATGGCCTCTGGTAGACGCGGACGTAGTCTACTTCGAATCGGGCGGGGAACTCCGTCTTGGAGGGGTCGCCGCCGCTGGTGCCGCCTATGGCGAGGTTCAGCAGGATGTAGTGCGGCTCGTGGAAGGGGTTAGCCTTGTCCGCCGTTCCGTTGATCGTCTTGCTCAACTCGATGGTGTTCAGAAGTTCGTTGTCGACGTAGAGCCTGATCGCGTCCCTGTCCCAGTCCATCCGCCAGATGTGGAACTTTGAGGGCCAGTCGGGGTCGGCGAACTCCGTGATCGGTTTGCGGAGGTCGTCCCAGACGGGGCGCCACCGCCGGCCGCTCGCCCAGCAGGCGTTGGCGAGCAACATCCCGCGATAGTACTCCATGATGTCGATCTCGCCGCAGCCGGGCCACCCACGGGCGGAGCCCAACGCCCAAAAGGCCGGCCACATCCCGGGGCGCGTGTCAATCCGCCCGCGCATCTCGAACCGGCCGTAGGTCCAGTTGTGTCGTCCGATCGTCTTGAGGCACGCGGAGGTGTACTCCGCATACGGTCTGCTGCTCCGCCAACTCTTGCTGCCGGCATCGTAGCCGGGATTCGGCTTTCGCTCGCGGCGGGCCTCAATGATGAGCAGGCCGTCCTGGCAGAACGCATTCTCCGCCTGGTACCACTGCTGCTCCTCGTTGCGGACGAATCCGTTCTCGTAGACCCAGTTGTTCGGGTCCGTGCGACCTTCCTTGTCGAATTCGTCGGCCCAGACGAGCGCATAGTCCGCCGAACGCCCATCGTCCTTCACATCGCCCGCATGCGCAGGTCCCGTCTGCAGAAGGACCGCAATGAGAATGAGAGACACGCCTAAGGGGCAGTACTTCTTCTCCATGACACTCCTTTTCCCTCTCAGCGAACCGGCGTGCCTCAGTGCATGGGCGCGACCTGCGACTCATCGCTGTCCGTATCGGCGTCGGAGTCGTTCACGTCCGAGCGGACCTCATCGGCGCTCTTATCCGGACTGTCGGCGTCCGAGCCGTAGCTCTCCTCGCCGGAATTCTTCACTTTCGAGGGAACGTCATCCGTCGCCTCGCCCGTGCTTTCGGTATCCGCCTCGTGGGCTTCCACCCCGGAGTCGTCAGCCGCCGAGACGACCTCATCCGTCGTCCTCTCGGTGCTCTCCTCGTCCAAGCCGCTATCGGCCCCGCCTTCCTCGGTCATCGATGCCGTTTCCTCGGGATTCTCGTATGTGCCGTCACCATACGTGCCGTCGTCGTACGAGCCATCATCGTAGGAACCGTCACCGTACGAGTCATCGCCGTAGGAACCGTCGCCATAGGCGTCGTCACCGTTCAGGTCGGATGTGGCGTCCTTGGCCTCCGAAGCGACATCGTCGGTGATCTTATTGACGTCGCGGGCGACCTCGTCGGCACTCTCCTGGAAGTCGCGCAGGCCCCGTTTGAACTCGTTGACGCTCTTGCCGAGGTTCCGGGCGACCTCCGGCAGCCGCCGGCCGAAAATCAGCAGGCCGACGACCAGAATAAGGATCCACTCGCTGCCGCCGGGCATCGAAACAAATGCGAGCTGTTGCAGGTACTCAGCCATATACTCCATCCAAATCGACAATCAAACCCCGCTGAGGCGAGGTACTCGCGCTCTACTATACGTCTGAGCGGCCGAGGAGTTTAACCGACACCGGACCGCCGTGCCGGCCATTATACCAGACAGCCCGGCAGGGGGGGAGTAGCTCTTGATCGGATTTTTCGCTTGTCAACGCCAGAGCGCCCGGTAGGATGTGGACCCTGTGCAGATAGGATCAACCGGTATTTGAGTCAGGATTGTGGATAAGCCATGAAGAAACTGGTTGCAGATCGAACGAGCCTCATCGACGCGAGCGGGATACGCAAGGTGTTTGCCCTGGCGGCGGAGTTGAAAAACCCGGTCAATTTCTCGATCGGCCAACCGGATTTCGATGTGCCGGAGCCCTTGAAACGCGAAGCGATCAAGGCCATTGAGGGCGGGCTCAACAAGTACTCACAGACCATGGGGGAAAAGGCGCTGCGGGACCGGGTCGCAACTCAGGTCGCCACGGAGTTCGGCTGGCAGGATCCGGCTACCCTGGTAGCCAGCGGCGTCAGCGGCGGCCTGCTGCTGGCGTTCATGACGCTGATCGATCCCGGCGATGAGGTGATTCTGCCCGATCCGTATTTCGTCATCTACAAACACGTTGTGAACCTTCTGGGCGGCAAACCCGTCTTCGTCGACAGCTATCCCGACTTCCGCCTGCCGGTGGAGAAGATCGCGGAGGCAATTACCGACCGGACGAAGATGATCATCCTCAACTCGCCGTGCAATCCGACGGGCATCGTGTACTCGCAGGCCGAGATTCAGGCGATGGCCAAGGTAGCGACCGAGAAGGACGTGCTCGTCATGACGGATGAGATTTACGAGCAATTCAGCTACGACGAGCCTGCCGTGAGCATCGCGAAGTATCACGAAAAGACGCTGCTGTTGCGCGGGTTCAGCAAGAGCTACGCGATGACCGGGTGGCGGCTGGCCTACGTAGCGGCGCCGGCGTCGCTCAAGCACGTGGTCGAGGAAATGACGAAGATCCAGCAGTACACGTTCGTCTGCGCCCCGACGCCGTTCCAGCGGGCGGCCATCGCGGCCATGGATTACGACGTGGGCGGCCTCGTGGAGAGCTATGTCCGAAAACGGGACCTGCTGTACGACGGGCTGAAGGACACGTTCGAACTGGCAAAGCCGCAGGGAGCGTTCTACGCCTTCGTCAAGGCCCCGGGCGGCTCCAGCACCGAGTTCGTCACGCGGGCGATCCAGAACAACATGCTCGTGATCCCCGGCAATGTCTTCAGCGAGAAGGATACGCACTTCCGGATCAGCTTCGCCACGACCGACGAAAAAATTCAGCAGGGCATTGACATTCTGCACCGGCTCGCGTAAGTATGAACTGGATTCGGAAATAGGGGGGTCGGAGGGGAGAATTTTTGAAAATGCTTTTCCGGCTTCAGTTGCCAAGCCTGCGGCAGGGGGGTAGAATCGGCGGCATGAGAAGAGCATTTCAACTTGTTCCTGTTCTGGCTTTGTCCATACTGGCAGGAGGCGTAGCGTTCCCGCAAGCCGATGGACCCAACGCGCCGGCCGATTCCGGGCGCGACGCGAAAGCGGCCATCATTCCTTGCGAGGGCATGATCGACCAGGCCCTGTTCTACTCCATCAAGCGACGCACCGGTATCGCGCTGAACGAGGGGGCAGATTACCTGATTTATCAGATCAGCACTTACGGCGGGCTGGTCGATGCGGCCGATTCCATCGCCAAATACCTGATCCAGCAGGCCGCGATGGACGGGCATACGGTCGGCTACGTCACCACGGAGGCCATTTCCGCCGGGGCCCTCGTCAGTGTCTCCTGCGAAGATATCATCATGCAGAAGAATACGACGATCGGGGATTCGGCGCCCATCACGATGGGCGGCAAGCTGGAGGGGGTCGAGCGGGAGAAGGCGGAGAGCTTCATACGAGCGGCCTTTCAGCGGGCGGCCGAGGCCAATGGCTACCCCGAACTGCTGCTCAAGGCCATGGTCACCATGCAAATCGAGGTCTACCGCGTCAAGAACCTCCAGACGGATGAGTACGAGTTCTTCGAGGGAGATAAGCTGCCGAAGGACCCGAACGTCTACGATATTGAGGGCGCCGAAGAAATCGTCGGGGACAACGAGTTGCTGACGCTGACGGCCTCGCGAGCACTCGAGTACGGCATCGCCCGGGCCGTGGTGGACGATCTGGACGGAGGGCTGGCCTTCCTGGAAGAGCGATACGGCGTCACATTTCGCGACGAACCGATCGTGCTGGTGCCAAACTGGTCGGAGCACATGGTCAGTTGGCTCAATTCGCCGGCGGTCCTGGGAATTCTGTTCATGCTGGCGCTGCTGGGCGTGTATATCGAGTTCAGTTCGCCGGGCTTCGGGCTGCCGGGCATTGCGGCCTTGATATGTTTCGCCGTCATCCTGGGCAGCAAGTATCTGGTCGGCATGGCAAACTGGGTGGAGATCGTGCTGCTGTTCATCGGAATCGTGCTGCTCCTGATCGAGTTGTTCGTACTACCGGGCTTCGGAATCGCCGGGGTCTCGGGCCTCCTGCTGATACTCGCCGGGCTGTTCGGCATGTTGGTCCGCAATGCCCCGGACGAATTGCCCTGGCCCGATACCCCTACGGATTGGGAATCTCTATCGTCGAACGTGTTTTCGCTGACGTTGGGATTTGGCGGCTTCCTGGTCCTGGCGTGGCTGGTCTCGCGGTACCTGCCGAGACTGCCGTTCCTGAGCGGGCTGATTTTGGCGCCGACGCGGGGGCGGAGCCTCTCGAAGGTCAGCATGACGGCCCCGCCGGAGGATGCCGGGCAGACGATCCAAGTGGGCGACGTCGGCGCGGTAATTTCCCGCCTCCGGCCGGCCGGCAAGGCCCGGTTCGGCAAGGCCCGCGTGGACGTCGTCGCGTCCGGCGAGTTCCTTGACAAAGGCACGGAAGTCCAGATTATCGAGATACATGGCAGCCGAGTCGTCGTCAAACGGGCGGAGCAGGGCGGCGAGGCGTAAGAAAGAGTTGGAACTGCCGCGGGCGAACGTCCCGACGGCCGGCTGTGGAAGGAAACACTTGTGGATTGGTGGCTGATATTCGCTGTTTTCCTTTACGTCGTCTGCGCCGCGCTGATCGTGGCGGAAGTGCTCATTCCGAGTGCGGGAATCTTGAGCCTTTGTGCCTTGGCCTGCCTGGTAGGGGGGGTGACTCTGTTCTTCCGGCACAGCGCCCTGACGGGTTGGATGGGTGTCATCATCGCACTGATCATGGTGCCGTCGCTGCTTGCGATCGCGTACAAGGTGCTGCCGCGGACACGGTTTGGACGAGCGGCGATCCTTAGCCCACCGTCGCGGGAGCGGGGCGATGCGATTGCTGACACGCCGGAACTGAGCAAGCTGTTAGGCCAGACCGGTCGGGTCGTTACGCCGATGCGGCCGGTTGGCATGTGTGCGTTCGACGAACGCAAGGTTGAATGTGTGGCCGAAAGCGGGTATGTACAGAGAAACAAGAAAGTCAAGGTGATCCACGTCGAGGGAACGCAAGTGACTGTCCGGGTCGTGGAAGAGACGTAGTGAAAGGGCCTTTGCAAAACGGTTTGGCACGGACTTGTGGGTAGAGATGGAAAAATCGCGAAACAGATTTTTGCATCCCAAAGCAGGCCGAATGTCCGTTTTGCAGAACTCAAGTCAGTGAAAGGGGCAAGGGATGCTGCAAATGACACACATGCTGTCACAGGTCAACGATCCGCTGGTCATCGGGATCCTGATCGTTGTTCTCGTCGTCGTATTCGTCATGGGGTTGATCCTGCTGAAATTCGCGAGACTGTGGCTCCAGGCGTATTTCTCCCGCGCCGATGTCCGGCTCTCCGAACTCATCGGCATGTGGCTGCGGCGAGTCGATGCGAGGACCATCGTGCAGAGCAAAATCACGGCTGTGCAGGCGGGCCTGGAACTGACGACGAAGGACCTCGAAAGCCACTACCTGGCAGGGGGGCGCGTCCCGAACGTCGTGCGGGCGCTCATCGCCGCCGATCGGGCGAATATCGAGCTTGTCTTTAAGACGGCCACAGCCATCGATCTGGCCGGCCGAGACATCCTCGACGCCATCCAAACGAGCGTCAACCCGAAGGTGATTGACTGCCCCGATCCGAAGAAGGGCAAGGAGACCATCGACGCCGTGGCTCAGGACGGCATCCAGCTCCGGGCCAAAGCCCGCGTGACGGTTCGCACGAATATTCAGCGGCTCGTCGGCGGTGCGACGGAGGAAACGATCATCGCTCGCGTCGGCGAGGGTATTGTAACGACCATCGGCAGCTCGATCGCGTACAAGAACGTGCTGGAGAACCCGGATCGGATCTCCAAGGCCGTGCTGGACAAGGGCCTGGATGCCGGCTCGGCGTTCGAGATTCTGTCGATCGATATCGCAGACGTGGACGTCGGTGAGAACGTCGGCGCGCAACTCCAGGCGGCCCAGGCCGAGGCCGACATGCGGCGAGCCAAAGCCGAGGCCGAGAAACGCCGGGCCATGGCCGTCGCCCGCGAGCAGGAAATGCGAGCGCAAGTCGTGGAGAATGAGGCGAAAGTGCCCCTGGCGATCTCCGAAGCCTTCCGAGCGGGCAATCTCGGGATCATGGACTACTACCGGCTCAAGAACATCGGCGCCGACACCCAGATGCGTGAATCGATCGGCAAGCCGAAGAAGCCGGAACAAAGCTGATACTCGTGGTAAGGAGCTAACCGGCATTGACGGATCTGCTCAGACAACTTGACCTGCTCGCCCAGGGATCGGGTGGCGAGGACTTGGTCAATATCCTCTTCATTGCCATCATGGCGATCCTCTGGCTGGGAGGAGGCCTGATCAAGGCGGCCGGCCGGAATAGGTCTCAACAGCAGCGTGAAGGTGCCGCCCAGAAGCAGCGTCCTGTGCGCGAAACCTGGCAGCAGCGACTGGCTCGCAAGGCCGAGGAGATACAGCGTGCCGCCGAGGCCAAGAGCAAAGAGACGGCGGAGCGCATGCGTCGGATGCAGGAACAAGGGCGGTCACCCGCGGCGAGCCAAAGGCCGCGGCCGGCCCAGCCGCCGAACGGGAAGGTGGCCATTCGTTCCGGCCCACGCGGCGAATCCATCATGGTCTATGAGAAGGCCGGCGAGCAAATCTCGGCACAGCAGCAGGAGCAAATCGCCCGCCAGCGCGAGGCGAGAGAGGCCCTGGCCGCCGCCAGACGTCGGCAGGCCCGCGTGGCCCCGCCAGTAGAACCGCAAATCGAAACGGGCATTCCAGAGTTGGGGACGATGCGTGAAGGGCTGGGTACCGTCACGCCCGAACGGCCGGAATCCCTGCCACGGCGTAAGGAAAGACTCGCAACCCAACACGAATCGGCCGGTTTCCAGCCCAGCGAACTGATCGACTACGCGGACTCAGACGCCCTCAAAAAGGCCATCCTCCACTACGAAATCTTCGGCAAACCCCTCGCCCTCCGCGACCCATCCGCCCAGATCTCGCCATTCTGACGTGTAGAATCCTCCACCCATGTCTGACATTCAGGCGTACCGCCCCACTCGCAAAGCTTTTATAGGACGTACCGCATCTTCGAACGGGCTCGCAATGACATGATACGCTTTCTACGTGATGAGTCGGTCGTACAGGCCCGGGACCATTTGCGGCGTACGCTGTGGGACCGGCCTGAACAGATCAAGAGCCTGTCGGAGCGAAATACGCGGACTTGTACGCAGATCTCCTTGCATTCGACTCGCCAAATCTCTTCGATTTCCTCCACAGGGATCTGCACGTGCGTACGCACACCCAACTGAATTGCGAGGGTGGTACGACCAAACAATGTTTAAGCACGCCGACTGGATCGTTTGGCCGCAAATTGCCGGCGTCTGCCGAGCGGATCGTTTGACCTTGAATCCTTGCAGACCATCTCGAAGCAGTAGGTGTCATTGCGACGAACATAGCGACGAGAGAAACTGAGCATTCGGGTGGCATGCACAAACTTGTTTGTCCGTGCTTGTCCCGAGGGGGAAAGACACGCGCAATCCTTCGGCAAGCTCAGGAGGGGCGCTGCGCTTGGGCGTGGCACCCAGAGGGTGTCCTCGGTTTCTTCCAGACACCAGCCGCGAAGCGGCTGACCGACTCGCAATGCCATGCGAAGCGCTGGTTTTCCCGCAACCGTTTAGGGGCTCAGACCCTCAATGGATTGGGCAGCCACAAGCGGACCCATTGGATCTCATTCAGGGCGTGGTTTGTCGGTGCCGGCGAAATGCTTTTCACGGACTCCAGGACTCCCCAAGGGAATATTTCCTTGGCGTCGCTGCTGCACCACACCACCCGTAACGTCTCATAAGATATGTTATGTTTCATTCGACTCTTCGGGCGGAGTTGGCACCAAATGCGGCTTTTCCAGGGGCTCTTTGGGGCTTCAGACCCGCGTTACGGCGGCGTGGGCGGCGGTCTGGCATAGGTTTTCCCACATCAGGCCGATCGTGTCGGACAGGCCCAGATTCTGCAGGACGATGGAGAGGTTCGTCGCCGGGTCGAGGTTCGGGGCCAGGTTCTTCTCGATCTGACGCTGTAGATTCAGCATGGAGGATGCGAATTTCACTCGGTTGCAGTACAGCAGCGCCGTTCTGTAGTAGAGATCCAGCGTTCGTGCGTCGTAGTGACGTCTCGGCATGATCAAATCGAGGGCTTCCTCCTGGCGGCCGGTCTCGAAAAGGCACACGGCCAGCTTCGTGGCGGCACGGGCAAACGTCGGATTGATCTGCAAGGCCATTTGGAAGGACTCCAGAGCCTGCTCGACGCGGCAGCCGTTCATGTGCAGAATGCCCAGCCTGTAGTGCAGGTCAGGATTCTGCGGAAATTGAGTCAGATGCGACTGGTGGGCGTTGAGGATGCTCTCCGTGAGCGTGCGGCCGTCATGCGGAGCCGGCAGCAGATTGGCCTCCAGGGCAGCCTTCAGAATCAGCTTCGAGGTCTCGGCGAACAGGAACCAGGTGTTCGGCTGAATGGCCGAGGCCAACGAAAGGGTGTTCGTGGCCTCCGCAGACTGACCGGCGAGCTTCTGGGCAGCCGCCAGGCCCATATAGGCGTCCACGATCTTGTCGTTGATCTCAATCGCCTTGTTGAACTGCTGCGCGGCGAGCTGTTCTGCGTGCATCTTCAGATAGCAGGTGCCCAGCCGGATCGTTGCTTCGAGGAAGTCCGGGCACAGCCGGAGCGCCTGCTGATACAGAACCACCGCGTCACTGACGCCGCCCATCATCGCTAAAATGTCGGCCTGCTTGGCGATCAGGTCCGCCCGTTCGGGCCCATCCGTCAGAAGCACGTCGATGCGATCGAGGGCCTCCTGGAACTGCCCGTCACAGATGAGCTGCTCAATGGATTCATCGCGACCGATGAAATTGTCGGGATGGATCAGGATGGCCGTGTTGAACGTCTCGACGGCCTCGCTGTATCGGTCCGTGGCCAGGTAGAGATGCCCGAGGATGACAAGCGTGGACGTGTCGTCCGGATAGTACTCCTTCATCGGCTCATATTGAGCGATTGTGTCGTCCAGTCGCCCTTGCTTGAAGTAGATCGCGCCCAGGCGTTGGGCTGGCAATTGCAGGTGACTGTTGAATTTGATGCAGTCCTGATAGAACTCGATGGCCTGAGCGGTATGACCGAGCCGCTCGAAACAGTTGCCAAGGGCGTACAGCGCCAGCGTATTGCTGGGCTGCCGCATGTAGATGGAATTCAACTCGTCGATGGCCTCCTTGAGACTGTTTTCCTGCAACAGCAAGGCGGCGGCAGCCATGCGGCCGGAGCAACAGGAAGGGTTTTCAAACAGGTAGATGCGCACCTGCTCCCGGGCCTCGGAGAACTTGCCCTGGCCCATGAGGTCGATGATATGGTTCAGACGGCGATTCTCCGGCATCTCGGCATCGGCCTGCGCCTGCCTGCGCTCATTCAGCCAGTGCCAGATCAGCTCGGGTGTATCAACGGTGATCGCCCTGCCGAGAATCTCCAGTAATCCGCCCATCCCTCACTCCTGATGCCCTGTCATGCGAAGTACAAACTGCGGTACTGCTGAGGTATCGTCCAATTCCGTGGGGATGTTAACCTGCGTTCGGCCCCATGTGACGCCGTCAAGAGGTCCCAGAGGCTCGACATGGCGGTTGTGTGTACTGTAGGGATTGTCTGGAGTCGGAGAGCGGTGTTATCGGAGCCTATCTCACGGCCGACCCGTGGAGCGAGCCTCACCGGTCCGGGCGTGCTTCTCCACCTCGCTCAGATAGGCAATCGTTCGCTGCAAACGGTCGCTGAGGCCCTTGAGCTTGAGCATCGTCCGAATGCGCGTAAGCAGTTCGAGCTTGTTGATCGGCTTGCTGACGAAATCATCCGTGCCCGAATCGATGCCTCGCTCGATGTCGCCGAATTCGTTCAGGGCCGTCACCATAATGACCGGGATGTCACTCGTCTCGGGATTGGCTTTGAGACGCCGGCAGACCTCGAAGCCGCTCATCTTCGGCATCATCACATCCAGGAGGATCAGGTCGGGCCTGGCCTTCGTCACCATCTCCAGGGCTTCGATCCCGTTGCAGGCCGCGAGGGTCTCGCAATCGAGGTCCTCCAGGCACGCCTGGATCAGTTCGAGATTCTGCTGGTTGTCGTCCACCACGAGAATTGTGGGCAACCTGTCCCC
>Ga0272441_10010991_pt1 | contig 13554 bp, 12 predicted proteins | sample SSMProp6N_FD_193582 | JGI IMG/M metagenome (GOLD analysis project Ga0272441, IMG submission 193582) | Marine sediment archaeal communities from Little Sippewissett salt marsh, Falmouth, MA, United States - SSM-Prop-6N | ecosystem: Environmental > Aquatic > Marine > Wetlands > Sediment ... | reverse complement strand
CTCTGCCGCTGCACCGGCCGGAGTGAGGACCCCCCCGCCCCCGCGGACGCGTAGCCGTCGGCGGCGGGCCGGCCGCTCATCGCCCCGCCCGGCGGGACAGCGCCGCCATGATCTCGCGGATCTCGTCGGCCACCTCGGCCTCGGACGTCACGTACTGACAAACGCGGTCGCACAGGCCGGCTTGGAACCGGCGTTTGACCGTGACGTTCATGTTGTAGGCCTTGGCCGGGGAGGCGATCCCAAGCGTCGTGCAGAGCTCGGCCGCCGGGGGCGGCGCCTCGCCGTGCAGGATCGGCGCGACGACCATCGCATGGAAGACGCGCCAGTGCTTCTGCAGCCCATCGGCCCGGCAAGCGCGCTCGACGTCGGCAAGGACCCCCTCGATCAGCGACGCCGCCCACGCGCAGTGGAAGGCCTCTTCCGGCGAGGCGCCGTGCCTCGGTTCGGGCACGGACCGGTCGTCATCGTCCAGCGTCACGAGGCCCTCGCGAGGCATTCGCTTGCCGGCCTGTTCCGCGCGGGCAACGCTGACGGCGTAGTTCGTCAGGGCCTTCAAGAGAAACGCGCGAAACTTCCCCTTGCCCGGGTCGGCCCGCTCGATCAGGCCGCGACCCAGAACGATGTCGCAGAAGAACCCCTGGGTCAGGTCTTTGGCCTTCTCGTTGCCGTAGCCCTTGCGCCGCAGGTAGCAGTAGACGGGTTTCCAGTACTGGCCGAGAATCCGGGCGACGGCCTTCTGCCTGGCGGCCGGGTCGCCCTCGCGTGCGCGGACGATGTCCGCCCACTGCGTGGACCGGAAGCTCTCGTTGGCCCCGCCGATGAACGTGCGATCTCTGCGGCCCATGCACGGTGTCCTGTTGCGTCCCAACGTTTGCTGGCATTCTCCTCGCCGGCGGCGAGGCCCGTCAAGGCCCGGAGCGGCGGTGCGAGCCAGGGTCGTCTCGACAGGCCGGCATCGGCCGGGAAGGCCCGGGGGACATGGGGCTAGCTGCGCCGTCATCCCACGCGCCGGTCGGGGCCCGCAGAGGAGCGGCCCCGTCCGCAGCCGGGCCCTGCGCGGCGGCATCGCTCCGCCCGGGCCTCCAAGTAACCGCTTCGCCAGTCAAGGCTTGCGTCTCCATGGGGGCCCGCCGTGCGCCGGCGTCGCTCAGCAGCGTCAGCAGAACCACCGCTACGAATGCCGTGTAGGTGATCTCGGGGATCCGTGTCCGCACGTGACGGGCGGCCCTGCGCTGTTTCATGGGGAATCGCCTCCTCTTGCGTAGATACGCGGGTCCCGGGGCTCGCCTGCGCGCGGAGATGCGTTCCCGCCGAAGGCCAGCTCACAGAGCATCGCCCGGGCGGCGCGCAAGACGCGAGCGCCTGTCGCGTATACCCAGGCGAAGGGATGTCCAAGGGCAGTGCACGGGAATTCGATGGTCAAAGAGGAGAACACCCGATGAGTCGAGACATGCGGAACGCGCTGTTGCTGGGTCTTGTCCTGGCCCTGGTCGGGGTCGGCGGCTGCCAGCAGTACGCGAAGATCACGTGGGACCCCCCCGAGCCCCCCGAGGGCAAACCGCAAGTCAAGACCCCCCTGGCGGTCGGGGAGTTGGCGGCGTGGAATCGCAAGGGCGGGGTCTGGGACAAAGACCCGGGGGACAGCGTGATCGGCAAACACACGCTTACGATCTTCGCGATCCCGGTGGGCAGCCTGTCGGCCGACAAGACCACGCCCGTCCAGCCGTCGTTTCGGCAGGCGGTTCGGGACGGCCTCGAAGCCGCCGGCTATGAGCTGGTTCCCGCCGCCGAAGCGCCGCCCGGCTCGCCCGTTCTGCGAGGGGAGATCCGGGCCTGCTGGTGGTGGAGCTACACGTGGCTGTGGCCGTGCGTCGTTCAGGGAGGCGAGAACAAGGTCAACCTCATTCTGGAGGACGCGGCGGGCAAGGAGTTGTGGCGGGAAGAGATCAGCCGGATCGAGCCCGGCGTGGCCGCGGGGGGATCCTACGGCTTCGACCTCATGATCAAGTGGTCGATGACCAAACTCGTTCAGGACATCGTCGACAAGTGCTCGTCAGAGGAGTTTGCCGCACTGGCGACGAAGGGCGCGGTCCACGCCGCTAAGGCGGCAAAGCCGGGGCCGGAGACCGTCAGCCCTTGATCACGCCCAGCGGCCGCATGCGGGCGACCTTGCGGGCCAGGCCCGCCGAGTGGACGCATTCGACGACGGCGTCGACGTCCTTGTAGGCGTCGGGCTGTTCCTCGGCCAGGCCGGTCCGGCCGCGGGCCCGGGCGACGATGCCCCGCGCCGCCAGCTCCTTGTCGATCCGCCGGCCGTGGGCGGTGCGGATCGCGGCCTTGCGGCTCAGCACGCGCCCGGCGCCGTGGCAGGCGCTGCCGAACGTCTGCCGCATCGCCGCCTCCGTGCCCACCAGCACGTAGCTCGCCGTGCCCATGTCGCCCGGGATCAGCACGGGCTGGCCCGTCGGGCGGTAGCGTTCGGGCAGGTCGCGATGGCCGGGCGCGAAGGCCCGCGTCGCGCCCTTGCGGTGCACGCACAGCTCCCGCGGGGTCCCGCCGACGACGTGGGTCTCGATCTTCGCGACGTTGTGCGCCACGTCGTAGACCTGCCGCAGCCCCAGCGACGACTGGGACTGCCCGAAGAACCGCGCCAGCGTCTTGCGGACCTGGTTCATCAGCAGTTGCCGGTTGCACCAGGCGAAGTTCGCCGCCGCTCGCATCGCCGAAAGGTACCGCTGCCCCTCGGGGCTGGCGACGGGGGCACAGACGAGCTGGCGGTCCGGCAGCTCGATCCCGTACCGCCCCGGCGCCGACCGCAGGGCCTTCAGGGAATCTCCGCACACCTGGTGCCCCAACCCGCGCGAGCCGGTGTGGATCATCACCGTCACCTGGCCCTCGGCCAGGCCAAACACCTCCGCTGCGACGGGGTCGTACACCTTCTCCACCCGCTGGACCTCGATAAAGTGATTGCCCGCACCCAGCGAGCCGCACTGCCCGGCCCCGCGGCGGAGGGCCTCGTCGGAGACCGCGCCCGGGTCGGCGCCCGGCAGGCAGCCGCCCGATTCGGTCACCTCGCGATCGGCCTCCCTCGCGAGGCCCTTCTCGACGAGGTAGCCGACGCCCTCGGCCAGCAGCCGCCGCATCTCGTCGCCCGCGAACCGGTGCGGCCCGCCGACGCCCACGCCGACGGGCACGTCGCGGAAGAGCTGGTCGATCAAGGCCTTCGTCCGCTTGCGGAGGTCGGCGGCGTCCAGGTCGGTCCGCATCAGCCGCACGCCGCAGTTGATGTCGTAGCCCACGCCGCCGGGCGAGACCACGCCGTCGGCCTCGACGTCCGTCGCCGCCACCCCGCCGATGCAGAAGCCGTACCCCCAGTGGACGTCCGGCATGGCCAACGACGCGCCCACGATGCCCGGCAGCGTCGCGACGTTCGCCACCTGCGCCGGGCCGCCGCCGTCGATCACGTCGCCGATCAGCCTCCCGCTGGAGTAGATCATCCCGTCGACGCGCATGCCCGCCTGCGAGTCCCGCGGAATCCGCCAGCGGTTGCCGTCCACCTGCTCGATCCTGCCCTCGAAGGACTTCGCCATCGCTGCACCTCACAAGTCCAGCACCACGGTGGCCGCCCATTCGTCGCCTTCGCGGGCGACCTTCAGCATGTGATACGTGACGGCCTTGACCTCGTTGAGCAACTCGTGGCGGGCCCGGTCGTACGTCTCGCCGGTCAGCTCGGCCGCCAGGGAGGTCTCGGCGGCGTCCGAGACGCTGATCTCGGCGGCGAGGAAGTGGTCGGCGTCGAAGGCCAGCAGGACCTCGGAGAGGAAGTCCACGGCCAGGGCCTCGACGTCCTCCGCCTTCACGCGGACCGTCCGCCGCTCGACGGGCCGCACGCCGGACCGCTCGCAGATCACGTCGGTGAGCCCCTCGGCGAGGGCGGCCATCAGCTCGGCGAGCGTGTCGGCCCGGGCGGCGAGACCCACGTCGGCGGTGTGCTCGAATGTCTCGCAGTGCCTTGCCATCTCGCACCCGGCTACCATGATAGGACGTTCCGTCACACCACGGACAGGATACCGCAATGCTGCTGGGTTCGCATCGGAGCATCAAGGACGGGCTGCATAACGCCCTGCTCGCCGCGGGGCGGCTGGGCTTCCGAACCGCCGGGATGTTCGTCCGCAACCAGGTGCAGTGGCGCGTCCCGCCGCTGAGCGACGAGGCCGTCGCCACCTTCCGCCGCACGCGCAGGCGGCTGGGGATCTCGCCCGTCGTCGCCCACGGCTCGTACCTGGTCAACCTCGCCGGGAACGCCGTCGTCCGGCCGAAGAGCATCGAGGCGACGGTGGCGGACCTGGAGCGCTGCGGGCGGCTGGGTATCGAGTACCTCGTGCTGCATCCCGGCTCGCGGGAAGACGCCGACGAGGGCATCCGCCGGATCGCCAAGGCGATCGACGAGATCCTGCCCCGCGTCTCGGCCCGCAGGCCCAAGCTCCTGCTGGAAACCACCGCCGGCGCGGGCAACTGCATCGGCAGCACGTTCGAGCAGCTCGCGGGCATCCTGGCCAGGGTCCGCCGGCCGCGCCGGGTCGCCGTCTGCCTCGACACGTGCCATATCTTCGCCGCCGGATACGACCTGCGGACCCCGGCCGCATACCGCAACACGATGGACCGCTTCGACCGCGCCATCGGCCTGGAGCGCCTGAAGGCGATCCACCTGAACGACTCGCTCGGCGAACTGGGCAGCCGGCGCGACCGACACGAGCACATCGGCCACGGCCAAATCGGCCGGCGAGGCTTTGCCCACCTCGTCAACGATGCCCGGCTGGCCGGCATCCCCATGATCCTGGAGACGCCCAAGGACCGCGACGACGCTGGCCGGGATTGGGACGAGATCAACGCCCAAACCCTTCGCCACCTCCTGCGGAGGTCCGGCAGGTCACGCCGGACTGGCGGCCGTGGGCGCCCGTAGCTGGGGGCCAGTGGGCCGTTTCACCTGCCGCCGGCGGCCCGTTGTGCGTACTCGCGGAACAGGCGGATATAGAGCTGATAGTCGTCGTACGACACGCCGGGCGGCGTCTGGTGGTCGCAACTGATCACCAGCCCGCCCCCAGCGGCGGTGGGCAGGAGCCGTTCGAACTCCGCCCGCATCGCCGCCTCGCCGCGGTTCATCACCATCTTGTCGTAGCACCCGATGAACCGCATCCGCGGGTGCCGCTTGCGAAGCCGCCCGACGTCCACGCCGGCCTGGTGCTCCAGGGGGAGAATGCCGTCAATCCCCGCCGCCTCGAACCACGGCGCGGCGGCCGTCATATCCCCGTCCGAGTCCACGATCGTCAGGATGCCCCGCTCGGCCAGGTGCGGGATCACCCGCCGGTAGTAGGGCAGCATGAACTCGTCGAACAGCGCCTTGGAAAGCATCGGCCCGTGGTTGTAGCTCATGTCCTCGGCGAAGGTCATGAAGTCCGGCGTGCAGATCCCGCACAGCTCGTCGATCATGCGGATCATCCAGTCGGCCAGTTCCCCGTTCATTCGGTGCATGAGGTCCGGCTGGTCGTAAAACGCGTAGAAATGGCGCTCGATGCCCAGCAGCGTTCTCGGGAACCAGAAGAAGCCGTCCATCGTGAACCACAGCACGACCTCGCCGCGCTGCTGCATCGCCGCCCACCGCCGCCAGCGGTCGTGGTCGAGGGGCCAGCAGTAGAGGTGCTCGTGGATCCGCTCGTAGCCGGCGGCGTCCTCGATGATGCCCGCGCCGTGGCTTGCCGGCCGGGGGCAATCCCAGTGCCGCGGGTGTAACCAGTCCTGCAGCCACAAGTCCAGGCCGAAGTGGCGGCAGATGTCGTTCCGGTCGGTCAGCTCGGGGGGCAGCTTCTCGCCGTGCCACCGGTCGATCGTCTGATCCCACCACCCGGCCCACTCGACGACGGGCAGCCGGTCGAACGGCTCGAACGCCATCACCGCGAGGAACCGCTCGCGGACCGTCATCTCACTCATCTTGTCTCCTCTTCGATAGGAGGATTGTAGCAGGGACGCGGGGGATGCGGGGATACGGGACCCGCCGCAATAGACGGAGCGCTCCGAGAAAATCGCCGGCTACAGCCGCTCCTCCAACTCGTCGATGGGGTGCTTCGGCGTGGGCTTCGGCAGGCCGTCGAGCCGCCGCGCCGTGGCGGGATCGAGGCGCAGGGCCCAGGTGCCGCCCTTGACGGTGATCACGTGGAGCAGCGTGCGCCGGGCGTCCCAGCACCAGCCCTGACCGTGGACCCTGAAGTCGCGCCCGGGGCCCGGGCCGGCGTCGAGGAGGAAGTAGCGGTCGGCGGCGCAGTCGTACACGCGAAGGTAGTGGCGGGCGGTCTTGCGGTCGCCCTGGAAGAACGGCTCGGCGAAGGCGACCCAGTCGGCGTGCTCGATGTAGGCCATCTCCCGCGTGTTGCGGATGCGGCCGAGCTCGGCGCGGGCGGGCGTGAGCCTGGCGATCTTGCGGGTCTTGAAGTCGAACGTCGTCAGCCTGCCGTCGCCCGCGCGGTTGTAGCCGCCGCCCCAGCCCAGGATCAGCCGATCCCGCTTCGAGTCGTACACCATGCCCTCGGAGTCGCAGTACGGCCGGTAGAGCGGGCCGACCGGCTTGAGGTCCACCCAGCCGGCGTCGCCCTTGTAGAGCCACAGCCCGTAGCGGTCGCTGTTGTCCGTCCGCTGGGCCCAGGCGACGGCCCCGTGCGGCGTGGCTTCCAGCACGGTGTTGGACCAGACGTACCGGAACGGCCGGGCCGCCGGCTCGCGGCGCAGCCAGTCCATGCGGACGGGGTCGTAAACGAAACCCCTTGCCGAGACCATCCGCCCCGTCGGCGGGTCGTAGGCGTACGTGTTGTACGAGTGCACGCCCGCCCACGGGCGATTCAGCAGCGACGAGCCGTACCCGCCGTTGCCGTTGCCGCCGTATGGCTCGTCGCCGTCGTAGCTCTCCACCATTCGCCCGGAGACGGGAGAGTAGTGGATCACGCTGCTGCTGGACCGCACGCAGTGCCCGCCGCCCCAGAGCAGGACCTGCTCGTTGCGCTCGTCCCACACCGCCGTGCCCCAGTCCCGCTGGCGGCAGCCGTAGGCCACGTTCCGCGGCACGGCCGGCAGCGCCACCCACCGATTGGCGGGCAGGGCGTCGAGCTTCGTGTCGGCGGGCTTGTCCGGCACCTCGCAGTAGGCGGCGAGGAACCGGCCCGTGCGGCAGAGGCGCTGGTCCGGCGGGCGGCCGAGCTTGGCCCGACCGGCGGCGTCTAGCTTCGTCCAATCGGGTTGGAGCATCCACGTGGCGCTGGGCCCGCGCCCGTGGCGCCCGGCGGGCGTCACCAGCACGAGACGGTCGTCCGCCGTCGCCGCCAGCATCGGCGGGCTGAAGTGCTGGGCATGGTAGCCGTAGAACGTCTCCGCCGCCGGCGGGGCCGACGCGTCGTCTTGCCCGCCTGGTACGGCCTCCAGCAGGTCCCACCGGTCTGCGCCCGCGTCGTAGACCCACGTCTGGCGCGGATCGATCGCCCGCCACGGCCGGGCGCCGTAGTCCGGCGAGCTGCTTTGCACGTAGCCGCCGTACAGCACGACCTTGCCCGCCTTCGGCAGGTAGGCCAGCGCGTGCCCCGCCCGCGGACTCGGCGCGATCTTCGGCCTCTGCCGCCGCCACGCGCCGGCGGCCAGGTCCAGCACCCACGTATCGCTCAGCAGGTAATCCTCGTGGTCGCCCCCGAACAGGACGAAGACCTTCCGCTTCGCGTCGAACGCCAGCGGCGCGTTGCGGCGCGACGGCGGGACGGGATACTGCATCTGCGCCGCCTCGTCCAGCGCGCGGTGCAGGGCCCGAGCGGCTCGGAGGGCCTCCAGCATGTTCCCGGCCGAAACCGCCTGCCGGATCGCGTCGATCGACCCCGCGTGCTCGGCCAGACCCGCCTGCGAACGCAGCGTGCCCAGGGCCGCGGCCAACTCGTCGCGCTCCCCGGCCGTGCCCTTCCCCGCCGGGTCGCGGTACCACGCGAGGCGAAGGCGGCCGACCACGCCGGCCACCGCCGCCGTTGCCGCCACCCGCTCGCGGTGCTTCCTCACCACCGCGTCCGGCGGCAGGGGAAGGGTGGACCAGCTCCCGGCGTCCATATCCAGCACGGCCGTGCGAGACCAACCGAGGTTGCCCGCCTTCTTGTCCGCGCCGAACACCACCAGCTTGCGGCCGTCGGGATCGACCGCCACGGCATGCCAGCTCAGCCCCTCCAAGGCCGCGACGGTACGCGGGCCGGCCCACTTCCTCTCGCCGATACCGAACGTGTACAGCAGCCCCGGGTACGTGATGCAGTAGAGCCTTCCGGCCTTCGGGTCAACCGCCGCCTGGTACGCCGGGTGAATCCCTCGCCGGGCGTCCGGCTTGGCCGTCGCGAACTCGCCCCACGTCCGCCCCGCCGGGTCAAACACCCGAATGCAGGCCCCGCCGTTCTCGCGCTCCCCGCCGAACAGCAGGAGCTTGCCGCCCGGCCCACCGACGAGCACCGCCCCCGTCCGCCGCCCCACGACGCCCTCGCAGACCTTCTCCCACGCCCCCGCCGCCGCCACCACCACCAGCAACGCGCCCCCGCATGCCAGCCCGCTCGATCTCATGGGTCCACCACTCCTTCTGGGGTCAAACCTACACTTTTTACTTTTTGGGCGGCAGCAGCACCCGCACGCGATCCGATCACCCGAAAAAGTAAAAAGTGTAGGTTTGACCCCGTTAGGCGTCTGCTGTAACTGTCTGGGATGTTGTGTCGTTGGGATTCTGGTAGAGCAGGGCGAGGACGGTGATGTCGTCCTGGGGCGGCAGGCCGTGGCGGTGGGCCTGGGCGGCCTCGAGGATCGTCTGGACCATCCAGGCGGCCGAGCTGGCGGGCCGGTCGGCGAGCACGTGGAGGATGCCCTCGACACCGAACATCGCCCCCCCGGCGTCGGCGGTCTCGGTGATGCCGTCGGTGTACACCACCAGCCCCGTGCCCGGCGGGATCTGCTCGGATTGTCCCGTGAACTCCCCCTGGTGGACGCCGATGGGCTGGTTCGTCGGCCGGCCCAGCTTGCCGACGCCGTCGCAGCGAGCCTCCACGGGCAGCAGGTGCCCGGCGTTGACGTACTCCAGCCGCCCCGTCCGCGGATCGAAAACCCCCAGGAACAGCGTGACGAACAGCCCGTCGGGCAGGCTGATGCTCATCTGCTGGTTGACGTGCCGCATGATCTCGGCCGGGTCCGCGCAGAACGCGGTGGTCGTCCGCAGCGCCGCCTGCAGATTGGACATGATCATCGCCGCCGGCAGGCCCTTGCCGCAGACGTCCGCCACGGTGAACGCCACGCGCCCGTCGGCCAGCCGCCACGTGTCGCAGTAGTCCCCGCCGACCCACATTGCCGGCCGGTAACAGATCGACAGGTCCAGCCCGGCGACCGGCCCGACGTCGATGGGGATCAGCTTCGTCTGGATCTCCCGCGCGAGGGCGAGCTGCTGGTCGAGGACGCGCCGCTCGGCCCGCTCCTCGGCGAACAGCAGGCTGCGCCGCGCGAGGTCCACCTGCCGCGCCACGGCCTGGATGAAGTCCAGCGTGCCCTCCGCCGCCCGTTCGGAAGGCACGTCGAGATACAGCACGTCGACGGTCTCGTCCGGCTCGCAGATCGGCGAGCAGAACACCTTGCGCGGCGTGTTCTGATCCACGATCGTCAGCATCAGGTCGTTCTGCGACTGCCCCTTGCTGCTGGCCAGCACGGCCCGGCCGCGCGTGCGCACCGCCTCCAGGACGCGCCGCGACAGGTGGACGTTGCCCGAGGCCGACGGCTCGGCCGGGTCCTCTCCGCCGCCGAAGCGGCTGGCCAGCACCTCCGGCTTTCCCGTGAACTCGTGCATCGGTCCGGGCAGGCGCAGCACGGCCGCCATGCCCCCCTCCGGCCCGGCAAGCTGCCCGCACACCACGGAATAGAGTTCCCGGGCACTGGAGAGGTGGCTGAGCGAGTCGGAGATCTCGTTGAGCCGCCGGATCTGGGCCCGGCCGAGGTAGCCGGCCTCCTCCTCGCCGGGAATGATCTCCGCGCCGGGATCGTCCTCCAGCACCGTGCCCGTCTCCGTCGCCGTCGGGTCGGGGGCGATCTGCCGGTCGATGGCCGCGTTGAGGGTCAGCGTGAACGGGCCGATGGTGAAGCACTCGCCGGGCAGGATCGCGCGGGCCTCGATCCGTTCCTCGCCGACCCGCACCCCGTGTTTGCTGCCGAGGTCCTCCACCACCCACCGCCCGAACGGGTCCCGGTAGATCCGCGCGTGTCGCCGGGAGACCCGCCCGCTGTCCAGGAGAATGTCGCACTGCGGGTGACGACCGAGAATCATGCCCTCGGGGTCCAACTCCTCCACCTGGGACTGCCCCCGCCGCGCGATTGTCAACGTCGCCTTCGCCATGGCCCTGCCTTTCGAGCGGCATTGTACCGTCTGCCACGCCCCGATCCCAGAAGGCAGCGTACCAGATGAGGCGAGCCGCCGCCTATTCGCCCGAGCCGCCTTCCGCCCACAGGCGAACCTTGCCGTCTCGCCCCGCGGAGGCCAGCATGCCCCCCGCGGGGCTGAACGCGGCCGTGCGAACCGCCAGCCCGTGCCCCGGGAGGTCCTGCACGCATTGCCCCGCCCGCGCGTGCCAGATGCGCACCAGCCCGTCGCGCCCGCCGGAAGCGACCCACCGCCCGCACGGGGAATACGCCAGCGCCCACACTTCCCGGCTGTGCGCCGTCAGCACGTGCTCGCAGACGCCCGAACCGACGTTCCATATCCGCACCGTGCCGTCGAAGCCGCCGGTCGCCAGCCGATCGCCGCCGGGCGCGACCGCCAGCGACAGCACCGAGCCCCGATGCCCGCGAAGCTCCCGAACGCGCGTCCCCGACGCCGCGTCCCAGACCACCGCCAGCCCGTCGCTGCCGGCCGAGAAGAGCCTCCCCCCTTTCGGGCCAAACGCAAGGGCGAGGACGGCGTCCTCGTGGGCGCGGAACTCACGGAGGAACTCCCCGCCGGCCGCCTCCCACAGGCGCAGGGAGCCCTCCCCGCTGGCCGTGACGACCCGGCCGCCGTTCGGGGAGAAGGCCGCGCCGTAGACGATGTCCAGGTGCCCGGTCAGCTCGACGACGCAGTCGCCGGTGGCCAGGTCCCACACCCGCGCGGTCCGATCCTGCCCCGCCGAGATCAGCCGCTTTCCGTCCGGCGAGAAGCCGACGGTATAGACGCGATCGGTATGCCCGCGAAGGGTCAGGACGCGCCGGCCGCTCGCGACGTGCCACACCCCCACCCGCTGCTTCGCGCCGGAGGCCAGCCGCTTGCCGCTCGGGGAGAACGCCACGCAGCGAATCCACCCCGCCCGTTCGGCGAGCACGCGCTGGAGGTGGAACGACCGCTGCCCCACCGCGGTCGCCTCGACGTCCAGGACGTCGCCCTCGGCGGGGAGCGTCGGGCCGGCGAGCGTTGCGCCCGGCGGCCGGCCGGCGGGGCCTTCCAGCGCGCTGCCGCAGTGCTTGCACTTGATCGCCTTGTCGCGAATCAGCTCGTCACAGAACGGGCAGCGCTTCATGGGGCGGTTACTCGCGCGTTCGCTCGAACGTCTCGTATCGTGTCTGCCGGGACCGGCTCACGCTGGGACGCACCCGGGCAAGGGCGGCGTCGATGTCCCCGGGCTCGATCCGCTGCGGCGTGCCCGAGTCGATCTCCCGCTCGTAGGGGGCGTCCTTGGCCGCCTCGCAGACGGCCACGCAATCCGCCCCGCTGTAGCCCTCGGTTCTCTCGGCCAGGGCCGCCGGGCTCACGTCCTCGGCGGCGGGCACGGCCTCCAGGGCCGCCGCGATGATCCGCTCCCGCGCCGTCGCGTCCGGCAGGGGGACGTAGATCAGCTCGTCGAAACGGCCCGGGCGAAGGGCCGCGTCGTCCATGTCCCACGGGCGGTTCGTCGCGCCCAGCAGCAGCAGCCCGCCGTGCCGCCCACCCACGCCGTCGACCTGGGCGAGGAACTCGGGAATCACGCGGTCCATCACCGTCGAGCCGCTGCCGCGCTTGGCGACGATCGCTTCGGTCTCGTCCAGGAACACGACGGCCCGCTCGTGCTGGCGGGCGGCCTCGAAAAGCTGCTGGAGGTTCCGCTCGGCCTCGCCGACCCACTTGCTCATCACGTCGCTGCACCGGACGCTGAAGAACGTCGCGTCCACTTCCGCCGCGACGGCCTTGGCGATCATCGTCTTGCCCGTGCCCGGCGGGCCGTACAGCAACACGCCCCCACCGGCCCGCTTGCGATACCGCGCGGTGACCTCCGGGTGCTGGAACGGCCAGATCACCCGCTTGCGAATCGCCGCCTTCACGTCCGCCAGCCCGGCGACGTCGGCCATGCGAACACTCGGCTTGTCCGTCACCACCCACCGCGTCTCGGCCGCCTCGTCGGGTTCGCCGGCTGCCGGTCGCGCCTTCCCGTCGGCCGACCGCCCCACCGGACCTGCCGACCCCTCGCCGATCGACTTCGCCAACGCCAGGATCTTGCCCGCCTTCTCCTTCCGGGTGCGGCGCAGCTCGCCGCTAGACGCGGCCGCCAGCTTGTACAGCACCTCCGCCGCCTTCAGCAGCGCCCCGCGCGCCGCGCCCGCGTCGCCCTTCTCGTGCGCCACCAGCCCCCGTCGGTAGTACCGGCGGAACACGTCGAGATAGAAGCCCTGGTCCATCAGCGCGTCGTCCGTAACGAGAATCCCAAATCCGAAATCCTGCTCATTCCTTCGCCATCTGGTCGCGAATCTCCTTGAGGCCCCGGTCGATCTCGGCGTCGGCGCCGCGTTCCGCCGCGGCGGCCTCGGTGTCGATGAGCTGGTCGATCTCGGAGTCCGTGACGATCTCCTCGGCGTCGATCGACTCGCCGAACATGCCCGTCGACGCGCTGGACAGGAACAGGTCTACCCGCTGCTCCATCGACTGGGCCTTGGCCATCGCCATCTCGAAGTCCTTCTGCGTCCGGACCATGTCCGAGGCCTTGAACATGTCGCCGATGGTCTTGCTCAGGCCGCGCATCGCCTTCGCGAAGTCCGCGTGGGCCTCGGCCTGCTCCTTCATCTGCACCGCGATCCTCAACGTCAACAGTTGCTGGTCCAGCCGCCGGCGCTGGGCCATCGTGGCCTTCAGGGCGCTCTTGGCCAGCTCCAACTGCTGCGGCGCGCCGACCTGCCGGGCCTGCTTGGCCGTGGCGATGTAGCCGGCCTCCTGCTTCTTGAGCTTCTTGATCTGCCCGGAGAACATCCCGACCGTCTTCTGGATCTGGATGTTCCGCTCGATCCGCCGTTCTTCCTTCGACTTGAACAATGCCATGTGTTTCCTCGATTTCAGGAGCTATCCGCTCTCAGCTCTCGGCCATCAGCCTCCCAAAGACGCCCGCCGACGCAAGTCAATCTCAGCCCCGAACGGGGCGGAAGCAAATAGTTGGAGACCCGAGAGTCCTGTCTTTCAGCCAATGCGGGATTCGTGTGGCGCTGGAGCCCCCGGGGCGACTGTTGGTAGCCACGGGCGCGAGCCCG
>Ga0272441_10010990_pt1 | contig 13555 bp, 9 predicted proteins | sample SSMProp6N_FD_193582 | JGI IMG/M metagenome (GOLD analysis project Ga0272441, IMG submission 193582) | Marine sediment archaeal communities from Little Sippewissett salt marsh, Falmouth, MA, United States - SSM-Prop-6N | ecosystem: Environmental > Aquatic > Marine > Wetlands > Sediment ... | reverse complement strand
CAAAGACGGCGTGGTAGTCATCGACGTCGGCACCAACGAGATCGGGCGGACGGCGGAGGGGAAACGCATCCTCGCCGGTGACGTCGATTTCGAAACGGTAAAAGAGAAGGCCCGGGCCATCACCCCCGTTCCGGGTGGGGTGGGCCCGATGACGATAACCATGCTGATGCTGAATACCGTTAAGGCCGCCCGGCTGGCTAACGGGCTGGCGTAAGGAGGCAACATGGACTATAAAGTCGAGAACCAACCCGCCCCCAACCGGGAGCGGGTGGCCGTGCTGGGAGACACCTTCGAGGCCGGAAAGCCCGAATGTGACGAACTCGGCAAGTGGCGCCAGAAATTGACCAGCCGCGCCGAGAAGCTGAGTTATCTCAAGAGCGGCGAGCGCTACTTCTACGGCAAGGACTGGTACGGCAGCGAGAAGCGACAGGCTCCGGCCTAAGTAAGGTGGTATAAGATGACGCTTGAGATTCCGAAGACGAAGTATAACGGTAAGATTAGAGAGATAACCCTGGGCAGCGGCGATACGGCGGTCACCGTCGGCGGTGAGAGCTGCTATCCGTTCTATCTCTTCGAGGGTAAAATGCCCCACCCTCCCCGCATCGCGATGGAAATCTATGACTGCCCCCCCGAAGAGTGGGCCCCCGCCGCCCTGGAACCCTTCGCCGGGGTGACCGACGACCCGGTCGCCTGGGCGGAGAAGTGTATTAAGGATTACGGGGCCGAGATGATCTGCCTGCAACTGGCCAGCACCGACCCCAACGGCCTCGACCGCGGCGCCGCCGAGGCGGCTCAGGTCGTGAAGCAGGTGGCCGATGCCATCGCCGTGCCCCTGATTGTCTGGGGTACCGCCAATCACGACAAGGACACCGAGGTGCTGCGCGAGATAGCCGAGGTCTGCCACGACAAGGAGCTTATCCTGGGCCCCGTCGAGGAAGGCGACCACAAGAAAATCGGCGCCGCCGCCATCGCCTACCGCCACACCCTCGTCGCCTCGTCGCCAATCGACGTCAATTTGGCCAAACAGCTCAATATCCTGCTCGGCAACCTGGGAGTCACCGACGAGCAGTTAACCATCGACCCCACCGTCTCCTGCATCGGCTACGGCATCGAGTACTGCTACTCGGTCATGGAGCGGATGCGGATGGCGGGGCTGACCCAGCAGGACGATAAGCTCCAGTTCCCGACCATCTGCAACCTCGCCAAGGAGGTTTGGAAGACCAAGGAGGTTCACATCCCCACCGAGGAAGACCCCTCCCTGGGGGACGCCGCCCGGCGCGGCATCTTGCTGGAGGCAATGTCAGCGATGCTGCTGCTGCTCGCAGGCAGCGACGTCATTGTGATGCGTCACCCCGAAGCTATCCGGCTGATCCGGGAAATGATTACCGAACTCACCGCCGCCTGAAAATAACGACACTGGCGGGGGAGGAGGCAAGAAAATGACCCCACAAGAGAATAAAAAGAGCATTGACCCAGCTTGTTGCCATCTGCTGGAAAAGGCCGCCCGCGATTGCGTCAGCACTGCCTTTGACCGGGCCGAACTCATGGAACAGTGCGCCATCGGGGCAGCCGGTATCTGCTGCAAGAACTGCGGCATGGGCCCCTGTCGGGTCCTTAACGTACCGGGGGAGGCGGGCCGGGGCATCTGCGGAGCTACCGCCGAGACGATTGCCGCCCGTAACTTCATCCGTATGATTGCCGGTGGCGCCGCCGCCCACTCCGACCACGGGCGCGGCGTGGCCGAGCTTTTCGTGGCCGTGGCCGAGGGCAAGGCCCCCGGTTACGAAATCAGGGACGAACAGAAGCTATTACAACTGGCGCTGGACTGGGGAGTAGAAATCAGCGACCGCTCCAACGCCGATATCGCCCTCGACATCGGGAAAATCGCCCTCGCCGAGTTTGGCCAGCAGCGCGGCGAGCTGCGTTTCGTCAACCGGGCGCCGCTCAAGCGCCAGGAACTGTGGCGGAAGCAGGGCGTCATGCCGCGCGGCATCGACCGCGAGGTCGTCGAGATCATGCACCGCACCCACATCGGGGTGGACCAGGACTGCGAGCACCTCTTCCAGCAGGGGGTCAGGGCAGCCATCGCCGATGGTTGGGGAGGCAGCATGATTGCCACCGAGCTTCAGGATATCCTCTTCGGCACCCCGTCGCCGGTACTGGGGCGGGTGAATTTGGGGGTACTGCGTAAGGATGCCGTTAACGTCGTCATCCACGGCCATGAGCCGTTGCTTTCCGAGGTTATCGTGGCCGTTGCCCAGGACCCGGAGATGGTGGCCCTGGCCAAGTCCCAGGGGGCGACCGGCATCAACCTGAGCGGCATCTGCTGCACGGCCAACGAAATCCTGATGCGCCACGGGGTGCCGCTGGCGGGCAATTTCCTCCAGCAGGAGCTGGCCCTGGTAACGGGAGCGGTGGACGCGATGGTCGTCGATATCCAGTGCATCATGCAATCGCTGCCCGACATTGCCCAGTGCTATCATACCAAGATTATCACCACCTCGCCCAAGGCCAAGATCCCGGGGGCGATACACATCGAGTTCGACGAGCATAAGGCCCTCGAAGGGGCACGGCAGATTATCACCGCCGCCATCGAGAACTTCAGCCACCGCGGGGATAAAATCGACATCCCCAAACAGCAGACGGACATGGTGGTCGGTTTCAGCCACGAGACGATCAACTACCTGCTGGGCGGCCTGTTCCGGGCTTCCTACCGCCCCCTGAACGATAACATCATCAACGGGCGTATCCGCGGGGTGGCCGGCGTCGTCGGCTGTAACAACCCCCGCACCACCCATGACAGCGACCACACCCGTATGGTCAAGGAACTCATCAAGAACGACGTCCTGGTCATCCAGACAGGCTGCAGCGCCATGGCTACCGCCAAGCTGGGGCTGATGACTCCGGAGGCAGCCGCCAAGTACGCCGGCAAGGGGCTGGCCGAGGTCTGCGAGACGGTCGGCATCCCGCCGGTACTGCACATGGGCTCCTGCGTTGATAACAGCCGTATCCTCGTCGCCGCCACCGCTATGGTCAAGGACGGCGGCCTGGGCGACGACATCAGTGACCTGCCCGTGGCCGGGGCAGCCCCGGAATGGATGAGCGAGAAGGCAATCTCCATCGGGCAGTACTTCGTGGCCTCGGGGGTCTACACCGTTTTCGGGGCTACCTGGCCGACGCTGGGCAGCGACCGGGTCACCCAAATGCTGTTCGAGGAATCCGAAGAGAAATACGGTGGGATGTGGGCCTTCGAGCCCGACCCGGTGAAGGCGGCCCACCTGATGATTGCCCATATCGATAAGAAACGAAAGGCCCTGGGCATTGATAAAGCCCGCGAAAGGGTCCTCTACGATATGGAGATGCGGCGGGAGATGGATGCGGTGTAAATGGGGTTTGTCGACTAAAGACCGCCCGCACCAACGTCCGGAGAGGAGGTTAAAATGTCCAAGATAATTGCTTCGGCAGCCATCAGAGGCGCTCATGTCATCGTGGAAAGGGCCAGCCAGAAATGGCAGGCGGCGATGGATAAATGGGGCGCCGGGGAGCCGGTGGGCTTCCCCAATACCGCCTACTATCTGCCGGTAATCTACGGCATACTAGGCATCAAGGTGGAGAAGCTGGGGGACATGGAGGCAGTGCTTAAGAAGTGCCAATTACTGCTGCCCCCACCGGTACGCGAGAAGTGCCCCCTGCCCTACCTGGGGCCGACCCTCGATGCCGGTATGGCCACCCTTTTTGCCGAGGAGCTGATTGAAGCCATCAGATACCTGGAGAGCCCTGATTTCTACACCAATCAGGAAGAACCAACCGACGATAACATCTGGCTGGGGGCTGCCGACGACGTAATCCTGCGCAAGCGCGGCATCGAGTTCGTTGACGGTACGGCGCCCGGTTTCGCTGCCATACTAGGCGCGGCACCGAACCAGGAAATTGCGGTTAACATTGCACGGGAGCTGCAGCAGAAGAACCTCTACGTCTTCATGTCCGCCGGCGACAACGGCACCAGCTTCGCCGAGCAGCTTCTCGCCGCCGATATCCAGATCGGCTGGCCGACCCGCCTGGTCTCCTTTGGTCCCGATGTTTCGGCGACGGTCTTCGCCGCTGGATTCGCCACCCGCGCCGCCCTCTCCTTCGGCGGTATCGAGCCCGGCGACTACCGCAAGGTGCTCATCTACAACAAGGACCGGGTCTTCGCCTTCGCCCTGCCCCTGGGCTATGTCACCGACGAGTGGTACGCCAACGCCGCCGGGGCCATCAACTACGGCTTCCCGGTGATTGCCGATACCCCGATACCCCAGATTCTACCCACCGGCATCTGCACCTACGAGCACGTCGTCTCCAATGTCCCCCACGATGAGATTGTTGCCAAGGCTATCGAGGTGCGCGGCCTCAAGACCGCCGTCTCCGAGATACCAATCCCCACCGGCTTCGGCGCCGCCTTCGAGGGCGAGCGCATCCGCAAGGGCATGTGGTACCTGGAATGCGGCGGCGGCTTCACCCCGATGGTGGAATGGGTCACCTCGAAGCGGATGGACGAGGTCGAGGACGGCCGGGTCGAGGTCATCGGCCCCGAGATAGACGAAGTGCCTCCGGAATCTAGATTACCGCTGGCGATAACCCTCGAGGTCGCCGGTCGCGAGATGCAGGAGGACTACGAGCCGATTCTGGAGCGGCAGATTCACCACCTGATAAACTACACCCAGGGCTGCTTCCACAACGGCCAGCGGGACATCGGCTGGCTACGCATCTCCAAGGAGGTCTTTGACAAGGGCTTCCGCCTGCACCACATCGGGGTGCTGCTCCACGCCGCCCTGCACCAGCACTACGGCCGGATATTCGATAAACTCCAGGTCAAGCTCTACACCGAGGAAAACAAGGTTAGGGAAATCATCGCCCGTGCCCGGGAGGTGTACGCCCACCGGGATGCCCGGATTGAGGGCATGATCGATGAGGAGACCGATATCTTCTACTCCTGCACCTTGTGCCAGTCGTTCGCGCCGAGCCATGTCTGCGTCATCAGCCCCGAGCGCACCGGCCTCTGCGGCTCCTACAACTGGATGGACTGCAAGGCCGCCTACGAGATTAATCCCGAAGGCACTAACCAGCCGGTGCCCAAGGGCGAGGTGCTTGATCCCAAGCTCGGCCAGTTCAAGGGAGTCAACGAGTTCATCACCAAGGCCTCCCGCGGTAAGATTGACCATTACAACTTCTACAGCATCATCCACGACCCGATGACCACCTGCGGCTGCTGCGAGTGCGTGGCCGCCATCCTGCCGCTGTGCAACGGCTTCATGACGGTGCACCGGGAATACAGCGGCGACACCCCCTGCGGCATGAAGTTTACCACCCTAGCGGGCACCGTCGGCGGCGGGCTCAGCGTGCCCGGCTTCGTCGGCCACGGTAAGTATAATATCTGCCAGCGCAAGTTCCTGCTCGGCGACGGCGGCCTGCTGCGCATGGTCTGGATGCCCAAGGCGCTGAAGGAAGAGATCGCCGAACGGTTCCGGAACCGCGCCGCGGAGATGGGCTGCCCCGACCTGTTCGACCGGGTCGCCGACGAGACCATCGGCACCAGCGAAGAGGAGATTCTACCATTCCTGGAGGAGAAGGGCCACCCGGCGCTCGCCATGGACCCGCTACTGGAATGAGGAGGAGATAAGAGTTATGGCATTAACCGGAATTCAGATATTCAAGCTGCTTCCCAAAACGAACTGCGGTGATTGCGGAGTACCGACCTGCCTGGCCTTCGCCATGAGCCTGGCCGCCGGGAAAGCGGAACTGTCCGCCTGCCCCCATGTCTCCGAGGAAGCCAAGGTCCAGCTGAGTGAAGCCTCGGCACCGCCGATCAGAACGGTAACCATCGGCAGCGGCGATAATGCCGTCAAGATTGGCGGTGAGACGGTCATGTTCCGCCACGAGAAGCGTTTTGAGAACCCGCCGGGGATCGCGATTACCATCAGCGATAGCATGGATGAGGCGGAAATCGGTGCCCGGCTGGAGCGGTTCAAGCTGCATTACGAGCGGGTCGGACTTACCCTGCGCCCCGAGCTGATTGCGGCACGAGACGAAACGGGGGACGCCGCCAAATTCGAAGCGCTGGTTAGCCGGATTGTCGCCGAGAGCGACGCCGCCATTATCCTGATGAGCCTCAACCCCAATATCCTGAAGGCGGGGCTTAACGCCGCCGCGGTGCGGAAGCCGCTGCTCTACGCGGCCACCCCAGATAATCTGGAGGCCGTCGCCGAACTGGCCAAGACCGCCGGCTGCCCGCTGGCGGTCAAGGGCGCCAACCTGAGTGAGACCGCCGAGATGAGCGCCCGCCTCACCGAACTGGGGCTTAACGACCTCGTTATCGACTCCGGCGCCCGCAATCTGCGCCAGGCCTTGGAGGACCAGGTCATTGCCCGCAGCGCCGCCCTGAACCAGAAGTACCGCCCCCTCGGCTTCCCCACCATCTGCCTGCCGGGGGAGATGACCGATGACCCGATGAAAGAGGCCGTCATCGCCGCCGCCCTGATCGCGAAATACAGCGGGCTTATTGTTCTCTCCGACTTCCAGGGGGAGAGCCTCTTCCTGCTGCTGGTGGCCCGGATGAACCTCTTCACCGACCCCCAGCGGCCGCTGGCCACCACCGAGGGCATCTACGAGATCGGCAAGCCCGACGAGACCTCGCCGGTACTGGTGACCTCGAACTTCTCGCTGACCTACTTCATCGTCTCCGGCGAAATCGAGTCCAGCAAGATTCCCAGCTGGCTCCTGATTAAAGACACCGAGGGGCTTTCGGTGCTCACCGCCTGGGCGGCCGGTAAGTTCGCCGCCGATACCATCGGCCCCTTCATCAAGAAGTGCGGTATCGCCGACCGTATCAAGCACAAGAAGCTGATTATCCCCGGCTATCTCGCCGCCGAAAGCGGCGGGCTGGAAGAGGAACTGGCGGACTGGGAAATTTTAATCGGCCCCCGGGAAGGCTCGCACATTCCCGCCTACCTTAAGACGTGGCAGGGCGGGGGAGGTGATTGATGATTCTGATTGCCGAAAACATCAACATTATGTCCCAGACCCTGGGCCCGGCCCTCAAGCAGCGAAACCCGGCCCCGATACAGGCCCTGGCCCAAGCTGAGGTTGACGCCGGGGTAGACTACCTCGACCTCAACATCGGGCCCGCCCGGAAGGAGGGCGAGGCTCTGATGCAGTGGGTGGTCGAAACGGTACAGGCAGTTACCGATATTCCGCTTTCGCTGGACACCACTAATCTCTCGGCCATGGCCGCCGGCCTGATCGCGGCCAAGAACCGGGCGCTGATTAATTCCATCGCCCCGGCCCGGGCCGCCGAGGGGCTGGCGCTGGTCAAGCAGCATAACGCCGACATGATCGGCCTCCTCTGGGGCATCGACGGTATGCCGCGCGATGCCAACGAGCGCGCTATGATTGCCGTTGACCTTATCTACCAGGCCAACGAGGCGGGGATTGCCAACGAGGCTATCTGGATCGACCCCATTGCCTCACCGGTATCGGTCGAGATTAACCAAGTCAAGGCCTGCATCGAATTCATGGCGATGCTTGGCGAGATTGCGCCGGGCTGTAAATCGACAGTGGGCCTCTCCAACATCTCCAACGGCACCCCGAACCACCTCCGCCCCTACCTCAACCGCACCTACCTCATCATGCTGATGCGCTACGGGCTGAGTTCAGCCATCGTCGATGCCTTTGACCGCGAAATCATCCAGATTGCCCGCGGCGAGCGGCCCCGCATCGTCGAGCTGGTGCATCAGGTGATGGACGGTGAGGAACCTGACCCGGCCTCGCTCGATGCCGAGGAGATGAAATACGTTAAGACCGTCCGCGTGCTGAACGGCAGCTCGCTCTATTCACATTCCTGGCTGGAGATATAGCTACCAGTGAGTAACCTTCTCGGCGGGCACCACCACCACCCACGACCGCTAAGAGTAAGGAGAAAATAATGATCAGAAAGATTTCAGACATTATCAAAGAGAAGAAACCGACCATCTCGTTCGAGCTGTTCCCCCCCAAGACCGACAAGGGCCGGGCCCGCCTTCCGGAGACGGCGGCCACCCTTAATGAGCTCGACCCCGACTGGTTCGCTGTAACCTACGGCGCCGGCGGCAGCACCCGCGAGCTGACTACCGACATCGTTACCGAACTGCAGCAAAAGCTTGATGTGCCGATAATGCACCACCTTACCTGTGTCGGCCACAGCCAGGCCGAGCTGCAAGCCATCCTGAAGCAGCTTAAGGAAAATAACATTCGTAATATCCTGGCCCTCCATGGTGACCCGCCGCAGAACGAAGAGGGCTGGCAGCCGGCGCCGGACGCGCTGGACTACTGCTACCAGCTGATCGACCTTATCCGCGACGGTTACGACGACTTCTTCAGCATCGGGGTGGCCGGTTTTCCCGAGGGGCACATCGAATGCCCCGATAAAGAAACCGACACCCGCTACCTCAAGATGAAGATCGACCACGGCGGCCAGTTCGTGATTACCCAGCTCTTCTTCGACAACCAAGACTACTTCGATTACCTGGCGCGAGCCCAGAGAATCGGGGTGACGGTACCTATCATTCCGGGGATTATCCCGATTACCGACTACCAGGCCCTGCTCCGGTTCTCCGGTAACTGCGGCGCCATTGTCCCCCAGCGTATCCACGATGTCTTCAAGCCACTGGCCGACGACGCCGAGGCCACTTATGAAGCAGGCATTGACTTCGTCGTCGACCAGTGCCGCGGACTCCTCGCCGGCGGGGCGCCGGGTTTACACTTCTTCGCCCTGAACAAGGTCGAGCCGACCCGTGAAATACTGAAGCGGCTGCGGCCGTAAGCCGCCCGAACCCGCAATGGAGAGTAAAGGTTTTACACCTCCGCCGCAGCGCGATTTCGAATACGCCCTCAACCAAGCCGAGGAGCTGGCCGTCCGTGAACTCAGGGGAGTGATGGATATCGCCGGACTTTGTAAGCGCAGCGGAGCCACTTATCACGTCGAAGACAGTCACCGGGTTATAATTTTGAAATATCTCAACCGGGACTATCACCTCCGGCTGCCCGGGGCCGAAATCCACGCCGCCGGGAGCGACGAGACCATCCCCCAGAAGCGCCGCATACTGCTGCTCCACTACCTGCTTAATGCCCAAGGCACCCCACCGTGCGGCCGGGCAATCGGCTTTCAGGACCTGCCCCAGGGCCTGAGCTACCACCCAACCTTCACCAAACGGACGATAAGCCCCCTTACTCGGCATTTCGGCCCCCAACCCCACAAGCTGTTAGAAGCAGCCGCTGAATTGGGCGCCGAGCCGATAGCGACGGCCGATGCCGCGGTAGTAATCCCCGCCTTCCCCCGGGCGCCGGTAACGCTGGTAATCTGGGCAGGCGATGCCGAGTTTCCGCCGTCGGGGGGCATCATGTTCGATGAGACCATCACCGACTACCTGCCGGTAGAGGATATCATCGTCCTCTGCGAGGATATTGTCTGGACGTTGATTAGACGTAGCCGCCCTGGCTAGAGCCGGGCGACCCGGACGGCGCAGACCTTGTACTCCGGAATCTTGGCCACCGGGTCGGCGGCGGGATTGGTCAGGATGTTGGCCGCGCTCTCGGCGAAATGAAAGGTCATGAAGACGCAGCCCGGCGGTGAAACCGTACTCCGGCGGGCCCGGGCGGTGATACTGCCCCGGCGCGAGCTGACCTGCACCATCTCTCCATCGGCGATGTTCAGGGCATCGGCATCGTCGGGGTTAATCTCCAGCAAACCCTCACCCATAAATGCGTTCAGACCGCTAACCTTGCGGCTCATGGTGCCGGTGTGCCAGTGGAACAGGCTGCGCCCGGTGGTCAGCACCAGCGGGTAGTCATCATCGGGCAGCTCGGCAGGGGGTTTATAAGTCAGCGGCATGAACTGGCCACGGCCCCGGGTAAACTGGGCGGTGTGCAGAATCGGGGTGCCGGGGTGCTCCGGGGTGGGGCAGGGCCACTGCAAACCGCCCGCTTCCAGGCGCAAGTAGCTGATGCCGCCGTAGATAGGGGTCAGGGCGGCAATCTCATCTATAATCTCCGCCGGGTCGGTAAAGTCGAACCCCTTCCCCCCCAGCCGCTGGGCCAACTGGCAGGTAATCAGCCAGTCGGGGCGGGCCTCGCCCACCGGGGCGACCGCCTGCCGCACCCGCTGCACCCGCCGCTCGGTGTTGGTGAAGGTGCCGTCCTTCTCGGCGAAGCTGGTGCCAGGCAGGACGACATCGGCCCGTGATGCCGTCTCCGAGAGGAAGATATCCTGCACCACCAGGAACTCCATGTTGGCCAGCGCCTCCTGGGCGTGGGCGGCATCCGGCTCGCTGAGGGCCGGGTTCTCCCCCACGACGTAGAGCGCCCGCAGGTGGCCGCGAGCCGCCTGCTCAACCATCTCAGTGACAGCGAGGCCGGGTTTATCCGGCAGGGCAACCCCCCAGCCGGCCTCGAATTTAGCTCTTATCTTGGGGTCGGTGACCGCCTGGTAGCCGGGGAAAACGCCGGGCAGCGCCCCCAGGTCGCAGGCGCCCTGGACGTTGTTCTGCCCCCGCAGCGGGTTGACCCCGGTGCCCGGTTTCCCGATGTTGCCGGTCAGCATCGCCAAATTAGCGACGGCCATGACGTTGTCCGTGCCGTGCGAGTGCTGGGTAATGCCCATCGAATAGAGTATGCTGGCCGGGGGACGGCTGGCGTAGAGCCGGGCGGCGCGGACGATATCCGCTTCGGGGACGCCGGTGATGCGGCTCGCCGCTGCCGGAGTGAAATTATCCAAAGAAGCTACGAAAGCATCATAATTCTCACAACGACCAGTTACGAAATCTTTATCCTCAAGGCCCTCGGTGACAATCACGTTCATCATTCCCATCAGCAGGGCGACGTCGGTGCCGGGATGATGGGCCAACCAGATAGTGGCGTGGCGCACCAGGTCAATATCGCGGGGGTTAGCCACGATAAGCGTCCCGCCGCGGCGCACCGCCCGCTTGACCTCGAAGCCAATGACGGGGTGGGCGGCGGTAGTATTGGTGCCAATGGCCAGGATGCAGTTCGCCCCGGCCACCTCGCTAATAGAGTTAGTCATCGCCCCGCTGCCAAAACTCTTGACCAGACCGGCCACCGTCGGGGCGTGGCAGAGTCGGGCGCAGTGGTCAACGTTGTTGGTGCCGAGCACGGCCCGGGCCAGCTTCTGCACCACGTAGTTATCCTCGTTGGTACACTTGGCCGAGGACATAACCCCGATTTCATGGCTCTGATACCCCCGCAACCTGGCGGCGACCAGGTCGAGGGCCTCATCCCAGGTGGCGGGCTCCAACTGGCCGTCGCGGCGGATGAGGGGGGCGGTCAGCCGCTCCGGATGATGCACGAACTCGCTGATGCCGTAGCGTCCCTTGACGCAGAGGCGGCCCCCGCTGGCCGGATTGTCACGCTCGCCCCGTACCGAGACGATGCGTCCCTGCCGGATGCCCAGGTAGAGGCCGCAGCCGACCCCGCAATAGGGGCAGGTGGTCAGCACCTCGGTATTGGGGGTTTCGTAATCCTTCGCCGTCAGCGCCCCCACCGGGCAGCGGGCAACGCACTCGCCGCAGGACTGGCAGATGGACTCGAAGAGCGGCTTACCGGCGAACGTAGCCACCTTAGCTTCGTAGCCACGGTAGGCCAAGTCAATGGCCCCGACGGCGGTTATCTCGCTGCAGGTACGGGTGCAACGCGCACAGAGGATGCACTTGTTGCGGTCAAGCTCGAAAAAGGGGTTGCTGTCATCCACCGGCAGTTGCCGCCCCGTCCGTGGCAGGCTCAAATCGGTTAGCCCCAGGTAGGCAGCCACCTTCTGCAATTCGCAGCGCTGGTTCTGCGGGCAGGTGAGGCAGTCAGCGGGGTGATCGGCAATCAGCAGCTCGACCACGGTGCGCCGTACCTCACTAACTGCCTCGGTCTCGGTGTGCACTACCATGCCGTCGGCGGCGGGGGTGGTGCAGGCGGTGGGCAGGCCGCGCATATTCTCAATCTCGACCACGCAGAGGCGGCAGCCACCATAAGGCTCCAGGTCGGGGTCGGCGCAGAGGGTGGGGATATAGACCCCCGCCGCCTGCGCGGCCTCGAGCACCGTCCGGCCTCGCGGCACGGTCACCGGCCGGCCGTCGATGGTCAGGGTTACCTGTTCCGTCTGGCTCACGATTTATCTGGCTCCTCACGATTGGTCTTAACCGGTACGGGCTGGGGCGGGGTCTCAATTACCTCGTCGGAGGCCTTAAACACGGCCCCGAACTTGGGGGGACAGACTTCAAGGCAAACCCCGCAGCGGGTACACTTTTCCTGGTCGATGATGTGCACCAGTTGCTTGCCGCCGTTAATTGCCGCCGCAGGGCAGTTCTTGAGACAGATACCACACCCCCGGCACTTGTCGGGCCGGATGTAGTAGGAAATCAAACCCCGGCAAACCCGCGCCTGGCATTTCTTATCATTAACGTGCGCTTCGTACTCCTCCCGGAAATAGCGCAGCGTGGTGATTACCGGGTTGGTGGCGGTGCCCCCCAGGGCGCAGAGCGAGCCGCGCTTGATGTTCCGGCTGAGCGAGCTCAGCAGCTCGATGTCGGCGGGTTCGCCGTCACCACGGGTAATCTTTTCCAAAATATCCAGCATCTGGCGCGTTCCCAGGCGGCAGGGAACGCACTTACCACACGATTCGGCGCAGGTAAAGGAGAGGAAGAAACGCGCCGTATCGACCATGCAGTTATCCTCGTCGAGGACAATCATGCCCCCGGAACCTACAATCGAACCGGCCTCGGCCAGCGACTCGTAATCGACCGCCAGCTTAATCAAGCCCGCCGGGAGACAGCCGCCGGAAGGCCCGCCGGTCTGCACCGCCTTGAGCTGCTTACCATCCGGGATACCGCCCCCGATATCGTAGATTATCTCCTCCAGGGTTATCCCAAAAGGCACCTCGATCAGTCCGGTGCGGTTGATCTTTCCCGCCAGGGCAAATGTCTTGGTGCCCCGGCTCTTCTCCGTCCCGTAGCCGGCAAACCAGTCGGCGCCGCGCTCCATAATCGCCGAGACGCTGGCCCACGTCTCCACGTTATTGATGTTGGTCGGCCGCCCCCAAAGCCCGGAGTTGGCGGGGAAGGGGGGACGGCTGCGCGGCATGCCGCGCTTTCCTTCGATGGAAGCAATCAGGGCCGTTTCCTCACCGCAGACGAAGGCCCCGGCGCCCTCCTTGATTTTGAGATGAAAGCCGAAACCGGAACCCAGAATATCGTCACCGATGAGCCCATTTTCCTCAAGCTGGCGCAGGGCCGTCTGCAATCGTTCGATGGCCAGGGGATACTCCGCCCGGATGTAGATGTAGCCTTCGCTGGCACCGATGGCGTAGGCCCCGATCAGCATCCCCTCAAGGACGGCATGGGGGTCGCCCTCGAGCAGCGAGCGGTCCATGAACGCCCCGGGGTCGCCCTCGTCGGCGTTACAGATAAGATATTTCAAATTACCCGATGCTTTACGGCAGAACTGCCACTTCAGCCCGGTGGGGAAATCGGCCCCACCCCGC
>Ga0272441_10010989_pt1 | contig 13555 bp, 13 predicted proteins | sample SSMProp6N_FD_193582 | JGI IMG/M metagenome (GOLD analysis project Ga0272441, IMG submission 193582) | Marine sediment archaeal communities from Little Sippewissett salt marsh, Falmouth, MA, United States - SSM-Prop-6N | ecosystem: Environmental > Aquatic > Marine > Wetlands > Sediment ... | reverse complement strand
TCACCGTGCTTGCGCCAGAAACCGCCAGCAGCCGCTGCTTGACACCGTCAGCCACGCCCGGCCATACTTGCTCACGAGGCCCAAAATGCCGATCATCGGTCCTACGCGTTACGCGTGGCCGCTGCGCGAACGCTCTCCCAGGCGGCGGGCGACCCGGGCCCCCAGCAGCAGCACCTTCAGGTTTCTCGGGGCGAGGGAGCGGGCCTTGTCCAGGGCCACCAGGGCGTCGGCGTGGTGGAGCCGATGAAACCCCTGGGCGCGGCCAAGGGCGAGCCTTTTTTGGGCAAAGGTCAAGAGCTTCGGGACGTTACGCGGGAGCATTTCGGGCTTCACGGTGCCCGGATCAAAGGGTGGAATTTTGGGCGGACAGCCCGCCGTGGGCCCGATGAACGTCATGGTCAGCACCAGGACCGCGGCCTGTTTAATGCTTGTTTTGCCGATCGTTTCCATGGGTCATGGGGAGTTTTTTGTTTTGACTTTTGTTTCGACGTCGGGGTATGGGACTTTTTTCATCGTCAACAGAGGTATGCCATGAAACGCCGGGTGATTCATCTTCTAATGGTAGGGCTGTGCGGGCTGTGGTCCGGGGTCGGGTGCAGTGAGAAGAAAGGCGAGGACAACCACGATGCGCTCAGCGTCGCCATCACGTCGCCCCAGACCCAGACCTATGTCAACGGTCAGATCCAGGTCACGGTTCAGGTCACCGGTGAGGTGAGCCGGGTGGAGCTGCTGGCCAACGATCAGGTGGTGGGGGAGTCGGACGTGGCGCCCTTCAACATCAACTGGGACACGGACGCCGCCGAAGAGAGGCTCTACCGCCTGCGCGCCGTGGCCTACGGGCCGGCCGACGAGCAGCAGACCTCCCCCGAGCTCCAGGTCATCGTGGACCGCACGGCGCCCTCGGTGGAGCTGGCCGACCTGAGCCTGGCCTACATCCTTTCCGGTCAGCAGACCCTCGAGGTGGTGGCGTCGGACAACGGCGAGCTCGCTGAGCTGCGCCTGCTCATCGACGGGGTGGAGCAGCAGGGCTGCACCGTCGCGGCCTGTCAGGTCGGCTGGGACACCCTGACCGTGGCCGACGGCCCTGCCGAGCTCACGGCCGAGGCCGTGGACGCCGCGGGCAACGTCACGACCCTGGTGCGGCCCGTGGCCGTGGTGAACGACGGCACCATCACCGCTTTCTATGACGGCACGGGCAGCGGGCTCTACGCCATTCCGGCCGACTGGGCAGACCTGGACCTGCACCAGAAGTTCCACTTCGACATGCCCGCTGGCACCACCGAGGTCATGGCCATCGGCCAGTGGTTCGACACGAGCTGGGAGATGGAGTTGGACCTGGGCATCGGCTTTTGTCCCCACAGCGGCGTGACCCAGATCGAGCAGATCAACGGCGGCGGGCAGATCGTGCTCCACTACACCGCCGCCGACCATGGCGTCGCCGAGTTCGCGTCCGAGGAGTGGTTCTTGCACATCGGCACCAGCCCCGACTTCGACATGGACGGCCACATCGACGACGGCACCTACTTCGCCCTCACCGTGGTGCTGTACTAGCCGCCATCGCCCCGACGCGGTCCCCCCCCCATCGAGGAGGCGATCAGCTCTCCTTCTGCACGCGCTGGTACTCTTCCAGGGTGCGGTGGCGGACGATCTCGCCGGTGGTCAGGTAGATCACGTCCTCGGCGATGTTGGTGGCGTGGTCGGCGATGCGCTCCAGCAGCCGGGAGACGCCGAGCATGAGGATCCAGCGATCGGCGAGCTGGGAGTCCTCCTGGAGCCCGTCGATGACGGATTCGTACATCTGGTGGTTGATGTCGTCCACCTCGTCGTCGGCGTCACAGACCTCGTAGGCCAGGGTGGTGTCCAGGTTCACCAGGGCGTCGAGGGACGAGCGCAGCATCCACTGGGCCCGGTCGGCCATGCCCGGGAAGTCGAAGGGCAGCTCGCAGTGGGGCAGGGTGGACAGCTTGGCCGCCCGCTGGGCGATGTTCACCGCCAGGTCGCCGATGCGCTCCAGGTCGTTGTTGATCTTGAGCACGGCCACGATGAAGCGCAGGTCCACGGCCACCGGCTGGTAGAGCGCCAGCAGCTTGAGCACCTCCTCCTCGAGGTCCACCTCGGCCTGGTCGATCTCCTTGTCGAGCTCCTCCACCAGGCGGGCGGTGTCTGCGTCGCGCTCGCTGACGCAGTTCACCGCCAGCCGCACCATTTTTTCCACGTCTGCGCTCAGGGCCAGGATTCGTCGCTTGAGCTTGTCCACTTCCCGCGACAGTCTCCGCCGTCGTTGCATGGCTTCCTTTCGTGCCGTCTAGCCGAACCGGCCCGTGATGTAGTCTTCGGTCTGCTTTTTGTCGGGCAGGGTGAAGATCTTGTTGGTCTCGCCGAACTCCACGATGTGGCCCTCGTAGAAGAAGGCCGTGTAGTCGGAGATGCGCGCGGCCTGCTGCATGTTGTGGGTCACGATGACGATGGTGTATTCCTTTTTGAGGACCTCGATGAGCTCCTCGATGCGGGACGTGGCCACCGGGTCGATGGCCGAGGTGGGCTCGTCCATGAGCAGCACCTCCGGCTCGCAGGCCACGGCCCTGGCGATGCAGAGCCGCTGCTGCTGCCCGCCGGACAAGGCCGTGCCGGGCTGGTCCAGCTTGTCGGACACTTCGTCCCACAGGGCCGCCCGCTTGAGGGCCTCCTTCACCCGGGAGCGCAGCTCGTCCTTGGTAGGGCGGTAGTGCAGCTTCAGCCCGTAGGCGACATTGTCGAAGACGCTCATGGGGAAGGGCGTGGGCTTTTGGAAGATCATGCCCACCCGGCGCCGCAGCTCGATGACGTCCACGTGGGGGTCGAGGATGTTCTGGCCGTCGAGCAGCACCTCCCCGGCGGCGGTCTGGTCCCGGTACAGCTCGTAGATGCGGTTGTAGACCCGGATGTGGGTGGACTTGCCGCAGCCCGAGGGGCCGATGATGGCGGTGACCTTCCGGGCACGCACGTCCAGATCGTTGCCGTGCAACGCCTGGTTCTTGCCGTAGTGGAAGGTCAGGTTGCGCACCCGGAGCTTGAATTCCGGCTCCTCGGGCGCCAACGAGGGTTCGTCCTTCAGGACCATGTTTTTTTCTCCCGGAGGGCGAGCCTCGACAGAATCGTTAGCAGCAGCACGGTCGCCATGATGACCAGCGACGCGCCCCAGGCCAGGGTCTGCCAGTCCTCGTAGGGGGACATGGCGTAGTTGAAGATCGTCACCGTGAGGTTCGCGGTGGGCTCGTTTAGGGACTCCACCTTGTAGGGGCTGTTCAGGGCCGTGAACAGCAGCGGTGCGGTCTCGCCGCTCACCCGGGCCACGGCCAGCACGATGCCCGTGATGAGCCCGGCCTTGGCTGCCCGAAAGACCACCCCGAGGGTGGTGCGCCACCGGGGCGCGCCCAGGGCCAGGGCAGACTCCCGCAGGGAGTCGGGCACCAGCCGCAGCATGTCCTCGGAGGTGCGCGCCACCACGGGCAGCATGATGATGGCCAGGGACACGCCCCCGGCCCAGCCCGAAAAGTGCCCCGAGGGCAGCACGATGATGGTGTAGACGAACAGCCCGATGATGATGGAGGGCACCCCCATGAGCACGTTGCTCATGAAGCGCACGGCGCTGCCCAGCTTGGAGTGCTGGCCAAACTCCGACAGGTATACGCCGGCCAGCAGCCCCATGGGGATGCCGAGGGCAGCGGCGACTCCCGTGATGTACAGGGTGCCCATCAGGGCGTTGGACAGACCGCCACCGGCCATGCCCGGGGGCGTGGGCAGCTCGGTGAAGAAGGTCCAGTTGATGGCCGCCGCACCCCGGCGGATCACGGCGTAGAGGATCCAGGCCAAGGCGGCGATGCCGAGCACCGCGGCGCCCGTGGAGACTCCGGTCACCGCCCCGTTCACCACGCGGCGCTGCTGGGCGCTGCGGCGCTTCACAGGGTCACCGCCATCTTCTTTTTCAGCCGCCGCAGCCAGAGCTGGGCGGCGATCTGAAGCAGGAAGGTGAGGCCGAAGAGCACCAGCCCCAGCTCCACCAGGGCGCTTCGGTACAGGGGCTCGGCCGCCTCGGTGAACTCGTTGGCCAGCGAGGAGGAGATGGTGTTGCCCGGCGCAAACAGCGACGCCGAGATGTGGTGCTTGTTGCCGATGACAAAGGTCACCGCCATGGTCTCGCCGATGGCTCGGCCCAGGCCCAGAAAAACCGCGCCCGCCAGGCCGTGGATGCCGTACGGGATGGTGACCTGCCGGGTCACCTCCCAGGTGGTGGCGCCCATGCCATAGGCGCTCTCCTTGACCACCGAGGGCACCATCTGGAACACGTCCCGCATGACCGCCGTGATGAAGGGCAGGATCATCAGGGCGATGATGATGCCCGCGGTGAGCATGCCGATGCCCATGGGCGGCCCCTGAAACAGCGGCAGGGAGCCAAAGGCTTTGGCCAGGGCCGGTTGCACGTGTTTGGACAGTACCGGGGCGAGCACGAACAGGCCCCACATGCCATAGATGATGGAGGGGATGGCCGCCAGCAGCTCGATGCCCTGCCCCACCACCTTGGAGAGGCGCGGGGGGGCCACCTCCACCAGGAACAGCGCGATCACCACCGACAGGGGCACGGCGATGATCAGGGCGATGGCCGTGGACACCAGCGTGCCGTAGATGGAGCTGGCCGCGCCGTACTGCTCCTTGGCCGGGTTCCATTGCTGGGAGGTGAGGAAGTCCAAGCCGAACCTGGACAGCGACAGCGCCGAGTTGCGAAACAGCTCCACGCAGATGCCCAGCACGATGAGCAGCACCATGGCCGCCGAGAGGGCGGTGACCCAGCGGAAGGCCTGGTCGCCGAGATGCTGCTTCGGGCTGGGTTGGGTCAATGGAACCTACTTCCAGACGGGCTGGCCCGCCGCGCGCAGATCGCTGCGCCAGCGCTTCTTCACCAGCGCCACCACCGCCTTGGGCAGGGGCACGTAGTGCAGCTTCTTGGCGGTGTCTCCGCCGTAGCGGTAGCACCAGTCGAAGAACTTCAGCATGGCCTTGGCCTTGCGGGCGTGGGTCTGGTTTTTGTGCATCAGGATGAAGCTGGCACCGGTGATGGGCCAGCTCCGGGCACCGGGCTGGTCGGTCAGCACCATGTAGAAGCCCGGGGCCTTGCTCCAGTCGGCGTTGGCCGCCGCGGCCTGGAAGGTCTCGATGGTGGGCGCCACGAACTGACCGGCCTGGTTCTGCAGTAGCACGTGGGGGATCTTGTTTTTGAGGGCGTAGGCGTACTCCACGTAGCCGATGGCCCCCGTCAGACGCTTCACGTAGCTCGCCACGCCTTCATTGCCCTTGCCGCCTACACCCGTGGGCCAGCCCACGGCCTTGCCGGTGCCGACCTTCTTGTTCCAGGCGGCCGAGACCTTGGACAGGTAGTTGGTGAAGATCCAGGTCGTGCCGCTGCCGTCGGCGCGGTGCACGACGGTGATCGCCTTGGCGGGCAGTTTCAGGCCGGGGTTCAACTTGGCGATGGCCGAGTCGTTCCACTTTTTGATGTTGCCCCCGAAGATGTCAGCCACCAGGGCCGCGCTCAGCTTGAGCTGGCCCGGGCTCACGCCGGGCACGTTGATCACCGGCACCACGCCGCCCATGACCATGGGGAACTGAATGAGCCCGGCGGCATCGAGGTCCTTGGCTTTCAGCGGGGCGTCCGAGGCGCCGAAGTCCACGGTCTTGGCCTTGATCTGGGCGATGCCGCCTCCCGAGCCGATGGACTGATAGTTGATACGTACCCCCTTGAGCCGGTGGTAGCGGTGGGCCCACTGGGCGTAGACAGGATAGGGGAAAGACGCACCGGCGCCGCTGAGCCGAATCGGCGTTTTTCCCTTTCCGCAGCTGGACTGAAGCGGCCCGATGCTGGCGACGGCCAGCACCAGGACGGCGAGGGCCTTGATCTGGTACCGCGGATTTTTGAGCATGGCAATCTCCTGTCGTCTTTCCGAATGGGTCAGACCGGTGGCGTTGCCCAGATCTGTAGCCGCGCCCGGTTACGGCCCAGTTACGGCGATGTTAGGAAAGGGTGAGGGTGGCCTCGGCGGGGCCACCAGGCGCTGGGGCTACTTGAGCTTCACCTGGACCGAGAGGGTGAGGGCCCACTGATTTTCCCGGCGGTCGGCGGGATCGGGCACGTCGCCGTCGTCGAACTTCACGTACTCGAAGTCGAGCATGAGGAGGTTGCTGTTGCGCCCCCAGAAATGGAAGGCGTAGGCGGCAAAGAAGCGGTGGTAGGGCTGGCTACCGCCGGCGTAGGGCCCGTCGAACCAGTCGTAGCGCCCCCAGAGGGAGGACTTGATCCAGGGCAGGCGCAGCTCGGCAAAGACCGAGGCGCCGCGGTATTTCTTGGCGCTGCCCGGCGCGCGGTTTGGGTCCTCCCCTCGCTGGTAGAGCCAATTGGATTGGGCGCCCTTCTGGGTGCCCTTGCCAAAGATGTACTGGGCGGTGACCACGGCGTACTGGTGGGCAAAGCTGAGCATGGCGATGTTGTTCTGCCACCAGGGATGCCGGTACTCGGCCGACTCATCGGGCACGGTGGCGGGGTCGTCCTCGATGACGAGGTTCCGGGCGCCCTTGCCGTAGGTGAAAAAGTAGGAGAGCTGGATGTAGGGGAAGTAGATGCCACCCGGGCGAAGGCTCACCCGGCCCTCCAGGACCTTGTTCTCGTTCTTTTCGAGGTCGTGGTAGCCCGTGCCGTTGTAGACGCCCAGGGCCACCGAGCCCCAGCTGCCGGGGTACTTGTCGCCCATCTTCTTGGCCACCTTCTTGGGCAGCTTCTTGCCGAAGAGGGTGCCCACGGTGAGGCCGAGGTCGGCCGAGTTGTGCAGCTTGTTCTTCTCGGCGAACATCACGCCCTGGACCCGGTAGTAGTTGATGTGCTCCTCGTAGTCGAGCCAGGGGATGTGGGCGATGCCGAACTCGGCAAAGGGCTCTGAGATGACACGGGTTTCCATGGGCACCTTGAACTTGGCGTACAGGTACTTGAGGCGGACCTTCCAGTCACCTTCGTCGTCCTGGTGGGTGTCCAGGGTGACCCGGGCCTCGAACCACCTGGAGGGCTTGAACTTGAGGGTGACATAGCCGCGTCCCACGAAGAACCTGTTGTATCGGTCGCTGCCGTCGTGGCCGGCGCGGAACTGCAGGTACCACACCGTGGAGGGCTTGAAGAAGCTCAGAAAGCGGGCGGCCTTCTCGAGCAGCTTGGCGGTCTGGTCCGCCTTTGTAGGCGCTTTCTTGTCCATTTTCTGGGCCGGCGGGGCCGGGGCGGCCGGGGGCGCGGAGGGTGGGGTGTCCCGGGCGGTCGCTGCCGTGGGGTGTGCCGTGGGCCGGTCCGCCGGTCTGGCGGTGTCCGGTGGGGCCACGGTCGGTGGGGCCGCGGGGGGCCGGGCGTCAGGTGCGGGCTTGGTGGTCGGTGGCGTGGTCGGTGGCGTGGCCGGGGTCTGGCCTTGCGCCGCGTGCCTGGGCAGCAGCAGCAGCAACAGGCTCGCCAGGACAGTGATGCTCAGCGTCTTCAGGCGTTTCACAGGGTCCCTCATGACTTTCGGCTGGTGGGTGATCTGTTGTTGGTCCTATGTGTCGCCAGATGGTGTTAGCGCGAGATTAGCAGCCGGTGAGAAGAAGGTGAATCGCCGGCGGGTCCGCAGCTCGGTGAGCCCGACAGAAAAGCAGTGGCTACGCGTCCATGGGCAGGACGATGCGGAACGTGGTCCCTTGACCGACGGCGGACTCGAGGGTCACGCGGCCCTGATGCAGGTTCACGATGTGTTTGACCAGGGCCAGGCCCAACCCGGTGCCCCCCTGCTCCCGGCTGCGTGCCTTGTCCACGCGGTAGAAGCGCTCGAACACCCGGGCCTGGTCCTTGGGAGGAATGCCGCTGCCCTCGTCTCGCACCGAGATCACCAGCTCGGTCTCTACGTGTGCCACCGACAGCGCCACCCCCCCACCCCTTGCGCTGTACTTGATGGCGTTGTCGCACAGGTTCACCACGGCCTGCTCCAGCAGCGATGCGTTCATGGGCAGCTCCAGGTCGAGGGCACCGTCCAGGGTGACGGTGACCTCGCGTTCCTGCGCGGCGTGCTCGCAGAGCTGGCGGGCGGCGACGAGCACGTCGCCCACCCGGCCCGGCTCCCGCTCCAGCATGCTGGGCGCGCCCCGCTCCAGCCGGGACAGGGCCATCAGGTCTTCGATGATGGCGTTGAGCCGGTCGGCGTGGCGGGCGATGATGTCCAGGAAACGGCTCGCGTTGTCCGGATCGGTGAGCGCGCCGTCTCGCAGGGTCTCCACAAAGCCCTGGATGGCGGTGATGGGGGTCTTGAGCTCGTGGGAGACGTTGGCCACGAAGTCCTGGCGCATTGACTCCAGGCGCCGCAGGTGGGTGAGGTCGTGCAGCACCACCAGGGCGCCCACGCGCTCGTCCTCCGGGCCGTGCAGGGCCGCCCCCACCGCGCTCAGGTGGCGGTCCTCGTCCCGGTGCAGCAGGATCTCCGCCTCCTGGGGCGCGTGGCTGTCGAGGATGCTCGCCAGGAGCCGGTGCAGCTCGGCGTTGCGGATGGCTTCCTCCATGGGGCGGCCCACGGCGCGGGCGGCGTCCAGGTCCAACAGGGCCTGGGCGGCGTGGTTGTAGCGCAGCAGCCGCCCGCCCGTGTCCACCACCAGCACCGCTTCGACCATGGAGGCGAGCACCGCCTCCAGCTCGTTGCGCTGCTGGGTGACGGTTCGAATCCGGTCGTCGAGCTGGGACGCCATGTCGTTCATGGCCAGGGCCAGATCAGCGGTCTCCTCGGTGCGGGGCACGGCCAGGCGATAGCGCAGGTCACCGGCGGCGAACCGCGCCGCGCCGGCCTGCATCTCCCGCAGGGGCAGGTTGATGCGGTGGGCCACATACAGCGCCAGCCCCCCGGCGAGCAGCGCCACCAGCAGGCCTCCCAGGGCCAGGCGCCAGTAGATGCTCCTCAGGATCGTGGAGATGGCCTGCAAGGGCTTGGAGGCCCGCACCACGGCGACGATCTGTCCGTCGCGGCGCAGGGGCACGGCCACGTACATCATGTCTTGCTGCAGCGTGGTGGAGTAGCGCACCGACTGGCCCGAGGCCGCGCTCTGGGCTTGCTTGATCTCCGGCCGATCCCCGTGGTTGTCCATGCGGGCGGGTTCCTTGAGGGAGTCCGCCATCACCCGACCGGATGGCAGCACCACCGTGAACCGGGTCTGCGTCTGCCGTCCGAGCGCGCGACACTGGGATTGGATCGTCGCCTGCGCGGGCAGCCCGTCGGGCTGGGTCAGGTGAGCCGCCATGAGCTGAGCCCGTACCTTCAGGTCGCGGGCCGTCTCTTGCTCGAGGCTCCGCCCCACCGCCCCGGAGGCGTAGATGGCCACTGCCGTCAGCGCCAGGATCAGGATGAGCAGATACGAAGGATACAGGCGCCAGAGCAGCTTCCGACGGGAGCCAGACATCGCGGTTTCCTTCTTGGACGGAGAGTTCGGGGCTACTCCTTGATACGGTAGCCCACTCCCCTGACGGTTTCAATGAGGGCGCCCGATTCGCCGAGCTTTTTGCGCAAGCCGACGATCTGCACGTCCACGCTGCGCTCGGTGACCGGGTAGTCTTCGCCCTTGATGGCGTTGATGATCTGATTTCGCGAAAAGACCCAGCCCGGGTGTAGGCAGAGGAAGTGCAGGATTGAGAACTGCGTGGCCGTGAGATCCACGGGCGCGCCCTGCACCAGGACCTCGTGGCGGGCCGGCAGGATGCGCAGCGTCTGGTGGCTCAGCTCGTCGGCAGGGTCGGGCATGGCGTCGGTCCGGCGGCGCAGCACGGCGTTGACCCGGGCCATGAGCACCCGGGGGCTGAAGGGCTTGGTGACGTAGTCATCTGCGCCCAGGTCCAAGCCCGTGACCACGTCGCTGTCTTCCCCCTTGGCCGTGAGCATCACGATGGGGATGTGCCTGGTGGCGCCGTCGCCCTTGAGCACGCGACAGCAATCGAGGCCCGAAAGCCCCGGGAGCATGAGGTCAAGCAGGATGAGGTCCGGGGGCTCGGCCCGGGCGGCGGCCAGGGCCTGCTCCCCGGTGCCCACGCAGGTGACCTCGAGGCCCTCTTTCTGCAGGTTGTACTGCAGCAGCTCCCGGATGTCCTGCTCGTCATCCACAACGAGTATTTGGTGCGTCATGACTGGGTGCCCTCGGTTGGCTATTCCTTAATAATGCACTGTTAGGACAGTGTTAGGAGCGACGAAATAGGCCGACGACCAAGGTCTGGGAGACAAATCGGCATTACCCGATCCGAAAGGGGATCTCCGCCCTTGACTGCGACCCCCTGGTCGTCGCAAAATCAGTCGGCATTTCCTATGATTACGTTTCGGCATTGGACCACCGCATGAAGCGGCAAGCGTTGACACATTTGGGGGCGAGATGAAAGACCGAGACTCTGATCAGCAGAAACCTGGACCCGAGGAGTACTCCCAGGAGGGCGCCGAGCCCGGAACGTGGGATCCGACGGACCCGAACGCTCAGTACGACGACGCCGTACCTCTGCACACGGGGGAGGTGGAGATCCTCGATGAGGAGTTCATCGAGGAGTCCTTCGACGCCCAGGGAGGGGCAGAGTACGCCGAGCCCGAGGTGCAGGCAGAGGGGCAGCAGGAGTACGCTGAGGAGGATCCGCTCTTTTCCGAGGAGCAGTACGACTACGATGGGGAGGCGCCCGACGACGCCGCCGTGGTCTTCGAGGAAGAGGTCGTGGACGACGACGCCATGTACGCTGACGAGGTCGACGGGGCCTTCGACGCCCTGGCCGACGACCTCGGGGAGGAGGGGCCGGCCGAGGAGTTTGCCGAAGAGGTCGCCGAGGAGTATGTCGACGATGCGCCGGCCGAGGCGTATTCGGAGGAGGTCGTGGAGGAGGGATTCGACGAGGAGTTCGCCGAGGAGGAGTTCGTCGAGGAGGTGTCCGAGGAGCTCGTGGACGTCGGGGTGGATGACTTCGAAGAGGAGATCTACGAGGAGCCCGGGCAGGAGACCTGGCGCACCCGGCAGTCGCTCTTCAAAGACGAGTCCACGCAGCTGGCCATGTCGCGCAAGTGGATGGACCTGGCCGAGCTGAGCCGCAACGCGCTCAACGAGTCCAGCTGGGCACGCAAGGGAGCCAACCGCATCACGTTGCTGCTGGATCTCGGGCGCCTGTATCGAGACCGGCTGGGAGATCCGGCGGCCGCCGAAGAGGTGTTCGCCCTGCTGGCCGACGAGGACCCGACCCACTCGGAGGCCCTGACCTTCCTGGCGGAGCAGTACCGACAGACCGCCAATTGGGACAGCCTCTACAAGCTCTACCTGGACGCCGTGGCCCCCACCTGGGATCCCAACGAGCGGCTCCAGCGGACCCGGGAAGCGGCGGACATCGCCCTGAACAAGCTGGACCAGCCCGAGCGGGCCATCGAGGCCTGGGAGCAGCTTTGGAACCTCAAGGACGCCCGGGAGGAGGCCGAGCGGGAGCCACGTCGTTTGGCCCTCCCGAGGAGGTGCTTACCGACAATGGGCCGCAGTACGCTTCGTGGCGGGGTCGGAGCTGGCGACGTCGAGGCGTTCGAGCTCGATGTCATACCGGCGGCCCAGCAGGCGCGTGGACTCGGCGCGGATCCACAGGATGAGCTGGCGCTGCTGGAGGTCCTGCTGGCTTATCGCTGGCCCTGAGCGAATATCTCGGCGACGCGGGCTTCGCCGGCCTCCAGCAGGAAGGCATGCAGAGCGCGGCGGAAGAGCTCGGTGCGACTCTTGAGGTTGAGCGGGAGCAAGTATCTCAAGATTTTCCGGATGTGGGAATAGCTGAACATCTTGACAGGGTTCCGGCCGTCCTGTATGTCGGGGCCGGCCTGGCGCTGTGCTTCGCTGGCCGGCAATCGGAGCCGCCGCCCGGAGCGTTCCCGATCCTCGCCTCCGCAACGGTCTCGGCGTGTCCGGATACCGTCCGCCGCGTCCGGATACCGTCCGCCGTGGGACGGATACCGTCCCGTTCCGTCGCGCACCCCACGCAGGCCTACGGCCACCCGACGTGACGACGCCTGGAACTCTCTGCGCCCCGACCGTGTGGCCGCCGCCGCGCCGCCACCTCGGCCCGCCCTGTGCATTGGCCGGACACCATGGCCTCTGCCCAGACACCTCTTCCTGCGTACACCTACGAGCGCACGCCTGGAGCAGCGATGGCGCCTCTGCCGCGGGGCTACCGTCGCCGAGAACCCGAGAAGACGGCCTTGTATCAGCTCGTGCAGAATCACCTCGAGACCTTTCTGGCCGAGCCGCAGCTCCGCGGCGCGAACGGCTACCCCCGCTTCATCGAGCACGAGTTCCGCCGCTATCTCGACTGCGGACAGCTTTCTCGAGGTCTGCTCCGCGTTCGCTGCCCGTCGTGTGGACGCGAGAAGCTGGTGGCGCCCTCGTGAAAGGGCCGCTCGTTGTGCCCATCGTGCGTGGGCCGGAGAATGACCGACTCGGCGGCACAGCTTCGGGACCGACTACTTCCCCGAGCCCCCTACCGGCAGTGGGTATTGAGCTTTCCGTTCGCGCTGCGCTTCCACCTGGCGCGGGACAACGCCTTCTTCTCCGAGATGCTCCGCGGCTTCGTGCGCACGGTCTTCGCCTGGCAGCGCCGGCAGGGCCGGGCCCTCGGGATCTCCGACGGTCAGCCCGCCGCCGTGGCGATGCTCCAGTTTTTTGGCTCGGCGATTCAGCTCCACCCACACGTTCACACACAGGTACCTGACGGAATCTGGGTGCCCGGCTCGACGCAGACGATGAGCTTCGCCGAGCTGCCACCGCCAACGGACAAAGACGTGGCGGCCCTCACGCACAAGGTCGCCCGGCGTCTCACCAAGGTCGCGGTGCGCTACCTCGCTGACCGCGAGGACGAGTGGTACGATCCCGACGACGAGCAGGCCGCCAGGGACCACTGCCTGCAGGCCGCCGTTCGCCCCCCGGTCCGCCCCCCGCCGCTGCTGCCTTTCAACGGTCCGCCCCTTCCAGAGCCAACGGCGAAGCCACTGTGTGCACAGGTGAACGGCTTCTCACTACACGCTGCCACTCACGTCGATGCCGACGACCGCGACGCCTTGGAGCGGCTGTGCAAGTACGGCCTGCGCGCGCCCTTCGCCCAGGACCGACTCTCCTTCCTCCCCGACGGACGCCTCCGCTATGAGCTGCGCCGCCCCTGGCCCACGCCGAACGGAGCCACCGAGCTCGTCTTCGAGCCGCTCCAACTGATGCGAAGGCTCGCGTCCTTGATCCCGCGCCCCTACACCAACCTTGTCAGGTATTATGGCGCGTTCGCCGGCCGATCCAAATATCGCGCCCGGCTGCCCCTCCCGCCGGAGGCACAGGCCGCCGCATCCCACGAAGCATGCTGCGTCCACGCCGGCGCACCAGAAGACGACCGTCAGCTCACGCTCGCCCTGTCCGACGAGACCACCGATGGCACAGACGAAGGGGCACCCGAAGTTACGCTTCCCGTGCCGCGCGGCCCGAGAGCCCCATGGGCATC
>Ga0272441_10010988_pt1 | contig 13556 bp, 10 predicted proteins | sample SSMProp6N_FD_193582 | JGI IMG/M metagenome (GOLD analysis project Ga0272441, IMG submission 193582) | Marine sediment archaeal communities from Little Sippewissett salt marsh, Falmouth, MA, United States - SSM-Prop-6N | ecosystem: Environmental > Aquatic > Marine > Wetlands > Sediment ... | reverse complement strand
GACGGCGTGGACGGTATGGATCAGTTAGAACGAAGTGTAGCTTTTCTAAGAAAAAAGATCGCGGTTTATTGGCCTGAATTCGAATAAATAAATATCTTAACAATAGGTCACTGCTAGTTATTAAAAATAACAATTTCTAACTTATTCCTGCTTAAATATTTTCTTCAGGTATTCTTTGTCGACTACAAATCACTTTCGCCTTTTACTTAATCAAATTACGGCAAGCTACCCATTCCTTGAGTTTCTCCCGGGCATCCGCAGCAGGATACCCCAATACAGTTTTCCCGGCCGGAACATCAGCCAAAACCCCTGAACCAGCGCCAACAGTTGCACCGGAATGAATGGTGGTATGATCTTTTATAGACGCACTACCGCCAATAACTACTCCGTCTCCCAGGGTAACAGATCCAGCTAATCCACTAGCTCCTGCCATGATACATGAGCGCCCTAAAATACAATTATGCGCAATCTGGACCTGGTTGTCAATCTTACAACCATCGCCAATTATAGTGGAACTGAATTTTGCTCTGTCAACCGATGAATTTGCTCCAATTTCCACATCATTACCAATAACCACATTGCCTATATGCGGAATTTTTAATAAGCCTCGTCCATCTTCTCTCGGACGATATCCAAAGCCATCACCACCAATACTAACGTTATTTTGAAAAATACAGTAAGCCCCTATCTCAGTTCGCTCCCGAATAACAGTACCTGACCAAATAACTGTATGAGCTCCAATTTTAGTTTCATCCAGAATAGTAACATTAGGATATACAATAACCGCTGCTCCCAAAACAACATCCTTTCCAATATAGGATCCTGCTCCTATTTTAGTTCCTTCACCTATTGTTGCCGTTTCATGAATTACTGCTGTTGGATGTATGTCTACATCAAAATGCGGCGGTTCTTTAATAAAAACTTCCAACAATTTCGCCATAGCCAAATCGGCGTTTTTGACTTTAATCAGGGCTCTGTTTTCTCCAGGTTCAGCCTTGAGTCCTTCATTAATAATTGCCGCTGCCGCCTTGGAATCATCCCATTTTTGAGCATATTTTCTACTCCCAATGAAGGTGATTTGCGAATTACCCGCTTTATCAATTTCTTCCAAACCCAATATCTTTTGGTCTGTATTTCCAACGAGTTCTCCTTCGAGAATCGCATTAATTTCCTGAATTGTAAATGATTTCATATGATTTTGCAGTTAGCTTTTAAAGTGGCAATAAACCAGATTTTACAAAGATAGAATTTATATTTAGAGCATCCATTTTTATGCACTTTACAAAGGTATAAGCCTATTAATCCGGGGCCGCCCTTTAAAAGTGGTTGCATTATGGAGCAGGTATTATTAAATAATAAAATACTACTCTTCAGACATGCTTAGGCTGGTAATCGGTATTAGTTCCAACTTCCGGAATTCCACTTCCGAACCTTCTGCCTGTATGGCAATATGCCCGCTTTTAACTGTGGCATTATATCCATAGTTAACCAAGTCTCCATTTACCCAGACTTTTATTTCATTTTTCAGACATTCTATACTCATTGAATTCCATTCACCAAGTGGTTTTTCAGAACCATCGGTAAGGTTTTTAATTCTCCTCCCCTTACCTTCTATAATACCCCAATTCTCTTTGGGCCCTCTGCGGTCTATCATATTGTCCGTTTTTATGTCTTCAGCAATACACCAAAAGTCGCCGGCATTTTCATGCATCATTTGTACTTCTATGGACTTCGGAAACATTTTATACAAAGCCCTTGGTTTGGATGCATGCACCAATACACCGCAATTACCCGGAACTCCTGGAAAACGGTATTCAATTTCCAACCTATAGTCCTGAAATACAGAATCTGTGATCAGATGACCCTGAGGAGTACCAAGGCTAACAAGCATCCCATCCCTAATGATAAAGGGATTAATAGACTGTGGAATACTATCCATTTCGGGAACATCAACATGCCATCCATTCAAATCTTTTCCATTAAAAAGGCTAAAAGAATCTTTTTGGCTACAGCCCATTATTATTAGTATTATGAATAATAAAAATGTCCAAAACCTATTCATATGTGCTGTTATTGATTGAAAAAACACCTAATTAATCATCTTAAAAAGAATTGACGACTGTAATTCCTGATGAACTATTTTCATACATCTTTGGTAAGTGAACAGGCACTTCTTCCAGGGAAATGGTTTTTGCGATCATATTCCCTAAATTAATTCCTGCCTTGTCTATAAAATTAAACATTTCCGGATATTTATGAGCTTGCATCCCATGGCTTCCAAGAATTTCCAATTCGTTTGCCACAATATTTGCCATAGGTATTGAAGGCGCAGCATGTGATTCTGTCATTAATCCAATCTGAATATGTTTACCTCGTTTTCTAAGGCCCATTATAGAATTAATGCAGGTAATACTATGCCCTAATGCATCTACGGAGACGTGTACACCACCACCGCTAAGTTCTTTTACGGCTTGTACAACATCGGTCGTAGCTGCGTTAATAGTATAGTCGGCACCCAGATCTTTTGCCAGGTTGCATTTTTGCTCGTTAATATCTATGGCTATGACTTTGGCTCCAATACCCTTCGCAATTTGAATGACTGAAAGCCCTACTCCACCGCATCCATGTACTGCAATGGTTTGATCTGAAGTCAATTTTCCCTGCTCTCTAACACCCCGGTATGCCGTAATAAATCTACAACCCAATGCTGCAGCTTCAAGGAAGTTCATATCGGCAGGTAATTCTACCAAATTTATATCCGCATAATCAATTACGACAAATTCAGCAAAAGAACCCCATGCTGTAAACCCCGGTTGAAACTGAAAGTCACATACTTGTTGATTACCTTCAAGGCAATAGTTACAGGATCCACATCCTCCAACAAAAGGGACGGTGACCCTTTGACCTGCTCTCCAGTTTTTAACCTTTTTGCCTACACTCATAATGGTTCCGGCCAGTTCATGCCCTGGAACATGAGGCAATACAATATCCGGGTCATGCCCCATCCAGCCATGCCAGTCGCTAAGGCATAAGCCACTGGCTTCTACCTTAATAACTACACCAAACTCTGAGGGGTTTGGATCAATGACATTTGCAATTGAAATTGGTCCTTGAAATTCGTTATATAAAGCAGCTTTCATAATTGTAAATAAAAGCAAAACCAGAGTTTTTAATTCATGGAATTACTGACTATTACAGCCGAAAATAATGATTTTCGCCAATTATAAATAATGGAATTTACAATTACTGGCAAGGGTTATCTGAAGGTAATGAATAAAAAAAGGCGGAATAGTGATATTCCGCCTTTCGGACTTAACCACTGTTCCTTATGGCACAGGAACCAAATCAAAGTCTTGAATAATTTTATTCCCCGCGACAATAGTTACTTCTTTTACAGTTTGTGCTACATAACTGTCCAGTTCTACCATTACATCATATGAACCTGCATTAAGACCCATTATGGTATAATTACCGTTCTCATCTGTAGGGGCAGTCATTATAGGATCTAAAGTGCCTGTCTCAAACACAGATACCGTTGCGTTCTCCAGTCCAATTATCTCGCCATCCTCCATCTTTGTTGACACCAATCCTGATAGCGTACCTGCAAAAGACATATTGCTTGCCTTGATAACAGGTTTAAAATTAAACCCGGTAATACCAGAAATGTTTTTGATATTTCCTTTAGGTATAAAAGATCTGCCTACATCAAAGTCTAACAGCAGATCTGAACTTATCTCCCCACTTACATTAATAGAAGGTTTTACAAACACCTTTATACCGGTTTGTTCTCCGCTCGGAACTTTTAAGTCGAAGGTACTGCCGTCATTAAGAACAACATTAATCCCTTTGACGTAAATTCGGATAAGATCATAGGAACCTGCAGGAACATCGATATCTGCTAATGTCTCGGTAATTCCATTTGTTAGGGTTAAGAGATTAAAATCCCTTTCTTCTTCCATTAAAACTATAAAAGAATTGCCATTATCTTCATTATTCTCATCACCTTCCATCGTATCCCCTTTATAACGCGCATCTACTTTAAAAATAGTAACATTGGCCTCAGAGATCAGATCATAAGGAAATGGGGCATCCGTTAGATGCACTGTAAGTCTTCCCATGGTTTCCTCGGTGCTCAAGTCTTCAGAACATCCTGAAAAAAATAGTGATGCCAGAATGATAAAAGAGGATAAAAGTTTAATTTTCATGGGGGATATCATTTAGGGTTCGTAGTATTATGATAGAATTATTTTCAGGTAATCCACATCATTTTAAAGTGCTAATTTCCTGATTTTAAAAGTAAGAATTACGTTTTTGGTCATTTTTTCGATGTAATACATGACGGATCGAGCTTATTTAACGCTACTTTTAATACTACCAATGATATATCTATAATACTGTGTATGAGTATTTTAATCTTGCGATTCACATATTTCTTTTTGGGTATTTTACCCGGGAGGTTCAGAAAACCAAAAAGAGCGCAAATAGCGCTCTTTTAAGGTTTTTTTTTGGATTGGTTGATTTACTTTGCCTCGAGAACCTTAGTACTTATATAGGAACTAGACCTGACTATCTTTCCATCTTCATCAAAGTCGTGAATATATAAGGCAGGAAGAATTATTTTCTTTCCGTCAGCTTTTCTTATCATTCTGAATTTCCACCAGGATTGCACTGCTCTTGCGTCACTCAGATCGTATTCAAGGTAGTCTGGATAACCTACAACGTCTATACTTGTTATCTCAAAATCTTCCATGATCTTATTATTTCTCGCTTTTACTTCTTCAAGGCTCATGGTTTCTCCATCCGGTAACTCTAAAGAATTAAAGCGGGCATCTTCTTTAAAAAAGCTATAGGCTGTTTCAAGGTCCATATTTTCAAAAGCATTCATCATCTTCCGAACTGTATTGATATTGTCATGATGGTTGTATATAGTGCCGTTTTTTCTGTCTTCAAAACTTTGACCGATTTCCCAGAAAACACGCTCATTATAATAATTGATCATGGTTTCTATTTTGTTATCGTCATTCAATTTAAACAGCCTGTGAGTTGGCATATCAATTTTTACTCCGGTTGTATTATGCATTGCCTTTAAGTGGTTCCAGGTCTGTACCCAGGTGCCACCATCTTTATATTCAATAGCGTCGGGATAAGCACCACTGGTTGGTTTAAATGAAACATAGGATAGGTTTTCTTTCCAATAATTAGCCTGATCTATAAACTGTTCTTTAGAGTTTCCTTTGTTATCTTTATTAATGCCCGTGCCATTATAGGCTTTAAAATCTTCAGCGAGGTATGATGCCACCTTATCAGCATCTCCGGCAAAGTAAGCCTCTAGCATACTATTGACTATACCAATAGCAGGGTGTTCATTAAATACTTTGCCATTGTTTTTCTTTTGAGAATAACCCATAGTTGCTAAAAGCATTAGGGCAGTAAAAAATACATTTTTCATATTTATCTGTTAAATGGTTAATGGCTGCGAATTAAAATAATCCATTTAAGAGCACCAACCCAAAACGGACGAACATACCTATTTTATGTCCCAGTATGGCAGTTTACTGATCGAAAGTAAAAATCGACCCCGTTTTTTAATAATTTAGTTTGTTATTCCCTATGGAAAAATTCATCTATAATTGGCACATAATTGTTATCTTCTGCACTAATTAAGCATCACTTATTGTACTATGGAAACACAGCCAACCAACAGTAAGAAATTTGGAACATTTGCAGGTGTATTCACCCCCACACTTTTAACTATTCTTGGCGTAATTATGTACCTGAGAATGGGTTGGGTAGTGGGTAATGCCGGACTTTTGGGCGCCTGGTTAATAATTATTGTATCGTTTCTTATTACCCTGACTACGGCCTTATCCATGTCGGCGATTACAACCAATATACGCATTGGTGCCGGTGGTGCCTATGCCATAATTTCCCAGGCATTGGGGCTGGAAGTAGGTGGAAGCCTAGGCATTCCCCGTTATATTTCACAAGGTTTGGCGGTAACTATGTATATCTTCGGTTTCAGAGAAGGTTGGCTTGGTATATTTCCTCATCATATCCCGTTTTTGATTGATATTATTGTTTTTGGAATTTTATTAACTATAGCCTACATCAGTGCTGATCTGGCTATCAAAACCCAGTTCTTAATTATGGGTATTATTATTCTTTCTCTGATATCGATAGTTATTGCGGCATATTATGGATCTATGACTATTCCAACGGAAGATGCCATCAGATGGGGTAATTTTAAAGGTTCACCAGAAAATGATTTTGGTGGCAGTGGTTTCTGGATTGTATTCGCAGTATTCTTTCCTGCTTCTACCGGTATTATGGCAGGAGCCAATATGTCCGGGGAGTTAAAAAACCCTAATAAAAGTATTCCTTTAGGCACTTTATGGGCAATTGGGATTAGTTTTGTAATCTATATGGCTCTGGCATTCTGGCTAGCACGCTCAGCCACGGAACAGCAACTGATCTCCAATTATAATATCATAATTGACAAGTCTTATTTTGGACCCTTAATAATTGCAGGTATCCTTGGCGCCACCTTCTCTTCTGCCCTGGCCTCTCTTGTTGGCTCTTCACGTATTCTTTTTGCAATGGGGGAACATCGGGTATTGCCCTATGGTAAATTTCTTGCAGGCCAAAGTGCAAACGGGCAGCCAAGAAATGCTATGTTGGTCACAGGCATAATGATTTTTATTACCATGTTGCTTCGTGATCTGAATGCGGTGGCTCCTCTTGTAACGCTATTTTTTCTGATTACCTATGCAATGATCAATGTTGTTGTAATTATTGAACAAAATTTAGGGTTAATAAGTTACCGCCCGTTGTTTAAGATCAATAAATGGGTTCCATGGGTAGGGTTGGCATCCTCTGTAATGGCAATGTTTATTATTAACCCGACGATAAGCCTTATTTCAATAAGTATTGTTTTTGTAGTCTATTGGTTTTTATCACGCCAACATATCGAAACCCCTTTTGAAGACGTCAGATCGGGCCTTTTTGTTTCATTTGCAGAATGGGCGGCCAAGCATACATGGGGTATGAAAACTATGCAGCAAAGGGCATGGAAACCAAATTTGATGGTCCCGGTAAGAGATGTTGTTGGTGCTAAAGGTAATTTTCAGTTTTTGAGGAATATTGCCAAACCTAAAGGATCGATAAAACTCCTGGGGATAGAATCAAATAAAGCAAACACAAAATTGGCGGAGGAACTTGCTTCTCTTTCAGAAGCATTTAGAATTAAAGATGTTTTCTCTTCCTGGACGGTAATTAATACAGATGATTTTGCACAAGGGGTTAATTATGGTAATCAGGCTTTAAAAGGAGCTTTTTTTAGACCTAATGTTGTTTTTTTAAACCTACAGCAACATGACAATTACGAGACAGAAATCAGGCCTGTCATAAAAGAATCCATCCGCTTAGAAATTGGTGTTTTACTATACTCTTCCCACCCAACGGCATTATTAGGCAGAAGAAATATGATTAATGTGTGGGTAAGTGACCGAACTGATAACTGGGATATTGGATGGGATATTGGTAATTTAGATTTGTCGATCCTAATTGCATATAAACTTAAAAAAAATTGGGATGCTACTATTCGGTTGATTATTGTTATTAAAGATGAAAAAGAAAGAGAGAATGCCCATAAATTCCTGAAATTGTTAATTAACCTGGCCCGCTTACCGGAAACACTTACTGAAGTTCGGGTAGGAAATTTTAAGGATACTGTGGCAAATGCACCTTCGGCCGATCTTAATATTTTTGGTATGGAAGAAAATTTAAGATTTGAATTTGTAAAGGAAATGACTATAAGTACCAACAGTTCCTGTCTTTTTGTTAAAGATTCCGGCCATGAAAGTATACTTGCTTAAATACTCCTATTAACTTTTCTAATTTCCATCAGAATTTTCCATTAACTCATATCCCTGATTAACACCTTTCTCCATGGCAGGAACGCCACGATCCATCCATACTGGTATTGGAGCGCCTTTTAAATAATGATCGAAAAACTGAGCCATTCGAATATTAAAATCTTTACGATTTTGCAATTTTAGGGGCCAGTGTGGTTCTCCATTATAATTGAGAAACCAGGAAGGTTTACCCAATCGCCTTAAACTTACAAAGAATTCTATGCCCTGATACCAGGGTACATGACCATCCGCGTCATTGTGCATAATTAAAAGAGGGGTATTAATCTTATCAATATTAAAGATGGGTGAGTTCTCCATATACCGGATGGGGTATTCCCAAGGAGTTCCTCCTATCCTACTCTGTGTATGTTCATATTGAAACTGTCTGCTTAAGCCGGTCGACCATCGGATTCCCCCATAAGCACTTATCATATTCGGAACTGGAGCTCCTGCCTCAGCTGCTTTAAAAATATCTGTTTTGGTCACCAGATAAGCTATTTGATATCCTCCCCAGCTATGACCCTGTACCCCAATATTATCCTTATCAACAAAACCTTTTTCTATTAAGGATGTAATTCCGGGAATTACACAGTTATATGCGCTTTCTCCGGGATAACCAATGCGATAGTGTACATCGGGGTTAAAAATCAGATAGCCCCGACTGGCATAAAAGCTATAATTAATTGTAGAACGCCCAGGGATTGGAGCTCTGTGATAATTTAACCTGTCGGCACTTTTTTCATAAAAATTAACGATCATTGGATATTTTTTTGAAGGGTCAAAATTTTCTGGCTTTACCAACATTCCTGTCAAAGCTTCACCATCCAGAGAGGTCCAGTTAACCAATTCAATCGTACCCCAATTATATTCATTTTGCCGGGGATTTGCATCGGATACTATCTTTACATTTTTAAAGCTGAGATCAGAATAACGAATATCTGGAAACTCTTTGAATGATTCTCTGGTGTAGATAAGTGCATCATCCAATTCCGCTTTTATTGGGTTTGTAAAGCGATACGGCCCTTTAAGTAATGTTTTTAACCTATTATCCCCTGGATTAAACTCTGCGTAGCCTCCACTCTTATCAGTTTCGCTAAAGGTAGTAAATAACCATTTTTTATTGGTGTCTATAAACTTCACTTCTTTGTCCAGAGATACATAGCGAAATCTGGTTGTAGATTCCCTGCCATTTGTTAAACGCTCCGATAAACCGGTGTTAGGGTCAAATTTCCAGACATCATATCGGTCATACAGAAGTAAAGCGTTGTCATTTTCAGTCCAACCGGCTGCACCATAAGGTTCCGGGGGGCTGGGTGAATCATGTAATTCATCATAAAAGACTTTATCCTTGGTCAAATTCAAAAAAGTGTCTCGTTCAATATTATAAACAAACCAGGTTTCCGCTATAGAATTATATCCGTAAACAAATTTACCTTCCGGGCTTAAATTTACTTTTCCCGCAACTTTGGTAAGTACTTCTTTCAACTCACCTGTATTGGTATTTATAATAGCATAATCCCGTGCCCTTCTGCCAGTCCATTGCCGTTCAAGGTCATAGGGCTCCGATCTGTTTATCAAAGCATACTTTGCATTTCCTTCATCTCCCAGTTCGACTTCCGGAAATGTTTCCGAACCCAGTTGTACAATCCTGAGATCTTCTTTTAGGTGTACTACGGATTCGAATGACTGGATAGTATCACTTTTAAGCTGCAATTCTTGCACAGTATATAGCCTGGGCTCATTATATGTCCATACTTCAACATTAACAATTTCGTCTTCTGTAAGCAGTGTATCCCTGATAATAGGTGGTTTTAACAAGCCAAAAAACAATTTCGACTCATCTTCTGAAAATACCAGCTCTGCGTTGGAAGATGGATGGTATTCATTGGGAGTCATAGAAGCGTCGGCTACTTTTTGAGCCTTGTCCTGCCCTTTAGTCCATAGATATAGTTCAGTTGGTCTTACCTGAACTTTTGTAGTATCCTTATCAACAATAAAACCCAGATTATTTCCAGATTCACTAAAATTTAACTGATAATACTTTCCTTTTATAGCAGTATGAACTTGTTTCAGGCTGGCTTTTTCCAAATCCAGTATATAAACCCCGGAATTATCTTTTTTGTCTTCTCCTGAAGAGGCGAAAGCTAATTGCTTCCCTTCTTTGGCAAAGACATAATCTGTAACAAACTTAAAGGTATCCTTTTGCCCCGTTTGTATATCCTGAACCAGCATGTGATAGCCATTCTTTTTTCCAACCTTTTTCTTTTTATCCTTAACATCCTTGTCCTTTTCTTCGGTAGTGTCCTTTTCTTTCTTTGTTTCCTCCAGTTGATAAGCTAGATAGCCTGTCCATTTTTCAGGTAATTTATACGACTTTACATGGCCTATTTTTGATAGCGAATTATTTTTTAAATCTAATATCCCCAGACTGTCTTTTGGCAAATCTTTCTTTTTGATTTTACGGCTTTTCATGGCCAGCACGCTATCTCTCCAGGCAGTAATGGTAAAAACAGCATAGTTAGAATCATAGGTAAACCGACCTTTTGAGCCCCGGTCATATTCAAAGACAATATTTGCCTTATTATCCTTTATTTTCAAATACTGATCCGCTTCTCCCCTTTCAAGGGAATACATGATAAAATTACCATCCGGGGAAATAGACTTGTTTTTTATAGAATTCCAGATTTCAAAATCTGCATGATCTAAAATCTTCTTTTGAGCAAGAATTATAGAACAGGAAAATAGTAACAACACAGCAATAATTACCTTCATAATTTGGTTTAATTTTGAAGCTTAAATATACTAGGAAAATTCTTTTATAATATTCATGGATCAAGTTTTCCAGAAATTGTACTTCAATGCTTAAAAATTGTTTTTATAAAGTGTGACTATTATAGTTTTACAGTCGAAAATTGTCGGATTAGATTAAAAAGTTGAACAGCACCCTTTGAAGTAGTAATGTTTTAATATCTTTAATTCTCAGAATTTAATAGTGGAGCACAAAGTGTTGTAATTGCAAATTAAAATGAAAGCGACTCTTATAGCAGCAGATACCTTAGAATCTTATTTTCAACCTTTTCGAAAACAGGTTGTTGGCATAGATCAAACTTTTGAATCCCCTTTTGGGATTAAAAAAATAATTTATGCGGATTGGATTGCCAGTGGAAGGCTATACCGTCCAATTGAAGAAAAGTTGCTTAATGAAATTGGGCCATTTGTAGCTAATACACATACGGAAACTTCTGTTACCGGGTCTGCTATGACTCTGGCTTACAAAGAAGCCCGTACCATTATTAAAGAACACGTAAACGCTTCAGAGGAAGATGTCCTAATAACTGTCGGGACAGGAATGACAGGAGCCATAAATAAATTTCAAAGAATTTTAGGATTAAAGGTAGCAGAAAATCTCAAAGCGCATACAAAGGTACCCGAAGCCATTAAACCGATAGTTTTTATTTCTCACATGGAGCACCATTCAAATCAAACTTCATGGTTAGAAACTATAGCGAAGGTAGAGGTAATCCCTTGCAATTCTGAAGGTCTTATTTGTTTTGAGAGTTTTCGGGAACTACTCGTGAAATATGAGCAACATCCAATTAAAATTGCATCTGTTACAGCCTGCTCAAATGTGACCGGTATTATTACAGATTATTTTGAGGTAGCAAAACTTATTCATAGTTATAATGGCTTATGTTTTGTAGACTTTGCATGCTCCGCGCCTTATGTATCAATTGATATGCACCCAAAAGACAAAGAGGCCTATTTGGATGCTATCTTCTTTTCTCCGCATAAATTTTTAGGCGGCCCAGGAGCTTCTGGGGTTCTCATTTTTAATAAAAAATTATATAAAAATCTGATTCCGGATAATCCCGGTGGCGGAACGGTGGCCTATACAAACCCATGGGGAGACCATGACTATATAGACGATATTGAAACCAGAGAAGACGGAGGTACTCCAGGTTTTCTGCAGACCATAAAAACTGCTTTGGCCATACGGCTAAAGGAACAAATGGGAACAGAAAATATATTGGCGAGGGAACATCAGATTATTGACCGAATATTTAAAAAATTATCAAATATTCAGAATATACATATACTAGCCCAAAGGCACAAAGACCGATTAGGGGTATTCTCTTTTTTTATAGATGATGCCCATTATAATTTGATTGTTAAATTACTCAATGACCGATATGGAGTGCAGACCCGAGGTGGATGTTCCTGTGCAGGAACATACGGCCATTATTTATTAAATGTTGACCTGTCTACTTCAAAAGCCATTGAACAAAAAATTCTGGAAGGTTGCCTCATTGAAAGGCCAGGTTGGGTACGCATGTCTGTACACCCGATAATGACTGATAAGGAAATAGATTTAATTTGTGAGGCTGTAAAGCAAGTTGCATTGCATCATAACGAATGGGGAAAGGATTATGAGTATGATAGCCTGAAGAATGAATTTATATATAAGGATAAAGAACCTGCAGAAAAGGCCATTACAGCTGAATGGTTTAATATTAAATAAAACTGAGCAGGATTCGTATTTAATAATTGAAACCTACTCAGTTTCAGCACTAAGTCAGACTTAGCAGATGTTCAGGTTGATCTTTGTTTAGGCTATGTTAAACCAATTCTTCTTCTTCTTTCTTTTTTATGGTTTCCACATACTTGTCAATTAAGTCCGGTACTTTTTCAAAAGCGGCGGCCAAACCATGAGCTTTTCCTGCTTCTAGGAAAGAGATTTCATCTCCTTTGGTTACCAAAAAACCTAATGGTTCAATTCCTACCCCGGCTCCGGCACCCATTCCCTGACCTTTTTTTGCTTTTGCTTCCATACCTTCTCCTCCTCCTGATCCAAATCCCATACCTACTTTAATAACAGGTACACATTTAAATTCTCCTAATTGAAATTGTTCGCCAACAACAGTTTCAGTTTTTGCTTCAGTTTTGATAAAATCTGTGATTTTACCTAAAAATTCTTCAAAATGTAATTCCATGATAAATTTTTTAAAAGTTAATAAATGATTTTATAATGTTTATGGGCCTGCTTTGCAGGTGTAAAACCATGTTCACTCTGCCTTCAAAATTTACTTGAAAAGTGCCTACATGGTGATTCAATAAAGCAAATGCAGGATACAATTTTGCGTTTTGAATGCAATTACCGGTATCTATATCTAATATCAATTTCTTGACTTTAAATGATTTTATTACTTGCAGCCCTCTTTTAAAGTTTGACTTAAAATTTCGCATCTTCCTGGATTTTGCCTCAACCTTTTTCTTCTGTTCCTTTTTCTTTTTTCTTAATGGATAGAAGTAAAACCGGGTAAATAGTGTATTTAGCTTAATTCGCAAGAATTCTTTTTCATGTCCTTCTAAGGCGACTTTAGCCAAACCCCAAATTCGAATAAAGTATTGGTTTTTAGTACTATTTATAACAATATCCAGAGGAACAAATAATAGATACAGTATAAGTAAAAATAAAAGTATACCGAAAAAGGCCCAGAGCATCGTTTAATGTTTATGCAAAGGAAATACAAAGCGTATTTTTTGGCAATGATTTGAATCATTCCAAAGCACTATTTCTTAAAAAATTTGAAGATCAATTTTTTCTGTAGATGATAATAGGTAAAACTAGTGCAAACCAGCATA
>Ga0272441_10010987_pt1 | contig 13556 bp, 11 predicted proteins | sample SSMProp6N_FD_193582 | JGI IMG/M metagenome (GOLD analysis project Ga0272441, IMG submission 193582) | Marine sediment archaeal communities from Little Sippewissett salt marsh, Falmouth, MA, United States - SSM-Prop-6N | ecosystem: Environmental > Aquatic > Marine > Wetlands > Sediment ... | reverse complement strand
ACCTCTTCCGCCGGATCCCAATACACCGATTGCATGGGCTTCATCAAGAAATATTCTGGCATGATATTTTTTTGCCAGCGATACAATATTAGGCAAATCACAAATCGTCCCCTCCATGCTGAATACAGAGTCCACAATAATGAGTTTGCTGTTATCCCGATATCGTTTTAGAACAGATTCAAGTGAATTCATATCATTGTGACGGAAGCGCTTTACAGTGCCGTAGGAGAATTTACCCCCATCATAGATACTCGCATGATCCAGCTTGTCAATGATCAATAAATCCTCTTTGCCGGCAATCGCCGAACAAATGCCAAGATTGGTCATATATCCTGTGCTAAAGAGAAGCGCCTCTTCTTTTTTCATAAATTTCGCAAGCGATTGAGCCAGATCAACATGAATATCCATTGTACCGTTGAGAAAGGGGGATCCGGTACAGCCGGTTCCATAAATATCCAAGGACTTTTTCGCGGATTGCAGCATTGACGGATGCGTACTTAATCCCAAGTAAGAGTTGCTCCCCAGCATAACAACGGATTGATTCTTTTTCTGTGAAATATGTTCCTGCGGACCATCAAAAACAGGGAAAAATGAATAGAGATCGAATAATTTTGTAATATCCGCCCTTGTATATTGATAAGCCTTTGCAAAGATATCATTTTTTTCCTGGCTGACTGCCGACTTGATTTCTTTTTTCAACATTGATAATGGTATACGTTTCGACAAATCCTGATTTCGAAAAGTGCGATGGTTGTTCTCAGGCAATTGGATTGAATCCTCCAGCATTTTAACAATCGCCCGGGCATATCGATCTCCCTTTAAATGTTTCATGAAATAAATATATGGATGAAGCTCACATCCGAGAAGAAGTTTAAAATTATAACTGGTAATTCCGAAATCGATCGATTTCTTTCGACGTTTTAACGCTTGTTCAATCAGATAAAAATGGTGATTGAAGTATAAATCATAATCATTATTAAGATCCGTATTAAAACCCACATACATCGCAATAATTTCATCCTTCTTTTCAATACATAATGCGAAAAGTAATATTTCATTATGCGCTTTCATCACCAGAATGTAACTGTTTTTCACCAGGGTTTCATTAATCTCCCTGAAAAACTTTGCGTTTAAAGTTTCATGCTGATACTCTGATTTGCCTTTTGTTACTTGATTCAATAAGCTGAGCAGCTGATCAGACAGATATCCAAAATCTTCGATAATATCGATTGATACTGCTTGTTTATCAAATTTCGCCTGGTGCCTTCTGAATTCTTTACGCCGGTCTTTTTTTAAACCAATAAAATAGTCATCGAGTGAAGACCATGATAATGATAATTTGGTTGTGGGAAATCCCAAAAATGGGATAAATCCAAATTCTTTAAGAATATTATAATATTGGTGATAATGTTGATAGGCGATATCCCGAATCAGAATGATATCACTTTGGTTTTCATTTGCAATTGTGATAATATGATTCATGATTGATGGCAATATCGTGGTTATATCAGATCTTGATTGAAATGAGAAGGCTTCTCCAAGCCCTGCAAGAAAACCGCATTCGGTCATTTTTAAAGTGCCGAATTGAGGGAACCAGGTCTTGACAATATGTCTGGTATCGAAAGCGATGTCATTGCTCATCGCAGAAACATCAAAATCCATGATGAAAAAGTAGGCGATCGCCTCTGTTTTGTTATTCGAAACATGAATATAATGAGGCATCATATTATTCATCTTCGAATTTTCCAGGGATTTCAGATATGAGGATCTCAGGCATACATTCTGATTGGCCAATTGATCCCACATATCAATTGGAACCTGATCAATGGTATTATAATGAGATTGGATAAATGTCATTTTCTCATAATCCGGATTTTAGGGTGATGGTAATATTGCTTAATTAATTGTCTTGCCAAATAACAACAGCTCAGTCAGATGAAAGTACGGGGAACAGATTAATATCAAAGAACAAAAGAGTTGCTTAATTTTAAACTGTCAATTCAATCAATCCACAAAATATGATTGATGTATTTATTTTTCTACAATCTCAACAACCTTGATATCATCTGCAACCGATTGGCCAGAGATGACGCCGATGGCACCGGGATTATCATGTATATATTGAATAAGGGCTTCATCAGAATCAAAGGCTGCGGGTGGCACTCCCTGACCCGTAAAAAGTTGCTTATTCCAATAATTTTTATAGGCGGCTGGTGTTTTTCCAAGGATCTCCTTGATAAAGACTTTTTTAGGTTCATCTATATTCACAATCGCCGGAGAAATTCTTTGCCCGTTTTCCCATTTTGCTTGTTTTCCCAGAAAAATATTCCGCAACATATTTTTTGTGACTTTTTGTTCAGGTCGTGAATGATTAACAATAATTTGATATTCTCCCCCAAAAATATTGACAGAAAGAATAAAAAAACCGATTAACATAAACCAACGATATTTGCAGTACATTTGCTTGTCTCCTGTATGCAATAATTAAAATTGAAATGTAGTTTTCAACATAAACAATTCCCAGTCACGTTCTTTTGACTGATCTGTATCAACTCTGATTAAAGCCACGCCGTCCATCCGGTGGGCTTCCAGTTTAACCAGCCATCGCTGAGTCAAATCGAATCGTAATGTCAGGCTGAGATCTTTTTGCCAGCCTTCATAAGACACATCCTTATTCTTTCCTTCTCTATCATTGGTATCAGGAAAATACTCGGAATAATACATGCATGTCTCAAACCAATTGGAAAAACGATACCCAATTTGTCCATAATAACCGTCCGATTCCCAGTAATATCGTGGAAGTTTGTGTTCCATGGAAGGGATTTTATATGAGATATCTGTAAAATATTCATGCAGATGATACTCACCTGTTAATGAGAAATTGCCGTAATGATACTGCATTGAATATGTGTTGAATTGATTGATTATCACATCAATATTAAAAGTAACAACCGGGAGATTTAAAATGGAGTTCATATTCAATTTACCAAAGGCTTTACTGGCTTTTAAAGTCAATCCGGTCAATGGAGTTTCCAATTGAATAGAACCTCCTACAACAGATTTTCCGGATACTTTCTGCTGATTCACTTGAAAGCCGCTGCCATGCGTATCAAAATAAGATGAATACCCTTTAAATACGTCAATCAGATCGGTCAGTACCCAATTCCAATAGGCGGACTTGGAATCGGGGATACTTAGAGTGCCGCCAACAATTTCATAATCAATCTGACCAAATGAAGACAGTGATAGATTGCCATAAGTGCCGATTCCTAAAATGGCTAAAGAAAAATCCCGCATCGATTCATCATAAACACTTTGAGGTAATAATATCGGGGTTCTTAGTAAATCAACATCTCTCCCTTGATTATAAAGTCCCAGCGGTATTTTAATTTTACCCAACCGCAGGCCAAAAGAAGAATTGAAGTTATAATCACTGTAGGCCCAGTCTAATAATACAGTATGATTTCCTGCTTCACCAAAATCTCTTGCTAAAAACTGAACTCCGATTTGTGCATTATCAGATACAATCGCCATCATATTGACTGCTGCTTCATTGAATTCAAAACAGCCATCCTTACTTTTTAAAAGATAATTATTGTCTGTTGATTTCATGTAGCCCTGACTGATAAAACCATGAATGCGGACATCCTGTTGCGCGATGCAAAAATCGGCAATGCTAAAAATTGCCAGAGCTGCATACTTGAAAACATGTCGTTTCATTTCAATTTTCTCCTGTTAATTTTTATCATTTCGAAGAGATGAACAGAATTATTTACAGATCGAAAAAGACGGTATGCCACGTTTGATGAAAAAAAATGTGCAAAAAATAGAAAACAGTCATTCTTGGAGAATAGGATCATATGTGTGCTCCTATTCCATCTTCACGGTTGGTTGGGCCTAAGCATTTTTAATTTACTAATGAAATACCTGTAAAACAAGTATTTTTTTCGTAATTCTGTTAAAAATTTGTCATTTTTTCAGGTTTAATTAAAACGATAGGGTTTTTTATTGTAGATATAATATAAATTTTTGACAGTAATTCCGTTTGAAGTGTTTATATTGATTTAATATTTTGAATAGTGTTGTTTATTGCGATTTAAAAATGAATCGGCGAGCAAATCGTGTCGATTAATACAACTTTCATTTATTTGCATGAGAAGGCAGTTGTTTTAAATTGAAATTAACTTTTATAATCAGGAATGAATGGATGAACAGGGATAATACTTGGAAATATCATATCAGACGAGCAGCCAAAGCTTATTTTATCTGCAAAACCGCCAAAAAAGCTTCCTGGGGAATTTCAATTTTACCGACTTGTTTCATTCGTCTTTTACCTTCTTTCTGCTTTTCAAGAAGTTTTCGCTTACGCGTAATATCTCCACCATAACATTTGGCAGTGACATTTTTACGCAATGCCTTGACTGTGGTCCGGGCGATTACTCTGGAACCTAATGCGGCCTGAATAGCAACCTCAAACATCTGCCTGGGAATCAATTCTTTTAATTTGCTGGTCAGCTTCTGTCCCCATTCAAAGGCCTTATCCCGGTGAACAATCATCGATAAAGCATCCACGGAATCACCATTGATCAGCACATCCAGTTTAACCAAATCAGATCTTCTGAAACCCATGAGTTCATAATCAAAAGATGCATAGCCCCTTGAAAGAGATTTTAATTTGTCATAGAAATCAAAGATAATCTCTGAAAGAGGAAATTCATAGTGCAAGCTTGCCCGCCGGGGATCCAGATACGATGTATTTTTATAAATGCCCCGTCTTTCCTGGGACAGTTTCATTAAATTGCCCACAAATTCAGAGGGAGTAATGATTTGAGCGTCGATAAAGGGCTCTTCAATAAAATCAATTTTCATGGTTTCGGGAAGCTGTGCCGGATTATCTACAATCAGGACCGAACCATCTTTCAGTGAGACACGGATTTCCACATTGGGAATCGTGGTAATCAAACTCTGGTCATATTCCCGCTCCAGTCGTTCCTGGACAATTTCCATGTGAAGTAGCCCTAAAAATCCTACACGAAATCCGAATCCCAGGGCCGAAGAACTTTCGGGTTCAAAGATCATCGCCGAGTCATTCAACTGAAGCCTTTCAAGCGCATTTCGCAATTCCGGAAGATCGTCGGCATTGGTTGGAAAAAGACCTGAAAAAACCATTGGTTTGGGCTCCCTAAATCCGGGCAATGCTTTCACAGCCGGATCTTTTGCCAGTGTGATGGTGTCACCCACTTTTGAATCTTTCAGATTTTTTACATTGGCAATGATGTATCCCACTTCCCCTGTGCGTAATTTATCAGCTGGCTGGCGTTTTAACCGAAGTGTTCCAATCTCATCCGCTTCAAATACTTTACCGGTTGACATAAATTGAGTGGTGTCACCACGGCAGATTTCACCATCCATGATACGAACATAAGCAATAGCGCCCCGGTAGTAATCAAATACAGAATCAAAAATCAAAGCGCGCAAGGGTGCATCAATTTTTCCTTCAGGAGGCGGAATCCTTAAAATAATCGCTTTAAAAATATCGCTGATGCCAATCCCTTCTTTTGCACTGACAAGAATAATTTCCTCTTCATTCACACCCATAAAATCCATGACTTGATGCTTGACTTCATCAACCTGGGCACTGGGCAGATCTATTTTATTGATCACTGGAACAATCGTCAAATCATGTTCCATGGCCAGATAAATATTGCTCACGGTCTGTGCTTCGATCCCCTGTGCAGCATCGATGATGAGGAGCGCTCCTTCACAGGCTGCCAGGCTTCGAGAGACTTCGTAGGAAAAATCGACATGACCGGGAGTATCAATCAAGTTCAGATGATAAATATTACCATCGGTGTGCCGATGATGCAGGGTGACGGCATGGGCTTTAATGGTGATGCCCCGCTCCCGCTCCAGATCCATATTGTCCAGCACTTGATTCATCATTGCTTGAGGTGTCACTGTATGTGTCATTTCCAGCAGCCGGTCCGCCAGAGTAGATTTACCATGATCGATATGCGCAATGATACAGAAATTTCGAATGGTCTGCTTTAACATAGGAAATCAATATATTGAATTTTGATGCTTAAGTCAATGCGGAATATGGACAGGCAATCAGATATGAACTGAAAATATCAAATGAAATATTGAATGATTTTTATTTGTCTTCCCGATCAATTGTGTGTATAAAATAAATTGAACTCAATCTTTGATGGTATCATCTGCAGGCTTTTTATACACAACTATGGGAAGCGGCTGGTTATTGATTCGAGTTGAAATGAATCCGCCATCTACACATAAAAAATTGATCCAGGCTCATCAAGCAAAAAAGAATGACGATGCCGCAAATAAGCCAAATCACTGTCTCGGAAAACGAATCCGCAAACCGGTGTAATAAAATCCAAACTGAATGACATATTCGATCGAAACGATGTATCCATTTGCTGCTTTCATGAAAATAACGGGCCCGGGGAGCCGCTGATATAACAATTCCTATAGCATACATGACCGCAGTCAACCATCCGATTTTATCCCGGAGAACAGCATGATTTCTCCATAATGGCCTTCTGGGCAGTTCTGCCATCACCCGATCGATAAAATTGTTCGGAATATTCAAGGATTGTTCTGATTTTTCAATGATCGCGTAAAGTGTCTGATAAATTTCCAAACGCTCCTGGCATTCGCTGCATTTACTCAGATGTGCTTTACATAACAGACAATTCTTTTCAGGATTTCCCTCTATCCACGCTTGAATTTCATAATCAGTCAAATGCTTCATCCAACAATTTCCTCTTTCTGATATTTTTCAAGCAGTCGTTTTTTTAACAATTGTCTGGCACGATACAGGTGGCTTTTTACTGTTCCCTCGGGACAGCCCATAATCGAAGCAATCTCGTCGTATTTCAATCCCTGAACATGAAATAACATCAACGCGGTCTGCATTTTCTCGGGCAATCGATTGATCTCATTATGCAGGCGAAGTGAAATGTCATGCATTTCCGTTAAACGATCGGGTGCATCCGTCGCATGCTGTTTTTCGAAATATGGATCGCCATGATTATCGTCAAAAGCCAGATTTTTTTTCTTACGAAGATAATTTAAACAGACATTGTAAGCAATCTTGCCTATCCATGTAGAAATTTTACTATCCCCGCGAAACTGTCCCAGATTCTGATAGACTTTAATAAAAATGTCCTGGCAAATATCATCCTGGTCTTCCTGACATCGAATAAATTTGGAGGCGATGCTGTATACAAGGCATTGAAATAATTCAATAAAATCACGAAAGGCTTCCTGCTCACCTGCCAGTATTTTTTGTATATAAATTTGTCCTCGATGTTCAATTGAATTATCCATTTCTTTATTAGACATCATTTTTGTTAATATGTTGCATTTTCAATAAAAAAGAGCCTTTCATAATTGGATAAATTTAATCCTCTGCAACATATTTCAATCAGGTGTGTCTGATTAAATAAAAACAATTAAAGGAGAATATCATGGATCACTACACGGATGTTTTTATTGTTGCCATTATTTTCTTTTCATTTTTTGGTGTAGTAAAAGTCATTTCCGACAATCGGCTTCGCCAAAAACTGATTGACAGGGGAGAACTGGGGGAAAATATCAAACATCTCTATACCAGTCCCAAGTACCAGACTTTATCATCACTCAAATGGGGATTTGTTTTGGTCGGTCTTGGCCTGGCATTGCTCATTGGTCAACTGATTCCAGTGGATATTCAGGATGAAATCATCGTGGGTGCGATGTTTATTTTGGCAGGTTCAGGATTGCTCCTGTACTATTATATTTCAAATCAATTGCAGAAAAAATCGAACCAGAAATAAATCATGTGAACAGAATTCAATCAGCTGCTTAAATAGATGATCAGGCCAATGCTGATTTTCGGGCCGCTGAAATCTTTAACACCCCCCAGGGAATCACGAAAAATAACATAATGATACTGGAAGCTCATCCCAATTCCCATGCGGGCTGAAAATGCAACATCAAAACCTGCGCCCATATTAATTCCCCAGCCGTGCTGGGCTTGATGCAGTTTTTCTCCCAAAGGCAGCGTTTCGTTTTCAGCCCCCCAATACATACCCCCTCCGTAGGAAACATAGGCAGATAGCCTTGTATCGGGCACCAGCCAATATTTAAAATCAAGTGTAAGTGGATGAATTACGAGTGTATGGATATTGATCTCTTCTTCGAGATCACGAAGCGCCCAGAATCCAACACTGAGTTTCATGGTGAGATCTTTCACTGTGGGAATCGAAAGTCCCATGCCCAGAAAAGGAGTCGCTCCCGCAGCGCCAAATGTGTCGAATCGGGGTTCATCGTTCAGGCTGTGAGGCTGCCAGCTGCCCAATTCGATGTTGATGGCCCACCGTTCCGAAAGATGTGTGCCACCCCCCTGAACAATCTGCGAACAGAAACCAAGCGCCAGAAAAATTACGATCCATCTTTTTTGATTATCATTTGTCAAAACAATAAAACACCATACAAGTCAGGTTTTCGGGTTGGAAGCCTGTGGAGTGGTCTGTTGAAAGCCGAAAGGTTTGTTCTGACCATGTCCTAATAGCTTAATTTCACCGTACTGCTTTTCATATTTTTCAATATTGTCGTTAAGCGCTTTGGCAAAAGACTTCACATGCTGTGGAGCCATAATCAATCGGGCATACACTTTTGTTTTCGGTACTCCCGGAAGAATTCGCGTGAAGTCCATAACAAACTCGGCCGGCGAGTGGCTAATGACAGCAAAATTTGCATAAATACCTTCAGCTTCTTTTTCACCCAGTTCCAGATTTATTTGTTGTGGTGATGGGTTCATCATGCCTCCGATTCATCAAGGATGCTATTATATAAGCAGTTATTGTAACAGGCTGCATTGCATTATCAATCATTCATCATGATCCATCCTGATGTTGTTTACCTTGATGGATTTTATATGAATCGTATGAAATATTTGCGGTTTTAAGTATACGCATTTTCAGAGGATTTGTCAAGTCGCAATTTTAGGCTTGATTTTAGATTCTCAGCTATTTAGATTGACTCTGATCGGCCAGCGAGGATAAAATTTACAGCAAAAGAGAGTGCAGAAAATTCTTGATGTTTGCCATTCACACTTCAACCTGCTGATATCGATCCGATGAATACCAAACAGCCTTTTATATAATATAGAGATTGGATAAAATGAAAAAAGGGGACTTTATTGAACTAATAATCGACGACTTGGCATTCGGGGCAAGAGGCGTGGCGAGAAAGGATGACTTTGTCTGGTTTGTGGATGGCGGCATTCCCGGTCAAAAAGTTCAAGCCATGGTGAAGCGAAAAAAAAAGCATTACGGGGAAGCCCGGGTTCATGAAATTATCACACCCAGTCCGGATCAAATTGAGGCGCCCTGTCCTTATTTTGGTGTATGCGGCGGCTGTCAGCTTCAGCATCTGAAATATCAAGCGCAGTTGGAGGCTAAATTCAATCAGGTTAAAGATTTGGTTCATCGGATCGGTCACGTAACCGAGTGTGATATTCAACCGATAAAACCGGCAGAAACTCAATATGGATACCGAAACAAAATGGAATTTACATTTTCGGACCGGCGCTGGATCATCCATGGACTCGATGATGCAAAACCGATCGACTTTGCTCTGGGATTGCATGTTACCGGATGCTTTGATAAAGTCGTGGATATCGACCGGTGTCTCCTTCAGTCTGAAACAGCCAATCAGTTGCTGTCGGATATCAAGCCCCTGATACATCAAACCAAACAGCCTCCTTATCATTTTCGAAACCACCGGGGATTCTGGCGTTTCTTCGTCATCCGAGAAGGAATGCATACTCAGGAACTGTTGATGCAAATAATCACTTCAAGTCAGGCCCAGGAAAGAGGAGATCCAATATTTAAATGGCTGATGCATAAATTGTTTTGGAAACATCTCGAACTCACATCTGCAGTACATGGAATTTCCGATAAAAAAGCACAGGTCGCCAGTTCTGATGAAGAGATTATCATTTTGGGAGATGGCAAATTAAGAGAGAAAATAGGCACCCTGTCCTTTGAAATGTCTCCCAATGCCTTTTTTCAGACCAATACTTACCAGGCCCGCGTACTTTTTGATACCATTCTGGAACTGGCAGAATTTTCAGGAAATGAAATCGTTTACGATTTATATTGCGGGACAGGATCCATTGGGATTTATATTGCCAGACATGTGAAGCAGGTCGTAGGTATAGAAGTTATCCCCTCTGCTGTGGAAAACGGCCGCCGTAATGCAGCATTAAACAACCTCGATAATATCGAGATTATCCAGGGAGACATGATGAATGCGGTCCATCAAACCGCTCCGTTGACTCAGCAATATGGCAGAGCCGATACGGTCATTCTGGATCCGCCCAGGGGGGGCACCCATCCCGATACCATCCGGGATCTGCTTCAGTGGCTGCCGCCAACTATTATTTATGTAAGCTGCAATCCACCGATGCTTGCAAAAGATCTGGCTGAGCTGCAGACTGCTTATACGATTCATGCGATCCAGCCGGTGGATATGTTTCCGCAGACCAAACATATTGAGGTGGTATGTGTCTTGCGGCTGAAAGCGTGATCGTCTGACAAATATTTATCAAAAGACAAACAGAAACTGAATTTGAATTCAGGAGTCTGCCATGAAGCATCCGATTTTCTGGTTTATAATAACATTCTTTCTCATTGCACCATGCCGTATTGATGGATACCTTGTCAATACAGAAATGGTCGCCATGCGAGATGGTGTGAGGCTTGCTACAGATATATACCGGCCGATCACTTCGAAACCTCCCTGGCCAGTGATCCTGATGCGTACCCCTTATAAACGATCTTCGGCAATGAATGGAACAGTCGCTCTGATCGTCTGTAACTTCATGCATTACACACTGGTGGTGCAAAATACACGAGGCCGATTTGAATCTGAAGGCATTGATTCGCTCTACTTTTCGGATGGATGGGGAAGTGTACAGGACGGCTATGACACGGTACAGTGGATTGAATCTCAATCCTGGTGCAATGGAAAAATCGGATCGTTCGGCGCCTCGGCTCTGGGTATGACACAATATTTTATGGCCGGTTCGGCTCCGCCGGCTCTGGACTGCTGTCTGGTCATTGTGGCTGCCAGCAATTTATACGAGGACGCTTTGTTTTACGGCGGGGTGTATCGTGAATCTCTGGTGGATGGCTGGCTGGGAGGAAATGACGCTGAACATCTTATTGATTTTTTCGCAGATCATCCTGTGTATAATTCCATGTATGATCGATTGAATCTTCTGAATCGACTTGACAGTGTTTCTGTACCGATCATGCATATGGGCGGCTGGCATGATATATTTGTTCAGGGTCAAATCAACGCATTTACGGGTCTGCAGACCCAAGGCGGGGCGTGTGCCAGAGGCAGACAAAAACTGATTGTCGGACCCTGGATTCATAATATTACCTCTGAATGGACCGGAGATTTGCGTTTCCCGAAGAGCAGTGCCATCACCTGGCTGGGTGTTATGATTAACTGGTTTGATTGTTACTTAAAAGACGATGATTGTGAATCGATCATGGACATACCGCCTGTTCAGTACTACTTAATGGGGGATCCGGACCTTCCCGAAGGACCGGGCAATCGTTGGATCTCATCAGATTTCTGGCCTCCCGATTACCAGGCGATCCCTCTATATTTCAGAGCAGGCGGATTGTTGACCTTGGAGCCGCCTGGAGAAAATGAGACTCTCGATGCATTTACTTATGATCCCGGGTATCCAGTACTGACTGAAGGCGGCCGGAACCTGAATATTCCGGCGGGTTCAAAAGATCAATATGAAGCAGAATCCCGTGATGATGTTCTGGTATATACAACACTTCCCCTTGAAGACTCGGTGATTGTGACAGGGCCTGTTTCTGTCACTCTGTACGCCAGTTCGGATGCTGTCGATACAGACTTCTCGGCCAGGTTGTGTGACGTCTATCCGGATGGACGGTCCATGCTGGTATCAGATGGGATTGTCCGTGCCATGCATCGGAATTCCATCCGTAAGGAAGATTTTCTTGTTCCCGGAGCAGTAACAGAATTTACCATTGACCTGTGGTCCACAGCCATTGCTCTGGCACCGGGACACGCGATCCGAATCGACATCACAAGCTCCAACAGTCCACGTTTTGCTGTCAATCCCAACACCGGAGAGCCGTTTCGCCAGGAAACAGGACAAAACATCGCACATCAAACGATTCATCATTCTCCCCTGTATCCATCCGCCCTGAATTTACCCGTGTTGAGCGGTATTGAAACTCGAATCGCAAATCTGTCTTCCGTCAAACCCACAACAGCGCAGCTTGACCAAAATTTTCCAAATCCGTTCAACGCCCGTACAGTGATTCCCGTCCGGCTGACAGAACAGCCGGGTCCCTGCTTTTTAATAATTATCGATGTTCTCGGAAGTACCATTCAGGAGTGGGAGCTGACGAACATGTCCGGGAAAGTGCTTATCGACTGGAATGGAAAAAATATATATGGTCAGGCTGTTCCGACCGGTGTCTACTTTGCCAGACTGACACAGGAAAAATTTCAGAAAACCCGAAAAATGGTCATTATTAAATAAGGAAAATTTGTACAAATAGTGTGGACAGAGGGAATCAACGATGAAAATAATTCAGATCACTCAGGATAATGCAGATCAATACGCTTACGACTGCATGAGGCGGGGAAATATCTTTGTAAGACATCCTCAGCCTTATCGGGAATCCATGCTGCCTGCATTAAAAGACCATGCAGGCAGAGATGTCTTCAATTTTGTGGCTGTCGAGGAGGATAAGCCGATTGGACATCTTCTTTTAGGAACAACGACTGTTTTAGGCATACCCCTGCTTATTCAGCCGGAAGTACCCGTAATTTTATGCACCTATGTAAAACGCGGATATGAAAAAAAAGGCGTGGGCACATCTTTAATCGAAGCAGCGAAAAGCAGCTTTCAGGATGTGCCGGGACTGCTGATTCTTACCACAAAATCCCGCATGTATATGCCGTTTCAGCGATTTGAGCGCTTTGGATTTAAGGAAATTTATATTCACGATTTTTGGAAAATCGGATACCTGCCCATACAGCAGGAAACCGTTCATGTGGAATTTTACGAACCGGAACTGGAATGGGATTATGTAAAGCCCTTTACTTTGATACCGGGCGGGTACTGTCCTTTTATGCTGCATATATGGCAGATTCAAAAAAGGGCGGCGGAATCGTTTAAACATTATGCGCCCGTGAAAGAAATGCGTCTCGAAGAAGCCAGAACAAAGGCTCCCAACGTGACGCCCGGATTTTATGTCTTCGGTAAAACAGCACCGGCAAAACCCATGTTTGGCTGGCAATTTAAACGGTATATTCAGAAAGCCATTCGCAAAGAAGAGAAGAAAACATTCGGAGCAGCGACACCCACAGCCTATCCTCAAAAAAAGTCACTGACAGATAATAAATAAAACCATCCGCCCAGTGACCTGCGAATGTCAAAACCGGTCTATTGAATCAGCATCATTTTACGATAGAACAGTTGG
>Ga0272441_10010986_pt1 | contig 13557 bp, 9 predicted proteins | sample SSMProp6N_FD_193582 | JGI IMG/M metagenome (GOLD analysis project Ga0272441, IMG submission 193582) | Marine sediment archaeal communities from Little Sippewissett salt marsh, Falmouth, MA, United States - SSM-Prop-6N | ecosystem: Environmental > Aquatic > Marine > Wetlands > Sediment ... | reverse complement strand
GTAGGCCTTGACGAGATTGGACACGTAGATCAGATCGCGCGCGTGGGCCCAGCCGCCGATGAGGTTGCCCCCGAGGATGAGCCGGCTGAGGGTGACGTCGCGGATCTTCGCCGTGGGCACTTGGTCTTTCAGGTCTTTGAGGCTCGCGAAGTCGAAGGCCTTGATGGTGGCACGGGTGACGGCGTCGACCTTGCCCTTGAGATGCCTCTCCTCGTAGCTCTCCCAGCCGTAGCGCTTCGCGGCGGCGACGGCGAAGACGCCCAGCACGGGGACGGTGCCGAGACTGCCGATGATCTCGCGGCGGTCGAGGAGGGCCGTGGATGGTACCTTCTCGGCGCCCTCCTTCTTCCTGCGCCGTGCCGCACGCCACTTCTCGCGGAGCCGGAGGAGGAAGCGGTCGAGGCCGATGAAGGTGCCCGTGGGGAAGATGACCATGAGGCAGAGGGCGAACAGCTCGACGACGTTCTTGTTGACGAGGAGGTAATGCCCCTCCATGGGCGCGCCGAAGTCCGTACCGACGAAGGCCGGATGGGCGACGTAGTAGAGGGCGAGCAGCAGGATGCCGCCGAGGCTCGCCAAGCGGGTGAAGCAGCCGAGGATCAGGCCGAGGCCGATGGCGATGAGGCCCCAGATGTTGAGCGCGTCCACCCACTTGAGCGTCGTCGGGTCGGAGGCGAGCCGGTGGAAGACGTCCGCAAAGAGCCAGCGCGACGTCTCCAGGTAGCCGCCGGCCGTCCAGCCGGGGGTGAGGATCTTGGCCACGCCCTCATAGAGGAAATGCCAGCCGATGACCACACGGAGAACGACGAGCAGCGAGAGCTGCAGCGTGGAGGCCCGCGGGGCCGGGGCCGCGTCTTGCGACATGGGCACACTCCTTTCCGGAGGAGAAAGAAACCGGCCCTAAGGATACCGCGTTGGCCATGGGTCTGTCGAGGGGTTTCCTCACGCCGACCGAAGGCGAAGCACGAAGCAGGCGCCGGCGGATGTCTCGGCGCTCAGGAACAGCTCTCCGCCCATCCGCCGCGCCAGGCGGCGGCTGAGGGCGAGGCCGAGCCCGATGCCCGGGGCGGAGTCGGCGGCCTCGCGGGCGGACTTGGAGAAGGGACGAAACAGCCGCCGCGTATCGGTTTTGCTGATGCCGGGGCCGTGATCGCGGACCTTGATCTCGACGCAGCGCCCGGCCCGTGCAGCGGAGATGTGGATGACGGGCTCGTCGGCCGACGCGGCGTACTTGCAGGCGTTGTCCACCAGGTTGAAGAGCACCTGCTCGACCACGGGCGGATCGGCCCGGACACCGATGGCAAGGTCCTCCGCCGTCACGTCGTTCTGCAGCGCCATGCCCGTCTGCTCCGCCCGGGCGGCGAGGCGGGTGGCCATGGCGCCCAGGAGCGCGCCGAGGGTGGTGGACGCCATGCGATCGACGTCGCGGCCCTTCTCCAGCCGGGCATAGGCAAGCACGTTCTCCACCAGATTGCCCAGCCGGTCGGCCTCGGCGTGCATGGTCTTGAGGTATTGCCGGCGCTTCGCCTCGTCGGCCACCATGCCGTCGTCGAGCATCTCGGCGTACATGCGGAGCGTGGTGAGGGGCGTGCGCAGCTCATGGGTGACGGCGGACACGAACGCCGCGCGGCGCTCGCTCAGGGACACGGTGCCGAGCAGGAGGAACGCGGCCAGACAGGCCGGCAGCATGATACCTGCCCACGCCACGATGAGAGCGAAGCGGATGGGCGTGATGTAGCTCTTCGTGTGGACGGGCAGCCCGCCGGGCACAAGCGCCACGGGAATCCCCGCCAGCATGCGCCCGCGCTTCTCGTCGTCCGGCTCGGAGGTCACCGGCTCGAGCCGGGCCCACGGCAGCAGGTCGAGGATCTCGCCGAGCAGCCAACGCCGCACATCGGTCCAGCTCAGCCAGCAGCCCTGGATGCATTCCTGCCCGTTCACCGTCACCCGCCTGGCGAGCAGCAGCTCCCGACCGACCCAGACCGGCTTGGTCGGCCCGCGCCCGACGCCGGCCGATGTCGGGTGGTAGTGCGTGGTGGTCCAATCCCGCCGCGCCTCCTCCTGCGTTCGGCTGCGGTAGTGCCACTCGACCGCGGCCCGGTCGGCCGCGTCGAACTCGGAGGCGTTCTTGAGGGGATGCATGCCGATCTCGACCACGTCCGGCCGCTTCTCTCGGAGGGTGCGGAGCAGCTCGTCTCGCTGCACGAGCTTCCGCAGGTCGGCCAGGCGTGCCGCGTCGGCGTGGATGTCCTCGGCCTTTCTGTGCCCTGCCTCGGCGATCCGGCGCAGGTTGCCCGTAGGCACCTGGGGCGACGTGATGCGGCCGTCGCCGTCGATCTGGAAGTGGAGGATCAGGTGGGGGGACCGGTACGTCAGGAGCGGGGAGGGCACCAAGTCGGGCTGCCGCTTGTCCTTCGAGGCGGCCAGGGGGTGGGCCAGGTAGAAGGCCTGGTAGGAGGCATAGGGCCGCGCGCTCTCCTGACCGACCAGCGGCATGAGGGCGGAGTCCATTCGCCAGAGGGCGAGGCGCACATTCTCCTCCAGCATGGCCTGCCGGCGGGCATCGGTCTCCCGCCGTCCGAGGCGCAGCATGGCGCGGCTGATCCACGCCATGGAGGCGAGCACGACCACGAGGCAGGCCCCGAAGACGATCCATGTGCGCCAGAGCCGGCTCATGAGGGGCTTTCCTCCTTGGTGAACATATACCCCTTGCCCCGGACGGTGATGAGGACGCGCGGTCGGGCGGGGTCGTCGCGGAGCTTCTCGCGCAGGCGCGCCACGTGCATGTCGATGGTGCGCGTTTCCACGCCGCGGCCGCGTCGGGGCTCGATGCCCCATACACGGGAGAGGATCTCCTCGCGGGAGATGGCCCGTCCGGCGTGGCCGGCGAGGTATCGCAGCAGCGCGGTTTCCCGATCGGACAGCTCGCGTCGCGCGCCGTCGTCGAAGCGCACCTCGCGTCGGGCCAGGTCGGCCGTACCGCCGGGCACGTCGACCTCGGAGATGTCGAGGGGGCGCTCCGGCGATCGCCGCAGCACGGCCTCAACCCGGGCCAGCAGCTCTTTGACGCTGAAGGGCTTGACGACGTAGTCGTCGGCGCCGAGGCGCAGTCCCTTCACGCGGTCGGCCTCCGCGCCGCGCGCGGTCAGGATGATGACGGGCACGGTGGGCCGGGCGGCGCGCACCTCTTTCAGGATGTCAAAGCCGTCGCGGCCCGGCAGGACGAGGTCGAGCAGGAGCAGGTCGTAGCTCAGCTTGAGGGCCGCATCAAGCCCCCGGTCCCCGTCCTTCGCCTCGGCCGTATCGAAGCCCTCGAAGCAGAGGGCGTCCACGATGCCGTCGCGGATCGCGGAGTCGTCTTCCACCACCAGGATACGTGGTTGTCCCATGGGGATCCCTCCATTGGCCCGCCCCTTAGTGTATCCCATCCGGCGCTCGAATCAAGTCCCCGGGGTGGTGTTGTGTGTCCGGCGCATCGATTTCGGCAGAAGGACCGCCCGTCCCCCAACCGGGAGCGGTCCCCCTGCCGGCAGAAACGCGGAAGGAGTTTCTGCAGTCGTCACGGGTGGGGGCAATCAGGATGCGTTCTCTACCGGTAGTATACCCCTGGGCGGGCCGCTTTCTGTAACAGGCCTGTAACAACTGCGGCCGGGGCTGCGCGGCGGCGGAGAGCTCGGGTTGCGCCGAAGAATCTCACCGCCACGCACCCCGGCCGCGCCATTCCGGCCGAGGCCGGGTCAGTTGCCGATGACCACGAAGATGTTTGCGTCCATGGCCGGATCGTTGCGTCCGGAGCCCAGTCGACGGCTCCAGATCGGCGTCGCGGCCGGCTGCTGGGAGAAGCAGATCTCGAAGTCGTCCATCTCGTTGCCGCCTCCCGAGGCCAAGCCGGTGTAGGTGACGTTCATCATCTTGGAGGCGTAGGGCTCCCCGATCTCGTTCACGCAGAAGCACCGCGTGCCCGTGCCGTGCAGCTCGAGCGGCCAGGCCTGCACGAGAAACGTGCGCTCCTGCTGGTTGATGGCGAGCCGCTCCTGGTCGGAGGCGTCCGGATCGAAGCCTTCGGCGTAGGCGTCCGCCGCCCAGGCATACATGCCGTCGGCCTCGTCGTGGGCGTTCAGCCCGGACCCGGTGCTGTCGACGCCGGTATTGGGCAGGTAGAGGCGGACGATGTAGCCGGAGGTCGTGGCCACGCCGCTGCCCTGGGTGGAGAACTTCGCCGAGATGTAGGTCGGGCTGGGTGGCACGGGCGGGTCGGGTCGGTCGGCGGAGTGCTTGCGGGTGCAGTACTCGCTGCACAGCTCGCAGAGGAAGCCGTATTCCCCGACGCCGTCCATGTCCTGATCGACCTCGGCCTGGGCCGTGAAGACGCCCTGCTGGGTGGCGATGGTTCTCAGCGACGCGACGCAGGCCGTCTCGTTGGCTACGATCCTCGATCGGATCAGGCTCGGGATGGCAATCGCCGCGATGATGGCGATGATGGCCACCACGATCATCAGCTCAATCAACGTGAATCCTCTTCTACGCACCATGTCTGTCTCCTCCTACTCGATGGGTTTCGCCGTGTCACAGAAGCCCTTCGCGCGATGGGGGAGCAGGTCTCCCTTTCTCACTGGGAGTATACCCCGCCATCGCCGCAATGGTGTAAAAGGTGGGTAACAACGGGTAGGCGGGGCGAGGCATGGAAGGTCATTGCAGAAAGCAGCGCGCGCGATGGCATCCGCCGGGACGAAGCGATCCCATCGCCACGGAGGTGGAGCGGCCTGCCCCCCGAAGACACGGACAACACCGCGAGGACGCTGCGTTGTCCGTGCCACCCGTCATGCCACCCGATGCAGGGGGCTTCCGTTCGTTCCGTGCATCCGTAGCCTTCGTGTCCTTCGTGGTGATGCTGGGCCGGCGTTCTCCATGCCGCACGGCAGCCGCATGCAGGGCTCAGGAGGAGGACTCGCCATCGCTGTCCTGCGGCACGGCGGCGCTCTCTCTGTAGACGACGCTCTGTGTGATGTGCAGGGAGACGAGGCGGGCGATGAGGATCGCCACGTAGAGCTGGCCGGTGAGCGCCTCCATCCAGGAGAGGGTACGCGCAATGGGGGAGAGCGGGACAATGTCCCCATAGCCCAGCGTGCTCAGGGTGACGAAGCTGTAATAGGTCATGTCCGAGAAACAGACCCGGGCCGAGGGGTCCAAGTGCCTGTGAACGGACAGGCCGGAGGCATCGAAGGAGCCGGGGACAAGAAGCTCCGTCAGCATGTAGAGATAGCCCCAGATGATCCCGAGGAAGAGATAGACGCAGATGGCGCCGACGATCTTGTTTCCCGTCACCCGTCCCGCGCGCACCACATCCTGCAGGATGACGGCGGCGGCGAAGCTGAAGAATAGGGCCGTGACCTCCGCCTCCGCGCCGTCGACGGTCCTGTTCCTCACCAGCTCCGACACGCCGGTCAGGACGAGCATGGGCACGGCCAGCGCGATGGAGATCGTTCGGATGCGGCGGCGCGGCCCCACCGCAAACACGGCCGACAGGACAATGGCGATAGCGCACAGGTCGAGGACGCTGATGCCCAGGAACCGCCTTCGGTCGCCGAGAAGCGGCAGCAGCAGGGCCAGCAGGAGGAGCGAGATCAGCAGGGACACGTACCGGTAGGAGGAGCCCCCCTCGTCCGAAGACATGGTCTCGGTTTCCTTCGTTGCCGCGTCGGGGTGCGGCGGCCGCGTTGAATCAGAGCTTTCGTTCCCCATGGGCATCCTTCGCCTCACGTCCACAAACGGGCACGTGCAGGCTACCACATCCGCTACGCCGCTTCAAGACTCGATCATCCGGGGGGACAGAAGTCAGAGGACAGAGGTCAGAAGTCAGGGAAAGGAAGAAGAGGAAGAGAAAGGCAGAGGAACCGGTATAAGACGAGTTGCGCCCCCTTGAACCGGGTGGCATGGACAACGCCGGCCCTCAATCACCACGAAGGACACGAAGGGTGCGGATGTACGGAACGAATGGAACCTGGCGTGGGCTGCACTGTTGACAACGCCATGGAATTGCACTGTAATTGATCGGGTTTTGGCCCCGACCGGAAGCGGCCGCGGGAGGGACGGGGCCTCCCAAAGGCAAAACGTCTGGTGTCACGTCATGCGGGAGGAGGAGGAGGAGGAGGGAAGGCCAAGTGAACCGAGCCAAGCCGCTGGTCGCGTACGCGACTGCCCTGCTGCTGGCCGCAATGCCCTTGGGCTGCGGCACACCGGTCGTCAAGTCGAAGGCGTTTGACGGCGAGGTCCTGCGGGAGCACCTCCTGCCGGGCGCGTTGGTCGAGCCGATCGGCGGAGGGGAATGGGAGATCGGGCCCGACGTGGGCTGGATGGCGGGCATCGACGCGTCGGCGCACCTGACGTTCGTGGGCTTCCGTCCCCGACCGGGCGAGCTGCGCTTCTGCCTCGTGCTGGCGTGCGATCCGGCGAAGGACGCGCTGGTCCTGCTGCCTCTGCGGAAGGGGGAGAACCCGCTCTCGGTCCTCTCGCGTCCCGAGCGCCGGAAGGCGCTGCGCCAGGAGGCGACGGCCTATTCCTCCGGTGGCGGCTCGAAGCGGAGCGACATACTGCGCCTGTCCCTGCGCGGCGCCATCGCCGATGGCTGCCTAGGCTCTCCCCTGCCGAAGCCGCAGTACATCTTCGCCGTGGCCGCGAACTTCCGCAGCCATCTCGTTCACGACCTGGCGGTGGACGACGGGAAGGCCATCGCCGCCTTCGGCCGGACGCGGGCGCGTGTGTTCCTGAAGTATCCCCCCGTGCCCCCGCCCGGGGCGCCGCAGGACGTGCCGAAGGCCCTCTCGGGAATCATCGGCCCGTACGACGGCATCGAGTATCCGGCAACGATCGCTCTGCCTCCGAACGAGGAGGGCGCACCCGCCACAGAGACCGAGACGCGCCTCGACTACGAGGTGGAGATCGGCGCGGTCATCGGCCGTCGACTGACCTGGCAGGACGCGCAACATGCACCGGACTCGGCCCTTCGCTCGGCCGTTGCCGGATACGTTCTGGTGAGCGACACGAAGGCACGCAACCCGCAGGTGGTCGACAAGGTGGCCGATCAGAACCGTCCGTATCCCGAGGCCCCGAGCCCGTACCTGACGGGACAGGAGTCCGTCGATCGCGCCTTCGGCTTCTGGGACGAGGAGACCTGCCGTTGGTGGAGCTACGCCGCCGGCTGGGGCAACTATGCGTCGATCGGGCCGTTCTTCGTAGCCGCGCCGGCCGACGTCGCTTTCCCCGCCCGGGCCATGATCAGCGCGCGAAGCTACGGCCCCGCCGCGACACGCGGGGCGCCCATCCCCCGTGGACATGCCGAAGGGGTGTTCTACCTGCGCCAGTGCGCCGAGGCCACGGAGGACCCGGCCGATCCGCGCCGAACGATCTGGACCGTTCCCCAGATCATCCGCGCCATCCTGGCCCCGGACAACGCGCTGAAGCCAACCGAGGAACCGGCGCGGCTCGAGCCCGGCGACATCCTCTGCCTGGGCACGCCGGGCGGCACGGTGATCACGAGCAAGCCGCAGCGCGTCCTCGATCTGGCGGGCAAGCTGCTCTTCTGGTGGAAGCCGACGGACTGGCACGACGCATTCTTCGACAAGGACACCGCGCTCTATCTCCGCCACGGCGACGAGGTCTTCCTCTGGGCCGAGGGACTCGGGTATCAGCGACAGCCGATCCGCCGCATCCAGGCAGGTAGGTAAGCGCATCGGCGCCACGAGACACGGAGGCGTTGTGTCGACCTTGCCCGACGTTCGCCGGGCGAGGTCGACGGTGGGCGCCGTTATGCGTCGCTTGGCGACAACTCGTTGATGTATTCCGCGAGGAGCTTGTAGGTCTTCTGGAACTCCGGCTTCTCGACGATCTCGCGGCAGTCATCGTTTGCCTTCACGAGCTCGAAGTGCTGCAGCGTCTTGCGCAGCGCCTCGACATCGGGCAGATCGTCGCCCTCGAACGCCTCGGCAGGAAGGGCGAGGTAGCTCCGCCATTGATCGTCGAGCGTGCGCTCGAGCTGCCGGGCCGATTCGGCCAGCTCCTTCCGCAGCTTCGTGTCGCCCTCGACCTCCGTCTCCATCTTCTGGGCGGTCTCCTTGTCCATGCGGGTCATGACCCAGGATTCGGTGACGCCGCCTTCGAAGAAGAGCAGAACGGTGGACACGTCCTTGGTGAAGTTGTCCACCCCGGTTTCCATGACGATGGCATCCTGCTCGCCCACCTTCCACGCGGCGCGCTGCGTCTGTTGGTCGATGGAGCCGGCCAGGTCGAGCGTGGTGTTCTCCTTCGGATTGTAGTACGTGCCGCCGATCGTGCCGTCCTTGGTGGCGGCCAGCTGCAGTGTGGCCTGCACCTCCTGCCCCTCCTGAGGGGCGATGCCGAAGACGCCAAGGGGCATCCATTCCGCCCCGTCGGCCGGCTGCTCCGTCGCGTCGGCGATCTCCGTGGCCTGCTCGGCATATTCCTCCGTGGAGCCCACGCGCGTATCGCCATTGTACACGTAGCCGTCCGAGACCACGTACACGTACTCCACAGGCCGCGCGTTGTAGCCGATCCATGCACAGAGGCCGCCCCAGGTGACCCACGCCCAGGGGCGGTAGCCGCGGTAGTGCCAGTGGCAATGGCGGCGTCTGCATCGGTGGTAGTGGTGATGATGATGCACAGGCCAGTGACCGGGCCTGCCGGGCCTGTACCCCGGCCTATGCCCGGGCGGACGGCCGGGCTTCAGTCCCGGTCTGTTCGGCAGATGGCCTGGCCTGCCCGGGCGGTCGCCGCCGCCTGGTCTGCCAGGTCGGTCACCGCCACCCGGCTTGCCGGGGCGATCCGCGCCCCCAGGCCTGCCGGGCCGGCCGGTCCCCGGCTGAGTGCCCGATCCCGGGCGTTGTCCGGGCCGTGTGCCGCTGCCCGGCTGGAGTCCTGGCCGCGTGCCCGATCCCGGCCTAAGACCCGGGCTCTGTCCGGGCCGGCTGCCGGGTCGCGAGCTGGGCCGCGTTCCCGGTCGGGTCGATGGACGGGAGGTGCTCGGGCGCGAGCTGGGCCGCGATCGGCTCATGGACGGGCTGCGATTGGACGACGGGCGCGAGCGTGAGCGGCTCGAGGACGACCTGTGGCTCCGGCTTCGCGAGCTCGAGCGCGAGCGGCTCATGGACGGGCTGCGGTTAGACGAACGGCTTCGCGAGGAGGAACGGCTGCCGCCACTGGGGCGTGCACCGCCGCCACGACGTCCTCCCCCGCCTCGTCCTCGGGGCCACGCATTCTGCAGCGTGAAGAGAAGGCCTATGGCCAAGGCAATTGGGATGCATAGCTTCTTCATGGTCCTGTTCCTTCCTGTTGGCATCGGTGACTTCCCCGCTCAGTCGGCCTGCTTCGCAGCGGGAGGAACGCGCACCACCTTGACTTCCTCGACATCCGGCACGGGCTCGCCGTCCACGACGCGGTCCCGTGACTGGAAGGTATGGGTGTCGTTGTCGATGTAGGTGTAGGTCATTGTTCCCGACGCCTTGCCGCCGTCCTGAAGGACGCCGGTGACGCGAGCGGTCCACTGGTCTCCGTCCCGGATCCAGAACCCCTCGAAGAAGGCGCCGTCGGAGTCGAAGACCCAACTGCGGATCTGGTTTCTGGATGGATCCCACCCGATGCGCTGGGTGCCGGTGATGAGGTCCTTTCCTTCCCTCTTCACGGCGAACTTGCGGACAAGGAAGTTCTTGTTGCGGCTCCATCGAACGGTGGATCGGACGGTGGTGCCCTCGCCCTGGTCCACCCAGTCGCCGACCATCCACTCCAGCTCCTTCAGGCGGTCGTAGTTGGAGGGCAGCTCCTCGGCCACCTCGCGAACGCTTGCCACCATCCATTTGCCGTCCTGTTTGACTCGAATGGCGGTATACCGGCCCGCGATGGGCCGCCCGCCAAGGGGCGGGTTCAGATCGGCGACACCGTCCACGATCGCCACGTCGGACTTCACGAACTGAATGGTTTCGACTTGGACGCGGATCTTGCGGATCGGGTTGTCGGCGAAGAAACGCTCGAAGTCCTTCGCCAGGGCCTCGCGGCCGCGCACGATGCGTCCGGTTTCGTCCACGTAGGTCACGTCGTCGGTGCATTGGGCGACGATCGCCTTCACGTCGCGCTTGTTGAACGCCTTGACGTACTCCTCCACGTCCTGCCGAATGGCCTTCTCGTCGTCCGCGTGCTGTGCCGTCGCCGGGCTCGCCGAAAGGACGCACGCGAGAGCAAACGGTAGTGCCAAGACCGACCAAACTCTTCGGTAGTGCATGGGACCCTCCTCACAGACTGATTTGTCACACCACACCATCGTCTTCCGCTGCCTCCCTTCTGTATATGTCCCCCGATGCCGTCTATCGTTTCTTCAGCAGCGCCTGAACGGGGTGCTCCCCTTTCTGCACCATGCCGAGGTAGGTCTCGATCTCGTCGAGCGTGGGCGCGTCGTCGAGGTCTTCGTAGATCCGGCGAACGAAGTACATGCTATCCGCCTCGATTCGCCGCATGGCCTCGCCGCGGAAGGTGCGGCGCGGCGCGCACTCGCAGAGCAGGCGGGCGTCGAAGTGGATGCAGTTGCCGGCGTCGTGTGCGGCGAAGATGTATTCGCGCGTCTTCAGATGGGCGCTGATGTACTCGGGCCGGTCGTGGTAGAAGATCGTCTTGCCGTCCTTGCTCAGGCCGATGCGGATCTTCGTGCGGATCTTGTAGTCCTTGGCGCCGAACCCTCCCCGCGCCTCGACCTCGTAGCCGATCTCTTTGCCCCGCATCGTCTCGGCCAATCGGAATTCGGGACTGGCGGCCTCCTTGAGGAACTCCGGCGGGAAGGTGAACCGCGAGGAGTGAATCACGTCGGGATAGATGTTCTCGTAGAGCTGCGCATCGCAGGCATACATGAGAATGAGGTCAATGGCCTCGGGCCGGTACTTCTTCGGCCAGCCCTTCACCGACGCCGTCCACGTGGCGCGCATGGCGACGATGGGCCACTCCTTGTGGAAGTCGAACTTGGGCTCCTTCCCCGCGGGCGGGAACTTCGCCTTGACCATGTAGTCGGGATACTCGATCGTTTGGCCCAGGAACCGGAACGTCAGCGTGTGATATCCCTTGCCCCACTTGGCGTCAAAGCCGCCCTTGCCCTGGGCAGACGTAGGGGTCGTCGGGAACAGGGCGACCAGCGCCAGCACGAAACACAGTCTCACAGCCATGGCCTTCTCCAAATCGCAGCACCGTCACATGCCTCCGTCCAGTGTAGCACATCGCGGATCACGGGCCAAAGGGGTTTCCGCTGTGCGGTGCGGACGCGCCGGGGGCGCGCAGGACTTGCCGGCACGGCGGCAGAGATCAGAAGCGATACATGAACGAGGTCTGGAAGCGCCAGGCCTCGCCGTCCTCGATCTGCTTGTATCCCGTGTCCCAGTGGGAAACCTCGAAGCCGATGCGGACGGCCTCGTTCAAGTCGTAGAGGACGTTGCCGAAGATGCATCTGTTGGAGACCTTCTCCTGCCACTGGGCGGAGTCCCACCAGATGCGGGTGACGGACCCGTCGCTGATGTCGTGATCCTTGGGATCGTCGATGCCGGCGCCCACGTTGAAGCGCCACTTGTCGAAGGGCCCGAAGGCCAACGCCCCCCAACCGCCGGTGGCCTTGATGCCTCGCTCATACTCCTCGTTGATGCCCTGTCCGATGCCGGCGAGATAGGCGCGCAGGTTTTTGCCGCTCCAGACCTCGCCCTTGAAGGTGATCTTGTCGTGAAGCGGCACGGTGACGTCGGCGCAGATCATCCATGTATCGTAGTTCCTGCGGGGAACGCGGCGCAGGCCGTAGATGGGATCGCTGTCCGCGCCGTCCCATTCCTCCTTGCCCCAGACGCCCGAGACCCCGATGGTGGTGGGCCTTTTGGTGAGCAGCGGGAAGGAGTAGGCGGTGCGCCACTGGAAATGGGGCACGCCGGAGTTCTCGCCGGTGTAGTCGTCGTCCCAGACCAGCCACGACGGCTGGCCGATGGGTCGTGCGGCGGCGGCCTGGAAGAGGAGCCGCGTATCGCCCATGCGGATCCCCTTGGTCAGGCGGATCTGCGGGCGCCGGTAGCCGGGATTGCCCGCGCACCAGAGCACGAAGTAGTTGAGCGTTGAGGGGAGCAGCGGCGAAACCACGTCCCAGGTCTGTCCGGCGAGCAGGCTGAAATCGTGCTTGGGCCAGTCGACCTGGAAATAGGCGTGTCGCAGGAACAGTAGGTTCCGGTTCTCGCCCCCCCCGCCGTAGAAATCGATCTCCACCTGGCCGGTCGTCTCCATCCCATGGCCTGCCGGGCCGTTGAAGTTGAGGCCGAAACGGGACTGACGGGCGGTCATGTTGAACTCGTCGTCGTGGTAGTGGCCCTCCTCCGACTCGACCCAGCGGACCCAGTTGCCGTCATTCACCCGCGTCGTGTCGTAGGAGGCATCGAGCTTGATATAGCCGTAGAGGTCGATGGGGTATTTGGACCGGATGGCCGGTTTGGCCTTCTCTCCTTCCAGGCGGGCGATGGCCTTGTCCACCGCCTCATCGACGGCCTTCTGCGACGGCTTCTGCCCCGTCTGCTTGTCGAGGATTCCCTGTACGCGCTCCAGGGCCGACTCCAGCCTCTCCACGCGCTTCTTCAGCTCGCGGTTCTCCTTCTGAAGATCGCTGACGACCTTGCCGTCTTCCCCCGCCGCCACGCCGGCGGCCAAGAGGACGGCCCCGCAGACCCTCCCGATCCGGGAACAGAATGCGCCACCATCGGCCCTTCGGGCTTCCATTTGCTCAAGCACCTCTACTCTCGAGCGAGGCCTCGGCCGAGCCGCCGGGGGCCGGGGCCGCTCACGATCACAACGTCACTTGCACCATGGAGAAATCGTCCTCGAACGCATCCGAGCCGTTGAGCTCCTGAACCGACGCCAGGATCCGCTGCACGTCGTCCATTCCCGGGACAGACGGCTCCGACAGGATCTTGACGAACTCGTCAAACGTCCACATCCCCCCCTCGGACTTGGAGATCTCGAACGCACCGTCGCTGAAGATGTACAGCTTGCTCGGCTCCTTCAGGTCCACGCTGGCGTTCTGGTAGGTCACGTCCGGGACGCACCCGATGATCATGCCGTCGGTGCGAAGCCGCACGGCCTCCGCCCCCTCGGCCGCATCGCCGGGGATGAGGATCGCCGGCGGGTGGCCGCCGCTCGCGTAGGCCAGCCGGCGCGTCGCCTTGTTGAACACGCCATACCAAATCGTGAAGAACATGTGGTTCTGCTGCTCCATGGGAAAGGCCAGGTTCAGTCCCTGCAGCACCGACCCCGGCTCGTAGAAATTCGTGTTGGGCAGCGACTGGGAGCGCAGGACGTTCATGACGGAGATGGACAGCAGCGCCGCGCCCACGCCGTGGCCGCAGACATCCAGGAGGTACACCGCGAAGTGCTCCTCGTCGAGGGCGTGGTAGCCGAAGGAGTCGCCCCCCAGAGAGGTGCAGGGGATGAACTCCCAGACGGTTCTGATGTCGCCGTCCAGGGGCGCCGGCAGCAGAGAGCGGA
>Ga0272441_10010985_pt1 | contig 13558 bp, 14 predicted proteins | sample SSMProp6N_FD_193582 | JGI IMG/M metagenome (GOLD analysis project Ga0272441, IMG submission 193582) | Marine sediment archaeal communities from Little Sippewissett salt marsh, Falmouth, MA, United States - SSM-Prop-6N | ecosystem: Environmental > Aquatic > Marine > Wetlands > Sediment ... | reverse complement strand
TTTTCTGTGGACGAAGAAACAAACCTGCCGAAAAAAGCTGGAATCGGGGAACTTACTGGATGCGGGATGTCATCCGCCGCCCCTGGGTGCTCCTGAGGATTTTCTATTATTCTTACTATCTCCTTCTTCTGTTGATAGCCAGGATACGGAAGTCGTAATCAGCGATACGAAGATTCATCACCCGGCTACTACAACTCATAGAGTTTCAGATACTCATACAACTCCTTAAACCGCTCTTCGGTATGACCAGCAAGGGCCTTACCCAAGTTCCGGCGGAACGTTGGAATGAGTAAAATCAAACCGAGAAGATCACCGAAAATTCCCGGTGTAATAAGCAGAAAAGCTGAGGGGAACAGTCCAAGCAGTTCGAAGAATTCGACCCTGGGATAATACCCCTCTTTTATCTTTGTATTCATGTTTCGGAGCACACCACGGATGGCAAGAAAAGAGAGGAGAAGCCCCAGCAGTCCCGATGTAGTTACTGCAGAAAGAAGGGCATACTTGGGGAGGATCTCCGAAAGCTCCAGCAGTACCGCCATATCAGCTAAGGGTATCAATGAACAAAGCAGTACAATGTAGAGGAGCCTCAGGATAAAACTTATATCCAGAAACCGCATGAGTGTTCTTAGTTCAAGCATAGCACAATAGAGAGTATCACAGAGGTTTGCTTCGAACAAGATATACCGGATACAATTTCCGAGGCTGACTCCTCTTATGCGCAGCATGTGAGTATCTATCTATAGATACACGCCAATAATCGATTTGTCCGGTCTTCTTCCTTTTGCTATAATGCCGCACCAAGAATACAAAGTGTCAAAGGTCAAAAAGATGTCTACCGTCCTCATTATCGATGATGATCCGAAGGAGCACAGTATCCTCACTCAAGTCCTGTCCGATTACAGGATCGAATCGGTTTATACAGCTGAGGAGGCTAAAAATCAGCTGAAGTATACAAGACCGGATGTTGTCCTGCTCGAAGTCGAGATTCAAGGTGTCGACGGCTTCGAGTTTTTATCGGAGATTCTGAGTATTCCTGACAATCCTCCCGTTATCGTAATGAGCACATGCGGTGATACAGCTCATATAGTGAAAGCAATTAAATATGGAGCTTACAATTATCTGTGCAAACCCTACGCTGCGGAGCAGCTCATATCTTTAATCAGGGAGTGCATCGCCTCTCACCTCATGTATTATGAAGTATCCAGAGGCCAAATCAAGGGACCTGAAAACAGGATTATCGGATCCTCCCGGATAATGGAAATCATCAGGAAAAAATTATCACTCTATGCAGAAACAAATCTTCCGGTGTTGATATCTGGTGAAAGCGGGACCGGAAAAGAGCTTGCTGCACGTACTATTCACGTCCTGTCCAATCGTTCCGACGGGAACTATCGGACCGTTCACTGCGGTGCGATTCCCCTTACCCTGTTTGAAGCTGAGCTCTATGGAAGTGAATGCGGAGCATTCACAGGTGCAGTACGCCGCCCCGGCTATTTCGAGCAGGCTCATCATGGCAGCCTCTTCCTGGATGAAATCGGAGAAATGCCGCTCGAAGGGCAGGTCAAGCTTCTGCGTATCCTCGAGGACCGGGAGATCATCCGGGTAGGAGGTCATCGCAAAATCCCGGTCGATGTGAGAATCATTTCAGCCACCAACCGTGATCTTGCAAAGCAAATCAGGAACAGGAATTTCCGTTCGGACCTCTTTTATCGCATCAATACCCTCCATGTGCAGCTTCCTCCTCTTCGTGATCATCCTCAGGATATCCCTGAACTGAGTCGATCGATCCTTCATTCATATTCCGATAGCCCGGCATCTCTGAGCAGAGAAGCACAGCGTAAGCTTATGAAATATCAGTGGCCGGGAAATGTAAGGGAACTTCGGAACGTACTGACCCGTTCGGTCGTTCAGTCAGGAGGAGGAAAAATAGAAGCGTGTCATATTCAGTTTCTCGAAACCGGGTGTGAAGAGAAACCTACTGCTGCAATACCCTGAAATCAACTGCTTCAAGTACGGGGAAACGGTTCCCCTGCTGGTCCTCGCCGTAGCCAAGATATCGTCCGATCAGCAGGATGTGAGAGTGAAGAGGGATTTCATTGGGGCTGCTGGTACGGCTGCGGGGTTCCGGTATGGTACCTGCGAAACCCGGTCCGATCAGCTGAACATAACAACGATACATGAAAAGTTCTTCGCCGTTCTTCCAGTCACCTGAAGAGAGCTCGAGGATTCCGAAATAATCATTCTCCTGCGGGGAAATAAGCTGTCTCGAGGAGACAATTCCATCGAGTATCATGTATCGGTCCTTCGGTATATCAGCGACTTCACCTGCCGCGACATTCTCAGCAAGGTCATCGATGGTATATTCGAATGCAACGAATTCATCGAAATCAGGTACAGATCCGGTCGTCCGTGCCGACTGGGAAAACAGGGGCAGGGCAAGACTCCCAACCAGTAAGATCAGGACGAATCTACGAAAAAAAGCGGCAGAATACATATGATACCTCTTCACATACGATTGTATGGCTTTATTCTGCCGGGGTCAAGAATTGCATTCATGATTTTCCGTCCGATATATATAAGAAATTTCTATAATTTCTCCTAAAATCGGACGATATAGGAGAAAGAGTGAAAAAACCTGCTGCATGTCCGATACTTTTATATTATATGCAGATAAAGGTTTGACAAATTTGGTTTACCTGAATAAGATTGTAATTGAAATGCGAGAGTATCGGAAGATTGAGAGGGCCCATGAATAACAACGATATTGTACCAGGCTTTGACGATGAGAAAGATGATAGCTTGAAGATCCGGCTGGAAAAAGTAGATAAAGTCGAAGGCTGCCTCGTTTTATATCTTACCGGATATATAGATACGTACAATTCTAACTTCTTTCAGAAACGGGTAAGCAAGGCTGTCGAACACGGATTTTCACGACTCATCTTTAACTGTGCCGGATTGAATTACGTTTCCAGTACAGGGATCGGATCATTTACCGCCTTTCTCAAAGCGGTAAAGCCGCGTGGGGGAGACATTGTGCTGCTCGACATACAGCCCAAGGTTTATGAGGTCTTCCAGCTACTCGGATTTTCTCAATTTTTCAATATCAAGGACAATCTTCAGGAGGCGACTGATTTTTTCAACTCAGCTGGGAGGGCCGCCTCAACCGATGTGTTCCCGAAGATATTCAAATGCCCCATCTGCTCAAAGAAACTGAAGGCTACCAAGCCCGGACGTTTTCGCTGTAGTGAGTGCAAGACGATTCTGGCTATTGACAATTCCGGCCAAGTGTTTTTAGGATAGCATTCTAACCCACACTAAGGGGGTGAGTGCGGAAATGCAGAAAATCGAAAGTTACCTCGTCAATCTCGACATTCCCTATGAGGACCTCGGGGAAAATACCTTGATAATTAACGACCAGAACAGCGGACTGGAGCAGGTCGCGGTTGCAGTGAACGAACCTCTGGTGGTTGTCAGGGTGAAGGTTATGGAACTTCCCCGGAAGAACCGTGAAGAGTTCATGCTGACCCTGCTCAAGCTGAATGGTTCAGATCTTGTACATGGTGCCTACGCGATAGTTGATAACGATGTAATTCTCATTGATACATTAAATTATGAAACAATGCATCAGGAGGATTTTCAGGCTACACTGGATGCCGTCAGTATGGCATTGACGGAGCATTATTCTCTACTAACCGGTTTTCGTGAATAATACACTGCAGAGGACAAGAAAATGGGATTTTTCGAGCGAATAAGAAGGGTTCTCAAGGGTAACCTTAACCAGATGATAAGCAGGGCCGAAGACCCTGAAAAAATGCTGAATCAGCTGATCAGTGAAATGTCACAACAGCTGAAGGAATCAAAGAACAGCGTTGCCTCGGCAATTGTGGATGAAAAGCGTCTCGAACGGCTTACGAAAAACGCCTATGAGGAAACCCGGAAGTACGAGGAACAGGCACGGGCATTCGTCAAAGCCGGGAAAGACGCTCAGGCCAAAGAAGCATTGCTTCGCAAACAGGAAGCAGAGAAACAGGCGATACAGTACAGAGAGCAATGGGAAGCACAGCACGCTTCGGTTGACAAGCTAAAGCAGGCTCTCAGGCAGCTTCAACAGAAGATAGATGAGGCCCAGCGGAAGAAAAACCTCCTGATCGCCCGCTCGAAGAGAGCCGACGCTCAGCGAAAGATCCAGGAGACGATCAGCAGCTTCAACAACAATTCAGCCTTTGAGACCTTCGACCGTATGGCCAAGCAAATCGAAGAAAAAGAGATGCACAACGAAGCTCTCGAGGAACTGGAATCAAGACCTCCCGACGACAGCCTGGAGGCTGAATTTGCCAAACTCGAATCCTCACAGAACTCTCCGGACCGGCTGCTCGAAGACCTGAAGCAGCGCATGAAGGATGAAGAGAGCACTCAGTAGAACTGGTGTTCTCAATATCATCTGGCCGGACACAGCCGGCCAGTTCCCGGAATGGATACACAGCTGTTCTGAAGACGTTCTCGATATAAGGCTCTCGACTACTCCACTCTCACCGTATTCCGTCGATATCTATGTAGTGCATATCTCTCACTTCCCTGCATTTTGGGAAAAAGGTGTCACCGGCGGACCGCCGGTTATTGCATGCGGACCGTCAACACTGCTGGAAGCAGCCTTTGCGCTTGGCTGCAGCGACTATCTGAAAGAACCCTGGAGCACGGAAGAACTCAGCATCCGCTGCCGCAGACTTTTGCCCTGCACCCGGCTTCCATTCAAATGGGGGACCGTTTATCTTGGAGACGGCGAATTGATCTGCGGCGAAAACCAGGTGATATTGAGCTTTCCCGAACGGAAGATTATCCGCCTCCTGATCAAGTATCGCAATCAGCCGGTACATCGCGAATCCCTTCAGTTTGCTCTCTGGGGTGAACTTCGGCCAGGCAGCAGAGGAGTCGATGTGCACATCTCGACTTTACGCAGGAAGTTTAAATTGTTGTCAGGAAATACGCTAACTGATAACCCTATCCGCACCGTTCACGGGGTCGGCTACATCCTTCTCACCTCCTCAGCACTATAAAAACTGCTTGTGTATAACCTGTGTACAAAAATGCGGGTTTCCTTATATGACACATTGAGTATATCACTGTTTTATACATCATTTTAGTCGGAAATTTGGATTCCACTGAAATTTGCATATAAAATATTATAATATATAGAAATATAAAGTTTTTATGTATATGTGAGAGTAAATTTTGACACACTACGGTCAAGCAATCGATAAAATTAAAAGAATAAGCCCAGTGGATAAGTTCCCAAAAGTTGTGGATAACATGTGCAGGTAAAATCAAAAAAAGCCTTCTTGTCTGCTGGATTCCTTCATGATACTATATTTCAATGAAGAAAACCGTAGCACCCGCCCTGTCGTATATTGTGTTTTATGTCGTGACACTCTGTATATTTAGCGGAATCCTGCTTTTGTATCAGAGCGTATTGGGCTATGCTCCGGGCATCGATTCACAGCATTCTCTTGCCGGCCGTATTCCGGGAATACTGATGTACATGATTCCCGTTGCCACGATTGCTTCACTGGTACTGGTTCTGCTTGTTCATCCGCGCAATCCGGTCAGGAATATTCCCAGTACTCTTTTGATAGTCATTGTTGCAATAGCCCTCTATGCCGGCCCGACATATTTTTTACATAAGCTTCAGCCCACTATGCCGGAGTTGACGAGGTTTCCATTATATGAAGGAAGACTGACTCAGCAGGGCGACACGATGATCTTCAATAAAAAAATAAGCCCCCGGGGCGAAGGCAGCACCGAAAGTATTGAAATAGAGGACCTTACAATTATACATCTTCGCGGCGAATGGCCGAGGATGAGATTTTTACCGAAGGTTTCGGCCACTCCGGATACCGGCACCTTGACAACGCCTCAGGGGGAACAGATATACGACTATACTTCCAGCCAGACTCCTATAGAAGCCATAGTAAGCCCTTCAAAACCTCTGAGACAGTTCGCCGCAGAAATCAGATCATTAACAGTATCACTGCAGAATTCATTTCAACGAGGCCTCATTCCTTTTCTGCTGCTGATATCGGCACATGTACTCTTTATGACCGGGGCCTGGGCAGTTATCCGTACCAGCCGCTGGCCTCTCTGGAACGGACTGCTCTCTCTTATCTTTTTCCGGGGCTTTTTCTATCTCGATTCACTCTTCCGCAGTGAAGCGATACAGGAAGGATTGCAAATCCTCGCCCTGCAGGATTTCATCTACCTTGCACCGACTGCGGGCTTCCTGCTCTTCTTCGTTCTCTTCTGCCTGTGGGGAATATTCTTTCTAAAACCCGAAAACAGCAGGGAGGCCGGTATATGATACGTTTTCACACCCGTGCGCTCACCACCATGCTGATTTTCTATGCAATCGGATATATTTACTTTTTCATCCTTGCTTTCCTCAATTTTCCCGCCGATCAGCTGCTTGCCTTTTATAAGTCCGTGTGGATATTCGAGGAGGCTTTGAGAGCGCTTGTCGAGTATTTCCCGGTCCTCACCGTAAGTGCGGTCCTGATTGCCTTTTCCACTATCCGCTCCGACAACATTGAATTGTCGGCCGCAGCCGGATCCATTTCCAAACCGGTAAGCAAGACACTTGTCCTGTTCCTCTTTTTTACCCTGATCTATTCAGCCCTCACAATTGGACTTCTGCCCGTCCTGTGGGAACACCGGCACAATCGTCTTTACACGAGCAATCTTGCCAGGAGCTATCTTGCCGAAGCGAAACAGGCCGAAGCGGAGGGCGAGCTTGAGTCCGCCTATCAGTTCTACCGCGATTATCTGCAGATCGATAAGACCAACCGTGAGGTAAAGGATGCCGTCAGCTACCTGGAGGGTCAAATTACCATCCGGAAGGCTGATTCTAAAATCCCTGAACCGGAGAAACCGTTACCCCCGCGCGCCGAATACCGCAACATGAATGTTGTTGATATCCTCGACCGGGCTGAAAAAAGTCTGGCAGAGGAAGATCCGTTTACCGCCCATTATCTTGCAGGAATCGTTCTTGATATGGATGAAAGCCGGGATGACGCCAGACAACTGGCAGCCAGGGCTATGCAGCAGATCGAGTCGCTCGAACCCAGCCGACAGCAGCGGAGGGAATATGAAATCTACCACCGTAAGCTGAAAGGGTACGAAGAACTCATCCACCGGCGGCCGATCGAGGCCTATTTTATCTTTAAAAAATTGAAGGAAGAGATAACCGCGGACAGGGATATCGACAAGTATTACCAGGAGAGCCTCATTGAAACCCGCAGGGTCTCCTACTTCGTCAACGAAGCGGAAAGCACAAGAAGCATGCCCGGTATCCAGCAGATAGTATACATCGACCAGAATCCCCAGCTGGTCGGAGAAAACGGACAGGCAGTCGTATATATCAACAAACTGGTCAGAGACGGGGGGGACTTCTGGGTACATGGCGTTGAGATAATGAAGCTCGGGTCCTCCGCGGAGCCGGCCTTCCATATCAAGGCGGACTTCGGGAAACTGGTGAATGATACCCTTCTGCTGAAGGGTCTGTATCTGGAAGACCAGGAAAAAACGATAGAGCCGGTTGTTTATTCCGGCAAAGAGCTGCCTGAAGTAGACACTGTATTCAAGCTTTCTCCCTCACTTGCGCAATTGATCCGCCTCAGCCGTCAGCAGGACTATCTCTACATGCTCAACCTGCCCGCTCTCATTCAGATTCTGCCGGAAATATCCAGATTCGGATATCCTCCCTCCCAGTTCCAGGTTCTCCTGCTGCTGCGTCTTTTGAAGCCCTTTCTTTTTCTCATCCTGACAATTCTGGCTCTTGGACTGGGCTGGAGACTGAGAATACGGGGAGGGAAATTCCCCTGGGGATTGATCTGGGTCATCCCGCTGGTACCCTTTGTCATGCATTTGTTTATCTACCTGGTAGAATACAGTCATCACATTGTTCTGAGCGCTGTAGTCCTGTACGCGGGCTTTTATGCGGGGCTGGCAGTTCTGATCCTGCTGGAGGCCCTTCTCCTGTTCTGCGCCCTGCTGCCGATTGCCGTGCAGAAAGAACTATGAAAAATCACCTCCCCCATTGGATGTATCCTCACTTTGGAAAAATTGCAGGTGTCCTGATAGGTCTCCTGTTGGGCTTGCGGACCTTCGGAATCATTTTCGGTTTCTTCTGCGGAGCCCTCACCGACATCTTTCTTCAGGAAATCTGGTTGAGGAGAGCTGTCCGAAACTCCGGCAGCATCGAATCGATCCGCCGAAGGTATTCGCTCCAGCTCCAGGGTGTAATAAAGATCAGCTGGCTGATTATTCACGCCGCTGTAGAGGATACGAGACCCGACCTGCACAGTTTTCACTACCTTCAGGAAATTGCTCTTCGACAGCTTTCTCTTTCTGTGAGGGGGAAAAGTGCCGTCAGACATGTGTTCACCGCCTTCATACATAACCCCGATGTCCTGCCCTCTCTGGAAACACTTTCCGACCTACCGAATCCAGCATTGAATTCCTCCGAACAGGTAGCTGTCTCCCGTCTGTTCTACGAGGCAGCCTCAATAGGCAGCGAATCCGCCATTCGCACATCCAGGACATCCCGATTTATCATTCGGATTTGCCGGATCCTCGATATTGAAGACCGTTACCGGGAGATCGCCGCTGATATAGTTCATACGCAGGACAATACCAACTATGAGTTACTGGGAGTGAGCCGGGAGGACTCCATTCAGGAAATAAAGAGGGTATATCGCACTCTTGCCGCCCATTTTCATCCGGACAGTCTCCACGGTCTGGACAGCACTCAGAAGGAAGCGGCTACCGAAGCTTTTATCCGTATCAGGAGCGCCTATGAACACATACTCAGTGAGCGCGGTGAAGCAGATCGATGATCTGCTATTGAACCTCTGTTGAACGTTCGATTCGGGCACCGAGTGACTGCAGCCGTCCTATCAGGTCTTCATATCCCCGTTCTATCTGATATACGTTGCGGATAATACTTCGCCCTTCAGCACAGAGAGCGGCAATCACCATGGCCATGCCGGCCCGTACATCTGGAGACACCAGCTCGCCGCCTCTCAGCCGGGATGGGCCGCTTACCACCGCACGATGGGGATCGCAGAGAATGATCCGGGCGCCCATGCTTATGAGCTTGTCCACAAAAAACATCCGTGATTCGAACATTTTTTCATGTACGAGGACGGTACCTTCAACCTGAGTTGCAACGACAGTGATGATACTGGTGAGGTCCGGCGGAAATCCCGGCCAGGGGGCATCGTCGATCTTGGGAATGGACCCTCCCATTTCGGGAACGACTTTGAGCTCCTGTCCCGACGGGATCATGATGCTTTTCCCGTCTCTCTCCCAGTGAATTCCGAGCTTGTTGAAGGCGATTTTGGTCATGCGCAAATGCTCGGGCTCAACTTCTTCGATTTCCAGTTCTCCGCGCGTCACGGCTGTCAGGCCTATGTAGGAACCGACCTCCATGAAATCAGCCCCAATGGAGAACTCGGTGCCGGAGAGACGTTTTACCCCTTCAATACTGAGAATGTTGGATCCTATACCTGAAATGTGCGCGCCCATGGAGTTGAGCATCCTGCACAGATCCTGTACATGCGGTTCGCTGGCGGCGTTCCGGATTATCGTCTCGCCATCCGCACAGACGGCCGCCATAATCGCATTCTCGGTAGCCGTAACCGAAGCTTCATCGAGAAAAATGTCCTGTCCTACGAGTTTATTGGTGCTAAGGGTAAAAAGTCCATCTACCTCCACCCGAACTCCGAGTGATGAAAAAGCCAGGAAATGGGTATCCAGTCTCCGGCGTCCGATTACATCTCCGCCGGGAGGCGGAAGTTCCACTTTCCCGACCCGGGCGAGCAGAGAGCCTGCGAATAAAATGGAAGCCCGTATATGCCTGGCCAGAGAAGATGGAATCTCATGGGTTTTTATATCCGATACCTGTACCCGATATTCATTCCGCCCAAGACGTTCGACCTCTCCCCCTAGATGGGTGAGAATATCGAACATGACATGCACGTCTTCGATATCCGGAATCCGTTTGAGAATTACCGGTTCATCGGAAAGGACCGTTGCGGCTATACAGGGAAGGGCGGAGTTCTTATTGCCCCCCGCACGAATTTTACCTCTGATCGGAAAACTGCCATCGACTACATAGATGCTCATGGAATAAATCTATCCCAGAGAGTCCCTCTTGACAAGTGGCGCGAACGAATACTACTCCCCGGCATCCCGTGCTTCGAGATAGAACTGCTGGGATGCGAAGGGATTGCTGTTCATCCGAACCAGACATTCCCGGACCAGACTGCGTCCGTCACGAAAAATGAAGCGAACGGAGAAACGGGTCTGATATCCACTGCAGCAGGTCCCGTCACCGGCAGCGAACGGATTTTCCAGCACCTGCGGGAAGACAACCGTATTGAAAACCCGTTCATCCGAGGCGAGCAGGCTTCTGAGCTCCTCTTCATCGATGCCGCCTGAGAGCCTGTTTGGTTCTCCAGGCTGTTTTTCGACAGTCCGGGGCGGAAAGACCTCGAGGAAGAGGTCCTCCGCAGCAGCGGGCTGCGAATCTGAATACAACTGCGCAGGCAGGATGTGTCGAAGTGCCTGGTCCCATTTCCCGCTGGAGAGCAGATAGCCGGCTTTCTGCATGAAGCGGTTGAGGTTCCTGACGATATTCGTCGAATCGTACTGTGCAAACTGGACTCCATCCCATCGATACCAGGTCAGAAACGTTTCATACCCCGTCCCTTCTTCGAAGACCTTTCTCCACTCGATAATATCAAGGACCCCGTTCCGGTCTATGTCACGCGTTTCCATCGTGATGGAAATGCTGTCCTTCAGGGTAAAAAATGAGAACTTATTGTATCGGGAAAATGCTACCCACTGACTCTCCTGACCCTCGTGGGTCTGAAAGTTTATGCGGATACAGAAAGGCATTGCCGCATCCTCTTCGAGCGGAAATCCCTCGAAACGGTCGAAAACATACCAGGTGCCGAGCGGAATCCTGTACATGGAAATCAGTTCATCGGGAGTGCGAAGGAAGAGCGCAAGATGGAAGCTGTAGGGTTCACTTTTTTCAGAAAAAAGCCGCGCCATGTCTGAAAGATAGGCTGAAGATACCCGGCCATTCTGTATCGGCAGCATGGCCTTTCCGGCTTCGCCCCCGGGGATCTCTACAAGCAGAAAAAAGATGTCCTCGAGCCCATTACGGTCGATGTCGTGATACACGGTAAAAGGCATTAGCTTCTGATCACAGACAAACCCATACGTATCGGGAATGTTCTGACGGGCCATCCGGACCAGCTCGTCGATGGCAATTTCTCTGGTGGGAGCCGGTTCCTCTTCGACCGGCTCGGGGATTTGCTCTTCTTCCGTAACGGAAACGCTTTCTACCGGATCCTCTGTACCTGCAGCGGGTGTTTCAGCCCCCGGAGGGGGCTCTTCAACTGCAGATTCATGTCCGGAAGTGACGCAGGCTGCGGTTATTATAAGTATATTTATAACAATGAGATACAAACAGAGTGTTCTCATGACGGTGCGAAGCATATCTAATAGTACCAGCAGGCAGAGGAATTATCTATCACTTTTTTCGGTTTCGCCGCTACTCCACGAGCAGACGCAGCCGTTTCTTTCCGTCGGAATTCCGAAAGGGGTTGTGGGAATGTTTCAGATAGTTTCGATAGGTACGGCAGGCACGATAGTAGCCCTCCGGACCGCGGTAGGTGGAAGAAATATCACAGCGATATAATTCCAGAAGATCAGGGAAAAGCGGAGAGGCCATGATGTTTTCCGTCCTGTATACAGGCAGGCGGCTCACAGCTCCGGGAAACATGTGATTTTTCACCAGAAAATCCACCGTATCAATAAGACGTGGAGAAAACTTCAGCTGTTCCAGAAATCGGCGGGCTTTGTATGCCCCAATCTGAGCATGGCGGTCGAACCGGTTCCCATTCTCCTCGTGGGAAAAGGGCTTTCCGCAATCGTGGAGCAGGAGGCCCAGCGACAGCGGTAAATCGTAGATTTTACGGTGAGAAAACGTCTCCATGGTGTGCTTCCACACATTCCCTTCGGGATGATGCTCCTTCGAATGATGAACTTCGTTCATCGCCGCGAGTAAAGGCCAGTGGGCGCTGATGAACCCGCTCTCCATCAGAACCGAGAGCCCCTCCGCGGCATGCGGGCCGACGAGAACTCCCGCAAGGAAAAACCGCTGCTCCACGGGAGTCAGCCTCGTCGAGTGGGCAGGCTGAGCGCTGGCCCCTCCCGGCTCTCCCATACTATCTTCACCCAGCAGGCCCATCAGGACTCCTGGATTGTAGGCATGATTAGCTGTCAGAAGGGCTGTTTCACCTGCGCGGTACCAGCGCAGCAGATTAGCCGGTACTTCTTCAGAAGACGCAACCCCATCATTTTTTTCATGAAAAAAAGGAACCAGCTCACTGCCTCGAACAGCACCGTAGGCATCGTCCGGATCGAGAAAAACCCTGCGCCGGATATCGTACCGGAACGTCCCCTGCAGACTGGCATGCAGGGAAGTGCGGCGATCGTACGGCTCGATACAGTGAAACAGCACCAGCCCGTCATCCAGATCGAGGGCGGCGTCGAAGTAGGCGCTTCCCGGAAACTGGAGGTCCTCAAAAAGCCGGCTCAAATCGACCAGAGACCCCTCGGTTTCGATCCACAGGCAGGAGCCTGCCTTTCGATTATGGTACATATACAGGGATGAAGGCCCCGCCAGATATGAAGAAAAGCCGGCATCAGCCAGCGTGGATATCACATTCATAGATATAAGATATCGCTTTCCCCCGTGCAGGTTCAAGTTCATTCGACATCTTTCATCAAGACCATTTTTCCCGATTGCTTTCGCTTATGCAAGTTATTACACTGCGTGTAGCAACGGAGGTAAAACATGATTCTGTCCGGAAAAGAGATTGAAAAGCGGATCGGCAGGGATATCATAATCGAACCATACGACCGCAGTCAGCTCAATCCAAACAGCTACAATATGCGTCTTCACAACCGGCTGCTCTCCTATACTTCCACCACGCTGGACATGAAGATCGATAATCCCACCCGGGAGATACTGATACCGCCTGACGGAATGATGCTGCAGCCCGGCCGCCTCTACCTGGGGCGTACAGTCGAATATACCGAAACCCACGGAGCCGTACCGATGCTGGAGGGAAGATCGTCGGTCGGACGACTCGGTCTGTTCATCCATGTAACCGCCGGATTCGGTGATGTAGGCTTCAAGGGATACTGGACCCTGGAAATTTTCTGCGTTCAGCCGATTATCATCTACCCCGATGTACAGATATGCCAGATATACTACCACGAAATCTCGGATGATTATGAAGAGTACAGCAGTGATAAATATCAGGGGAATACCGCTATTCAGCCCAGTATGATGTACAAGGACTTCCTGGAAAAATAAGCATCCGTAGGCTCCGGCGGTTTTAGAGTCCGGCGGTTTTATAGCCCAGCCGTACAAAGTTCAGCCGCGGGCTCCGGCTGTCTCAGAATTCACATAGGGCACGCTGTCCCG
>Ga0272441_10010984_pt1 | contig 13559 bp, 9 predicted proteins | sample SSMProp6N_FD_193582 | JGI IMG/M metagenome (GOLD analysis project Ga0272441, IMG submission 193582) | Marine sediment archaeal communities from Little Sippewissett salt marsh, Falmouth, MA, United States - SSM-Prop-6N | ecosystem: Environmental > Aquatic > Marine > Wetlands > Sediment ... | reverse complement strand
CGAGATCGCGCGCGCCGCGCGGCTGCCGGGCACGACCTCCGCCCCGCCGCTCCAGCCGATCGAGACGCGCCTCGTGATGCTCCAGAGCGGCATGCGCGCCCCCATGGGCATCAAGATCAAGGGGCCGGACCTCCAGACCATCGAAGCGGTCGGGCTCGAAATGGAGAAGCTGCTCAGGGAGGTGCCCGCGGTCGATGAGGCCTTCGTCTTCGCCGACCGCATCGTGGGCAAGCCGTACCTGGAGATCGACATCGACCGTCAGCGCATCGCACGCTACGGCATTCACGTGCGGCAGGTGCAGGATGTGATCGAGGTCGCCATCGGCGGCCGGCGGCTGACCACGACCGTCGAAGGCCGGCAGCGGTATCCCGTGCGCGTGCGCTATCTGCGCGAGCTGCGCGATGACATGGAATCGCTGGGGCGGATCCTCGTGCCGAGCCCGGGCGGGGAGCAGATCCCGCTCATCGAGCTGGCGGACATCCGCTACGTCCGCGGCCCGCAGGTGATCAAGTCCGAGGACACCTTCCTCGTCAGCTACGTGCTCTTCGACAAGCGCGAAGGCTTCGCGGAGATCGAGACCGTCGAGCAGGCGGCGGCGTATCTCGAGAACAAGATCGAGACCGGCCAACTCGTGCTCCCGCACGGCGTGAGCTACCAGTTTGCCGGCAACTTCGAGAACCAGGTGCGCAGCGAGAAGCGGCTGATGATCGTCCTGCCCCTGGCGCTGTTCATCATCTTCATAATCCTCCATTTGCAGTTCCGGTCGGTGGCGACGAGCCTGCTCGTGTTCAGCGGCATCCTCGTGGCGTGGTCGGGCGGGTTCCTGCTGATCTGGCTCTACGGCCGGCCGTGGTTCATGAACTTCGACGTGTTCGGCGCGAACCTGCGCGACCTGTTCCAGATGCAGCCGATCAACCTGAGCGTCGCGGTCTGGGTGGGGTTTCTGGCGCTGTTCGGGATCGCCAGCGATGACGGCGTGATCCTCGCCACCTATCTCCGGCAGGTGTTTCAGCGCGAGAAGCCGAGTTCGATCGACGCCATCCGCCGGGCCACGCTCATCGCCGGCCGGCGCCGCGTCCGGCCTTGCCTGATGACCAGCGCCACCACGATCCTGGCCCTGTTGCCCGTGCTGAGTTCGACGGGCAAGGGATCGGACATCATGGTGCCGATGGCGATCCCCACGTTCGGCGGGATGCTCATCGTGCTCATCACCATGTTCGTCGTGCCCACCCTCTACGCGTCGATCGAGGAGTTCAGGCTGCGCACGGGCCTGACCCCGGTCGCTGCGGCGTGGCTGGCCGCGGGAACTTTCTTCGTCCTGCCCGTCCTTTTCTGCACCGCGATGGACCTGACCGATGCCTTCCGCGGCCTGAGGCATCGCCAGCGGGTTTGTCCTACACTTCCCGGCCATGGGTGAGCAATTGGAAAGCGAACATCCCCGCCAAGGCCTGCTCGTGGTCATCTCCGGCCCCTCGGGCGTGGGGAAGACCACGATCGCCCATGCCGTGAAGGAGCGGCTCGGCGCCGCGTTCAGCATCTCAGCCACCACGCGCCCGCGGAGCAATCAGGAGCGGGACGGCGTGGATTATCACTTCGTCAGTGACGAGCGGTTCCGGTCGATGATCGACGCCGGGGCCCTGCTCGAACACGCGGAGGTATTCGGCAGGCACTGGTACGGCACGCCGCGGCAGCCGGTGGAGGAGGCGATCGCCACGGGAGGGATCATCATCCTGGACATCGACGTGCAGGGGGCGCTTCAGATCCGCCGGACGATGCCGGAGGCGTTCCTCATCTTCATTCTCCCGCCCAGCGAAGAGGAGCTGATGCGGCGATTGCGCGGCCGCGGGCGGGACGATGAAGCGGCGATCCAGCGCCGCTTCGAGGAGGCCAAGCGCGAGATCCGCCTGGCGAAGTCCAGCGGCGCCTACGATGCCTTCGTCGTCAACGACGACCTCAACACGGCCCGGGACGAGGCATCGAAGCTCATCGAGAGCCGGCGCTGTCGACTCCCGCCGCAACCCTGACCTTTGAGAGGGATTCTTCCCTCGGCGCCGGCGGACCCGGTTGACTGGAGGACGACTCATGGCAACCCGAACCCGCAAACCGAAGCACCGTATTCCCCGGATCATCGCGCGCCGACCGCCCGGTACTTCTCCGGGGACGCTCCACATCGACCCCACCGCGCCCAAGCCCGTCGTCAAGGCGTTCGCTTACGGCCCCGATGGCTTCGCCGAGCAGGACATCGATGATTCGGCGGCACTGGCGGGCCTGATGCAGCAGTGGCCCCTGGTCTGGGTGAATGTGGACGGCCTGGGCGATGGGGACCTTCTCCAACAGTTCGGCGAGATGTTCAACCTTCATCGCCTGGCCCTGGAGGATGTCGTCAACGTCCAGCAGCGGGCGAAAGTCGAGCCGTACGAAGACCAGCTCTTCATGGTGGCGCGAATGGCCCATCTCCAGGGGCACCTTCGCACCGAGCAGGTCAGCTTCTTCGTGGGCGAGAACTACGTCCTCACTTTCCAGGAGCAGTCCGGTGACTGCTTCGATCTCGTGCGGCAGCGCATCCGGTCCGGCCGCGGCCTGATCCGCCGCGGCGGGCCCGGCTATCTCGCCTACGCCCTGCTGGACGCGCTGATCGACGCGTATTTCCCGATCCTGGAAACGTACGGCGAACGGATCGAGGCCTTGGAGACCGAGGTCATCGCCCGGTGCGAGGCTGACCTGATCGCGCGCATCCATCACCTCAAGCGGGAGATGCTCCTGCTGCGCCGCGCGATCTGGCCTCATCGCGAGGCGATCAACACCCTCATCCGCGAGGAATCGGCGCTCATCAGCGCCGAGGCGCGCATCCACCTTCGCGACTGCTACGACCACGTCATACAGGTGCTGGACATGGTCGAGACCTATCGGGAGCTGGCTTCCGGCCTGCTGGACGTCTACCTCTCCCAGGTCAGCAACCGGATGAACGAGGTGATGAAGGTGCTGACGATCTTCGCGGCGATTTTCATCCCGTTGACGTTCATGGCGGGGCTGTACGGGATGAACTTCGCCCACATGCCGGAGCTGAACTGGATATGGAGCTATCCGGTGCTGCTGCTGGCGATGGCCATCGTGGCCGGCGTGATGCTGCTGTTCTTCCGCCGCCGTGGCTGGCTGGGGCGGCGCGATCAGATAACGGACGATGCACTGGAGAATCCGGGCCCGCCCGCCGGCAAGTCGGAGGATGCAACGAAATGAAATCAGCCTGGAACCGTCCTCCATCGCGCGGCCGGCGCCCGGACGTAATCGAGCCGCTTCGGCCCGCCAGAATGGCGCTCGGAGCGCTGGCTTTCCTGCTGGTCCTGCTCGGCGTCGCGGCGACCACATTCGGGCAGGACACGACCCCGCCCCCGCCGTCGGAATCGGAACCGCCGCGGCAGGCCGATGCCCCGCCGGCGGAGCCGATCTCGTCCGACGCGCTGGAGATCGAGCGGCTCGACGCCCGCATCGGCGAGCTGGAGCAGATCGCCGAGCCCGCCGAACCACAGAAAGCCGAACTGACACAGCTTCGCTCGGCCGTCACCGCGCTCCGCCAGGCGATGGAGACGGAGGCCCAGACCGTCCAGTTCGAAGAGTTGATGCGCACCGCATCGGACCGGCTCAGCCAGATCACCGACGAACTCAAGCAGATCGAGGCGGACCTTGCCCGGCCGATCGAGCAGGTCGTGCCTCCGCCGGCGGCGGAGGTGACGCTGGAGGAGCTGACCGCCCGGCTGGAGTCGGCTCGAACGCAACTGGAGGCCGCCCGCAAGTTCAAGGTCGAGGTCGATGCCGAGTTCGCACGGCGCGATGAGCGGCGGGCGCAGATTCCCGGGGAGATCGCCGCCTACCGGCAGCAGTTGGAGACGCTGGAATCATCGCTCGCCGCCGGACCGGATCCGACCGATCCGCCGGCGCTGGCCCAGGCCAGGCGAATGAACCTGCTGGCGCAGAAGCGGGCTCTGGATGCGAACCTCAACCGGCTGGACCAGGAGGCGCGCAGCTATGAGGCGAGGCGAAGCCTGATCACGGCCCGTCTGGAGCGGGCCCGGGGCCGCGTCACCGTGGCCGAGCGTCCCTTCACCGCGCTGCAGAAGCTGGTCGATGCCCGGCGGTCGGCGGCGGCGGAAGATATCCGCCGCCAGGCCGAAGCGGCGCGGCGCGATGCGGCCAACGCCCACCAGGTCGTCAAGGACATCATCGATCTGAACGCCCAGTGGGCCAACGAGCTGGCCACGGTCTCTTCGAACACCCGCGATCGGAACGCCGAACGGAGTCAGATCAACGACCTGTTCACGAAGTGGGACGCGGCGTTCAAGACCGTCCAGCAGCAGGTGGAGCAGGTCGGCCTGATCGACGTCGTCGGCTTCCGGCTGCGCAACCAGCGCAATCAGTTGCCCGATCTCAAGGAGCGCCGACGGAAGCTGGACGAGTGCCGCGACGAGATGCGCCGGGCCCAGTCCAGGCGCTTCGAGTTGGAGGATACGACGATCGGCGATCCGGCCGAAGAAGCCGCTCGCCTCCTGCGAGAATCGGACGAGCCGATCGCAGATGAGGAACAAGCGGACATCCTCGAGGCCGCCCGCGTCGCCCTGGCCAGGCAGAAGGAACTTCTCAGGGACCTGAAGCAGGCCTACGAAATCTATCTTGATCCGACGCTCGTGGAGCTTCACCAGGCCGATAAGCAGCTCGTCGAGCTGGTCGCTGATTACATCGACTTCATTGACGAGCGCGTGCTCTGGATCAAGAGCGCCAGCCCGCTGCAGCCGGACGATGCCATGCAAACCTGGGACGGGATCGTATGGCTGACGGCCCCCGGGAACTGGTCGAAGGTGGGACAGGCCCTCTGGCGCGATCTGGAATCGAACCCGATCCCCCTGCCGACCGGGGTCGTGATCTTCATCGTGCTGCTGTCGTTGGGGCGGGTGGCGCGGCGCAGGCTGCTGCATATCGCGCCGCAGGTGAGCAAGGTGACCACGGACCGGTACAGCCTGACGATGCGGGCGGTGGTGCTGACGATCATCCTCATCATGGCCTGGCCGTTTCTGTTCTTCTGGCTCGCGTGGCGCCTGAGCCTGGCGCCGTCGGCGCTGGCGTTCGCCGGCGCCGTCTCTGTCGGCTTCGCGCAAGCGGCCGGACTGCTGGTGTTCACGGAATCCGTGAGACATCTGTGCCGTCGCCAAGGCTTGGCCGAGAGCCACCTGCGCTGGCGGTCGACGTATCTGAGGCTGGTCCGACGAAATCTGCGCTGGTTTGTGCCGCTGGTTGTTCCCCTGACCTTCATTACCGGAGTGACGAGCGGACACGCGGTCAGCGCGCATTACAACTCGCTGGGACGCCTGGCCTACATCGCGGGCCTCGCGGCGGTGGCCCTGTTCATCCAGCGCCTGTTCAGGCCCTCCCACGGCATCCTGTCGGGCATCATTGCCAGCCGCCAGGGCGGCTGGCTGGATCGACTGCGCTACGTCTGGTATCCCGCGATGGTCCTGGCCCCGCTGGTCCTGGCGATGGAGGCGGCCCTGGGCTACTTCTACACGGCCGCCCAGCTTGACGCGCGCGCGATGAGCACGGCGTGGTTTCTGCTGCTCGTCTTCGTCGCCCACGCGCTGCTCGTGCGCTGGCTGTACGTGATCCAGCGCCGCCTGGCGTTCGAGCAGGCGCTCAAGAAGCGCGCCGCCCAGGAGAAGGAGCGCGCCGAGGCGGCTGCGGCTGCCGAAGCCGCCGGCCAGGCGCCGCCCTCCGAGCCGGCGCCGCCGCCGCAGGATCTCCAGATCGATGTCGCCGCGGTCAGCGCCCAGTCGCGCCGGCTGCTTCGCACGCTCTCGGCCGCCGCGGTCATCATCGGCCTGTTCGTGATCTACGCCGATGTCTTTCCCGCCTTCCGCATCCTCGAGGATGTGCAGCTCTGGTCGCAGACGACGACCGTCACCGAACCCGCGGCAGACGGCATGGCTGGCGAGACCGTCGAGACGGTGGTGGAGAGCGCCGTCACGCTCGCCGATCTCGGCTTGGCGCTCATCATCCTCGTCTTCGCCGTGGTCCTGAGCCAGAACCTGCCCGGTCTGCTGGAGATCACCATTCTCCAGCGCCTGCCGTTCACGGCGGGCGCCCGCTACGCGACGACCACGCTCGTGCGCTACGCGATCGTCATCATCGGCATCGTGCTGGCGTTCAACGCGATCGGCATCGGCTGGTCCAAGGTGCAGTGGCTGGCCGCGGCGATCACCGTGGGCCTGGGCTTCGGCCTCCAGGAGATCTTCGCCAACTTCGTCAGCGGCCTCATCATCCTCTTCGAGCGGCCCGTCCGCGTCGGCGACACCGTCACCGTCGGCGCGGTCAGCGGCACCGTCTCCCGCATCCGAATCCGAGCCACCACCATCACCGACTGGGATCGCAAGGAGCTGATCATTCCCAACCGGGAATTCGTGACCGGGCAGATCATCAACTGGTCGCTGTCGGACTCGATCCTGCGCATCACCGTCCCCGTGGGCGTGGCGTACGGCTCGGACACGGAGCTGGCCAAAAAGCTGCTGCTGAAGGTGGCGCACCAACACCCCAACGTGCTGGATGACCCCGGCCCCAGAGCCCTGTTCCTCGGCTTCGGCGACAGCTCTCTGAACCTCGAACTTCGCGTGTTCATCCCCCACATCGACTGCTTCATCGCCGTCCGCGATGAGCTGCACTCGGCCATCGACCAGGCCTTCCGCAAGGCGGGCATCGAGATTTCCTTCCCGCAGCGCGACATCCACATCCGCTCGGTGAAGGCCGAGTTCCCGGTTGACATGCGATCCGGGGAGGTGCGAGACTGAGCGGGGAGGGCCCGGCCCGATCCTCGATCGACCCACGCCCCCGCGGGCAGGGCGCCGACCGAGAGATGGTCGTTGGGAGTCCGCGATGACGTTGCGTCTGCTGGAAGTCGTGATCCCCGCCGATCTCGTCGAGAGCGTGCGCGAGGCGCTGGAGGGCCAGACGGCGCACGGCGTGTGGGAAGAGCCGATCTCCGAGCGGCTGGCGCTGGTGAGGATACTCCTTTCCGGAGAGCACACGGAAGAGGTCTGCGACCGTCTGGAAGGCCGCTTTGCAAGTCACGAGGGCTTTCGGATACTGCTGCTGCCGGTGGAGGCGACGATCCCCCGCCTGCCGGAGCCGCCGCCGCTGGCCGAAGAGGCGCCGGCCGCCGCCGAGCAGCCGCCTGCCCCCAAGAGACCGCGGATCAGCCGCGAGGAGCTCTATGCCGACATCGGCGAGACGGTGCGCCCTTCGATGGTCTACCTGGTCATGATCATCCTGTCGGCGGTGGTGGCGGCGATCGGCCTGCTCCGCGACAACGTCGCGATCCTGATCGGGGCGATGGTGATTGCCCCGCTGCTGGGACCGAATGTCGCCCTGGCGCTGGCCACCACCCTGGGTGATGTTGCGCTGGCGAGGAGGGCCGTTGCCGTCACCGCCCTGGGAGTCCTGACCACCCTCGCCCTGGCGGTGGTCCTCGGAGCGGCGCTGGCGGTGGATCCGACCATCCCCGAGCTGGCGGCGCGAACGCAGGTCGGGCTGGGCGACATTGCCCTGGCTCTCGCCTCGGGCGTGGCCGGTGCCCTGGCCTTCACCACCGGCGCGTCCTCGGCGCTGATCGGCGTGATGGTCGCCGTCGCCCTGCTCCCGCCGCTCGTGACGCTGGGCCTGCTCCTGGGCTCGGGCAACTGGCGGCTGGCGGAAGGCGCAGCGCTGCTGTTCCTCATCAACATCACGTGCATCAACCTGGCCGGCGTCGTCACCTTCCTCGCCCAGGGCGTGCGGCCTCGCGCGTGGTGGCAAGCGTCTCGCGCCACGCGGGCCAGCCGCATTGCGGTCGGCGCCTGGATCGTCCTGCTCCTGCTCCTGGCCGTCCTCATCATCCTGGCCGAGCGGCGGGGAGCATGATCGCCGGACGCCCCTGTCCGCGCGCGCACACATAATGATGCGCCGGCGTGATTCTGCGCGCCGTGCATCCCAAGGCCGCCCAAAGCGTCATGCGACACGGCACCATCAGCCTGACGATGGATCGATACACGCACACGCTGCGAGGGGCCGACCGGAATGCGGTTGCCTCGCTGCCGAGCTTCGGGCGTCCCGACATCGGAGAACAGCGTGCAACGGGCACCGATGCGGCTGTGACGACTGAGGCAGAATCTGACTTGGCGCTTTGCTTGGCGCGAAAGGGCACGCGGCAGCCCGATCCGATGCGCCGCAATGCAGCCGAAGCGGTCGGGTCCACCGGCGGTGCATTGGCCGCAAACCCTCCTCAGACCGGCCAAAACCAAGATGGCACGACCGGGAGAACCGGCCGTGCCGCAAAGGCCGAGATGGGATTCGAACCCATGAATAACGGATTTGCAATCCGTCCCCTTAGTCCACTTGGGTACTCGGCCTTTCGCCCCATAGCATAACACGCCCGGAGGGCAGCGACAATCCGCCGTCGACGCGTTTGCCTGTCTTCGTCGCTTCTTCAGCGGTCGTCGGGCGGCGGCGAATCGCTCGCCTCGGCCTCCGTCGCCCCGTCGGCCAACGTCACGCCCGAGGACGGCAGATCCCGGCACAAGACCGCCCCCTGCAGGTCCGTTTCCAGCGGCTTCAGCCCCAGCAGCCAGGCCGTCGACGAGCCGGAGCGGCCGTCGTCGATTCGCGCTCTCAGCGGCAGGGCGGTGTCCGTGTCCAGGATCGGCTGCAACCGGCCCGTCGCCGGATCGTGGAGGCAGACGTAATAGACCTGCCCGCGGATGAGCGCTTCCTTCTCACCCGAAGAGAGGGTGATCTTCCTCGGACCGATCTGCTTGACGATGCGGATGAATGCATCGGCGCGGGGCACAGCGCGCTGGAGCATGTCCGCCGCGAGTCCGACGGCCTCTTCGCTGGCCCGCCCCAGGGGCGTGTTCCAGAAGACGTAGGAGCCGAAGGCGAGATTGGCATACAACTCCTTCGTCGGCGTGTTGGACGCCGACGCGACACCGCACACGTGATCCGAGGCCACGACCCGGCCGTCCTCGACATCAATGACGTTCAGACGAATGGCCACGAACGCCTCGCGCCGCCGGCTGAACAGGCCCCATCGCTGCGTCTCTTTCGGCATGTCCGCGGTGTGGTAGAAGTCCGTGACCTGGCCCGTGACGACGTATCGAACATGCGGCCACTGCCGGCGCAGCTCCTCCAGTCGTGCGCTGCGCTGCTCAAGCGGACCGTCAATGATGGACCGGACGGCGCGACTGAGCTGAGGGTTGGACAGGACGAGAAAGTCGCTCTGCTTGACGAGCGTGCTTGCCAGGGCATCGCTCATCCCCGGCCCGATGTCCCGCCAGCGAAGGGGGGAGCGGGTCGGATTCTCAAACGGGCCCAGCACGATGATGCGCTTGGCCCAGGGGTCAACTTCCGCCGACGCCCTCACTTCTCCCCTGCTCGGGGGCGCGTTGTACGTCCAGGGATTGCGGAAAGAGCTGCAGCCCGGCATCAAGCCGGCGGCGGCGCCGACCAGGAGCAGGACCGCCAGGATGTCGCGCCGATGTCGCCGCACCACTGATCCCAGATCGACCGAGGAGGAAGCGGGGCTTGAAATCGCCGCCGCCGCGATGCCCGGCTCGGCCCGCCGCGGCCGGGGACTTTCCTCGCTGGCGCTTGCCGGCTCGCCTGACCGATCTATCCTGCTGAGATGAGACCCGCGGCGAACGTTGAGGTGCCGCTGGCCGAGCACACCCAAAGGAGCCCTTGACGATGAACGGTTCCCCTTCCCAATGTCGATCGCGGCCGCGGCTCGCCGCGGTGCTGGGCGGGCTGACGGCGATTCTCGTCCTGGCGGGCGCGGGGCGGGGTCAGACGATCGCGCCGGCGGCGAGCGACCTGCCCCAGAGCGCCACCCCGGCGGCGGCGGACGAGGCAAGCGCCCAGGAACCGGTCCGACCTCCACTGCTCCGCGAGGGCAGCCATCTCGTCCGCGTCGTCGGCCGTCTGCACCGGGATCCCCTTACCGGTGCCTGGACGTTCGTCATCGACTCCGCCGATGAGCAGTCGCCGGGGCATGAGCTGACGATGATGCCCGGCACGCTGCTTGCCGAAATGGAGCGGATGATCGAGTCGGCGCCGGAGTTCCAGCTCGTCTTCGAGATGACGGGAGAGGTGTTCATCTTCCGGGCGCGGAACTACCTGATGCCCACGCACCCGCCGCTCCTGATCGGCCACGAGGAACGGCCGAAGGAGCCTCCGGCGCTGCCGCCGTCCGACAGTGGGCCGGAGAACGCCACGGGCGAGAGCACCGAGGACATCATTCACGATCTGGAACGGTCCGTCGGCCCGGTGGCGCGACGACCGGAAGCGGATGCCGAGCCTCCGCCTTCCGCCGATGGTACCCGGGCGGCCGGCGGTGTTCCCCAAACGGACCTCGTCCACGAAGGGACGGTTCTCCTGGCCCGGCGCGGGACGATTCGCCGCACGGGCGATGGCGCGTTCCTCTTCGTCTTCGATGCCGACGCCGAAGGGCTGGCCGACCCGCCCATGACGCTCCTGCCCTGCCTGCTCCTGGAACGGATGGATCGTTACGCACGGCAGGCGTCGGACGACGACGACGTCCTCCTCAGCGGACACGTCTATACCTACCGCCAACAGAACTACCTGCTCCCGACGGTCTATCGCATCCCGCGCGAGCGCACGATACTGACCCCTTGATAATGAACCGGTTCCGCATTCGCGCCCGGCGCATCCGGAACGTCTTCCGAGCCGAGTCGGCGGGGAAGGGGCATCGTTCCTGCGGTGCGCGGGCCGTCCTCTTCTGATCGTCGAGCCTCGAAATCGAGGGCCGCGATCACAGAAACCACTGTCGCAACCAGAACGCCAGCAGGGCGATGTTGGCGAGCGTCACGAGCGCGCACGCGACGATGAGAAGCTCGGCGCGGTTGGTGCGCTCAAACGACAGTGCGACCACGAAGATGGACCACAGGCCAACGAGCGCACCGACGAGACCGGCGATCGGCCAGACGTAAGTTGCCGGCAGCAGGCAGAACACGTTCAGCAGAACGGTCTCATTGCTCACCGCCGCGATCGCCAGCCGACAGATCACACCGACCGCAAGGCAGACCGATGTGATCTTCAACGATCTCGACGCGTCCATGGTCCGGCCTCTTCAGCGATGCGCTCCGCGGGCACGGCACAGAGAGACGGTCACGGCGCGGAACTGCCGGCGCCTTCTTAAGGCCGCGCTCTCATACCTCGAGCGGGCGAACGGTGTTCATCTTCGGTGGCGATTGAGGCCGTCCGCTGTTCGGATCGACCGTGAGGGCGGCGATCTTCTCGACGGCGTCCATGCCCTCCGTGACCTGGCCGAAGCCGGTGTACTGGCCGTCCAGGTGCCGGCATTTCTCCCGGGTCAGGCAGATGAAGAACTGGCTGCCGGCGGAGTTGGGATCACTGCTGCGGGCCATGGACAGCGTGCCCGGCACGTGGTTGCGATTATTGAACTCCGCATCGACATGCCAGCCGGGCCCGCCCGTGCCGTCACCCTTCGGGCAGCCGCCCTGGATGACGAAGCCGGGGATGATGCGATGGAACGTCAGGCCGTCATAGAAGCCTTCGCGGCCGAGTTTGAGGAAGTTCTCCACGTGCTTCGGGGCCACGTCGTTCCAGAGCTCGGCGGTGATGTCGCCGAACTCGGTGGAGATGGTCACCTTGGGGTAATCGCTCATGATGTTCTCCGTCGCTGCTTGCGTAAGGGCACAGACCCAGCGATCACACCCGCCGCACCGGCCTTCCTCGCCGCCGCGTTCCGGTCATCGCTCTCAGCATCCTATGCGATCAGGCGCCGTCGATCAGGGCATGCCGAAGATGCCGCCCGCCAGCCGTCCCAGGCGCCGGGCGAAGCGCTTGGCGGCAAGGCGGAGGTGCGCCTTCTTCTTTCCCACCTCGGCGGCGGCGCGGCGGATGAGCCTCCGATCGTGCACGCCGATGAACCGCGCCAACTCGGCCACCACCCTGCGCGGATGCTCCAGCAGCTCCTCGTATTGCACGGTGAAGGTGTCAATCCCCAGGTGATCCACATGCCACTGGGCCAGGCGGGCGTACTCCTCCACCCCCCGGCAGATGGCCTCCGGCGCGTTGCCGAAGTAGTGGTTGACGCCCGGGTATTTCATGGCGCTTCGGGCCACAGCCTCGGCGCTTCGCTGCACGTGCACGATCCTGGTCCGGGCCGGATCGATGCGGCCGGCGGCGACCCACGCTGCCAGCGTCGCGCACAGGCGAGGGTCCTTCAGTCCCCAGCAGGCATCGTTCTGCATCCATCCCAGATCAGCCTCGTCAAAGACACGCGGATCCGCCGCCTCCGCGAGCTTGCCCGGCGAGCCCGGATCGGCGAACGTGCGGCCGGAGCTCTCCACCAGCCGACCGTTGAGATGGTTGACATCGCCCCGTTCGTAGTATCCGCCCGGATTGAACTTGTCGCCTGTTCGGAGGCTGTCGGGGGGGCCAAAGTCCACGCCGAAACGGTCCAATAACTGGCACACCAGGGACGTACCGGACCGGAAGGACCCCAGCACGATGATGCCAAAGCCAGGGCCCGCCCCGGAGGTCGCCGGCGGGCGCGCGGACTCACCACGGGGCGATGGATGCACGGTCGTCGTCTCCATGTGACCTGTCCTCGGCAAGAAGCCGAGCCCTGGTGAGTGCTTTCGCGCCATGCACCGCCAATCCGGGGCAGCCCCGCCGGTGGCCCGAATTATCGGGGCACGCGGACCGGGTGATCTTCAGCCGGCTCCCCTTCGGCGGCCGGCTGCCGCTGCAAGGGCCGGTCCGGGCGACCCACGCCCGGCAGCCGCGGCGGGGCCGGCAGCAGCTCTGCGCTTTCAATCACCGGCGGATCCACAGGTCGGCCCGCGGCAACGTCGGCCAACTCGACCTCCGCAATCGCCAGGATCGTCTCCCGCCCATCCACGGCGTATCCGAAGGCGCAGTAATCCCCGTCGAGGCGAGCCGTCCCCTCCCGCGAGAGGCAGATGAAGAACTGGCTGCCGGCCGAGTCCGGATCCGCATCGCGGGCCATCGAGATCACTCCGAAGTCGTGGGGGAGCCGGCTGGGCTCGATGGGCAGCCAGTAGCCCGGGCCGCCGAGGCCGGTCGCTGTCGGATCGCCCGCCTGGATGACGAACGGCTCACCCTGGCGGGTCATGGGCACGACGCGGTGAAAGTCGATAGTCCGATAAAAGCCCCCTTCGCAGAGGCTGAGGAAGTTGAAGACGGTGTTGGGCGCCTCGTCCGGCCGCATCGCCAGACGGATGTCGCCGGCGCTGGTGTGGAGCACCACATCGCGCTCGGCGTAGAGACGAAGGCCGCTGAGCAGGCGATCGCCGGTCTCGGGCCCGGTGCCGCGCTCGGGGGCGGCTGTTTCGGCCGCGGCCGGCGCCGCGCTCTGCCGCTCGGCTTCCTCGGTCTCTTCCCCGGCGTCCTCCCCGACGGCGCCGGTCCGCTCCGGATGTCGCTCCTCGTGCCAGGAGGTGATGTGGGTATAGGCAGTCCCGCTGGGGCTGATCGCCTGC
>Ga0272441_10010983_pt1 | contig 13560 bp, 7 predicted proteins | sample SSMProp6N_FD_193582 | JGI IMG/M metagenome (GOLD analysis project Ga0272441, IMG submission 193582) | Marine sediment archaeal communities from Little Sippewissett salt marsh, Falmouth, MA, United States - SSM-Prop-6N | ecosystem: Environmental > Aquatic > Marine > Wetlands > Sediment ... | reverse complement strand
CCCCAAGGGCGAGCCGCCGGCCCCCGACGGGATCGCGTGACGACCGACCCCAGCGCGAAGCGACCTATGCATACTACAGGAAACAGCCGAGACGCCGCCCCCGCCGGCCGGGTTGTCGCCGCGATGACAATCGGCCTGGCCCTTGGTCTGACGGCGGCGCCGGCGATCGCTGCCGACGAGGCTGTCGAGCGAGCGGTGGCGGAGCTGAAATCGGGCGACTGGATCCTGCAGTACCGGGCCATTCGGCGAATCTCCGCCGCCGGCGGGCCCCAAGCCGAGACACTGCTGGAGGGCGTGCTGCGGGGCAAGCACCATCCGTGGCTGCAAGGGCGGGCGCTGGTCGAGTTGGCCCGGCTGCGCGGCACGAAGGCGGTTGCCCTCGCGGTGGACGCCGCTCGCAGCGCCCAGCCGGAGTTCCGGGCGGCGGCCGTCGAGGCGCTGGGGACGATCGGCTCGCCCGAAGGCGAGGCCGTCGTGGCCGCGGCGCTGAAGGACAAGGCCCCCCTCGTGCGCCGCCAGGCCGTGCTGGCGATCGCCCGCCTGCGGAAGGCCCGCGCCTGGCCGCTGATCCAGCCGCTGCTGGCCGAGGAAGACGCCTCGCTGCTGCCCGTCGTCGCCCGCGCCCTGCGCGACGTGGGCAGTCCCGAGGCCCTGGCCGAGCTGGCTCGCCTGGCCGCCCACAAGGACGAGACCGTCCGCACCGCAGCCGTCCAGTCCCTCGGGCGGTTCCCCTCCGCCGAGCACGCGGCCCTGTTGCTGACCGCGGCCGCCAAGGACCGCAGGAGCGACGTCCGCGCCCGCGCCGCCGACGCGTTGGCGTCCTTCCCGCCGGAGGTCCTGCGCCCGGCGCTGCTGGCGAACCTCCGCGCGGGCGACAACGACACGCACGCCGCCGCGATGGCCGTTCTTTCCCGAAAGCCCGATCCCCGAACCGCCGCCGAGATCGCCCGCCTGCTGCAATCCCCGCCGAAGGCCTACGGCAGCGCGCTGGGCGCGATGGTCGCCTATCTCGGGCTGGCGGACCCGGACCGGTACCACGACGTGCTGGTCAAACACCTGGGCCACGAGTGGACCAATGTCCGAGAGGCCGCGATTCGCGCCGTGGGTCACTGCCGAACCGCCGATCGCTTCGGCCCTCTCAAGCCGCTGACCGCCGACGAGAACCTGGGCATCCGCGCGTGCGCGATCGACGCCTTGCACAAGCACGCGGGCGGCGCATCGCCCCCCGAGGGCTGGCTGCGCTACCTGGCCGACGCGCTGGCGACCGGGCCCGACACGCGCCGCCGCTGCCTGCTGCTGCTCGCGGACCGGCTGAAGGCGCCCGAGTTGGCGCAGAACTTCGAGGCGGTGGCGTCCACGCTCGGCTGCGACCACGAGTACATCCGCAACCTCGCCGCCCAGACGCTGGGCAAGATCGCCGACGAGCCCACGCGCCTGCGGATCGCGGGCGCGCTGGGGTACGTAACCTCGTGGAAGGTCGTGGGGCCGTTCCCGAACGACACGGAGAACCGCGGGTTCGACGTGATCTACCCGCCGGAAGCGAAGCCCGACCCAGACGCGAACTACCCGGCGTTCGCCTTCGCGCGGGGGGCGATCTTCGAGACGACGGCGCACGCCGGGGGCCGGCCCGACGGCTTCCGGATCGGCCCGCCGACCGAAGGGCCACGGCAGCGGACGGTCGTGACCTTTCACGTGCCCGTCCCGGCCGGCGGGGCGAAACTCGCGATGAAGGCCTCCGTGCCCGCCGGCGACGGGGCCGACGGCGAGAAGCCCGCCGCGATCCTCCGCGTCACCGCCGACGGGCAGGACGTCCTGGCCGAGACGCTCTTCGAGGCCGGGGACGCCAACACGCTCGAACTGCCCCTGCCCGCCCCCGCGGCCGGGACGTGCGCGCTGGAATTCCTCGTCGCCGCGGCGGCCTCCGGCAAGGCCGCGAGGGTAGAGATCGCCCGGCCGCGGGTCGTGGATTCAACGGGCAAGGCGATCGCCTTCGCGCCGCTCGCGAGGACGGCCGCGGCGCGCACGGAGCCGGTTGGCCGTCTCCCCGAACGCATCGCCTGGGCGCCGCAGCACGTCGCCGGCGCGTCGGGCCAACTCGCCCTGCACGACGTGTTCACGCCGCCGACGAACTACCGCGTGGCCTACGCCTCCGCCACGCTGACCGCCGAGGCCGAGCGGGACGTCGTCCTCGAGATCGAGGCCGACGACGCCTGCATCGTCTGGCTCAACGGTACGGAGGTTCACCGCGCCTCCGAGAGGCAGGCTGTGAAGGTCCCGGCTGCGCTGCCGGCCGGGCCCAACCGCCTGCTCGTCAAGTGTGCGAACCGGACCGAGTGGTGGTTCGTTCGCGTCCGCGTCGCCGCCAAGGACGGCCGCCGGGCGCCGGGAATCCGGATCGGAGGCGACAAATGAACCGACAGGCACTTCCGTTGACCGTGCTTGCGGCCGTGGCGTTCTGCCTGGGTCAGGCCCCGGCGGCGTCCGAGGCCCCAGCCGAGGCGCCCCCCAAGATGCTCGACGTCAAGGACATCAACATCCGCGACCCGTTCGTTCTGGCCGACGCGAACACCCGGACGTACTACCTGTACGCCAACGCCGGCAACCGCACGCGGGGCGCGCGGGGCTGGGAGTGCTACACCAGCCGCGACCTGAAGCACTGGACGCCGCCGCGCACGGTCTTCAGCCCGCCGAAGGGCTTCTGGGGCCGGGGCGACTTCTGGGCGCCGGAAGTCCACCGCTACAAGGGGCGGTATTACCTTTTCGGCACGCTCAGCGCCCCGGGCGCGAAGCGCGGCACGCAGATCCTCGTGGCCGATTCGCCCCTCGGGCCGTTCCGCCCCCACAGCGACCGGGCGGCCACGCCCCACGACTGGATGGCCCTGGACGGGACGTTGTTTGTCGAGGTGGGCCGGCCGTGGATGGTCTTCTGCCACGAGTGGGTCCAGGTCCGCAACGGCACGATGGAGGCGGTGCGGCTGCGCGACGACTTGTCCGGGCCCGTGGGCAAGCCGGTGAAGCTCTTCGCCGCCGGCGATGCGCCGTGGGTCCAGCCGATCCGCGGCGACGGCCGGGTCACCGACGGCCCCTGCCTGCACCGCACGAAGTCGGGCGGGCTGCTGATGTTGTGGTCCAGCTTCGGCGCGGGCGGCTACGCGGTGGGGATCGCGCACTCGACGTCCGGGAGGCTCGCGGGCCCGTGGCGGCACGAGCGGCGCCCGCTATTCACCGCCAACGGCGGGCATCCCATGCTGTTTCGCACGTTCGAGGGCAAGCTGATGCTGTCGCTGCACGCGCCCAACGGTCCGTCCGGGCGCGAGCGGGCGCGCTTCCTGGCGATCGTGGAGAAGGGCGGTACGCTGGTCCTGGCGGAGTAGCGTGCCGAGCGCAGGAGGGGCGCCCGGGCCGCCCACCGCATCTTGCGGCGCGTACGATGGGATGGCATGATAGGGGGCATGGGCGGCGGACAGGGCGGTCCGCCGTGTGTCGGTCCAGGACGGACTCGGGCGAGGAGTGGCAGGCCATGGCGGTCACATTGAAAGCGTGGGGCGTGGACGTGGGCCAGTCGGCCTTGAAGGCCGTCCGGCTCTGCGGCGTGGAGATGGGCATCGCCGTCGACGCCTTCGAGATCATCGAGCACGTCCGCCCGCTGTCGGACCCGAACGCCAATCGCGACGAGGTCCTCGCCGACACCCTCGCCCGCTTCGCCCAGCGCGCCGAGCGCGGCGGGTGTCACCTGGCCGCGTCGGTCTCGGCGCTGGGGGGGTTCTCCTGGTGGGGCCGCCTGCCGCCGATGGACGGCGGGGCCATCCCCCTGACCGTCCGCTTCGAGGCCCAGCAGCAGGTGCCCTACCCGTTCGAGGAGGCCATCTGGCGGTGGCAGACGTTTCGCGACCCCGACCAGCCCGACGCGCCGGACGTCGACGCGGGCGTCTTCGCACTGCACCGGGAGGCCGTGGGGCGACTGCTGCTGCTGTTCTCCGAAGCGGGGATCAACGTCGACACGATGCAAATGGCCCCGCTGGCGATGTACAACGTGGCGGCCTTTGAGCGCCTGCTGGCCCGCGAAGGCGCGACGCTGCTGGTGGACGTGGGGGCCGGGGAGGTGGACGTGGTCCTCGCCGAGGGCCGCCGACTCTGGGTGCAGGCGATGGGCCCGGGCAGCAGCCGGCTGACCCAGACCGTGGCCGCCTCCCTCGGCGTGGACTTCGCGGAGGCGGACCAACGCTTGCGCGCCGTTGCGGACAAGGCCGACGACCCCGAGGCCGTCGCCGCCCTCGCGCCTGCCGCCGAGGAGCTCGCCGAGCACGTCGCCGACCTGGTCATCCAGTACGCCCGGGAGCATTCGCACCTCCAACCGCGGCTGATCGTCGGCGCCGGCCAGGCCGTCCGCCTGCCGGGCGTGCTGGACGCGCTGGAGAGTAAGCTCCAGGCCCCCGCCAGGGCCGTGGGACGCTTTGGCCGGATCGAGCCCTCGGCCGCCAGCACGCCGTCGGCGTTTGTCGGGAACATCCCGGGACTGGTCGTCGCATACGGCCTGGCCCTCCAGGAGCTGGACCTCGGCACGGTGCACACCGATTTCCGGCCCCCGGGCATCGCCCGCCAATGGGGCTGGAAGAAGACCGGCCCGTTGACGCGCATGATGCGCGGCGTGCGAAGGCTGCTGGGGCGATGAGAAGGCCGCGCCCAGCGCCCCGGCTCGTCCGTCTCCGCTGGGAGGACACCCATGATCGTCGATGACCTTCTGATTCCCGTACACCGCTTCACGCCGACAGACGGGCTGCTGGGCTGGAGGCAAACCGTCGCCATGGAAGCGGCCGCGGAGGCGGACCGGCTGCCGCTGGAGCAGCTCGAAGGGGACTTGGTGGCGATGCTGCCGGACCGGCCGGCTGGCCGGACGACGGTGCGCACGGTTCGGGACGCGTCGATTGCCGGCGCGGAGGCTTACCGGTTGACCGTTCGGGGCGAGGAGGCGGAGATCGCGTCCTTGACCGAAGCCGGGGCGTACTACGGCGTCCAGACCTTGCGGGAGTTTCTGACGGCCGGCGGGGCGGAAACGCCGTGCTGCGTCATCGAGGACGCGCCCGACTTCCCCCGGCGGGGGGTGTATCACGACTGCTCGCGGGGGAAGGTCCCGACGCTCGAGACGCTCAAAGCCCTCGTCGAGCGCCTGGCGCACTGGAAGATCAACGAGCTCCAGCTCTACGTCGAGAACGTCTTCACGTTCGCGAAGCACCCGGCCATCGGCGTGGGCTACAGCCCGTTCACGCCGGGGGAGATCGCCTCCCTCCAGGAGTACTGCACGCGGCACCACGTGCGGCTGGTGGGGTCGCTGGCGAGCTTCGGGCACATGGAGCGGATCCTCCAGCTCGACGAGTACAAGCACCTCGGCGAAATGCCCGGCTACCGAGAGCAAGCCGGTGGCACGACGCTTTGCCCGCTGGACCCGGGCAGCATCCGGCTCGTGGCCGACCTGTACGACGAGTTCCTGCCCCTGTTCGAGGCGGAGGACTTCAACGTCTGCTGCGACGAGACGTGGGAGTTGGGCAGGGGCCGCAGCAAGGCCGAGGCCGAGCGCGTCGGCGTCGGGCGGCTGTACCTGGACTTCCTGCTGAAGCTGTACGAGCTGTGCGGGCGGCACGGTAAGCGGATGAACGCCTGGGCGGACATCGTCCTGGAGCACCCGGAGCTGCTGGGGGAGCTGCCCAAGGACATCGTCATGCTCAACTGGGACTACGCGCCGAACGGCTCGCGGATTCCGCGGACGCGGGAGATCGCCGACGCCGGCATGCCCTTCGTCGTCTGCCCGGGAACGAACGGGTGGCTGTCCCACGGCACGCGGTTGGGGCAGGCGGTGGCGAACGTCGCCCGGTTCGCCGCCGAAGGCCGGGCGTGCGGGGCCGAGGGCCTGCTGAACACCGACTGGGGCGACGGCGGGCACCGCAACCCGCTGGGCGCCAGCCTGCACAGCTTCGCCCACGGCGCGGCCCACGCGTGGCACGGCGCGGGCGTGGACGACGAGGGCTTCACCGAGCGGTTCTGCCGCCACGCCTTCGGCCGGACGACGGACGACATGGCCCGGTACGTGCGCGTGCTGGGCGGGACGTACGAGAGGACCGGCTCGGACAGCGCCTACGCCGCCTCGCTGTACCGCGCCCTGGTCGAGCCGCTGATCCCGCCCGCCGGCGCAAGGCGGAGCGACATCGACGGCATCACCGCGGACGGGGCGAAGGGGATCATCGAGGCGTTGAACGACGCCGCGGCCGGCCTGCCCGATCCCGCCGGCCAGGGCGACGAATTCGAGGCCCTCGCCGTCCGCGAGCTCGCCCTGGCCGGGCGGATGGACGCCCTCGCCTGCCGGCGTGTCCTGGCCGCAAAGCCCCTCCGCGCGGGCGAGACCCCACAGCGGGACGTTCTCGTCGGCCTCGCCGAGGAGACCCGGCGCGTCGCCGGCGACTTCGAGCGGCTGTGGCTCGCCCGCAGCAAGCCCTCCCGCCTGGCCGACAACCTCGCCCTCTTCGCCGCGGCCGCCCGGGAGGCCGCCGCGCTGGGCGAGAAGGCGTAGGCTTGCCGTCGTCTGGCTTACCGAAGCTCCTTGAGTCTCTCCTCGAGGTCAGCCACGGGCGTGAAGACGTGCCGCTTGCCCACCTTTCTCTGCTCCAGCAGTCCCATATCCGTCATGGCCAAGAGGTCTGTCCTTGCTGTCTGGTTGACGACCCCGTGGCTGTGTCGATGAGACTGGGTCGTATAGCGAGCGTCGGGATGCCGTATCGCGTGGCTCAGAAGGGCGTATTGCCTATGGTTCAGCCCGGCCGTTGCGCGGATGAGTTGCTCGGCTCGCCGCACTTGAGCGGTCTTCTCGGCGATGTATTCGTGCAGTTCCCGGATGGCTCGTCGAATGACCTCCAAGTGGTAGAGTATGAAGTACGTCAGGTCGTTTTCGTCGGTCTCTGTGTAGAGGAACGCCCGTCCGTACCTGGCGGGGGCCTTCCGGATGATCTCTGAGATCGAGATGAACTCGCAGAGCCAGTACCCCTGGCGCAGCATCGACCAGTAGAACAGCGCCCGTGCACACCGGCCGTTGCCATCGACGAACGGATGATCGTAGGCGAGCCAGAAGTGCAGCATGACGGACCGTATGACTGGGTGGATGAAGTACTTAGGCGACTTGCCGTTGGCGAATCTGCACATCTCGGCCAGTCGTCCAGGAAGCGTAATCGCGGGAGGGGGCGTGTGGAGCACCTCATCGTAGGGGGTCGCGACGGTTATCTTCTCGTCCTTCCTGCGGAAGCGCCCGACCGCCGTCGGGTCCTCAAGCGTTTGCCGGGTCAGAATCCTGTGTAGATCAAGGAGAGTGCCCGGCGTCAGTTCCTGGCCGCTGATCGACCGTATCCTTTGTATTGTAAGGTAGTTATTCAGGATCATCCGCTCGGAGGTGTCTTTCGGCTCTCGCTTGGACCGGATCATCTCCTTCGCGACTCGTCGCGTGGTAGCGGCCCCCTCCAACTGGCTGGATGTGATCGCCTCCTCCATCAGAGATCGAATGATGTATCGATCTCTTTCACCGGGATTTGCGATCTTTGTCTCCGACATCTCGATGTTCCCCGCCGCGCTCTTGTCGATCTCGTGGAGACGCTCAGGGACAGGGTCCGGAGTCCCGAACCGAAAGGCGTTGCCGTGAACATCGAGCAGCGGCGTCGTCCGAAGTCCACCCGCACGAGCCATCTTCAGCGCCGCCCACCACTCCTCATGGCTCAAGCCCGTCGGGGGGCGCTTGTGCCGAAGCTTGTCCCAGTGGAGGTACGCGCGGTCCCCCGCGGCCCTCTGTGCAGCGTGCAGTATTGGGTCGAGTCTGCCCTGGTCCTTGGCCAGAACATCCCCAAGGACTCGCTGAAAACCGGGGGGTCGTTTGGGCATCCTCATCATCTACGCTCCATCTGCGCAACAGCCAGCTTTCTGCTAATACATGCCAAAATAGCAGAAGCGAAGCTCCGTGTCGACAAACAAATGCTAATTCAGCGGAAACTAGCACGTAGTTAGCCCACCCACGTCGTGCTGCCCGAGACAACATCTAGTGGGCGATCCCCTTCTGTCCCCGACATGGCAAACACCCCGTCATTGCCGGCAGGTCAGGCTCTCGCCTCTCGCTCCCGCAGGGCGTTGTTTGCGAACTACACGGCGTGGACTACTTCCCGCCGCGGAGCCCGATTGCCGTGCCGAGACCCGTCGGAATTCGCAGGGTTTTCCACTTGCCACGGAGCAGGTTTGCCGTAGACTGTTCTCGGGAGCGTGATGCGAATGAAGATGCGAATCCGGCACATTCCGACGTGGGTCCCGCTGGCTGCGGGTCTGCGCGGGCGGAGGTGAGTGGGTTCGGCGCATCCCTCTTGGATCGACAGCCACGACCCGCTTGCCCGACCGCGAGCGGGTTTTTTGGTGGCGAATCGCCCCGCACGGGCCCGCAAGCAAAAGGCGGGCCCGGTTGTTTTCCGTCGCGCTGGTGCGTACGTGTAAGAGGAAGCGGTCCGCTCTCGGCGTTCCGCCGTTCGCTACGGACAGAACCACGCCGTGCCGTTTGCGGCGAGCCGAGAGCTTTCGCTGAGGCGACCGATCATGTGGGCCAAGATCAGAACGCTGTGGGGGTGGATGGAGGGACGGCGGTGGATGTACGCCGCCGCGGTCGGCGCGATCCTGCTGTCCACCGTCTTCATGTTCCTGTCCCCGCTGGTCCGCAAGTGGGCCGTGGACCTGCTGGTCTCGGGGCAGCAGGCGGAGCTGCCTGGCTTTGTGCGGCGGACAGTGGCGTGGCTCGGCGGGGGCGACTATGTCGCGCGGAACCTGTGGATCGCGGGTCTGGCGATCATGGCCACGACGGCCCTGAGCGGTTCGCTGGCGTTCGTCAAGCAGCGCTGGTCGGCACTGGCCAGTGAGCAGGTCGTCCGTTCGCTGCGCGAGCGGTTGTACGGGCACATCCAGGACCTGTCCTGCCGCTACCACGACCAGGCCGACACGGGCGATCTCGTCCAGCGGTGCAGTTCCGACGTGGAGACGCTGCGGATGTTCCTGGCCGTCAGCGTCGTCGAGGTCGGCCGGGGCGTCATCCTGCTCGCCATCGGCGTGCCCCTGATGGTGTCCATCCATCCGACGATGGCGTTGGCGTCGCTGTGGCTGATGCCGCTGATCATCGCGTATTCCGTCCTCTTTTTCGTGAAGGTCCGCAACACGTTCAAGGCGTCCGACGAGGCCGAGGGGCGGATGACCAACGTCCTGGAAGAGAACCTCAAGGGCATCCGCGTGGTCCGCGCGTTCGCGCGGGGGGAGCACGAATGTGAGCGGTTCAACGTCTGCAACGAGGACTACCGCGGGCGGTGGTACCGCGTGGTGAAGCTGCTGGCGTACTTCTGGTCGGTCTCCGACTGCATGTGCATGCTCCAGATCGCATCGGTGATGATCACGGGGGCGTACCTGATGATCGCCGGTCGCGGCCAGGCCGGCGGGCTGACGGCGGGCGGGTTCTTCGCGTTCATGACGATCGTGAACATGTTCATGTGGCCGATCCGGCACCTGGGGCGGGTCCTGGCGGACTTTGGGAAGGCGACGGTGTCGTTGGACCGCATCCAGGCCATTCTGGACGAGCGGCCGGAGGACCGCCTCGCGGACGATCCGGCGGAGGCGTTCCGCGCCGAGGGCGAGCTGGTGGTGGACGATCTACACTTCGCCTACGGGGACGCGGCGCCGGTCCTGAAGGGCGTCAGCTTCCGCGCCGCGCCGGGCGAGACGCTCGCCCTGCTGGGCCCGAGCGGCTCGGGCAAAAGCGCGCTGGTCAACCTGCTGCTGCGGCTGTACGACTACCGGGCCGGCTCGATCCGCCTGGACGGCCGGGAGATCGCCGATCTGGACCGCCGCCACGTGCGCCGGCAGTTCGGCACGGTGCTCCAGGAGCCGTTCCTGTACTCCAAGACGGTCGGGGAGAACATCCGGCTGGGCGGGCGGGACGCGACGGCGGAGGACGTCGCCGAGGCGGCCTCCCTGGCGTGCGTACAGGACGCGATCGAGGAGTTCGACAAGGGCTACGACACGATGGTGGGCGAGCGAGGCGTGGCGCTGTCCGGCGGGCAGCGCCAGCGGGTGGCCCTCGCGCGGGCGCTGCTGGCCGATCCGCCGGTGCTCATCCTGGACGACGCCCTCAGCGCCGTCGACACGCAAACCGAGGCGATGATCCTCGAGGCCCTTCGCGATCGTCGCGGCCGGCGGACGACGCTGCTGATCGCCCACCGGATCAGCACGCTGATGCAGGCCGACCGCATCCTCGTGATGGAGGACGGGCGCGTGGTCCAGTCGGGCACGCACGACGAGCTGATCGCCGCGGGCGGGCTGTACGAGCGGCTGTGGAAGATCCAGTCCTCGCTGGAGGAGGCCCTCGAGCGGGAGGCCCGGCCCGCCGAGACGGGAAAGGGGGCAGGCGTCCCATGACCGACCCCGCGCTGCACGAGGAAGAATACAAAGGCCGGCTGAACCTGCGGCTGTGGGGGCGGATCATTCACTACGGCCGGCGGCACCGCAAGTTCATGATCGGCATGGTCGTGCTGGCGTCCGTGACGGCGTGGTTTGACGTGTCGTTCACGCTGGTGACGCGCCACGTAATCAACGAGGTGACCACCAAGGGCGCCGGCGCCAACCTGTGGGCCTGGGGGGGGCTGTACGTGGCGCTGGTGCTGGCGTTCTCGGGCGGGATCTTCACGTTCATCTGGCTGGGCGCGAAGATCAGCACCGGCATCGGCTACGACATCCGCAAGGCGGGCTTCGCCAAGCTCCAGGAGCTGTCGTTCAGCTTCTACGACCGCCGGGCCGTCGGGTGGCTCGTCGCGAGGATGACCTCCGACTGCGACCGGCTTGCCCGCCTGCTGGCCTGGGGCCTGCTGGACCTGACGTGGGGCATCCTCCTGATGATCAGCGTCTCGATCATCATGCTCGTGCTGGACTGGCGGCTGGGGGTGATCGTCCTGACGATCATCCCGCCGATGGCCGGGGTCAGCGTGGTGCTCCAGAAGCGAATTCTCCGCACCTCCCGCGAGGTCCGCAAGGCCAACTCCGCGATCACCGCGGCGTTCAGCGAGGCCATCAGCGGCGTCCGCACCACCAAGACGCTTGTGCGGGAGCAGACCGGCCTCCACGAGTTCCAGTCGCTCACCGGGCGAATGTACCACTCGTCCGTCCGCAACGCGATCTGGTCGGCGGTGTTCTTCCCGGCCGTGTTCACCATCGGCAGCGCGGGCATCGCCTTGGCGCTGTGGCGCGGCGGGGCGGACGTGCTGGCCGGGCGAATCCGGATCGGCGACCTGTACGCCTTCCTGAGCTTCGCGGGGTTCTTCTTCATCCCCATCCAGGAGCTCAGCCGCGTGTTCGTGGACGCCCAAAGCGCCCAGGCCGCCGCGGAGCGGATCATCGGCCTGCTGGACACCGAGCCGGAGATCCAGGACTCGCCCGAGGTGCTCGCGGCGATCGAGGCCCACCGGACCGCCCATCCCGACGGCGTGGAGGGCCTGGCGGACGACGGCCTGCCGGGCCCCGTCGAGACAATCGAGTTCCGCGGCGTCTGCTTCGGCTACAAGGAAGGCCAGGCCGTGCTGGACGACTTCAACCTGCGCGTCGAGCGGGGGCAGACGATCGCCCTGGTCGGTCCGACGGGCGGGGGCAAGACCACGATCATCAGCCTGCTGTGCCGATTCTACGAGCCCACGGCGGGGGAGGTGCTGTTCGACGGTGTCGAGTACCGCAAACGCTCGCTGGCGTGGCTCCAGGCGAATCTCGGCGTGGTCCTCCAGACGCCGTACCTGTTCGGCGGGTCGGTCCGGGACAACATCCGGTACGGGCGGTTGGACGCGTCCGACGGCGAGATCGAGGACGCCGCCCGCCTCGCCGGGGCGCACGAGTTCATCCTGGCGATGGCCGACGGCTACGGGACCGACATCGGGCACGGGGGTAACCGCCTCTCGACGGGCCAGAAGCAGCTCGTCTCGCTGGCGCGGGCGATCCTGGCCGATCCGCGCGTGCTTGTGATGGACGAGGCGACCTCTTCGGTCGACACGGTCACCGAGCGGCTGATCCAGTCGGGCATCGAGGCCATGCTGGCCGGGCGGACGAGCTTCGTCATCGCCCACCGGCTCAGCACGATCCGCTCGGCGGACCGCATCCTGCTGATCGACGCCGGGCGGATCGTCGAGGACGGCACGCACGGCGAGCTGATCCGCCGCGGCGGGCGGTACTACGCGCTCTACACGAACCAGTTCACCGAGCGCCGCACCGACCAACTCCTCCACGCCGCCCCGCCTGGCGGCGGGGGCGCAGCGACCTGACGGCCGGGCTCTCGGCCTCCGCTGGCGCTTTCGCGTAACGGGTCCCTGGGGCCCCGCTGTCCCCGGACTGAGGTCGGGCACGGGCCCTCTTCGCGCCACGCCGATCGATGGAAAACGGGCCGCTTCGCCCGGCCGGCGGGGTTAGACTATCGGGTGGCCGGGCGCGGGCTTCGGCGACAAGAACGGGATGACGCGATGGAAAGAGCAACGGTACTGCTGTTCCTTGGGTTGGTATCGACGGCTTCTTCGGCCCGTGCGGGGGCGATTGAGGGCAACTGGGCAGAGGACCTGAAGTCCGACGTGCCGGCGGTCCGCGCGGGTGCGGCCCGACGGCTGGGCGAGCGGGGCGGCGGGGAGCACGTGACCTCGCTGATCGCCCTGCTGGGCGACCCGGAGGCCCGCGTTCGGTGGACGGCGGCGGCCGCGCTGGGCACGCTCCGGGACCCGCGGGCGGCCGAGCCGCTCGTCGAGGCGCTGCGGGACCGGGACCGGACCGTGCGGTTCCATGCGGCCCACGCGCTGGGGCAGATCGCTTCCCCAGCCGGGGCGGACGGGCTCGTTCGGGCGCTGAGCGATCCGGAGTGGCCCGTACGCTCGCAGGCGGCCGGGGCGCTGCGGCGGCTTGCCGACCCGAAGCTGACCTGGCGGCTGGCGGCGGGATTGAAGGCCGACGGCGCGGACACCGAGCTGATCATCTGGCTGCTCAAGCCAAGGCGGGAGGCCGCGGTCAAGCCGGTGGCGAAGCTGCTTGGCGAGGCGGAGGCGTCGGTTCGGCGGCGTGCGGCCGTCGCGCTGGGGAAGCTCGGCGGCGAGGAGGCCGTCGACGCCCTGATCGCCGCGCTGACCGACAAGACCCCGTCGGTGCGTGGAGCGGCCGTTGCGGGCCTGGTGGCGCTCGGCGACCGCAGGGCGGCCGAGCCGGTTGCGGAGCTTGCCCAGCGAGAGGCGGACCCCGGCGTGCGTCGTGCTGCGGCCGCCGCGGCAGAGCGGCTGGCGAGGAACGAAGACCTCCTGGCCCACTGGAGTTTCGACGGGCGCGGCCCGGCCGCCGGACGGGACGTGACCGGCGGGGGCAACGACGGGAAGGTGATCGGCTGCCGCCCCGCGCCGGGCAAGGTCGGCGGGGCGCTGCGTTTCGGGAAAGAACGGTACGTTGAGCTGGGCAAGCCGGCGGGTTTGCCGATCGGGCAGCAGCCGTTCACGATCG
>Ga0272441_10010981_pt1 | contig 13561 bp, 5 predicted proteins | sample SSMProp6N_FD_193582 | JGI IMG/M metagenome (GOLD analysis project Ga0272441, IMG submission 193582) | Marine sediment archaeal communities from Little Sippewissett salt marsh, Falmouth, MA, United States - SSM-Prop-6N | ecosystem: Environmental > Aquatic > Marine > Wetlands > Sediment ... | reverse complement strand
TTTAGTATTGGTTCTAAGTTCTGTGATAAACCTTGTTGCACAGGAACAGGTTACTGATAAACCAAACCAGCTTGTAATTATCACAAATAATGCCGGTCCGGTTATAAGCAAAGATATCTACGGTCATTTCTCGGAACATCTGGGATCGTGTATTTACGGTGGTATATGGGTTGGTAAAGATTCGAAAATCCCAAATACAGAAGGCATCAGGAATGATGTAGTATCAGCACTTCGTGAGATAAAAATTCCGAATCTTCGATGGCCGGGAGGCTGCTTTGCCGACACATACCACTGGAAGGATGGCATAGGGCCCCAGGAAGAAAGAGCTTCAATAATAAACACCCACTGGGGAGGTGTCACTGAAGATAATTCATTCGGAACCCATGAATTCATGAAATTAATTGAGCTTCTTGACTGTGATGCGTATATCTGCGGCAATGTGGGATCGGGTACAGTTAAGGAGATGGCAGAATGGGTGGAATACCTTACTTCAGATTCTGACAGTCCGATGACAAGATTACGAAAGAAGAATGGCAGGGAAGACCCATGGAAAGTGAGATATTTCGGCATCGGTAACGAAAACTGGGGATGTGGCGGAAATATGACTGCCGATTTCTACTCCGATATAATGAGGCAATATTCAACATACCTGAGGAATTTTGTCGGAAACAGACTCTATAAGATTGCCTGCGGAGCAACCAACTATGACTTCGAATGGACTGAAACACTAATGAAAGAACCTAAAAACCGTAATATGTTCCAGGGTCTGTCACTCCACTATTATTCCGTTCCCGGAGGATGGGGTGATAAAAACAGTGCAACAGACTTTACCGAAGAAGACTGGTTTGAGACTTTCCGTCTGAATTATGAAATGGACAGGATAATCGAAGGCCATAAGGCTATAATGGACAGGTATGATCCACGTAATACAAAAGGAATTGTTATTGATGAATGGGGCAACTGGTTCGAAGTGGAACCGGGAACAAATCCGGGGTTCCTGTACCAGCAGAACAGTCTCAGGGATGCCATTACGGCAGCTATACATTTTAATATCTTCAACCATCATGCCGACAGGGTTAAGGTTGCAAACCTGGCACAAACGGTAAATGTCCTCCAGGCTGTCATCCTTACAAAGGATGATAAGATGGTACTTACACCTACATACCATGTTTTCAGGATGTTTAAAGTGCATCAGGATGCCCGGCTCTTGAATACCGACCTGGTTTGCGAGGATTATGTTATGGGAGACAGATCGATCCCGGCAATATCAGCTTCTGCATCAATGGATCAGGAAGGGAAAGTACACATCTCTCTGGCAAACCTGAATCCTGATAAGGAAATTACATTGACATGCCCGTTGATAGGCGGTAACTATAACAGTGTTTCAGGTGAAGTACTTACTGCAGGTAAGATGAACGCCTATAACAGCTTTGATAATCCTGAGGTTGTGAAACCAACTGATTTTAAGAAATTTAAATATAAAGATGGAACTTTGACAGTAACTATGCCTCCAAAATCAGTAATAATATTGGAATTGAAATAACCTCACCCCAAACCCCTCTCCCAAGGGAGAGGGGCTTAGAACATACGTTATTTTAAAAGTCCCCCTCCCACTCCGGGGGAGGGGGATTTAGGGGGAGAGGTAAAACATGAGAGGGTGAGGTTTTAAAGTAAGAGGGGGACTGGAGATGGTGAGGTAAGAAACCAGGAGTGGTAGAAATATAAATTCTAAATTGATAATAATGACCAGAATCTTCATTTTCTTTTTAATAATCCTGAATATTTCTTTTACAGGCTGTTCTGATAAATCTAAATCCGGCGATTATCCGATTCAACCGGTTCCCTTTACTTCGGTAAAGCTGACTGATAATTTCTGGGCGCCAAGAATTAAGAAGAATGCCGATGTTACCATTCCTATAGCATTTTCATATTGTGAATCAACGGGAAGGGTGAAAAACTTCGAGATAGCAGGAGGCCTTGATACCGGTCGGTTTCAGACGATCTATCCTTTTGACGATTCCGATGTATTTAAAATTATGGAAGGAGCTTCATTCTCACTTCAGACATATCCTGATCCTGACCTGGAAGCCTATCTCGATACACTTATCTATAAGATCGGACTCGCACAGGAGGAAGACGGGTATCTGTATACTAACCGGACTATCGCTGAAATGAATGACGGTGAGGGACTACATGAATGGGCAAGCCCCAATAGATGGGAACTCGATTCGATATTAAGTCATGAGCTATATAATTTAGGTCATCTATATGAAGCTGCCGTTGCTCATTACCAGGCAACAGGAAAAGGGACATTACTTGATATTGCCCTTAAATCGGCCGACCTGGTTTATGAAGACTTTATTGTAAACGGATTAAAAGTATACCCCGGACACCAGGTTATTGAAATGGGACTGGTAAAACTATACAGGGTAACAGGTGAAAGGAAATATCTCGATCTGGCGAGATATTTTCTCGATATCAGGGGCCCTGGAGGAGATCAATACAATCAGGCACATATAAAACCGGTTGATCAGACTGAAGCCGTCGGGCATGCTGTCAGAGCTACATATATGTATTCAGGAATGGCCGATATTGCTGCCATTGAAAAGGATCAGGAATATCTCGATGCGATTACAAGTATATGGGAGGATATTGTGTTCCGGAAGATTTATATCACCGGTGGTATTGGAGCTACAGGAGGCAATGAAGGCTTTGCCGGTCCTTATGTTCTGCCAAACATGACAGCCTATTGCGAGACATGTGCATCTATAGGAGATATATTTACCAATCACAGGCTGTTTTTGTTACACGGAGAGACGAAATATATCGATATCCTTGAAAAAACACTTTATAACTCGATGTTATCAGGTGTTTCATTATCGGCCGACAGGTTTTTTTATCCCAATCCTCTTGAGTCGAACGGACAACATGAGAGGAGAGCCTGGTTCGGTTGTGCATGCTGCCCCTCGAATATAGCCAGGTTTGTGCCAGCAATACCGGGTTATATATATGCGGTAACAGATGATGATCTTTATGTTAACCTCTACATCTCTAACGATGCTGATATTATTATGGGTGATTCAAGGGTGAAGATTACCCAGAAGGCAAATTTTCCGTGGGACGGGAAGGTTGAGCTTACCGTTTTCCCCGAAACAGAAAAACGTTTCTCAATGAAGATCCGTATACCAGGCTGGGCAACTAACCAGGCAATCCCCGGAGATCTTTACAAATTCGCTGATAGCATTAATGAGACATTTACAATATTCCTTAACGGAGAAAAGACTGAACCTGAATTGGAAGATGGTTATGCTGAGATAGAGCGCCTTTGGTCTGAAGGCGACAGGATAGATATCGACTTCCCTATGCCAGTGCGTAAAGTATTCGCTGATGAAAGGATAGAAGAAGACAAGGGAAAGGTGGCATTTCAAAGAGGACCTGTAATCTATTGTGCCGAATGGCCTGATAACAATACTGGTTATGTAAGAAATCTTGTAATTGAGAATGAAGCAGCTGTAACAACAGAATTTATGCCCTCGCTTCTGAATGGAACACAGGTTATCAAGACAACAGGTAAACAGACCAAGAAGAACCTCGATGGCACAATTGAAGAGCTTGCTGAAGAAACAATTACCTTGATACCCTATGCCTTATGGAATAACCGCGGGCCGGGACAAATGATGGTCTGGTTCCCTGTATCAGCTGACTATGCCTTTCCTCTACCTTGAGGATCAGGATAAACTCAGCAAGGATTTCTCATCAGGAGTATATGAATGGGAAGTTGAGTAAGGATTATTGACATGTTATAATTTTCTTACTAAAAATATTACTTTTGATGAAAAGTAATATCTACCTATGCCTAAAGAATATTTTATATTTTATCCTCAGATAAAAGGCAGTGCCTTTGAAGAATGGGAGAACTGCCTGGTACAAATCAAAAATAAAATCTCAAACAAATGTAAGCCTGTCAAACTAAATGTTTTTACTGATCTGAAGGATCATAATTCGTTCCTGGATGCCAGAAATAGGATAATTGAATCTGCATCTGAAATGCTGAAAGATGACCTGCCTGCTATCAGTGTTACGGTACATCCTCCCGAAAAGCCATGGAAGATATCAGTGGAAGCACTTTTCGTTGAAAATGATTTCAGTGAGATAAGGACAGATTTTTTTGATAACCTGCCATATGTGATCATAAAAACGAAATGGGGTAAGGAGATATGGGCAGCAGGCCTGGGGACGGGATTCTTTCCGGAAGATACCAGAAAAGCTGCCGGTAGTGCTTTCAACCAGATGGCTGGAATACTCGAGAGGGAGAAGATGACGATGGATAATATTGTAAGACAGTGGAATTATATCGGAAAAATCCTGTCAGTCAGGAATGGCTTTCAGAATTACCAGGTCTTCAATGAAGTGCGTAGTGAGTATTATCACAGATATCGCAGGTTAACAGGGTATCCCGCAGCAACAGGTATTGGAATGGGATTGAACGGTGTTATCATAGATTTTTGTGCCATAGGAGCTGATGAGGCCATTCTGGTAAAAGGACTGAGCAATCCTAATCAGATAAATGCCTATGAATACGGACAAAAGGTTCTTAGAGGGATGAAGGAGGCAGGTAAGCTTCAGAAACAGCCACCCCAGTTTGAACGCGCATTGCTGGTTGCACCATATAAATACCCTGTATTATTTGTTTCGGGTACAGCATCAATAAAAGGACAGGAAACCATAGGAATAGGAGATGTGGATACCCAAACACGGATAACAATTGAAAATATATTGAGGCTTGCCGACAGGGAGAGGATTAACGGGATCTTAAACAAGAATAAGGCAGAATCATTACATTGCAGGTTGTTGAGGGTTTATGTAAAGTTTCGGAAAGATCTTGATGAAGTGAAGGATATTTGTGAAGAGTTGTTTCCTGATGTGCCGAAAGTATTTATCCAGGCTGATGTATGCCGTAACAATTTGCTTACTGAAATTGAGGCAGAGTTTATTATAGATTTTTGAGCGGCCTCAGATAATATTATTACCTGTATGATGAAAAAAACAGCGTTCCTTCTTATTGCCGGACTATTCATTGCAGGCTGTTCTTCAAGGAATTGGGAGAGAACCCCTGAGGGTGTTATTGTGAACCTGAAAGGGAACGAAACGAAGAAGATATTACTGGAGGTCATTAATGACAGGATAATCCACGTAATAGCCTCACCTGTTAAGAACTTTTCTGATGATAAGAGTTTGTCAGTAATAAACGACACACAGGTTCCGGGAACACAATTTGAAGTTACAAGTGACGGACATATTTTATGCCTCTCTACCTCTGAAATAATTGCATGTGTCACACTCGAAACAGGACAAATAATTTTTTACAACAGCGATTCCGACGTGCTGCTTAATGAACCGGAAGGCGGAGGGAAATCGTTTAAACCTTATTCAGTGGAAGGAACCGATGGCTATTCAATGGAACAGGTTTTTGAATCACACGCTGATGAGGCATTCTACGGACTTGGACAACACCAGTCTGAGGAGTTCAACTATAAAGGGTTGAATGAGGTGCTATACCAGTATAACACAAAGGTCTCTGTCCCATTTATTGTATCAGATAAGAATTACGGCATATTATGGGATAATTATTCCCTGACAAAGTTCGGTGATCCCCGTGACTATTCTCAGATAAACCTTTTCAGATTGTATGATGAATATGGTAATGAGGGAGGACTTACAGCCACTTACCTGGAAAATTCTGATCCCGGAAGGGTATTTATAAAGCGCAGGGAATCTGAAATAGATTATGAGGATCTTACGACAATAAATGATTTTCCGGAAGATTTTCCTTTTCACGGATCTACTGTAACCTGGACAGGAGAATTAGAACCAGAGGAGACAGGACTATTTCATTTCAGACTTTATTATGCCGGCTATATAAAGGTGTTCCTTGATGGGGAGCCCGTTGTGGAGGAGAGGTGGAGAACGGCCTGGAATCCGAATACATATAAATTCCGGGTTAATCTGGAGAAAGGTAATCGATATCCGCTGCGTATCGAATGGAAGCCTGACGGCGGAGTATCGTATATCGGGCTGAAAGCTTTAAGTCCACGACCCGCTGAAGAACAGGGAGCTCTTTCACTGTTTTCCGAGATGGGCGACCAGATAGATTATTACTTTATTAAGGGAGACAATATTGATGATGTGATCAGCGGGTACAGAACACTTACAGGTAAAGCTCCCATAATGCCAAAGTGGGCTTTGGGATACTGGCAGAGCCGGGAACGTTACAGGTCGCAGGATGAACTGTTGGATGTGGTTAAGGAATATCGCAGGAGAAATATACCGATCGATAATATTGTACTCGACTGGTCTTACTGGCCTGTCGATGCCTGGGGATCACATGAATTTGATCCCGGATTTTTCCCCGATCCTGAAGGGATGGTCAGCGAAGTACATGATCTGAATGCACATATTATGATTTCAGTATGGCCTAAGTTCTACTATACAACAGAACACTTCAAAGAGTTTGACAGAAAAGGATGGATGTACAGGCTCGCTGTAAACGACAGCATAAGAGACTGGATAGGAAGAGGTTATATCGGTTCATTTTACGACCCCTACAGTGCCGGGGCACGCGAACTTTTCTGGACCCAGATGAAAGAACATCTCTATACAAAGGGATTTGATGCCTGGTGGATGGATGCCTCTGAACCAGATATTCTATCAAATGCCAGTATTGAATACCGTAAAAAGCTTTCAACACCAACAGCTCTCGGCCCTTCCGCTAAATACTTTAATGCCTATGCTCTTGTCAATGCCATGGGAATATATAACGGACAGCGTTCCGTGGATCCCGATACACGGATATTTATCCTTACAAGGTCTGGATTTGCAGGTTCACAAAGATATGCGGCAGCAACCTGGAGCGGCGATATAGGTACCCGCTGGGAGGAGATGAAGGCACAGATCCCCGCAGGTCTTAATTTTGCAATGTCGGGAATACCATACTGGACATTTGATATAGGTGGATTTTGTGTTGAGGGAAGATATACAAGAGCAGAAGAAGGATCAGAAGATATGGAGGAATGGAGAGAACTGAACACCCGCTGGTACCAGTTCGGCTCATTCTGCCCTTTGTTCAGGAGCCATGGACAGTACCCGTACCGAGAAATATACAATATTTCACCTGAAGGACATCCTGCCTATAATAGCATGGTGTACTACGACAGACTGAGATATTATCTTATGCCATATATTTATTCACTGGCCGGACTGACATATTTCAACGATTATACAATAATGAGAGCAATGGTCATGGATTTCGGTTCCGATAAAAAGGTGAAAGACATTGGTTACCAGTATATGTTCGGTCCGTCGATACTTGTTGCACCTGTATATGAATATAAGGCAAGGTCGCGTGCCGTATATCTGCCTTCATCCTGCGGTTGGTATGATCTTTATTCAGGAAAATATTTCGAGGGGGGCCGTGAGATTGTTGCAGATGCACCTTACGGGAGAATGCCTCTGTTTGTTAAGGAAGGATCAATAATTCCTGTCGGTCCCGGCATAAGTTATACTGATGAAAGACCGGCTGACCCTTTAATATTGTATATTTACGGTGGAAGGGATTGTGCCTTCACTCTATACGAAGACGAGGGTACTAATTACAATTATGAGAATGGTGCCTGGAGTACAATTAAATTTATCTATGATGATAATAACCAGCAGCTTACCATAGGTGAAAGAAACGGAGAATTCGAGGGGATGTTGAAAACAAGAACCATCGGGATATTCTGGGTGACAAAGGGAAATGCAATTCGGTTTGACCCGGATGCCCGGCCTGATATAACTTTGACGTATTCAGGCAAAGAAATAGTGGTTAAAAAGAAATAATTATATTGTAAAGAAGTATGAAAAAGACAGTTTTTCTTTTGATAGTGGCAATGACTCTGTTAAGTTGTCAGAAAACACCTTCAGATATAGCATTGCCGTCACTGATAGGTGATAATATGATCCTGCAGCAAAATAGTGATGTGAAAATATGGGGTACTGCAAATCCTGGTCACAGGATAAATGTTGTTGCAAGCTGGGATGAAAAAGCAGGTACCAAGACAGGCAAAGATGGCAGATGGATTGTGACGCTGCCATCGCCTCCGGCCGGCGGGCCATATACCATGACAATATCAGCCAGGGATACAAGCATCGTTATTTATGAGATCCTTTCGGGTGAGGTATGGTTTTGTTCCGGGCAGTCGAACATGGAGATGCCGCTTGAGGGCTGGCCTCCCACAGATACTATAATGCATTCGGAAGCGACTATTCGGTCAGCTGTGTTGCCGGAGATTAGGCTGTTTAATGTACAAAGAAAGTTTTCGGGAGAAGAACTCGATGATTGTACTGGAAGATGGGAAAAGTGCGACCCTGAAACAGTGAGACAATTCAGTGCCACAGCATTTTTCTTTGGCAGAAAGCTTTATGATGAACTACATATACCTGTAGGATTAATTGAATCAGCATGGGGAGGAACACCTGCCGAATCGTGGATATCCGCTCCGGCCCTTGAATCAGCAGGAGAATTTACTGAGGTAATAAGTTCAATAAAAGAATCAATCCCTCTTCAGCATGATTACCAGGAGTGGCTCGAAGGTCATGAGCAATTGGAGATAGGACCATCCGGAGTTGATCAATGGAAGGATTTGGATTTCAGAGATGCTGATGTCTCTTCAGAAGATTTTGACGACAGCAGCTGGCCTGTAATAGAACTTCCGATGCAATTCGAATCATCAACAGGTGCCTTTGACGGTGCAGTATGGTTTCGAAAAAAAATTGAAATTCCTGCTGGTTTTGAGGGTAGAAACCTCCTGCTGTCGTTAGGGCCTATAGATGATATGGATCGTACATTTTTTAACGGAACCATGGTCGGAGCTACAGAAGAGACAGGACAATGGCAGGTCAACAGGAATTATGATGTTCCTGCCGAACTAGTGAAGGAAGGTGTTAATACCATCTCTGTCAGGGTTCTTGACACACAGGGTGGCGGAGGAATATATGGTGCACCGGGATCAATGACATTATCAATAAAGGGAAGCCGCCAGAAACCTCTTGATGTCGGCGGAGAATGGAAATACCAGCCTGTTGCTGAACTGACAGGTGACAGGTTTTATATTTTTAACCTGTCAGATAATGAGTTTGCCACAAAGGAAAGGCCAGTTTCAATTAATGCATACACACCAACGGTTTTATTCAACGGAATGGTTAATCCTGTGGTAAATTACACGATAAAGGGAGCCATATGGTACCAGGGAGAAGCGAATGTGGGAAGAGCAGAACAATATAAGAAGATATTTCCCCTGATGATTCAAAACTGGAGAGATGCCTGGGGCATTAAGGACTTTCCTTTCTATTATGTTCAGATCGCACCTTATGTATATTCACATGTTGATTCCACCGAATCAGCTTTTTTACGTGAAGCCCAGAAAAGCGCTCTTGAACTGCCGTCGACAGGAATGGCAGTAACACTCGATATTGCAACAGTGATGAATATTCATCCGCCCTATAAAAAAGAGGTCGGTGAAAGACTTGCCTTTCTTGCCATCAATAACGACTATGGTATCCCGACACCTTGCAACGGACCGGTTTACAGATCAATGGTAGTTGATGGCAGTACAATAAAGGTACAGTTTGATAATGTCGAAGAGGGCCTTGTTGCCAGAAACGGAAGACTTAAGGAATTTGAGATTGCAGGTAACGATGGTAAATTTGTTATAGCAAGTGCCGGTATCGTAAACAACGAAGTAGTAGTCTATTCTCCTATGGTGCCCGAACCTGTTTCAGTAAGATATTGCTGGCGAAACGGAGCAGAAGCATCTCTGTTTAACAGTGCCGGTTTGCCCGCATGGCAATTCATTACAAAATGAGTATTATGAAAAAAATGTTTACATTATCACTAGTACTGCTTGTATTTATGCTGGTAAGTCAATCGTGCAGGCAGTCATCAAAAAGCAAGGAAATGGTAAAAAAAGAACATTATGGTAATCATCAGGGTAAGGACGTTTTCCTTTTTACCCTGACAAACAAGAATGGCAATGTGCTGAAGCTTACAAACTTTGGTGCAAGGATTACATGGATTGAAGTTCCGGACAAGGATGGGAAGAAAGAGAATGTCACTTTCGGATTTGATTCTTTTGAGTCGATGATAAACGGTGATCCGTATTTTGGTTCTGTTGTTGGCCGCTATGCCAACAGGATAGCAAAGGGTAAATTTACAATTGACGGGCAGGAATATACCCTTACTCTTAATAACGGGCCGAATGCACTTCACGGAGGTCCGGGAGGATGGCACAGCGTTGTATGGGATGCGGAAGTACCTGAAAACATTGAATCTCCCTCTGTAAAGTTCAGCTATTTCAGCCCTGATATGGAGGAGGGTTATCCCGGAAATATGAATGTGGAAGTGAATTACACATGGAACGATAAGAACGAAATAGTGATTGATTATAAGGTCACTACGGATAAAAAGAGTGTTCTCAACATTACCAATCATGCATATTTTAACCTTCATGGAGCAGGTAACGGTGATATTCTTGATCATGAACTGATGATAAATGCAAAATCCTTCACACCTGTTGATTCCACCCTTATACCTACCGGTGAATTCCGTCCCGTTGCAGGAACTCCCTTTGACTTTACAAAACCACATACAGTAGGAGAAAGGATCGATGAGGATTATGACCAGCTAAAGCTGGGAGGAGGATATGACCATAATTTTGTCATTGATGTGAAACTGGAAGTTGATGCATCTGTATACGACCCTGTTACAGGTCGCCTGCTTGAAGTGATAACTGATCAGCCGGGGATCCAGTTTTATTGCGGTAATTTCCTCAATGGATCACTTATCGGTTATGACGGTAAACCATATAATTACAGATCGGGACTGTGTCTGGAAACACAACACTATCCTGACAGCCCCAATAATCCGGAATTCCCGTCAACATTTCTAAATCCCGGTGACACTTTTTTGTCGAGGACTATATACAGATTTTCTGTGAAATAATGAGTAAATTCATGTACTCACCCCTGGGGGGATGAGTAAATGTAGAATAGAAACAAATATTTAATAATTATTAATGATACGGACACTCACATAAAAATATATTAAGATGAAAAGAAATGTTTTATTGTTTTCCATGCTGTTTCTTGCATTTGCCTTTTACACTGCATCTGCACAAGACAGCTCCGATGATTTACCTTTCAGGAATACATCATTATCATTTGAGGAAAGGGTTGATGATCTTGTATCGAGGATGACCCTGCAGGAGAAAGCTGATCAGCTTTTATATACTGCACCTGCTATTCCGAGGCTTGGAATACCTGCCTATAACTGGTGGAACGAGGCGCTTCACGGAGTTGCAAGAGCCGGTTATGCAACTGTCTTCCCACAGTCAATAACAATTGCAAATTCGTGGGATGAAGACCTAATGTACGATGTGGCTAATGCGATATCAGACGAGGCAAGGGCAAAATATCATGAGTTCCAGCGAAGGGGCAAAACAGGTATTTACCAGGGGCTGACATTCTGGTCGCCCAATATAAATATTTTCCGTGATCCCAGGTGGGGAAGGGGACATGAAACATATGGTGAAGATCCTTTTCTTACCGGTGCCATGGGATCACAGTTTGTTAAAGGCATGCAGGGTAATGACCCCAGGTATCTCAAAACTGTGGCGACTGCCAAACATTATGCCGTTCATTCCGGACCTGAACCATTACGACATCAGTTCAATGCAAAGGTGAGCGAGGTTGACCTCAGGGAGACTTATCTTCCTGCTTTCAGGACTCTTATTGTCGATGCAGGGGCATATTCCGTAATGGGTGCATATAATATGTTCAGGGATTTTCCATGTTGTGCAAACCCTGTACTTTACAGTATACTACGTGATGAATGGGACTTCCAGGGATATATCGTATCCGATTGCTGGGCTATATCTGATTTCTACAGATTCCAGAATTTCTCAGAAGATGCAGCCGAAGCAGCGGCAGCAGCAGTCAAGGCAGGAACAGATCTGGAATGCGGGTTTGACTATAAACAGCTTATGACCGCCTTCGAAAGGGGTCTTCTGACTGAAGACGACATAGACATCGCTGTTAAAAGGATATTCACAGCCCGTTTTAAACTGGGCATGTTCGATCCGGACCACATGGTGCCTTATGCACAGATACCATTCTTTGTAAATTGTTCCGACTATAATAATTCGCTGGCAAGACTGGCAGCACAAAAATCAATCGTCCTCCTCAAAAACAGTGAAGATATACTGCCTCTTGATAAGAATATAGGAACAATAGCAGTTATAGGGCCGAATGCCGACAACTTTGAATCGCTTATAGGAAATTACAACGGGATACCTGTTAATCCGGTAACAGTATTACAGGGAATAAGGAATAAGACATGTCCCGATACTGAAATACTTTATGCCGAAGGCAGTGATCTCGCAGAAGGCATTCATAATCTTACTGTTATACCCTCGTGCTATCTTCAGGCACCTGATGGAAGACAGGGTGCCCTGGGTGAATATTTTGACAACAGGGATATGGATGGAGAACCTGTATTTACCAGGATAGATGACCGGATAGATTTTTACTGGGAGCACTTATCTCCTCACCAGGACATGCCTGATGATGACTTCGGGGTAAAATGGACAACTTACCTGGTTGCCCCGGAAACAGGTACTTATGCACTTGGCAGTTGGGGATCATCCTTTTTTGAGGTATTCTTTGAAGGTAAGAAGATACTTACACACAGTAGCGAACACCATGCCTTTCATAGAGAATATAGTGTGGATCTCGAGGCTGGGGAAAAGTATAAAATTGAAGTACTGTACAAGAACTTTGCCGGTGATGCTGACATGAAACTATTATGGGCGCCTCCAAGGCCAAATCTTAAAGAAGAGGCTGTGAGTGTTGCGGAAAAGGCTGATGTGGTAATCCTGGTACTGGGACTATCCCAGCGACTGGAAGGAGAGGAGATGGGCATCGAGATAGACGGATTCCTTGGTGGTGACCGTACAAACCTTAACCTTCCTGCAGTCCAGGAACAGTTGTTTAATGATATGATAGCGACAGGCAAACCTGTTGTTGTTGTTCTTACCAATGGTGGAGCCTTGTCGGTTAATAATGCCCAGGAGAAAGCTGCAGCCGTGTTGCTGGCAGGTTATGGCGGACAGCAGGGCGGTAATGCTGTTGCCGATGTACTTTTCGGAGATTATAATCCTGCAGGAAGACTTCCTGTAACATACTACAAATCAATTGACCAGCTACCTCCCTTTGAAGACTATGATATGGCCGGCAAAACTTACAGGTTCTTTAAGCAGCAACCCTTATATCCGTTCGGCTATGGACTCAGCTATACAACATTCGGCTATAGCGACCTGGTCGTGCCACAGAAAACTGTATCGGGATCTCCGGTCAATATAAAGGTGACAGTGACAAATACGGGTAAATATGAAGGTGATGAGGTAGTTCAGCTTTACCTGACCGACGAAAAGGCAACAACACCACGTCCTGTCCGTCAGCTTGAAGG
>Ga0272441_10010980_pt1 | contig 13563 bp, 12 predicted proteins | sample SSMProp6N_FD_193582 | JGI IMG/M metagenome (GOLD analysis project Ga0272441, IMG submission 193582) | Marine sediment archaeal communities from Little Sippewissett salt marsh, Falmouth, MA, United States - SSM-Prop-6N | ecosystem: Environmental > Aquatic > Marine > Wetlands > Sediment ... | reverse complement strand
CACAGCGTTTAATAGAGCGAAGACCACGCGCAGCGCGAGAACTGCAAAACCGGTTCGAAAGAGACAAAATACCGCAAGACGTGCAGGAAGCAGTTATTCGAAGATTGAAAGATCGTGGTTTGATCAATGACCATGCTTTTGTCGAAGCTTGGATCGAGAACCGCCAGGTTTTTCGTCCACGAAGTGCAAGAGCGCTGCGAATGGAGTTAAGCCAGAAGGGTGTGTCGAGAGAGATTATCGAAGAGCACCTGAAGGATTTCGATGACGAACAGGCGGCATATGCAGCAGCCATCAAAGGTGCTCGCCGTTATCGTTCCTCGGAACGGGAAAACTTTCGAAAACGGCTGAGCGCTTACCTGCTTCGGCGAGGTTTTGGTCATTCTATCATTTCCTCGGTGGTAACTCGTATCTGGTGTGAGACCACCGATTGTGAAGCCGAAAGTGAGGATATGAAGTGAATACAACGTGGGTAATTGGTGTTGGCGTTGCATTGGCAGCAGGAGTATTGGTGGGTTATGTTCTGCGTCACATGCAACTGGAAAGAAGGATAAAAAACCGTCAGGCAGAAGCGGATCGTATCTTGGAGAAAGCGCGTGGAAGCGCCAAGGATATCGAACTGGCTGCGAAAGACCAGGGTTTGGAAATCCGCAATGCAGCCGAGGAGGAAGCGAAGGAACGGCGATTGGAGTTATCAAGAGAAGAAAAGCGTCTCACGCGGCGACGCGCCAGCATCGATCGGCGTTTCGAACAAATCGATAAGAGAGAGCAAGCTTTGAACAAGCGGCAGAGTTCGATTGATAAGCGCGCCAACGAGCTTGAAGAACGCTATGCCGAAACTCTCGCAGAATTGGAGCGCGTTTCCCAAATGACACAGGAGGAAGCCAAGGAACAACTCCTGGAAGAAGTCGAGCGTGAAGCGCGTGTCGACATGGTTCGTATCATCCGCCAAATCGAGGAAGAGGCGCAAATGGAAGGTGATCGCCGAGCGCGTGAATTGATCGCTGACGCCATTCAGCGTGTAGCTTCCGATCATGTGTCCGAGATTACAGTTTCCGTCGTGCCTTTGCCTTCGGATGATATGAAAGGGCGCATCATCGGGCGTAACGGACGCAATATTCGGGCCTTCGAACAAGCGGCAGGTGTGGATGTCGTTGTCGATGACACGCCCGAAGCCGTTACAATTTCGTGTTTCGATTCGGTCCGCCGGGAGGTCGCCCGTCGGGCGATGGAGAAGTTGGTGCTCGATGGCCGCATCCACCCCGCACATATCGAGAAGATCGTTCGCCAGGTTGGAGAAGAAGTGGACCGAGCGATTATCGAGGCGGGTGAGGAGGCGAGCTTCGATGCCGGTGTGCCGGGTTTGCATCCAGAGGTGATCAAGAAACTGGGCCGTTTGAAGTTCCGTACATCATACGGCCAGAATCAACTCGCCCATGCGGTGGAAACGGCGCAGCTGGCAGGTATTATTTCTGCTGAACTTGGCGCCAACGTCGATGCGGCAAAAGCCGGTGGTTTGTTGCACGACTTGGGCAAATCCATGGATCATGATGTGGAAGGCACCCACGCTGCGCTTGGTGCCGAATTTTGCCGCCGTCATAATGTACCGGAACATGTTGTCAATATGATCGCTTCCCATCATCATGAAGTCGAACAGGATTCCGTCGAAGCCGTGATTGTCGAGGCTGCGGATGCGATCAGCGGCGCACGACCTGGTGCGCGCAGGGAGAGTCTGGAGCAGTACATCAAACGCATTCGCGCTTTGGAGGAAGTTGCCAGTTCTTTTGACGGCGTGGAGAAGAGTTATGCTTTGCAAGCCGGGCGTGAAATTCGAGTGATTGTGATTCCGGAAGATATCGATGATCTCGAAGCAACGAGACTCGCTCGGTCTGTAGCGAAGAAAATTGAAGAGGGTATGCAGTACCCCGGGCAGATTAAAGTAACAGTGATTCGGGAAACCCGGGCTGTCGATTATGCGAAGTAGGATCGGTTAAACAAAAACTTCGAACGATCTTGTAGATCAACTTTGGCGACCAGAGGATGTGTTTTTCTTCTGGTCGCTTTCTACAATGGCGTACAGGGGAATCTCGTCAGGTTGTTTCGTCCAGCAGAGGCACGCCGTAAAGAAACCAATATCGATCTTCAGGATAAAGTCTGCGCAGGCATGGATCCCAGATAAATTTTTCTGTTTTGAAATACGTTTGCAGAGATGCGTCGATTGGATGGATGGCCTCGATGGTCGCCTGGGAATCGGGTTGGCGCGCGGCCAGCTGGATGATTCGTTCGAAGATCACGCGTTGACGTACTTCGTACGCATAATTGTCGGGATGATCTTCTCTCTCAAGTAGATCGTTGACATAGGCTTTCCAGAGGCTGAAGCGGCTGTGCATCTCGCGCGCCGCTTTTCTTCCTGCAGCTTCTGGCCACTTTTGGAAGACGCGCTGCATTTGGCGCTCGAGTTTTTGATGTTCGGCTCGTTCCACTGGAGTCATTGCGGTGCTTTGGGCGTTAAGTTCATCAAACGCCAGGAACAATCCACCGGGTGTGAGCCTCGGCAGTGGGGGTTGGCCTTGCAGTGCAGATGGATCCAGGGGCCAAAATAACTCGTCCGAAAGCAGGTAATCCTCGAACTCCTCCAGCATGGCTCGAACGAGCTTGAGGTTGTACTCGGGAGTGCGCATCAGGTTACTTGTCAATTTTATTGATGTCTTGGATGATGTCGAGTAATTGGCCGCGGCTGACGGGTTTGATGATGTAATTGCGGGCGCCGAGGCGGAAGCCGGTCTCTTGGTCTTCCGGACGGTTGCGAGCGGTGAAAATGATGATAGGGGGATAAGGTTGCCCCTCCTCGTTGAGGCGCTGCATTACGTCGAAACCAGACACATCGGGCATCATCACGTCCAACAGGACCAAATCGAATGAACCCTGTCGAATGAGATCGTAACCTGTGTCGCCGTCCGAAGCCAACTCGACGTAGTGGCCGGCAGTTTTCAAAGTCAGTTCTACGAGTTTTAAAGTGTCTTGATCGTCATCAACGATGAGAATTCGAGCGCCCATATGGTTTCCTATCTGAATTGATGTGACCATTGTATACCTGTTCGAACGATTCTGCCAAAATGAGTGCTTGGGAAAGGAATACGATGCCTAGATGATAGGTCTCGACTGGTTTGCGCGTTAGGCGTGATCCGCAATCGAGTACCCATACTCATTCAGCTTTTCAATGAGTTGTGTGGCGTTCTTGAACAGGATCCCCGCAATGCCTGTCGAAATCGCAGTCCGGATGTTACGCGGATTGTCATCAATTAGCAGACATTCCTCTGGATTGCGATCGATCATTGTCAGGAGCGAGTGGAAAGTGGCGGGTTCTTTCTTGATTTTGCCAATCTCGAAGGAGAAGATCTGGGCATCGAAGGCTTCCAGAAACGAATGGATGGAGTGAATGTGCTCGACCCATTCCAGCGCATGATCTGACAGGAGCACCAATTCACATTGAGGTTTTAGCTGCTGCAGGACATCGACCATTCCTGGTATATGCCGCCTCAGGTTGTTCCGGATCAAAGTCTTCAACGCATGGATGGGGATATCCCACCCCTGCTGTTCTCGAATCGTTGTCAGATAGTGTTGCTCTGAAATCTTGCCCCGGCATATGTCTTCCAACAGCTTGCCGCCAAAAGCGGATAACACGACCTCTTCCGGGATGCCCAGTTTCTCTGCAAGCGGCTTTTCAATGCCAATCAGGCCAGCGATGAGAACTTCCGATAAATCGAATATCAGAGTCGTGATCATGGGTGTCGCGTGCTGAGATTGCTGTCTTAGCGCTCAATAGGTAGGAGTCGAAGCGGTTGCTCCAAATACTTGCGGAAGATCTGCAGCCATCGCGCGGCCTCGGCACCGTCTGTGATCCTGTGATCCGCAGACAGCGTGCATTGCAGACGATATCCGGGGACGATCTTACCTTCTTCTACGACGGGTTTGTGCTGCACACTGCCAATGGCGAGAATAGCGGCTTCCGGCGGGTTGATGATGGCGACGAAGCGATCGATGCCGAACATTCCCAGGTTGGAGACCGTGAAAGTGGAACCTTCGATGTCCTGGGGACGTACTTTGCCAACCCGTATTCTACTCACCATAGCACGGACCTCAGCGGATATCGCAGGAATGGATTTTTGGTCGGCGTTATTGACAACTGCGGTCAGCAAACCATCTTCAACGGCGACTGCAACACCGACATTGATTTCCCCATGTCGAACGATTGCATCCTTGTCCAACGATGCGTTCAGGTTGGGGAATTCTCGCAGGGCCAGCGCTGTAGCTTTAATTATGAAGTCATTCACCGACAACTTGTCTTCTTCTGGCAGGATCTCGTTCCATTCAGACCGCATGGTCATCAACGGAGCGGCATCGACGTCGATGGTGAGGTAGAAGTGCGGCAGCTCTTGTTTGGCGGTAACCATGCGGCGTCCGATGGCGGCGCGCAGCTTGCTGAGTGGAATCCGAACGGTTTCACCTGCTTTAGGCATTTGAGCAGGATGGCCTGATGAAGCGATGGCAGCTTCAACGTCTTCTTTAACGATCCGGCCTCCCGGGCCAGTACCGGATAGGCTGGCGATGTTGATTTTGTGATCCGCGGCCATGCGCCGGGCAATGGGTGAGGCGCGTACGCCGTCAGGAAGTTGACCATCACCGCCGGGTTGGGGTGCTGGCTTAATCGTTTCGCGTTTTTCTTCCTTGACCGTTGTTTCGGCTTCCTCAACAGCTTCTCCCGCTTGTGGTGTTGGCTTAACAAGCGCATCCGTATCGAATTCTTCGCCGGGCTCTCCGACGATAGCGATCGGCTCGCCAACAGGTGCTGAATTACCTTCGCTGATGAGGTGTTTGTGAACTACGCCGCTTGTCATCGATTCGACTTCAACCGTCGCTTTATCGGTTTCAATCTCGGCGATTACCTGGCCTTTTTCGATGGATTCGCCTTCTGCTACGACCCAGCGCACCAGAATGCCTTCGGCCATATCGAAACCGAGTTTGGGCATGCTTACGACTTCAGCCATCACAACACCTCTTTCACAGCGTCAACGATGTCGGATACTTGGGGTAAGGCCATCTGTTCCAATTCGCGGTTGTAAGGCAGGGGCACTTCTTCCTGGGCGATGCGCTTGATCGGCGCATCGGCATAATCGAAGGCTGCTTCATAGAGACGGGAAGCCACCTCGGCGCCGATCCCAAAGGATCCCCATCCCTCCTCTACGATGACACAGCGATTGGTCCGTTTGAAAGACTCCACCACCGGCCCCATATCGAGAGGCCGCAGCGAGCGCAAATCGACAACTTCAGCAAAAACATTATCTTTTGCAAGAATGTCCGCTGCCTGCAAGGATAATTGCAGGCCTTTGGAATACGAGACCAGCGTCACATCGTCTCCCTCGCGCTGGACTTTGGAGACCCCGATGGGTTCGAAATATTCTTCTTCGGGCACTTCACCGCGTGCCTGGTAAAGGGTAGCGTGCTCGATGTACATTACAGGGTCATCGCTGCGAATAGCGGATTTCAGCAATCCCTTTGCGTCGTGCGGGGTGCCCGGCGCGACGACTTTAAGTCCCGGAAAGTGCGCGAACACGACGTCCGGCGTCTGGCTGTGGGTTGCGCCCAATTGGCGCCCACCGCCACTGACGGTGCGAATAACGATGGGAACGGTGAATTGGCCGCCGAACATGCTGCGCAGCTTGGCGCTGTGATTGACAATTTGATCCATGGCGAGTAAGGCAAAGTTTATCGTCATGATCTCGGCGACCGGCCGCAGCCCGGCCATCGCTGCTCCGTTGGCAGCGCCGATGATAACGCCTTCGGCGATGGGGGTGTCTCGTACGCGATCGGCGCCGAAGTGATCGTGAAAGCCACGTGTCACGGCGTATGTTCCACCCCATACACCCACTTCTTCTCCCATGATGAAAACGCGTTCATCGCGCGCCATCTCTTCCCACAGCGCTTGTGAAATGGCTTCACGCATCGTCATTACGGCCATTGCTCACACCTCTTCCACGTAAATATCTTCGTAAAGCGCTTCCGGTGGTGGGTCTGCGCTTGATTCGGCGAATTGCACAGCTTTCAGGAGTTCATCGTTTACTTTTTCTTCTTCGGCATCGAGTGCTTTGGCTGTGGCAATTTTCTTCTTGATCAAGTAACGTCGATAGATACCGATTGGGTCATCTTCCGACCATTTCTCGACTTCTTCACTCTCACGATACCGTTCCGGATCACCCATCGAGTGCCCCCGGAAACGATAGGTTACCACTTCAAGAAGATAAGGACCTTTTTGGCGTACATGTTCCAAAGCTTCCTGCGCGGCTTCGCGTACCTGGATGATATCCATGCCGTCTGCGCGGGCGTTGAGCATGCCGTATCCTTCCGCTTTCTGTCGAATTTCGCTAACTGCGGAGGCACGCTCGACAGCAGTGCCCATGCCGTATTGATTGTTCTCACATACCCATAAGACCGGTAATTCCCAGACCTTGGAGAGATTCAAGGCTTCATGAAAGTAGCCGATATTGGTGGCACCATCTCCGAAGAGACATATCGTCGCAGCGTCCGACCCGCGTTGCTTGTCGGCCAATGCCATGCCGGCTGCCAGCGGCAGATGTGCGCCGACGATGGCGTGTCCGCCCCAGAAATTGAGGTTTACGTCTGCGAGATGCATCGAACCGCCTTTGCCCTTCGAACAGCCCGTGACCTTCCCCAGCAGCTCGGCCATTACGATTTTCGGCTCCATGCCACAGGAGATTGCAATCCCATGATCGCGATAAGCCGTAATGACACGATCTTGCGGTTTTCTGGCGGAGACAATACCGCTTCCCACTGCTTCCTGGCCGATATAGAGGTGCAGGAAGCCGCCGATCTTTCCTTGCTGATAGAGTTCGGCGGATTTCTCTTCGAGACGTCGTATCATGACCATCTCGTGATAGAGATGCAGATGCGCTTTCTTATCCATGATTTCTCCGAGTCTTGAGAGCCAAACGATCTCCTTGTTGTATTCTATGATACTACAAGGTTGTTGACCTGCTTAAAGTAGCCTATGTAAGCGCCCCGGAGTGACGGGGCAAACAAATTATACCAAGATGGTCTAAAAAGTGCTTGTGGAGAAAAAACCACCACAAGTAAATGCGTTCGAACTAAGGATAAAAGCCAACAGCATGCAGATCGAATTCACTCATAACCGTATCGGTCTTCTCGGGCAGGGTCAATGGTAGGACGAAAACCAGCGTCTCCGCAGGAGCCAGTGTTTCGCTCATGACCGACCAACCGGCACTTACCAACTCGCCTGTAGTAGTGCGCATTGTTGCCAGAACCGTAGGTTGCACGAGTGTTTCCTCCTCAGTATTGGTGATCTTGCCGTGGAGTATGAGCGTACTCCCAACGGGTTGATAGCGGTCGATCTCGACAGTAAGCGGGATGGGCGTTTCATCGAATCCGCGGGCAAAATTGAGTTCAATGCTGGCTTGGATTTCGATATCTTCCAGAAATATTCCCTGGCTTTCTGCGTTTTCAAGCAGTCCCGGCAAGTGGGTTTCAAGAAAGGCTCTGTTTTCATCTGGGTGTAGCGGGATGGGAAACGTTGTGACCGTACAGGAAAGTAGTTCGCTTTCGTGATACGCGGCGATCAGCAGTCTTACCCAGCGGATGTAGCCGGCATCGTTGTGTATTTCCCCCAGAACGAAAGGAAGACCCTGGTCGGTGAATTCAAGGGTGGGTTCTCGAGTAAAAATGAGCTCTACTGGTGGCAAGGAAGATATGTTTGTCGCGTCGGCGTAGAACATCCATTCCCCAGTGTCGGTTTCCAGCGTCAGCAATACAGGCGCGGTCTGCCCGGTTTCAAGGCTTGTAGGTCCTGCGGCGAATGTGGAGAGCGCGATGGCAGAATCGGAGTCATCCATCAAAAGAATCCCGAGACTGTGCAGGTTCAGGGGTTCGTCGGAAGAATTGGTGATGGTTCCCAAGACTGAAAATTCTCCGCTGCGTGCAGTGAATGTCGTGGTCTCTTGGAACCTGACGGAAGCGCGATCGAAGGAACTGAGTTCGCTGTGGATGATCTCTACCTCGGCTGAGGTGATTCCTTCGATTGCTTCAAATCGAGCGGCGTAGGGCGAATCTTCACCAGAGGCGAGGTGTTCGAGCAGTGGAGATACTTTTTGACGGTCGAGTAGGTCCCCGTTGAAATCTAGCAGGGATACTTCCAATGAGATTTCGGCGATATTTTGGGTGGAGTCATTGTGAATGATGCCCAGGACGACGGTTTCCGAGTGCATATTCGTCAGGATCCGGGGTTCTTCGATGCGGATCTCGGATGCGGGCGTTCGCTGTGCAGCGGATATGGTCTCCTCACCGTTGTCTGCGGGGGTTGTTTCCGCCGGAGTAGGCGACGACCTGGTCCAAGGTCCTGACGTACAGGATAGGATCAAGAACAGGATTGCGGCGATGATTAAGAAGGCGTTTCGCTTCACAAGAATAAGGATACCGCAATCGTTATGGGTTTGGGGATGGCCTGGAGAACCATTCTCAATAGCCCACTCTTGTTGCGTTAATGTTGTGCCATCCGGCTTGCAGGCAAGTGTCGAAAATAGGATCCTAGCCTTCGGGTGTGGGAGTCGGTTCCGGCTGATCATCTTCAGGGAATAAATCATCCAGGAACGGATCCTCGAAGTCGAAATCGTAGTCGTAGTCGAAATCGTAATCATCGAAACCGTAATCATAATCCATTGCCGATCCGGCTTTGCATAGGCCGACGTTCTCCCAAATCAGGCAGTTATCGATTTCGTCTCTTTCCAGAATACTGGCGAGTTCGAGAACATCGTCCATGCTTGTTGCAAGCAGGAAAAGGAGTGTACGCTCATCCCCCTGGACGAGAACTACGAGACCGATCCCCGCTGATTCGATTTCCCCGTAGTGGGGAACGGACAGGCTTGCGGAGTAATCGATCGGCAGCACAAGATCATCGATATTTCCGAGGGCTTCGAGATAGAAGGACTCTGAATCAAAGGGCGCTAGTACGATCAGGTCTGCATCCGCTTCAGGTTTATCCGTAAAGACGATGTTTTGGCCGCGGGCGTTAAACGCACTCTGTATGGACGTGATGGTCTCCAGGTTTTCGGATGTGAGATCGAAATCTTCGCTTTTCAGGAGTGCAACGGATTGCCGGAAGACGTAGGGATAGTCGGTCAGGTCAACACTTCGTTCTCCATTGATGAGGAAATCGATCAAATGATCGATGAAGATTTGATTATCGGCGACCTGGTTGTAAGGGGAGGTGAGGAACGAAAAGTCGCCAATGGCAACGACGCCACCATCCAGGCTGCGTACGGCTACCGCCAGATCGGTATCAGCACTCGTTTGCGAAGAGCGGGTTTGCTCGTCACCTGTGATCAATGCAATGCCGCTGTTGCTTTGGATGGAACGCGCGCCGTAGAAAACCAACTCGGAGAGATCGTCTGTGAGTTCATCTTCGGCGAATTGGTGGAAGAATACATGTCGGAAGTTGCCCTCATTTTCGATCAGGTTGAAAAGGAAATCGTTTGCGTAGGAAATATCGAACGGCGCGAGAAGGCTGTCCGCGACGAGTGCTTCGGATACGTAGCTCTCTGAAAAATATTCGTAATAATAATCGTAGAGATTCCGGGTCGGATCGCTGATCACCAGCAAACGGCCGCCGTGGTCGACGAATCGTTCGATAAGGCTTACCGTCGTTGGCGAGAAGCTGGTCTGTGGTGCGATTACCACGTACGCACTTGCGTATTTCAATCGCTCATCGAGTGGCCGCTCACCGGTTTCATATGACTCTTGAACGATTTCTACACGAGCTCCGCGGAGGCCAAGGTCTTCGAGGAATGGATCAAGCTCTGCGAAATTGAATTGGTTGTTGTGGGTGTAATCGAACAAAACGACACGGCCATCAGGATCGACAGCCTCCTCAGAGTGCTCAGACTCTGACTCGGAGTTTGTTGGTGGAATCGGCATTCGGAATGATTCGTAATCGGGTGCGCTGAGGGTTGAGGGGGCGCGATACCAACCTCGATAGAACCATAACCCTCGGACCAATATCGGCAGAAGGAAAAGTCCAACCGCAGCGTAGATAAGGTTGCGCTTCATGGCAGCCTCCTTGCGTTAGAAGGAACATAGAGCAGATAAATCCCCGCCTTATTGGGGAAAGGTGTAATTACACCTTCCGATGTTTCTGAGAAAAACCCGTATGAATATATAAGGTCATAATAGATTTGATCCTGCAGCTCGACAGCCTCGTAATGACCGATCCTGGCGAGTTTGGCGGTGTGATCGAGCGCCTCGCTCAATGAACCCAAGCCGTCGATCAATCCGTTCTGTAGCGCTTCACTCGCCAACCAGGTTTGTCCGCTGAGTAAACCCTCGGCGTCGAGTTTTAAGCGCTCGCCGCGGCCAGAAACAACGGCCTGGTAAAAGCCCTGCTTGATGACATCGATTTCACGCAGCGTCGTGTCGCGCGCTGCCCCGGTCATCTTGTAGGGTCCGGTAGTGAAAATGTCCTCGACGATGAAGGGATCTTCGGGAAGTGTGACGATGACCCCCACGTTGCCGATGATGGAGGATGGACCGGAATAGATCTCGTTCGCCGCTGCGGAGAGATAATAACCACCGCTGGCAGCCATGCCCTGGACGTAGGCGACGACGGGTTTTTGCGCCTGCAACTGGATCAATTCCAGGTAAACCGCTTCGGTGTCGACGACCGTTCCACCGGGTGTGTTGAGCACCAGAAGCACAGCACGAATACGGGAGTTTTCCCGAGCGTATTCGATCTGCTGGATCAAGGCATTCGCGGATTCGAAGTAGATGGCATTGTCTAATCGAATGATTCCGATAAGTGGACGGGGGATAAGAAATGAGAAAGCGATTCCCGCGAGCAACGACACCAGCAGGAATATGATGATCGTTCGAGACGTTTTCCAATTCTTCCCTGGCAAGGTATCGCTCATGTCATCTTACTCCCATTCTTTTGATGGATCGAATCATTAAGCAGTCAATATGCTGCCCTAATCCTATACCATATTTTCGGTGTTGGGAAGGTGTTGGATTTGGAATGGACACCGATCATGGTGCCCCACGAGTAATGATCACTGCGTGGGGCATCTGATGAGTATGCGCGGCTATTCTTTGAAATCCACCTCGGGAAGATCTTTCATTGCTTCTTCGATCTTCGCCATGGGGTATTCATAATCCTGGAGTTCGTTATTGAGATATGCCTGGTAGGCAGCCAGATCCAAAAGCCCATGACCGGAAAAGTTGAAAGCAATTACGCGTTTCGTACCTTCTTCCTTGCAGCGCAATGCTTCATCAACGGCAACGCGAATCGCATGAGCAGTCTCGGGAGCCGGGACGATCCCCTCGGTTTGGGCAAACTGCACGGCGGATTGGAAAGTGCAGATTTGATCGATGGCGACGGCTTCGATATCACCATGGGCGTGCAGCGCGCAGATGTGGGGCGCCATGCCATGGTAGCGTAGTCCACCGGCGTGGATTCCCGGCGGCACGAAGGAGTGACCGAGGGTATGCATCTTGACGATGGGCGCCATCTTGGCTGAATCACCGTAGTCGAATGTATAAAGACCTTTTGTCAGTGTCGGGCAGGCTTTGGGTTCGACGGCAATGAAGCGGGTGTTCTTGCCATTATGGAATTTTTCGTGCAGGAAGGGGAATGCAAATCCGGCGTAGTTGCTTCCGCCGCCCACACAGCCGATGACGACGTCCGGGTATTCATCTGCCATCTCGAATTGCTTAATAGCTTCCAGGCCGATGACGGACTGGTGCGTGAGCACAGGACCGAGGACCGAGCCAAGGGAGTATTTGTACTTACCATCTGATGCGACGGCTGCTTCGACCGCCTCTGAGATGGCGATGCCCAAAGAGCCGTTGCTATCCGGATCCTTTGCCAGGATGGATTTTCCGAATTCCGTTTTATCCGATGGGCTGGGTGTAACGTTGGCACCATAGGTTTCCATGATAATGCGGCGATAGGGCTTTTGATCGTAGGAACATCGAACCATGTACACTTCACAGTCCAGGTCGAACATCTTGCAGGCCAGGGAGAGTGCGGTGCCCCATTGGCCGGCGCCGGTTTCCGTTGTGAAGCCCTTGATGCCTTCCTCTTTGGCATAGAAGGCTTGCGCGATGGCAGTGTTGAGCTTGTGCGAGCCAACAGGGCAGACGCCTTCATACTTGTAGTAAATATGCGCCGGTGTATCCAGTGCCTTTTCAAGTCGTCGGGCGCGGATGAGGGGCGTGGGGCGCCAGATCTTGTAGATCTCACGCACAGGTTCCGGGATTTCGATGTAGCGATCCATACTCACGGCTTCACCAATGAAACGCATGGGGAATAACACTGACAGAAATTCCGGCGTGACGGGTTCTTTGGTTACCGGGTGGAGTACCGGGCCGGGTGATATCGGCATGTCCGGGTTGATGTTGTACCATTCCTTCGGGATATCTTCATCGGAAAGAACGAATTTCGTACGTTCACTCATCTAATTATCTCCTCGTAGCTTAATTGGGTTACGATACGATTCCTTAAGAGCAAGTTCGCGCGCGATAATTCTCCTCCGGGTTTGATCTCCCCTGGTATGTTGATTAATCAAAAAAAGCTCATCCCTTATGGGGACGAGCGTTCGTTTGCCCGCGGTACCACCCCGTTTAAGCTGGTGCTTGAGAAGTTAAACCCGTCGGTGGTGCGACGGTGTCTATGAGCCAGCCTCACTCTTGATGGACATCGTTGTGGATGTCCTCTGCCATGATAACGGTGGCAACCGGCACAGGCTACTCGAGTATCCTTTCGCCCTGCAGCTCTGAGGTCCATTCCACACTGGTCAACGGACGGGTTCTCAGTGATCCCCGCTCTCTGTGCCGTTGTTCCGGCGTTTACTTGCCCTCTTCACAGCTTTTAGAAGGATTCGTTTGAAAAATTATAGAGCCTGGAAATGGGCTTGTCAACAAATTGCCTTCTCCGATCGCTTGCGATCACGATCTGGAGGACGAGGCAACGTTCATTTTCGCTGTAGATTGCTCGAATCAGGATAGCGATGATGTTTCTCGTCCTCATGCTTCACAACCAGATCGTGGACGGGCTGCTTCATCGAAATCAGGCTCACAATGGCAGTGTGCGTTACATCGGCATTCTGCCCGTTCATTCTACGTGCCGGTTTATAGAATATGCACTTGACAAAGCATGTCTGGGCGGAACGAGATGCGGAGAAACGAGTGTCGTCAAGGAATCCTTCGATTTCGGGGCTGCCCCTTTTGGGACAGCCCCAGTATAAAATGAGATGTTGGGTTTCGGATGCCCTCAACCCAATCTACAGCTTGCTCGGCGACGATCGACACTGAATACGACGCCGATTACGGGCATGCCGGAGAATTTATATCATAAACGGGTATTATCTTCGTATCTTCAAAGAAAGTATCAGGGTCTGCCTGGTCAGTAAGCCGAAGCTCAAACTCGAGAGTCTGGTCGGAACTAAAGGCAGGAATCAACTTGCCACAAGATAATTCCGTTAGTTC
>Ga0272441_10010979_pt1 | contig 13564 bp, 11 predicted proteins | sample SSMProp6N_FD_193582 | JGI IMG/M metagenome (GOLD analysis project Ga0272441, IMG submission 193582) | Marine sediment archaeal communities from Little Sippewissett salt marsh, Falmouth, MA, United States - SSM-Prop-6N | ecosystem: Environmental > Aquatic > Marine > Wetlands > Sediment ... | reverse complement strand
TTACTGGGAAAGCCTGGCCTCGGTCGATGAGGATTGGACGGTCTTTGTGCATATGGTCGATGATGCGGGGAACCTGGTGGGGCAGCACGACAGCCCGCCTTTTATGGGCGGCTGTGCGACGCAGACGTGGCAGCCTGGCTACCAGATTCTGGACCCTCACCCGCTTGCGCTGGGATCGGATTTTGCAGCAGGGCGGTATCGAATCCTGATGGGAATGTATCGGGACCCGGCATTTGAGCGTCTGCCTGCTTGGGGGGAGGCGGGCCGCTGGCCTGATGATGTGATCCAGCTTTCCGAGATCACGGTACAGCCTTAAAAAAAGCTAACTTTAAAATCAAAAGGCCGCTTCTCCAAAAAGGAAAGCGGCCTTTACTATTGTTATAAGTGGATAAGTCTAAACGTATCTTTCTGTCTATCGGCAGCTAGTGCCCGCAGCAACTGCATGAACCGCCGGAGCAGCCACCGCATCCGCCGCTGGAATGGCCGTCGGATGTCTCTCCACCGACGGTGGCGAAGAGCGATAGCCCGCGCTTGGCATTGGGGTTTCCGCACTTCGGGCAGGCAATGGGCCTATCTGCATCCGCCATGGACCGGCGCATCTCAAAGTGTTCGTTACATTCCTGGCATGTATATTCGTAGATTGGCATGTTTTCACCTCGCAGCGGATTGTACCGCACTTGGGCTGTCGGTCAAGAGACCGGAGGGGGAGTGATGCGTTTTTGACATCGCTTTATGCCCACCCGGCCAACTTGCAGTAGAGCATGGCTGCTATCTCGTAGCAGGCAATCGTGAAGCGTGAGTGCGTTTGCAGCCACTTGTAGCCGTAAGCAGGCTCTCCTTCCGAGTAGGCGGAGAGCCAGTAGAAATCTGTCCAGCCCAATTTTCTGGCTACCGCGACTGCGCGGCGGGTGTAGAGGTCCAGTGTCACTAATGTCGGCTGTGTCAGGCCTTCGCGCTGGATGATCTCCATGGCATAGCGCAGGTTCTCGTATGTGTTCAGCGAGCGTCCTTCTTCGATAAGTGCTTCTCTTGGGATACCCAGGCTTGCTGCATAAGCTGCCATTACCTTTGCATTTGTGATGCCCAGTCTCTGGTTATCTCCGGTGGAGAGGATCAGCTTGGCATTTGGAAACCTTTGCCACCATTGGTAAGCCAGGTCGATCTCGGCCTTGGTAGGCAGGGTAGGGTTTGTGCGATCTTTGAGCGCGTAAGAGGGGATGACAAAGCAGTCAGGGCTCGGCGGTGGGTTATCGGCTATTGTCCATAGGCTTGATGGGGGCATAGTTAGGCTTTGTCCGTGTTATCTTCAGGTATCACAGGCAGGGTAAATCGGAAGGTGCTGCCTTTATCTAGCTCGCTCTCCGCACTGATCGTGCCGCCGTGGAGCTCCACCATATGTTTGGCGATCGAGAGACCCAACCCGCTGCCGCCGCTGGCCCGCGAACGGGACTTCTCACCGCGCCAGAAGCGCTCGAAGATGTGCGGCAGATCTTCCGGTGGAATGCCGGCACCGCTGTCGCTGATTGTGACTTCGACCCATTCTTGTGAAGCCGCTTCATCAGCTTTGCTGGTTGTTTCCTCAAGGGCCTCTGCTGCTAAGGTGATTGTGCCGCCCTCTGGCGTGTGACGCAAGGCGTTGCTTATCAAGTTGCTCAGAATCTGGGCGATGCGGCGCCAGTCTCCTGTCACTTTGGGCAGCGTGGCGGGCAGATTCAGGATCAGGGTGATCGCTTTGTCCTCTGCCTGGGCATCGAAGTTGACCTGCGCATCTCGCAGCAGGTCCCCGATATCTGTGGGGCGTCTGTCCAGGTAGAGCTGTCCGGCCTCGGCTAAAGCCAGGAGTCTGAGGTCTTCCACCAGGTGGGTGAGCAGCTCGACCTCGGTCAAGACCGGTTCCAGATGCTCCGGTGTGGCGGGATAGACCCCGTCGATGATTCCCTCAAGCTTGCCGCGGATCACGCTGAGCGGGGTGCGCAGTTCGTGTGCTGTGTCGGCGGTCATATTGCGGCGCAGTTCGTCGGCACGGGCCAGGGCGTCGGCCATGGCGTTGAAGGCCACGGAAAGTTCTTTTGTTTCCCCCCGTTCTGTGACGGGAACGCGGGCGCTGAGGTCGCCCGCAGCTAGCGCGCGCGTGGCAGTTGTCAGGTTTGCCAACGGCCGGCTGATGGTGCGGGAGACGATGACCCCGGCGGCCAAACTCAGAGCTACCGTGATGATAAGTCCCAGCGTGAACCGTTGGGATGCAAGGGCATCCATGATGACGGGGATCGGTACACCGGGGGTCGGGAATTTGTTTTCAAATAGGTGGACATACCCGATGGTCTCTCCGTCGGCGATGATAGGGTTGGTGAGCTGATACTCTGCTGGCCATAAAGCATCCCCGATTCTTTCTTGATGGTTGGCGGCGATGATGGTGCCGTCGGCCGCTGCCACGACGTAGTCCACAAGGGGTTCCTGGGGCCAGGGCGTCCAGTCAGGACCGGTCGGGTATGTGCTGAGCATCTCTTCGATGTCCTCCCAGTTGCCTTCTTGTTCGTAATAGGCCCCCAAGCGATCGGCCCAAAAATCTCTTATGGTTGTCTCACGAGGGGAAGATTCTCCATGTTCATAGCTGCGCACGATGCTCCGGGTGATAAAATAGATGGCGCTGGTCATCAGAAAGATGATGATGGTAAAAGCGATCACCAACTGCCAGAAGAGCCGTATGGGGAACCGGCGCCTCAGCGCCTTGAGCGGGTTAAACTTCTTCATCGCTGAATTTGTACCCTACGCCATAGACGGTGAGGACGTAGCTTGGATTCTTGGGATCGGGTTCGATTTTGTGGCGCAAGTTCTTGATATGCGAGTCAATGGCCCGATCGTAGCTGCCCCCGGCGACATCGTAGACTAATTCGATAAGCTGCGCCCGGCTGAAAGGGCGGCCAGGATTGCGTATCAGGGTGGATAACAGGTCGAACTCGGTGGGTGTAAGGGAGATGGGCGTCTCGCCTGCGGTTACGCTGCGGTTGACCAAATCTACGGTCAAATCCCGGACGTGAAGCTTGCTTGCCGGGGTAGCACGATCCTCGATGCGGCGCAGCACCGCTTTGACGCGGGCTACAACTTCGCGGGGGCTGAAAGGTTTGGTGATATAGTCGTCAGCGCCCAGCTCAAGCCCGATCAGCCGATCCATCTCCTCAACGCGCGCAGTCAGCATGATGATGGGCATGGCAGCCAGACCAGCATCCCGGCGGACGCTGCGGCAGACATCAAGCCCATCCAGTTTCCCCGGCAGCATCAGGTCCAGGATCATCAGGTCCGGATGTTCGTAGCGTGAGATGGTCAGTGCGGTTTGCCCATCTTGTGCGGTGAGCACGCGGAACCCGGCCTGTTTCAGGTAGTCCTGGACTACTTCGACGATTTGGGGTTCGTCATCCACAACTAAGATCGTTTGATAAGCCATAATAAATACCTCTTGTACGTTACACTCTGATTATAGCGTGCCTTCTAGATTTGACATAGTATGCTGTTGTGTGGAAGCGGCGCGAAGGTCTTTAGCGCATGGACTGTGTCTTTTCCACGCCGCTTCTATCGATTTTTCAGCGGTCACTCGTATCGCAGGGCTTCGATTGGGTTTAGGGAAGCCGCCTGGTTGGCGGGATAGATGCCGAAGAACAGGCCCGTGGCGAGGGAGAATCCCATGGAAAGCAGGATCGAGGAGAAGGTCACGACTGCTTCCATCATACCGGAAAGCGCGACGAGTTCTGCCAAGGTTATTCCCAGGACGACACCGATGAGACCACCGATCACACTGAGAAGCACGGCCTCCAGCATGAACTGTGTCAAGATATCAGATTTCTGCGCGCCGACAGCTTTCAGAAGGCCGATTTCCCGCGTGCGCTCTGTGACGGAAACCAGCATGATATTCATAATGCCGATGCCTCCTACCAGGAGCGAGATGCCTGCGATTGCGCCCAGGAAGACTTTCAGGGTATCGGTCACGGAGCTGGCCATATCCAGCATATCGGCCTGGTTGAAGACCCTGAAGTCGGTGTCGTCATCTGTGTCAAGATCATGGCGCTCTGTCAGCAGAGATTCAACCTGGCTTTGCGTGGCATCCACCTGTTCCTCTGATGCTGCGATGATGGTCACGCTGGTCACCAGCGTTTCTCCTTTGGCATTGCGCCCGTCAAAGATTTTCATCTGTGCGGTGGTGATGGGAACGTAGATTGCCTCGTCCGGGTTGCTGAACCCTGAGCTTCCTTGTTCTTCCAGAACCCCCACCACGGTTAAGGAAACCCTGCCCCCTTCGGCGTCATCGGGGCGCACGACCTTGATTTTTTGTCCTATGGGGTCGAATCCACCGAACAGGTCGATGGCCGTTTGATAGCCTAAGACTGCGACCGATGCGCGCTTGTCAACATCTTGCGTTTCGATAAATTGCCCTTGTGCGACTTGAATATCGTCGTTGGTCTCTTGATAGGCAGGTGTGATGCCGTTTACCGAGATGCGGACTTCTTCACTTCCGAAGATGACGCTGGTGCTGGTGCTGTACTCCGGCGATACGACTGAAGCCCCGGGTACGTTGTCGGGATCGGCTATCGCTTCAGCATCCTTATACGTGAGATCGGACCCATTTGAGGGGGAGATGTTCAGTAAATTTGTGCCGGCGCTTGTCATTTCTGCATTGATTGAAGCCTGTACGCCTTCGCCGATGGCGAGCAGGGCGATCACCGCCGCTACCCCGATAATCACGCCCAGCATGGTCAAGATCGAGCGCAGCTTGTTGGCCAGGAGCGATCCCCAAGCTGTCTGTATGTTTTCCAGTAAATCCCTTAATATCATAATTTTCCTCAATTCCTGTGTCGCTTTACTTTCTTGTCTCTCGTTTATCAGTCGGTAAGTTGGCCGTCTCGCAGGTGGAAGACGCGCTGCGCCTCGGCGCCGATTTCTTCGTTGTGGGTGACCATGACAATCGTGATTCCCTTTTCTTCGTGCAGCTCATGGAAGATGCTGAGTATTTCTTCGCCGGATTTGGTATCCAGATTCCCGGTTGGCTCATCGGCCATCAGAATAGAGGGATCGGTAACCAGGGCACGTGCAATTGCCACCCGCTGCTGCTGCCCACCTGACAGTTCTGCCGGTGTGTGGTTGAGCCGATCTCCCAATCCGACCATCTCTAGTGCCTCTCGCGCACGCTGTTCGCGCTCTGCTATGTCGACGCGATCTCCGTTGCGGCAGTATCGGAGCGGCACCATAACCTGTTTCAGGGCGCTGGTGCGCGGCAGCAGGTTGAATTTTTGGAAGACGAACCCGATCTTGCGGTTGCGGATGACAGAGAGCTCATCCTCGCCCATTGTTTCTACTTCGATGCCATCCAGGTGATAGCTGCCTGAGGTCGGCGTATCGAGACAACTGATCAGGTGCATCAAGGTGGATTTCCCGGAGCCGGAAGGGCCCATGATGGCAACCCATTCTCCCTCTTCGATTTTTAAGGAGACGCCGCGCAGCGCGCGGACCTCCATTTCCCCCATTTGATAGACTTTGGTCATGGCGTCGATTTCGATCAAGCTCATTGCATTGCCCTCCCCATTGGGCCGAAGCCTGAATGGCTTTCTGCGGCGTCTGTGCTGCTGCCGATGACGCTCACGGTGTCGCCTTCTTCAAGGCCGCTGAGGATCTCAACTTGCGTGTCTGTCATCATGCCCAGTTCCACTTCTACTTGTTCAACCTGGTCCCCTGTAACGCAACTTACGTAGGTGCGTCCGCCTTCGGATTGGATCGCGCGCAGGGGGACAATTAAGGTATCCTCCTGGCTGGCGGTGATGATCTCAACGTCCGCGGTCATACCTGCCCGTACCGGGAACCGTTCGGGTATATCTGTGAGCTGGATCGTGACAGGGTAGAGCACCATGCCAGAGCTGGTATCTGCATCGGGTGCGATGTGCGTGACCTCGCCGGCCAGGGTGATGTCAGAGAGCGCATCGATGCTGATGTTGGCTGTTTGGCCTACGTCGATCATCGTGATATCGGTCTCATCGACATCGATTTCTATTTCCAGCGTTGCTAGATCGCTTAATATCATGGCTGACGTGTCCCCACTGGGAATTTCCCCGGTCACAATGTTGATAGCTGTGATGGTTCCTGCCATAGGCGCGGTCAAGATCGCTTCCTCTAGACTGTTCTGGGCTTCCTGCAGGGCAATCCGGGCTTTTTCAACCTCAATTTCGGCCAGTTCTATCTCTTCAGGGGTTGCGCCGTTTTGCAGCTCGTCTAGGCTGGCTTGCGCTTCTTCAACCTGTGCCCATGAAGCCTGCATCGCTGCACTTGTGGCCCCATTGACCGTCGATTCATAATCTGCCAGCGCTTTTTCATAGTCTAGGGTTGCTTCCCAAAGGTTGATCGCCTGCATGGTGCGTCCTCGTTGGTCAATCATCCGGTCATAGATTCCTTGTTCTTTTTGTACCTCAGCCGCCGCGCGCTCAAGCTCCGCTTCTGCACTGGCGATCTCTTCCTCACGGGAGCCAGCAGCTACCTGACTGTAGCTGGCACGCGCATTGTTCACGGAAGCTTCTGCGGCTGCAATTTCCTCTTCCCTCGCGCCGTTCAGCGTGTCGGTGAGGGCTATTTCGGCCTGGGCCAGGTCAGCTTCTGCTTGGGCGACCTCTAACGCGAGGCTGTCTGTCTCTAAGCTAGCCAGACGCTGTTCAGCCTCTACATTGTCTCCTTCTGCGACTAAAATTTCTGCGACCGGTTCATTTGCTGTGAACATAAGCGATACATCCTTGCTGGCAGTTAGATTGCCGCTGACTTCTATGACTTCTTGTAGGGTGCTGCGCTGCACGACAGTTGTTGTGTCTCCGGATGCTGCCAGGGCATCCTCTGTATTTCCATTTTGTACGATGTTAAATCCTAACAAGCCTGCGCCCAAGGTCAAAATTATTGCGATTGTGATTATCCATTTTTTCTTATTCATCTTTATCTGTCTCCTCCTCGAAAGTTAGGGACGGCCTCCTGGTGCACCGCCGCCGGGCCCGCCGCCTCCTGGCATGCCGCCCATCGGTGGGCCGCCAGCAGGGGTGTCTGCTGTTGCTGTGCTGACGCGGACGACGTCGCCTTCTTCGATGCCGCTGAGAATCTCAACTTCACTGCTCGTCATCACACCCAGCTCCACCTCGACGCGTTCTACATCGTCGCCGACGATGCGATCCACGTAGGTTTTTCTCGCTTCGGATTGGATCGCACGCAGGGGAACAATCAAGGCATCTTCCTGTCTGGTGACGATAATCTCTACTTCTACGGTCATGCCCGGCCGCACGGACAGGTTTTCCGGGGTTTCGGTAAGCTGAATCGTGACTGGGTAGAGCACTACGCCGGATGAGGTGTCTGCGGTTGCGGCGATATTGATGACTTTGCCAAGCAGCGTAATATCAGGAAGCGCATCCAGGCTGATATTGACCTCTTGTCCCACTTGGACGGGTGCAATATCGGTCTCGTCCACGTCGATTTCTACCTCTAATGGTTCGAGCACGCTGACGGTGATCGCGTCTTGTCCGGAGCTGACGTACTCGCCTTCTTCAATGGCGATCTCCGTCACAATGCCGTCCATAGGAGCTTTCAACGTAGCGCGTTCCAGGTTCAGGTTGGCCTGCGCTAAGGTCGCTTCTGCTTTCTCGACCGCGACCTGCGCCGATTCAAGCTCTTCGGGCGTGGCGCCGTTCTTGAGCTGATCTAATTGTGCCTGCGATTGTTCCACCTGCGCCCAGGATGCCCAGAGTTCTTCTTGCGTCGCACCGTTGAGGGCCATCTCGTAGGAGGCCTGCGCTTGTTTATACGCGGCCTGGGCTTGCCAAAGATTCGAGGCCTGATCGGAGATTTCCACGGAGGCATCCCATCCCCCCCCGGCACGGTCATAGGCGGTTTGCGCGCTGCGAAGCGCGGAATCGGCCAGGTCTAGTTCTGCTTTGGCTTTATCAATCTCCTCGGGCGTGCTCCCGGTTTTGAGATCGCTGTAGTTGGCCTGTGCGTTGCGCAGTTGTGCTTCCGAGGCTGCAATTTCCTCTTCTCGTGCGCCGTTGACGGTCTGTTCCAGTTCAACTTGTGCCTGGCTCAGGGAAACTTGCGCATTCGCGACGGCCAATTCCAGGTCTGTGGTCTTCAAGCGGGCCAGAGCCTCACCTGCTTCAACTGCATCGCCTTCTTCGACGAGTATCTCTGCTACGCGCTCACTGGATAAAAAAGCCAAGGTGGCTTCTTCCTGGGCTTCTAGGTTACCGCTTGCTTCTACAAGCATTTCCAGGGTGTCGCGTCGTGCGACGGCGGTGTCTTCTGTGCTTCCTTGGGCCTGCACATCGCCGCTCTGGATACGGCTGAACCCAAGATAGCCTAATCCTGCTGCCAAGACAAGGGCTGCAGCAATTATCCATCGTTTTCTGTCCATGGTGTTCTCCTTTATCGAAACTGGCTGTATCTTAATCGGAAATTGTGGAGGAATTATGGAGATCTGTTGGAGAATGTGTATAGGAAACCCTCCCGAAGGTTTTTTTACCTTCGGGAGGGTGAGTAAATTCTTTGTGGTACGCGCTGCTCTCAGGCTTTGCTGCGGATTGGCTGCCGGAGAATGGTTTTGAGCTTCTCCGGGGCCGTCCTTCGGGCATCGTTCAGGTAGATCTCGTGGTGTTTGCCGCTCAGTGCGTATCCTTCTTCCTCGATAAATGCGTGCATGCGTGCAATTGTGGGATGTTCGTCATTGTAAGCGCCGATGTACATAATCTGTGCGGCGCGTCCTTCATGGTAGGCATCGAACCGTATGTGGGGCAGCGCCGGCGGGTTTTTCTTGCGGGCCACTGCTTCCATTACTGTTTCTACCATCTCGGCTGTGATCCACTCAGGCTGCATAATCATCATTGTCCAGCTCCAGTCATCCTTGTTTTCCAGGCTGAATTCTGCTATATCCTCGACCCACCAGAGGCCTTCAAGCGGCATGACGCTGTAGTCTTTTTCTAGCTGTTTTTTCGAGGCAAACTTGAGGCCATAGGCCATGGCGTACAAGGCTTCTATGGCTTCCTGGTAGTTGGAGCTTGTATTGGGGTTCCCATGACCATCGATCATCAGGAAGTGCATCGAGGGCACATCCACGATTGTGAATTCCTTCTTGGATGGTTTGTACAGATGCTTCAACTCTTTCTTGAGATCGGTCTTATCCATTGCTTTTCTCCTTAATTTGGGGTAGCTTGGAGCCAACGCAGAGCGGCTGGATCGAGCCACACGGTGAGCTGTTCCCCTGGATGGGGAATGCTGCTTTTAAAGGCTTCTTGGGTCAGCGCGAGCTGTTCCCCTTCGAGGGTCAGCTCCAGCCGGTAGTGCGGGCCATGGAAGGTGCATCTTTTTACTCTGGCCGGGGCTAGCTTTATATAGGTGTCGGGATCAGGGCACGGGGTTCCTACATGCAATCCCCAGGGATGCACGAGTACGATGCCCTGTGTGCCGGGTTGGGGAAGTGCCGGGGTGCCTGTCAAGGGTAGGGTGCCCCATGGTGTATCCACGCGGGGCGGATCTTGGGAGCGCACTGTTGCGTGGATAAGGTTGGTGAGGCCCAAGAACCGCGCGGTCCAGGCACTGGTCGGGGTGTCGTAGACTGCTTCCGGCGCGCCAACCTGCACAACTTGTCCTTCGTGAAGCAGGATGACCCGGTCTGCCAGGGCAAAGGCCTCTTCCTGGTCGTGCGTCACGGTGATGGCGGTAACCCCCACACGGTGCAGGATCATGGGCAGCTCTTCCAGGAGCCGCTCGCGGAGGTTGCGATCCAATGCGCCCAGCGGTTCATCAAGGAGGAGCAGGCGCGGTGCGGGCGCGAGGCTGCGGGCCAGCGCGACGCGTTGGCGTTCGCCGCCGGAGAGCTCATTGACGTCGCGATCGCCGAAGGTGTCCAGGTTGACCAATGCCAGCATCTCCGCGACCCTGGTTTGGATGGCTTGCTGGGGGAGCTCGCGCATCTTCAGGCCAAAGGCGATATTCTCCGCTACACTGCGGTGGGGAAAGAGCGCGTAATCCTGGAACATAAGCACGATGCCCCGTTGGTGTGGGGGCAGATCATTGAGCGATTGCCCTTCTAGCATGATGCCTCCCTGTTCTGGTTCTTCCAACCCCGCGAGGATGCGCAGGAGAGTAGTTTTTCCGCCGCCGGAGGGGCCCAACAGGCAGGCAACGTCTCCTCGTTCCACGGTAAAAGAGATGTCGCGGAGCAAGGGTATCTTTTCGTAGCGCTTATAAATGTTCTTGATTTCCAGGAAAGGCATGGTGCGTCTCCTCTTTTAAAAGGTTTTGGACCCCGGCGGGCGCAGGGTTTCCATGATGACAAAGCTGACCACGCAGACCAGCATCAGGATTGTGGACATCGCCAGAGCCTGCCCGTAATTGAGTGTGCCGGGCTTGGAGAGGAAGCGGTAGATCGCGATGGGGATAGTGGGCAGCTCCGGGCGTACGATCATCGTCGTCGCGCCAAATTCCCCCATGGAGACGGTGAAGGCGAAGACGCCGCCCACGATGAGCGCGCGCCAGACGATGGGCAAGTCCACCTCTATGAAGACGCGGAGGGGCGACGCGCTCAGAACTGCCGCGGCCTCTCGAAGGGAGGGTTGAATGGATTGCAGGGCCGGGAGCAAGCTGCGCACGACGAAGGGAAGAGCGACTAGGGTGTGCCCGAAGATGATCAAAGCTGGTGTACCTCGCAGGGCAAGGGGCGGCTGGTCCATTGCCAGGAGATATCCCAATCCCAATGTGATGGCAGAGGTCCCCAGGGGCAGCATAAAGAGCGCGTCGGCGAGCCAGGCCTGTTTCCTGCGGTAGAGGGCGAGGGCGATCAGCAGGCCCAGTACCAGGGAAAGCCCCGTCGTTGCCAGCGCAAAGCCGACCGAGTTTCGCACGGCTTCGATGGGCGGCACGTAGAAGATCGACATGCGTGGATTCTCGAAGAGGGCGCGATAGTAGCGTAACCCCGCCTCAAGGGAGCGGATGCCCAGGGTCAAGAGGGGGAAGCCCAACAGCAGGCCTGCCATGAGCACGTTGCCGGAGACGAAAAGGATTTCCCCGCAGCGTTTGGGGTGCCGCTGGGTTACCCACCGCGGGCGCAGCTCCAGGGGACGCACCAATTTGGCTTGGAGCCGGGTGTAGGTCAGGGTCAGCCCTAATGTGATGAGAATTTGCAGGAGCGATAGGATCGCTGCTTCAGGAAGATTGGCGAAATTGACGGTCTGCCGGTAGATTTCGACCTCCAAGGTCGCAAAGCGTGGCCCTCCCAGGATGAGGATCACGCCGAAGCTGGTGAAGCAGAAGATGAAGATCAGCAACCCGGCCGCACCTAACGCAGGTACCAGCAGCGGCAGTGTGACCTCTCGGAAGGCGCGCCAGCGCGAGGCCCCTAAGGTGCGTGCCGCGTCTTCCAGATGCGGGTCCAGGTTAGCCCAGAAGTCCCCAACCATGCGCAGCACTAGGGTGTAGTTGTAGAAGATATGGGCCAGCAGGATCGCAGGCAATGAGTAGCGCAAATCTAGGAGGGGCTGGGTGCGCTTGAAGAGTGTCATCATCAGCATGTTGAGGGGCGAGTGGGGCCCTAACACGGCGGTGAAGGCGGTGGCAACGACGATGGTGGGGAGGACGAAGGGGACGGTCGTCAGCGCGGTGAGCACCTTTTTGCCGGGGAATGTGTAGCGGGCGAAAACGTAAGCCCCTGGCAGGCCCAGCAGTAGGGTGAGGGCTGTGGAGAGCAGGGCCTGCCAGGCGGTGAAGCTGAGAACGCGCAGAGTGCCGGGCTGCCAAAGCGACCTTAAGATGTTATCGAAGGCTCTTTCCCCTTCCCATGTCAGGCTTACGCGCAAGATCTCGGCCAATGGATAGAAATAGAAGATGAGCAGGAAGGCGAGCGGGAGCACAAGGAGAAGGGTGGACGTTATACGCGAGCTAAGAAGTGCGCGGTGTGCCGGCTGTCGCCTTGTTGTCGCTCGCTGGCGTCCGGCATTTGCGCGCGGTTTATCCGGTTGGGCTGCGTGCTTTGCGCTGTACACGTTATTTCAACACGGTCTCCGTCCAGGCTTCGATCCACGCTTCGCGGTTTGCTTCGATCAGGTCGTAAGGCAGGGCCGCGGGCTCCTCTGCCTTTGCGGCGTAGGATTCGAAGACTTCGGGCAGTGTGGCGGTGCGGCTGGCGGGAAAGACCCACATCTGAAGTGGAATGTCATTCTGGAAGGTGTCGCTGAGCAAGAATTCGATAAAAGCTTCGGCCAGCTCGCGATGGGGTGTGCCTTTGAGGATGCCCGCAAATTCGATTTGCGAGAAGCAGGTCCCCGGCGCTGTCACAGCCCCGGTTGGCGGTGTCTCCAGCGCGCCTTCGCTGAAGTAGACTTCTGCTGCGGGGCTGGTCGCGTAGCTGACGACGAGCGGGCGCGTCCCTTCGCTGGCGCCGCCGCCGCTGAATTCGGTGTAGTAGGCGGTATCCCAGCCGTCGACGACCAAGACATCGTGATCGCGCAGTTGACGCCAAAAATCAAGGTATGTCTCATCACCGGACTCGCCGAAGGCGCTGATCGTGGCGAGCAAAAAGGCCAGCCCTGGTGATGAGGAGGCCGGGTTTTCCACGACGAGCAGCCCCTCATACTCGAGCCTGGTCAGGTCCTCTAAGCTTTCTGGAAGCGGCAGTCCCAACTCCTCAAAGGCAGCTTTGTCATAGTTCAGGCAGACATCGCCGAAATCGGTGGGAACGACATAATGGTCTGGGTCGAGCTGCAGGTTTTGCGGGATGTTTTTCAGATTTTCTGCCTCGTAGGGCTCGAAGATCTCCGCTGTTAACGCCCTACTGAGAAACGTGTTGTCAACGCCATAGAGCACATCGGCCTGCGGATTGTCGCGGCTCAGGATGGCCTGGTTGAGCATCGTCCCCGCGTCGCCTGCTTGCAGAAACTGGACGCTGACGTTATGTGCTTCTTCAAATTGCGCGATGACCTCCTCGCTGATGCTGAAGCTGTCGTAGGTCATGACCTTTAACACGCGCTGTGCTTCCGGGGTGGGGGCACAGCCTGCTAGCACCATACTGATCCCTATGAGGGTTATGATCCAACGTTTCATACGAATACCTCCTTCGATTTTATAGGTGTGGATATCCTATCTGTCTACAAAGCGTTCTTTTCCACGCCTCGTCTGTGAAAACACCACAGCAGCCCCTTCTCTAACCTGACCCATGCTTCTGTCCCTTGCAGCACATTGCTCACGCCGCGGGCCGGGCCGAACCGCAGCGTTTCGTCCTTCAATGGATAGACCAGGTTCTCCGTCGTGATGCCTTCGGCATTGCCCCCCAGGGGAATGAGCGACAGGGTCTCGCCCGGCTGCCCGTGGATGTGCAGCCTCTCGCCGCCGCGGATCAGGCAGATTCTCCATGCTGCATCCGCGATCGTGACGCGCTTGCCCGCCAGGGCCGGAAGGGCCAGCAGGAGCAGGTTGGCAAGTTCTTGATCGGGACGTCCCCCCAAGGCGCCCAGGACGACGATTTCTTTCACATCTTGCCAGGGGGGATCGCTGGCCCAGAGCAGCGCTA
>Ga0272441_10010978_pt1 | contig 13564 bp, 12 predicted proteins | sample SSMProp6N_FD_193582 | JGI IMG/M metagenome (GOLD analysis project Ga0272441, IMG submission 193582) | Marine sediment archaeal communities from Little Sippewissett salt marsh, Falmouth, MA, United States - SSM-Prop-6N | ecosystem: Environmental > Aquatic > Marine > Wetlands > Sediment ... | reverse complement strand
GGTTTCTTTTTCTCCGAAATTCCACTTTTTCGCATTATGTCAAGTGCCACAAATTGGGAGGATTACAAATATGGTGATTAGTGTAGATACCAGGGCAATGATGAAAAATGGATTCAAAGCCACTGAAATCAAAATGATTCGGGATAGGTGCCTGGCTACAGATAACCAGCTGGAGGAAAGCAGGTATTTTATCCAGGATGTGGAGGTGCAAAGGATATGCAGGGCCTCACTTTCAAAACTCCAGGCCCTATCTATCCAGGGTAGGTTTCCAATTAAAACAGGGCATGCAGGTGCAAAGGGTTATGATGTGCGGGAAATCATAAAGTACTTCTGGGAAGCATTGCACGGTACCAATTTGGATACACGTATTAAGAAGCAAAAAGAATTGATGCTATCTATACAGAACAAAGAAAAGCTGGGTGAATATGTAAAGCGGAGTATGGTGGAGGAACGGATAACCCACCTGCTGCTGGCCATTAAAAGGATGTACATGTACACCATAAAAAATTCATCACCCCTGCTGGTAGGGTGCCCAAGTGCAAGAGCAGCAGAACGTGTACTGGATAATCAGCTGCGGGAAGTTTTTGCACTACTGGAAAAAGAGGCCCAGCAAGTAGAGTGGTTAAGTGAGCAAAAAATCAATTTCGAAACAGAGGCAGAGGATGATGAAACCATTGAAGAAATTGAAGATTAAAAAAATAAAGCGGGTAGATCATTCTGTAAAGACAAAGCCCAAGGCAAAGCCCAAGCCAAAGCCAAAGCCCAAGGCAAAAGTAAAGCCCAAGGTAAGGGTACGTGGGGTTACCACCCAGCGGAGGGTACCCAAAAAACCCAAAGGAAAAATCACATTTAAAGATGTGCGTATATCTTCTACTGAATTGGATGCTATCAGGCCCCTGGACCCTATCAACCCTGTGGACTTTGTGCCACAGGTGCGGGTAGCATCAGAGGATAATGCCAGGGGTATGATTGATTTAGAATTAACCCCATACCTAAAAGAACCCATCAGCACCTTACAGAATTATGATATAGAAGCAATTTTTTGTATTGGTCCTACCCAATCTGGTAAAACTGTAGTGGCCCAGGTATGTGTAGCCTGGTCTATTGATCAAGATCCAGGACCCATGCTATACACCTATCCAGATGAGAATACAGCAGTGAAAGCCCTGGAGAAAAAGATAACCAATATGATCCAGGCCACCCCCTGCCTGAAAAAGCATGTGCGGGGAAAGCGTGCAATCACCAGGCGTAATATCAATACGGATTCCATGAGCATAGATATAGCCTGGTCAAATAGTGCAGCTACTATGAATGTGCTGCCAAAGAAAAGAGTAATAGGTGATGAGGTTAGACTATTTCGCTTGATGCTTGGGCATGAATCCAATGCTATCAAATTGATGCAGGATAGATTAACCACCTATCTGGATTATGGGATAGGCCAGGGCCTTTTCATCAGTAGCCCAAGCATAGAGGGGGATCTGCTACACCAGCAGCTGGACGTACCTGGTACCCTGGTATTATGCTGGCATGTGCCCTGCCCTGCCTGTGGAAAGTACCAGCTGCTTGATTTTTGGGATCATGTAAAGAAACCAGAACCAGAGCAGGGCCTGCCTGCCAGGTGCCTATGTAAATACTGTGGATCTGAATTTACAGATGATGATAGAAAAGTATCCTGGAATAATCAGGGCCTGTATGCCCCCAGGGGTGCAGAAATAGATGATGCTGGGAATGTACAGCATGAAAGCTTGGAGAAACCATATAGGAGGGTAGTGTTTTGGTGGGATAGCCTGGTAAGCCCTTTTAGATCTTTTCAGAGGATCTGGCAGGAATATGTGGATACTAAAAATAAGATCCAGGATTACAGAAATTTTATACAGTGCTGGCTGGCAAAATTTTGGAGGGAAAGAAAATCCGATTTAAGCAGTGATCAGCTAAAGACCCATAAGCGTAGCTACTTGAAAGGGACAGTGCCAAAGGGTGTACAGTTTTTGGTAGGGGGTATGGATACCCAGGATGATTGCCTGTACCTGGTGGTATATGGATTTGGTGAAAAGAATAGTGTGTGGCTGATTGATGAGCAGAAAATACCCTGTGAAATCAGTACCACAGATGCAGATGATATTGAATTACTGGTAGCCCAGAGTGTGGTATACAGAACTTTCTATGGTGAAGATGGTACAAAATGGCGTGCCACTATGACTGCCTGGGATTCAGGTGGGCATAGAACTAAAGATGTATACTCTGTGGTGCGTAGGATGCCCAGGCTAATAGCTGTAAAGGGTAGAAATCTGAATGTACGTAGCATTTCCTGGAGTAAAAAAGAAACCCACTATAATGTGCGTACTATGGAGTATCTGGAGCAGACAGGGGATCACAGTATGAAAGAGAATTTCCATTTACCTGCCAATGTAAGCCTGGAGTATCTCATACAATTTGCAAACAGGGTAAAATCTACTATTGTACATAATCGTACTGGGGCACCAAAAACAGAGTGGATAGTGCTGGGGCCTGATCACTTGCGGGTGGCCTCTGCCTATGCCTTTTCCTGCCTGGATGTGAATGTGCGTAGTATAGGTACCCTGCGGAATAGGCTGAATGATCCACAATTTATATGCAATCCAGGAGGGGGCACCCACAAGCCCAGGGGGCCTGTAGGAAAGAGTAGAAAGCAGGAGGCAGTAGAGGTATCAGATGATCCTTTTGAGAGGCATACAGCAGCTCAGCAGGGCAGGGGTAGGTATGATGAATATGAGTATTAACCAAATAAAAAGGGGTGCCTGGCTGGGGCACCCCTGGTAGGCTATTTCTTTTTTGTTTTCCAGCCCCCTGGTGGGCACCCCCTGGGCCTCCTGGTGGTATACTTCCAGGTGGATGGTATCAGCCAATCCCTGCCTGGTTTGATGGCCCCAGGGATATCTCCAGCTGTGGCAAGCTGTACAATCCTGCCAGGTGTAAGGTGCAGCCTGGTGGCTGCTTGTGCTGTGGATTCAAGATTAGGCATGGGTGGTACCCTCCAGCATAGATTCTTTCAGTGCCTCTTTCCAGGCAGCTATAGGCTTTGATACTACTTTAGCACCAGTAGAATGGCTATAGGCATGCTTGAATTCTACATGCCTACCTTGGATCTCTGCTACTACCCGCATATCATCAGCCATATGTTCTGGGGTACGGATCAGCAGCCAGGCATATACCTGGGCACCTTGGAATGCTACATAGATTTTATAGCCCCCACTATATCCATCAGTAGCTGCCATGATATGTAGGCCTGGTACCCTGGGTGCCCTTTCAATTGGATCTGTACAGATGATTTTACTGCGGGATCTGGATGAATAATAATCTGCACCAAAAAGTTTTTGCCAGGTAAAGAATTCAGCAGCAGTGGTGGGGGGTGTTTTTTCAAATGCTTTTTTAGCATCAGTATCCTTTTCCTTTTCCAGCAGCTGCTCCAGGTGATCTACCCTTTGTTTTGCAATTTCAATTCTGGTACCCAGCTGCCTGGTGGCCTTTTCCATTTCCTTATATAGCCTATCAATTTTTTCCTGGTAGGGTGTTTCTACCTGCTCTATTTCTTTGGTAAGATCGTGCAGGTGTTTTTTCACCTGGTTAAGTTTATCAGCTGTTTTCATCAGTACCTCCTCTGCCCTATTGGGCGTTATGATTATTAGAGAACCTTTTTGGAATTTTTGTATTTATCCGATTTTCCAGCCATGCGGTGACTTTTTTTAATCCACCCCTACCTAAATTTTCTGCATCTTTTCTTTTGTGAGATCCCCAGCCCTGGTTGCTTAAGGATGTGTAGTCATTTGATTTGATGCAAATATCCCATCCCTGTTTCCCTTCTGCCCATTGATCAAGCAATTCAGCACAGTACTCTGGGCCTTCTGCTCTGGCAAGCCATGCCCAGCCACCCATGGTGTGTGTAATACTCAGAAAGATTCTACCAGTAAGGATAGAATTACAAAAAACACGGGCTACAATTTCTGTACCCCCTGAGTTTTTTGTAGTGGTTTTAGTGAATGTATATTTTTTCATGTGTCTGCCTGATACCCTATTGAGCTTTTCCAAATTTGATATCAGGATGCTTATCATACATATGGGCTATCATTCTTGCGCGTTGATTGTAGCGATATTTTTTTCCGCATGTAGTGCATCGCAAGTAAAAGCAGGATCTTTCACCAGGCCTATCATATTTTAGTCTGGGCATGCATGGGGTAAATTCACCATCAGAACAATCCACTGAAATTCTAATAGCTTTTTTTGATGCTATCCCTGCATGTTCTAAAATGTTTTGGATTCGTGCCATTTCTTTAATCCGGTCTTTCATTTCATCCTCCTGCCCTTTGGAGCTGTTTGTTGTTTCTATTATTAAAATTAGATTATGCAAAATTATTATGCAAGAAAATTATTGCATGAAAAAGAATATGGCGATTTTAGGCCAATAATGGCGTTTTGATGTTAAAAAATTTGCGGGATTGTGCCAGGTATTCTATTTTGCCTCTTACATAAGGGGGTGCTATGGCATTTAGTTCCTGGGCGCAAGTATACAGTGATTTAAAAGACAAAATTGCAGATCAAGCTGCTACCTCACAAATCCTACAAAGTGGTTACACTACCCCAGATGGGAATACTGTAACCTTCAAAAAATTAGAAGATCTTACCAAATTTCTGAATTACACAAAAACAATGGCTGATGCAGAAGCAAATACTGGTGGCAGACGTACTGGTATGTTTGTAGCTGGATATGGGGGGCTGGGATAATGGCAGCAGCTAAAAAGAAAACAGTGAAGAAAGTAGCCCCCAAGCTAACAGATATACAAAGAAAAAAAATTGCGCGGGAATTCCTGGTGGATCTTTTTGATAAGCGAAAATCAGAAAGAGACTTTGCCTTATTTCCATCCAGCAGTGCATCCAGTGGGGCATATCGTGGAACCAGAACTGGTAAACATAATGAGCAGTGGGAAGTGTATGATGAGACTGCTGATCAAGAATTACGATATGAGCAGCTGGAAACCTTGCGCTTTAGATCCAGGCAGCTAACAAAAGATAACCCCATTGCAGAGGGTACTGTAATCTGTTTTGAGGAAATGGTAGTAGGGGATGGGCCTTTTCCACTGGCAAAGATTCCTAAAAATAATGGGTTACAATTTGCAGCCCAGCAGGTACTGGAAAAATGGGGCAGGGCCTGTGATGTAACTGGGGATATGTCTTTTAATCAGATCATGCGGGATATAGTAGCCCACTGCTGCATTAATGGGGATGTGCTGATAACCCTACCCATGATGGAAACCAGGCAGGGTATTAAGACAGTGGTGCAGCTGATTGAAGCAGATAGGATAAGTACCCCAAGTGGATTTGATAGTAAGCCAGTGAGGCATGGGGTACAGTATAGTGCAGCTGGTGAAATAGATGGGTATTGGGTCCGAAAAATTGGAATGTCAAATGATGATCATCAATATGGATCTTTTTCAAATCCAGGCCCAAGCAGCTACACATTTTACCCCAGGATGAAAGCAGGCAGGCTAAGTGCCTGGCTATTTAAAAGACCCTCTGCTATCAATCGGGCAGGGCAAAGCAGGCAGATCCCACTGCTATCCACAGCTATTCATATCCTAAAGCAAATGGAAGATCTACTGGATGCTACAGTAGTGGGTGAACGTGTAGCAGCCTGCATGATGGCAGCTATTACATCCTCTGATGTAGAGGGTATTGTGGATGCTATGACCAGAGATCCATATGATGGGGATAGGCTGGAAGATAAATATGGAATGAAGTACAGCAAGATGCAGCCTGGTACATTCCTGCCATTAAGATCTGGGGAAGATGTGAAGATGTTAAGCCCCACCAGGAATGGCCAGGAGGTAGTGAATACCCTTATGAAACTTTCAGTGGATCTATCCATGAAAGTAAGGATACCCTACCCCATCCTGTTTATGGATCTGAAAGGTACCAGTTTTTCCAGTTATCGCGCGGGTATCCTGGAAGCAAGAAAGATGCTGGCAGGCTGGAGGAAACAGCTAACAGAAAAGGTAGTAGATCCAATCCTGGGCACCATCATGCAGGAGGCCCTGGTGCGGGATCTCCTATTTGTCCCCAGTGAGCAGCAAATGGCCAGGCTGATAGCACCCAAAGTAGGGTGGCCTGCCTGGGGCTATGTAGATCCTACCAAAGAAGTGCAGGCAGAACTCAGTGCAATCTCTGGTGGCCTGACTTCACCCCAGCGGGTGGTAAGGGAGCATGGCATGGATTCTTTTGAGATCCTGGAGGAGCATGCTCTGTATGAAGTGGAAAAGAAAAGGCTGGAAGATGAGTATGGGGTAAAAATTTCAGTGTCCTATGGTAAGGGTGGTGCAGCTGCTCCTGCTCCTGCTCCAGATAGTGGCCAGGATGAGGATGATGAAATGGATGAGGAAACCCCAGAGGATGAGCAGGATGAGCAGGATAGCCAGGATGAGCAAGATGAGGAGGATGATGATAATGAATAATGAATTGATTATTACCAGGGAGCAGGCACAAAGATATGTGCTGGGCCTCTGCTCTAAATGCTGGGCTATGAATGAGGCAGATTTTAAAGCCTGGCTTATGGGTATCCAAAGTACTTTTGCTGATAAAACAGAGATAAGATCTACCCTACCTGCCTGGGCAAAAACAGAGGAAGATGAATATGATGGATATGGGTATGAGGTGCATGGTGGTGCTGCTGTAATTAAAATACATGGTGCCCTGGTTAAGACTTTCAATCTGTGGGATCACCTATTTGGTATGGTATCCATGCAGATGATTCAGAGAGATTTTCAAAATGCCCTAAATGATGATTCTGTAGATACTATCTTTTTTGATGTGGATAGCCCTGGTGGAACTGTGGATGGTACCAAAGAACTGGTGGATTTCATTTATGAGGCAAGGGGGCAGAAACCCCTGGTGGTGTATGGTAATGGCTCTATGATGAGTGGGGCCTATTATGTGGGCAGTGTAGGGGATGAGGTGTATACATCAGATACTTCATATGTGGGAAGCATTGGAGTATACAGGCCCCACATGGATGCATCTAAATTTTATGAGAACTGGGGAATTAAAGTAACCCTGATCTATGCAGGTAAAGAAAAGGTGGCTGGTAATCCATATGAAAAACTCTCTGATAAAGATAAAGAGATTTTGCAGAGGGAAGTGGATAAGCAGTATGATATTTTTGTGGATACTGTGGCCAGAAATCGTGGGGTAGATAAAAAAGTAGTGTTGGAAAAAATGGCTGATGGGCGTGTATTCATTGGCCAGGATGCTATGGATAATGGGCTGGTGGATGGACTTGTAACCCTTGCGGAGGTACAGGAATATGTAAAAAATTTTGGCGTAAAAGGAACTGATAGTGGTTCAATTTCTAATCCTAAAACAAAGGGGAGTGTTATGCCTTTTGGAAAAAAAGGGACCCTGGAAGATCTTACAGTGGATGCTGTGAAAGAGCAAGCCCCAGAGATCTACCAAACCATCTATGATGCTGGTGCGGAATCCAGCAAAGAAGATGCTGCAAAGGAAAAGGATGCTGCTGTGAATGCTGCTGTGAAAGCAGAGCAGGAAAGAGCAGCTGGTATCTTTGACCTGGTAGCAAACAAACCGGAAATGCTGGGTGAAGCTGTAGAGCTTTACAAAGCGGGTAAATCTGTGGGTGATGCTGCCCAGGAACTGCTTAAGAAAACCACAGCAAAGCAAAAGAAAGAAGATAAGCAGGATAAGTTTGATAAGGGTGCAGCTGATGTGCAGGAACCTGTGAAAGATGGGGATGATGCAGCCAGTGATGGTACCAATGAAACCCCAGCAGAACGATGGAATAATGATACAGAAATTCGTGCTGCATATCAGAATGCTGGTGGCAGGCAGGAATACATGAAACATATGGCTGAATGGCTGAAAGATCAAAAAGCCCAGGATGAATTTGCTGGGGATCTGGATGCATATCTGGCCTACAAGCGAAACCAGAAATAAGGAATAGGAGGCTATCATGGCTGCAAGTGCAGATGCATTGCTTTTTCAAGCAAAAGGCGATTCTCTCAGTTATCCTGTAAAGGCTGCTACCACCCTTTACAAAGGATCTATGGTTAGTGTGGTGGATGGATATGCCCAGGCCCTCACAGATGGTACCAGATTCAATGGGCATGCAGTGGCCCAGGCTAACAATTCTGCTGGATCTGCTGGGGATATTGATGTACAGGTATATGCTGGGCGGTATATGCTGGAAGTGACCCTGGCGGGGCTTACAGTGGATATGGTGGGCATGTATGTGTATGCCGTGGATGATAATACATACACGATTGTACCCATGGAAACCCCACTGGGTAAGATTGTGCAGTATGTTTCCTCCACAAAAGCTGTGGTGGAATTTGATACAAATATTTGCCGTGAAAACATGGGCCAGGGTGTGATGGGTCTTTTTGAACCTTTCCGATTGGCACCCTATGCCCCAGCTGCTGCTACCCTGGGTGGGCAGTGGATTGGTACAGTGGTGGATGGTGATGGTGATGCTGCCCATTTGCTGCAAACCATTAATGCTTCGCGCGGTAAAGCCTATTGCAATGGTCTTTTTATCACTACCAATGATAAAGAAAATGATGGGCTTACCCTCCAGCTGAATGGTGAACCTTTTCTGCTTGATGATGTGGATAAGGTTTGTGTGTTTGGTGCTAAAGTGATGCTGGGTGATGCCACCCAAACGGATCTTATCATGGGCCTTAATATCACAGATACCACCCTTGGGGCAGGTACCACTGATGGTATTACATGGCGCAAGGCAGATGGATCTACTGATACTAAGCTGTACGTGGAAAAGGATAGCACAGAAACTGCCAGTGCTGCCAGTGAGCATACCATGGTAGATGCTACTGCTGTTACCTTGGGATTCCTTTACAATGGTACCAATGTGGTGCCCTATGTAAATGGTGTAGCAGGTACTGGCCTGGCTATCACAAATCTGCCTGATGATGAGAACCTAACCCCATCCATTGAATACCTGAGTGGAGAGGCAGCAGCCCAGACTCTCACAGTGTACTTTATGGATTCATATCAAATCGTAGGATAACCTGAGAGGAGTATACCATGGCAATGGAATATCAACATATCACAGATAAGGGTGTGCTGGGCAAAATCTATGCTGCATTGGAGCAGGATACCCAGATGGGCCTTATTAGTTCTTTGGGTTTGAAAACCACCAGCACCAGTGCCTCTGAAAAGTATGCCTGGCTGGGCCAGGTGCCTGTAATGCGGGAATGGTTGGGACCCAGAATCATTAAGAAACTTAGTGAGCAATCATACACCCTGGTAAACAAAAAGTATGAAGCTACCCTGGGTGTGCAGCAGGATGATCTGGATAGGGACAAAGTAAACCAGCTGAATGCGCGTATCTCTGAATTTGCCCAGCGTGCCAATTCTCATTGGATCAAATTGATGAGCGATTTGATGATTACCAATGGCACATGTTATGATGGGCAAAATTTCTTTGATACGGATCACAGTGAAGGGGATAGTGGAACCCAGAAAAACAGTATTGCAAAAGCTGATTATGCTGCTTTGGATTTTACTACCACAGGAAAGCCCACTGCTTTGGAAATGGCTACTGCTATTCTTTCAGTGGTTGGACACATGTACACCCTTAAAGATGATCAGGGTGAACCTATTAATGAAACTGCCAAAAAGTTTTTGGTGGTGTGCCCTACAGTGGAATATTGGCGCGCGTCTATTTCAGCAGTGCGGGATCAAAATCTGCAAACCAGTGGTGGTGCCTCTGTGACTAACCCCCTGGCTGCAAATGGAGATCTTAGTGTATCTGTGGATCTCAATATTAGATTGAACCAAACCAGCTACACCCAGTATTTCTATGTGTATCGTACTGATGCACCAGTGAAACCTTTTATCCTCCAGGAAGAAAGTGGTGGGGTGAAGCAGCAAACCCTGGACCAAAACAGTGACCACTATTTCTTTAATGATGAAAAACTGTACGGATTGAAAGCAAAACGTGCAGCAGGCTATGGCCTGTGGCAGTATGCTATCCGTGCAGATGGTACTACATAAGCACCCCTGCCAGTGCAGTACTATGGGAGGGTGCCTATTTATGGTGCCCTCCCTTTTCATCATTTTGGAGGAAATGAAAAGTGGCAAAACTTCTTTGTATCAATTCTGAAACCTACAGGCCAGGAGTAAATGAAATTGGTGATGTGGTGGTAGTAATGCCAGATGAGCACCAATTTTCCCCAGCGGAGGAAGCTGGATTTGATATTGTATCTATCCCAGGGACTGTAGCCGATTATGCAGCAGAGCAGAAAAAGAAAATGGCTGCATTAAAACCAAAGGATATGACTGAGGAGGAAGAGATGGTTTGGGAATCCAGTACAAAATACAGAATGAAAGTAGTGGACAAAAAAGCATTGTCCATTGCTGATGCTACAGCATGCAAGATGCCCACTACCAAACCTATCCTGGCAGCTGAAAGATAGGGTAGTACCATGGCAAATGTGTACTATTCAATAGGACAGAATACTACTGATCATAAAACTGGATCACCTAACTGTACAATATCCAGTGGGGTAATGACTTTTACAGTAGCCCAAATTGATGATCAGCTGGGGGTAGGTGATAGGGTTACCTATGATACCAGCAGTATAGCATATCTTGCATCTAAGATTTCCACTACCCAGTGGAATGTGGTAACAAAGGTAGGTGCTGCTCCCAGTGATGAGGGTACTGAGGTAACAGTAAACAGCATAGCACATGAGTATACCAGTTTATCAGCAGCAGAATCTGGTGCCCAGGATTCAAACCACCTGAATACACAAAACCTTTCAGGGAATAGCTACACCCTGAATTTTCCATGCTATAACGATTCTGGTCCAGATACCTCCAGGGTGGATTACTTTGGATGGACTACAAGCGAAACATACAGGATTAATGTATACACCCCTACCGATACTACAACAGAATGCAATTCAAACCAAAGGCATGATGGTACTGAGAATTCTAATTTTTACTGTGATCCTTCAACGAATGGGACCATAATAGCCGTTCGTAGTTCATACGTTTCAATTATCGGTCTGGGCCTCTATGATATGAATGCATCAGGAAATGGTAATTCTGCTGTATTGGTAAATGGTGGTGGTAGTGGTAAGACAGGCGTAATCATAGATGGGTGCTATGTTAGTCAAATGGATAGTGGATCTTACTCCACAGCAGGGATAAATTTTTTCAATCAGGTAAGTGGGTGTATTCGGAATAACTGCCTTTATGATATTGGATCAGCAGAAAATCCGATTCAAACAAATTACAATTCAGGCCAATCTATTTGGTGCTACAATAATTCCGTGGCTGGTGGTGGTACTTCTTATGGGTTTGCAAATTCTGCATCTGGTTCAACGGTGTATTGCTACAACAATGTAACGGTGGAATGCTCAGGAAATGAATACATTGGAACTTTTTCAGCAACGGCAAATACAAATGCAAGCCATGATGGGACTGCACCAAATACCGGAGAAATTTCCTTATCAAGTGATACAACAACCGATTACTATATTGCAAATGGAAATTTTAATATTGATAAATCTGAAACAAATACAGATGAATTGATAGGTAGGGGTACAGATCTTTCTGCTGTGGCTAATTATCCTTTTAGCCATGATGCTCTGGGTAATACCAGATCGAATTGGGATTGTGGACCAATTGAAACAAGCCCCAGTAATCTGTATTATTCAATAGGGCAAAATACCACTGATCATAAAACAGGATCTCCTACCCTTACCATGAGTGGGGGCCTGGCTACATTTTCTGTGGCTCAAACAGATACTGCTATGGGTGTGGGTGATAGGGTTACCTATGACACTACCAGCATAGCATATATTGCATCTAAGGTATCTACTACTCAGTGGAACCTGGTAACAGCTATTGGTGATACTCCAGCAGATGAGGTTTCAAGTGTTACAGTAAACAGCATAGCACATGAGTATACCAGTTTATCAGCAGCAGAAAGTGGATCAAGCGATGGAAGTCATGCTACATCATTAAGATTAGATAGGCACCATTATAGGTTGCACTGGCCCTGTTATTATGATACTGGGAATGATACGAGTGATACGGATATTTCTGGCTGGGTTACAACCCCATCTTCATACATTAAACTGTATACACCATATGATACAGATACGGAATGTAATACCAGGCAAAGGCATGTGGGAAATGCTACAAGTGGATATCAAATCAATCCTTCTGCGGATGACGATGCAATTGATGTTGAGGACGACAACGTATTTATTGAGGGGTTTTTGATTACCAATGTTGATCCTGACGGTAACAATAAAGGGATTATGTGCGATGCGGACAATATCACGATTGACGCCTGTATCATTTACGATTTTGATTCGGGCGTTGGCAATTGTGATTTCATCTTCATCAAGAATGATCAGAACAACATTGTGATTCGGAATTGCGTTGGATATGATAACGCCAGCCGAAATGGCTTTATGGATTACCAATCTACTGGTGATATATTCATGTACAATTGCACGGTGTATGGGTGCTCAAGTGGGATCGGAATCAAAGCCGATGATGGGACTTGGCATTTACGAAACTGTGTATCGTTCAACAATAGCGGGAATGATATCAATGGATCATATGACTCTACATCAAGCAACAACCGGACAGGAGATACCACATATACCAATGCAAATGGTGGAGGTGGAGGGGATCAGCTAACTACAGAAACAGCTACTGATTATTTTACCAGTGCTACAGATTTTCATATAAATGATCAGGCAGATCATGCGGATGAATTGATAGACCAGGCAGTGGATCTATCAGCTATTGCAGATTTTCCCTTTGATGTAGATTTTGAGGAACAAGCCAGGATTACTGGAGATTGGGATATAGGTGCAGATCAGCATACAGATACCCCAGTAGCTGGTGCAGCTGTATTCTATCGGTATTACAGAAACAGGAGAATAGGATGATTTATTTAAAGCAATCAACAGCTAAAACATTCCGTATTGGTCCATTTGTGGATGATACTGATGGGTACAGCCCAGAAACTGGCTTAACTTTATCCCAGGCAGATTATAGACTATCCAAAGCGGGTGGGGCTTTTGCACAAAAGAATGATTCCACCAGTGGTGCCCATGATGAGAATGGCTGGTATACCTGTATCCTGGATGCTACAGATACAAATACTGTGGGGTCCCTGGTAATTGCTGTAAATGAATCTGGTGCCCTCCCAGTGTGGGTGGAGTGTACTGTAATGGCCTCCAATGTATATGATAGCCTTATAGCAGGATCTGATAAACTGGCAGTGGATATGCAGGAAATTTCCAGTGATTCTACAGCTGCTGATAACCTGGAAACTGCTTGTGATGGTGGAGCATATAACCTGGGCGGGGGTGCTGTGGTAGCTGCTTCTGTAACAGCAGAGGTGGATGCTGATGTGGTCAAGATCTCAGGGGATTCTACAGCAGCTGATAATGCAGAAGCATTCTTTGATGATACTGGATTTAATGCCAGTAATTCTACCATAGGAACCTGCACCACAAATACAGATATGGTA
>Ga0272441_10010977_pt1 | contig 13565 bp, 3 predicted proteins | sample SSMProp6N_FD_193582 | JGI IMG/M metagenome (GOLD analysis project Ga0272441, IMG submission 193582) | Marine sediment archaeal communities from Little Sippewissett salt marsh, Falmouth, MA, United States - SSM-Prop-6N | ecosystem: Environmental > Aquatic > Marine > Wetlands > Sediment ... | reverse complement strand
CCGCCTGCCGGTCGCCCAGCATCAGGCCCGCCAGCGTCAGTAGATCGTCCTTGTATGCCAGGTAGATCCGCGCGAACGCCCGCCTGTCGCCTCCTGCCGCGGCCGCCAGCAGAGAGGCATCGTCCGGTTTGTCTTGCACTCAGCGTCTCCCGCTGTGCAGCGTGTGGTCAACCATCGACCCATAGGACGCCTGGGAACGGATTTTGGTCTGCGGTCCATCAGAAAAAGGCCGCCTGCGTTGTGCACGAATCAAGTGATTCGACAGCATGCGAAGGCGCCCGCGAGAACAGGGAGTACCGGCCTTCGTTGGTCCTTTTCAGCCGGAAGGCCGTAGGCGCTGGTTCGACGCGGAAGGCCCTGGCGGTCAGGAGCCTTCGGCCAGCGCCCTGAGTATCTTGGTGCGGACCGGTGCGCCTCGAAGATGCAGGATGCGATGCTGCCCGGGGACGGGAGGCTTGGGGGGCGGGGGCGGCGGCGGCCCACCCTCGGCCGGGGGGGGAATCAGATCGGCGCCCTTGTCGGCGGGGTCGGCGGTCACGATGGTGACGAAGGCGCTGTCGGCGTAGTGACCGTCGAATTCCGGGGCACGGACGTCGTTGAAGATGTTCTCGGCCGCCAGGAGCTGAATCCCGAGGAAGTCGGTGTTCTTGGGCAGGGGCAGCCGCACGGCCAGCTTCTGCCAGGTCTTCGGATCGGCATCGGCGTGGAGGCCTTCGCTCGACCGGGAAAGCCAACGATGCTGCTGGCTCAAGGCGAAGTGGGCCGTCGGCGAGCCGGCATAGGCGGCGATGCTGATACTGAAAGACGTGTCGGTCTGGGCATCGCCGGGCACGCGGTTGAAGAAGACGCAGGCCACCACCCGGGCCTTGCCGGACGCGATCGCCTTCTTGAACTTCGAGATGTCGATGACCTGAGCGACCTGGGCGCCGTTGGAGGAGCCCGCGCTGCGGAAGTTCGTCGCGCCGAACCGCAGCATGCCCTCGCCCTCTCGCGGCTTGACGCCTCGCTCGGCCGCGACCAGGTCGGCGTGGTCGCCGCCCCGGATCCCGCCCTTCGTGGGCCACGATCCCTGCCATTGCCCGGCCTCGAAGCCGTCGTTGCCCAGCAGGTTCTCGCCCCGCACCGACGCCCACGTGATCGGCGCCGGCGCCGTGTCGCCTGCCTTCGGCTTCCCCCCGGCGCGAAGGCCGGCCAGGATCGCCCGAATGCGTCCCTGGCTGTAGTGCCCCGTCTTTTCGGCGATGGCGAGAGCTTCCGTACAGGCCTTGACGGCCGCGGCGGTGTCGTTGGCGCCGGCCGAGCGGCCTGCGCCGTCGATCAGCGGCGGGAGGGCGCGCTCGGCCAGGCTCATCAGGGCCCCCGGCAGCGCCCACGTCTCCCGCCCGATCGCCCCGGCTCTCACCGACAGGATCGTCTCCAGGGCCTTCGGCGAGGCGATCTGCCCGAGAAGGCGAACGGCCCACCGGCGTCGGAGGGCCTCGGGGCTGCCCGTGGCCCTCGCGGCTACCTCCGCCAGGAGCGCCTCGGCCCGGGCCCCGAGCTCTGGAGAGGGCTCGTTCCGCAGCGCCTCGCGCAGGAAGGGCGAGACGGCTGGCCCGATGGCCGAAAGCTCCTTCTGCGCCTTCTCCCGCTTCCGCCAGTCGTCGCAGTCCAGGTCTTCGATCAGCCGCTTGATCCGACTGGCATCCACGGACTCGCTCTTCCTTGCCTTCAACTTCTCGCCCAGAAGCCCCACGGCCCGGTCCCCCTGCTCCAGGAGCTTCAGGGCCGCTGCGGCGACCTTGGGATTCTCGGGCGAACCGAGGTCTTCCCACAGGCCTGCGAATTGGTTGGCGTCGTTCGCGGCCGCCGCCGGCGCCGGCGGCACGGCGGCCCGGAGCGCCCATGGCGCCCCCAGGCACGCGACCACGGCCACGACGGCCGAAAACCGAAGTGCGAACACACGATCCATGGCTTCTCTTCCTTCATCGCGAGCGATTGCCCAGCACGCGATTGGACGCCCCAGGGCCCGGCGTGTTCCGGGACCGCCGGGGGGGGCAGCGTCCCCAAGAGGGCACTGCTGGATTCCGAGCACGCCGTGCCGGTCCCGTGACGCGGAGAATCGGCTTGCGGGATGGTGACGGGACGGCATGGCCGGCGCGAGAAGCAGCGCCCGGTCGTGGGCAGAGAGAAGCAGGCGGCTGCCGCACGGCGGTGAATGTCTCGTCACTGCCGCTGGGGGTCGTAGGGTCTTTGCGGGGCGGCGGGGCGGTGGGGTTTGTAGGGGCCGAAGGGGTGTTGCTTCTCGGGGACGGGGTCGGAGACGAATTCCATCAGGACGTTTACGAAAGGCTCGACGCGATCCTGGTACTCCGGGGGGACCGAGGCGGCGAGGACCTGGCGGACGACGCGGTTGGACAGCTTGGCCGAGGGGGCCAGGGCCGACAGGCTGCCCCCCTGGCCCATCCCGCCCCAGTAGGGCATGGCGATGGTCAGCACGTCGTCGCCGCCGCGGAGGGCGTCCTGGCCGGTCTGGCGGAAACGCACCCACACGCTCTGCCCGCCGCCCCATTCGGCGATCCGGTCGAAGGCCTCCAGGTCCGCCCCGCCCGAGGCGGTGATGGCCTTGATGCAGTACGTGTGGAGGCCCTTCTTCGCCGCCGCGGTCATCAGCCGCTCGATCTTCGGCAGGTCCGCGGCGTGGGGCGGGGCGTCGCCCAGCAGGACGACCGCCCGGTGCGTCCGCGGCCCGGCCGACCATTTCTGCTTGAGAATCGCCGTCGCGAGGCCTTGGTAGACGGCCTCGGGCACGTCGCCGCCGCCGCGGGCGGACTCCCGGCTGAGGGCGGCGTATAGCGACTTGGAGTTGCCCGTCAGCGGGACCGGCTTGACCACGTACTCGTCGCCCTGGTCGCGGTAGAAGACGATGCCGATTCGCGGCCGCCGGCTGATCGTCCCGCAGGCCCGCATCATCTTGAGGACCTCCTGGCGGAGCCAGTAGATCGCCAGCGTCATCGAGCCGGTGCTGTCGACGACGAAGGTCACGTCGATCTGTTCGAGCCGGAAACGCGGCAGCTCCAGCTTGCGCCGCCACGTCAGGTCGCCGGCGTCGGTGACGCGGACGGGTGCGGGCAGCAGGGCGGACCGGCCGCGGTAGGGGGGCAGGCCGGCCTCCGCCGCCCGGAGCTTGGCGCCCTTCAGCCAGGCGGCGTAGCGCGCCCGGGCGCGCTGCCACATGACCTTCGCGCCGAGCTGCCAGTCGCCCCACGCCGGGGCGACGCCCTCGGTCAGGCCGCCCAGGACGTACTCGGCCCGGTAGGCGGTGTCGAGGGTGCTCATGGCCCCGATGAGCTGCCGCGCGAGGACGGGGTCCCGCCACGCCGCCAGCGTCTCGCGCAGGGCGGCCAGCGTGCGGAAGTCCGCGGGCGACTGGGTGCTGGTCGTGGCGAACATGCGGGTGAACAGGGCGCGGTTGGCGCGCGTGGGCCCGGCGTCGGCGGCGAGGCGGAGCAGCGCGGCCCGCAGGTCGCCCCGCATCGCCCCCCGCTGCTCCAGCGCGAGCCCCGCCCGCAGCCACTGCCTGCGCCCGGCGTCGGTCAGCGCGGGGTTGTGGGCGTGGAGGGCTTCCCAGGCGAAGGCCCGCACGGCCGGGTTGGCGTCCTGGGCGAGGACCTCCAGCAGCTTCGCGACGGCCCGCGGCTCGTCAATCGCCGCCAGGCCGATCACCGTCATCGCCCGGCCCATCCACTCCTTGGCCTGGAGGTGCCTGGCGTGGAGGTCGAGGTACGTGTCGATCAGGACCTCGGCCGGCTTGTCCGCCCTCGCGGCGGGCGTCGCCGCGACGAGGGCCGCCAGGAGCATCGATACGGAGATTCTCGTCACGGCGCGAACCCCTCCGGCGGCCTCATCGCTCCATCCGCGAGTCGGTCTGCCACATGTCGGCGTTGGGGCCGATGTGGGCCTTGACCTCGTCGGTCGCGGCGGCCAGCTCCTCGATCGTGGACGCCGGCAGCTTCACCTCGCCGGCGCGGGCGTTCTGGCGCGCCTGCTCGGGGTTCCTCGCCCCGGCGATGACGCTGGTGACGGCGTCTCTCGCCAGCAGCCACGCCAGCGCGACGTGTGCCATCGGCAGCGAGAGCCCCTCGGCGATACGGCGGGTCTCGTCGACGGCGGCGAACACCTCGGCCTCGCAGCCCGGCTCGGCATGCCGGGCCTGGGGGCGGTCCTTGGAGAACAGCCGGGACCGCGCCCGGCCCTCGGGCACGTCGTCCACCGTCGCGAACTTGCCGGTCAGCAGGCCCTGGCACAGCGGGCTGTAGCACAGGATGCCGATCTCCCCGGCCGTGCACAGCGGCTGGATCTCGTGCTCGATCGCCCGCCACAGCAGGCTGTAGCACAACTGGTTGGTCTCGATTCGGGCGAGCTCGGCCGCTTCGCCCAGGTAGCTGGTCCCGAAGTTCGACACGCCGATGGCCCGGACCTTTCCCGCCTCCTGGAGCCGCTGCATCGCGCCGAGCGTGTCGGCCAGGGGGATGTCCGCCCGCGGCCAGTGGACCTGGAGCAGGTCGATGACATCCGTGCCGAGCAGGCGGAGGCTGCGGTCGCAGGAGCGGGCGACGTCCTCGGGAGCGAGTTGGCTGCCGCTGACCTTGGTGGCGATCACGGCGTCCTTGCGGACGTCGGCGAGGGCCTTGCCCAGCAGGGCCTCGGACTCCCCGTCGCCGTAGGCCGGGGCGGTGTCGAAGAAGTTGATCCCCGCGTCGAAGGCCGCGCGGATCGTCGCGGCGGACTCGTCGCGGTCCTGCGGCCCCCAGGTGTGCCCGCCGATCAGCGCCCAGCAGCCGAGGCAGATCGTGGAGACCTCGATATCCGTCCGTCCGAGCTTTCGGTACTCCATGGGATTGGCTCGTCTTCCGTCGCCCGTCGGCCCACAGCGACCGCGCGGGTTCGATCGTTCCTACGAGCGGATGATACCCTTGCCCGGCCCGGCCCGCAACCGCGGCGGATCTGGCCAGGGCAATCGCAAAGCCAGTTATCAGAAGCTCCCAGCGTCAGCAGATGGAGCAGATAGCCGAGACCCCAGCCCGCCGCCTTGCGCTTCGCTCGCACGCTCAGATTCCGGCTGGTGTCCTTCTTCAGCAGGTTCAACGCCACGCGACGAAGACGCGAGTGGCTCTCGGCCGCGTATCCCTGGCGAATGCGGCTGTCGTCCTCGCCGAACACCACGTCCAGGCGCCAGTGCAATTGGTTTTCCACCTTCCAATGGCTGCGAGTACGCCGGAGCATGCGCTCGGCGTTCGTGCCCGGCAGTGACGAAAGGTTGTCTCTGTGCGCCCGCACAGCGTTGCTGAGCCCAACGTACCCCGAATGCACACTGAGCGCAAGTACGTCGTATTGCAGATAGGTCAAGCCAAATCCTCGCTATCTCGATTTTGCGATTGCCCAGTCTTTATGTCGTGGTTGCTTGACAATCGGCAGAAACCATGATAAAACCATGGGTTGGATACTCGGGGAAGCCAGTTCGGGTCCTCGTTCCTGTATCAGCGGACGAGAAACGGACCGGGAGGCGCCGGCGCCGTGGTCATGTTCGTCCCCTGCCGTGAGGCAGGGAGCCCCTGCTGCACGGAAGGGTACTCGTCTGACCGCTGCCCACTTGATTCCCGGTCGCCTGGCGGCAGGGAGAAACCCCATGCAGGCTGGCGAGCGTCTTGGGCAACGGGCAGGCCATCGGTCTGCAGGGCGATCTCTGGGAGCGTTTGGGGAAGCGGTCGAGAGGCCGCCGGCGCGCCGGGAGAGCGGCGGAGGTGCGGCGGCGGGTGGCCCACCGCGGGCCCTCGGGCAGACGCCGGTTCTCGAACCGCTCGAGATGCGCCTGCTGCTGGCCGCCGACCTGGGCCTCATCGAGGCGGGGCTGAAGGGCAGCTTCCTGACTGATCTTCAAGCCCGCGTCACCGAGCATGCGATCCGTGAGGCCATGCCGCTCTACGGCGACAATCTCGCCGAACACGAGGCGGGGCAGTTCCTCCAGGCGGTGCAGAGCCAGTTGAGCGATTTCTCACTGCCGGCCGGCAACGTGACGGTCGACGACGTCAAGTCGGAGTTATGCGAGCAGTTGGGCGAGCTGCTCTACAAGGACATCGATGTCGCCTCGGCGAGCGGCAGCGCAAGGCACACGTTCCAAGTCACGCTGGCCAAGACGTACTCGGACCAGGCGATCGACTTCGCGCTGGGTCTGCCGGATGTCGCGGATACCGACCTGCGGATTCCCTTGGGCGGGCACAACGCGGTAGAGTTCACCGCGACGTGGTGGTACGTGTTCACCTTCGGCGTCAGCGAGTCGGACGGCTTCTTCGTGGACACATCCGGCGCGGATGAACTGCTCCTGGACATTGACGCAAAAGTAGGGAGCTTCGAGGGCAAGGGGCGAATGGGGCTCTTCACTACCTTGTTCACGGGATCGTCCGGCGGCTTCGACGGCCGCTACTCGATGGATGTGACCGGCGGCGGGGGCGGGGGGCTGCTCCAGCCGCTGGCGGCTGAGAAGCCGGGCGTCTCGGCGACCGTCAGCGGCTCGGGCGAGTTCGAGGCCCATGCCGACGGGCAGTTCGTTCCCGATTGGCTCGATATCTCGCAAGCCGAGCGCGACAAGGTGATGAACCTGGCGATCGATGCGGACGTCAAGGTCGTTTACACAAGCCCGGCCGCCGCCGAGGTCTCGTACTCCGGCATCGAGTTGGACACGGCGGAGTTCCTCGGCGGGTTCTTCGCGCCGATCATCCGGGCGCTGCGGCCGGCCTTCATGCACATGCAGCCCGTTTTCGAAAACCTCTACAAGCCCGTCCCGGTCATCAGCGACCTGCACGAGTTCGTCACGGGCAAGCCGGTCTCGTGGCTGGAGTTGAGTCGCACGGCGATCCTGGTCGGGGCGGCCGCGTCGAAGAGCAAGGGCTTACTTGCCTTGGACCGGACGATCCAGTCCATCGCGCTGATCAACACGATTGTGACCGGCAACGTCACGTCGGCGACGGGGTCGGAGTCGCTCGGCGAGTACAAGGTCAGGTATGAGAAAGACACCGGCAAGGAGGTCAAGGAGTCCAAGCCCAGTAGGGAGGACAAGAAGAAGAAGCTCGAGAAGGAAGGCACGCTCTTCGCCGAGGTCGGGCCGAGTATGAGTTTTCCGGTGCTGGAGGACTCGGAGAACATCTTCAAGCTGATGCGCGGGGAGGTCAACGACGACGTCTCCCTGTTCAGCTTCGGACTGGACTTCGGGTTCGGTTGGGAGTACGAGCTGAGCTACCCCACGCCCATCCCGTTCCTGAGCCTCAAGGGCACGCTGGAGACGGGGCTGGAGTGCAAGTTCGACTGCGGGATCGACACACTGGGCATCCGCCGCTTCGCCGATGCGCTGGACTTCTCCGCAGACGAGGCGACGCTCAAGCAGAGCGCCGAGAGCAACGTCGGCCTGCTGAAGAAGGGCTTCTACTTCGACGACCACTTCGCGGAAGGCAACACCCAGGACGGCCCGGGCGGGGGCGACGCGAAGGAGCTGCGGTTCTTCTCGACGCTCTCGGCCGGTCCCGCCCTGGGGAAGGACTTCGGGGTCGCCGAGATCGAACTGAGCGCCATGGCCTACCTGACGGCCGATATCGGCCTGGACCTCAACGACCTGCCGAACGTCAACGCCTCCGGCTTCCCCATCGACAGCAGCGGCGCCCCGATCACGAACTGGGACGCCGGCAAGTACGTCTATGACGGGCGCGTCCGCACGGACGAGTTCGACATGGCCAGAAGATCGTCTCCCTGGGCCGTCATGAACTGCTACGGCGCCCTGAGCGCGGGCTTCAAGCTGGGCCTGGAGGTCACCGTCGGCGTGGACCCGTTCGAGGTCACGCTGGTCGACGAGAGCTGGGAGCCGTGGGACCCGATCACGCTGCTGAACTACGCGATCCCGCGGAAGGTCACCGACACGCAGATCCTCAAGGGGCAGATCGTCTCGACGCCCGTCTTGGGCTCCCTGTCGGGCACGACGCTTACGCTGTACATGGGGCCCGACGCGGGCTTGCGCCAGGGCTGCATCATCGGCGGGGTGTCCCGGAACACGGATACCGCCGAGATGTTCGTCGTTCGCTCGCAGGGACCGACGGACGCGAACAACCCCGGAGCCGGCGAGACGGTCGAGGTGGAGTTCGACAGCCTGTTCGTGCAGAAGTTCGAGCGCGTCGAGGAGATCGTGGCCGACGGGAGGAACGATGGGGACTCGATCATCGTCTCGGGCGACACGTCGATTTACGTGGAGCTGAGCGGCGGGGCGGGCAACGACACGCTGGTCTACGAGGGACGGGGCATGGCGGATCTGGACGGCGGGGCCGGCAACGACACGCTCGTCGGCGGGGACGGCAAGGATGACCTCAATGGCGGCGGCGGACATGACAGGTTGATAGGCAACGCGGGAGACGACGATCTCACTGGTCTCGCAGGCAACGACACGCTCGACGGCGGGGCCGGCGACGACAAGATCTACGGAGGCGGCGACAACGACAGGCTGATGGGCGGGGCGGGAGACGACAAACTTCACGGTCAGACCGGAAACGACCACTACTCCTGGAGTGTTGGTGGGGGCAACGACATCATCATTGAGTTGGACGGCGAGGGGAACGACAGCATCTCGTTCGGCGGCGGCATGACGCTCGTGGGCGGGGGCGACGATGCCCGCAACGCCGCATACAACGGGGCTGACGACAGGGTCACCCTCCAGAACAACGGTGGCAAGTTGAGGGTCGTCACCAACGTCGAGACGATCACGGTCGACAACATCGAGCGGGTCGGCGTGGTCCTCGGGGACGGGGCGGACCGCATCACCGTCAACGATCTGACGGGCACGGACGTGACGCACATCGCCGTCGACCTGGGGGAGAGCGACACGGCGGCGAACCTCGATGGAAACACGGTCACGCTCAACGGCAGGTCGGTGCGGGACACGTTCGTCGTGGAAGGCTGGCGCAACGCCGTTACGGGCACGGACCCGATCGTCAAGGTCACGACGAGCAACGCCGATTCCAGCGATGAGCAGGTGGTCCTGATCACCAGCAGCGACCCGGCCAGCGACGAGCTGATCGTCAACGGCTTGGGCGGCGATGACTGCCTTTCTGTCGCGGAGGACACCGTGAACGGCGTCCGCGTGCGGGACCTGATCGGCGTGACGCTCCACGGCGGGAGTGGGACGAACACGTTCGAGACCACGTATTCGAACGTCACGGTCGTCGGCTCGGACAAGGACACGCTGATCGTCAACGGCGTGGCGACGGCTGGGTACAACGACTTCCGCCCCGACGCGCGGGTCTACGCGGACCGGGTGCAGGTCGATCGCGGCCAGGGCGGGCCGCTGGAGCATGAGATCATCTTCTCGGGCATCTGGCACTTCACGCTGAACATGAACTCCCCGGCCACGGGCGGGGGCGTGGTGGTCAAGGAGACGCCGACAGGCGTCGTCGCGCCGGTGACGATCAACGGCGGCGCGGGGGGCGACTTCATCGCCATCGAGAAGATCGGCGTCGCGACGAACGTCAGCGCGGGGACGGGCAATGACACGATCCGCCTGGGCAAGCCCGACCAGAACGGCGAGAACGGCACGCTCGGCTTCCTCACGGGAGAGATCACGATCTCCGGCGGCGGCGGGGAAGAAGATCGCGTCGTCTATAACAGCTCCGGCCTGTCGGACGACCTGAGCGTCACGGTGGATGGGGCGAGCACATCGCACGAGGTCACCGGGCTGCTGATCCCGGGGCGGGTCCGCTACGACGCCGCCGTCGAGGAGGTCGAGCTGCTGCTGGGCTATGGCAAGGACACGGTCACGGTTCCCGACCTGAAGCGTCGGGTGTACGTTAGCGGCGGGCCGGGCGGCGACACGGTCGATGCCACGCTCCAGGGCAAGCCCACGGGGGGCGCGGGCGATCCCGGCATCCACACGTGGAACGCCGAGCTGGTCGAGCTGCACAATGATTCCAACAGCCAGGCGACGACCTGGCTGCTCCGCGACGACACGACGGCCCCGCAGGACACGCGGGCGTACAACCGCCTGCTGTCGGGCGAGCAGGTCGTCGTCCAGACGGACCTGGTGGGCAAGACGGAGCTGTACCTGGGCAGCGGGGCGGACACGCTGACGGTCCGCGACGTCGACCGCGAGACGCACGTGTACCTGAGGGGCGGGGCGGACACGGTGAGTGTCGGGGAGTTCATCCCCGATGTCTTGTGGAAGACGCCGATCGACGTGGAGGCCCCCCTGCACCTGCATGGCGACGTCAACGACAAGCTGGTGCTGAATGATTCGGCCAACCTGACGGGCGCCGAGGCGACGGAGCCTTTCGCCGTCACGCTCGGCGCGAACGTGGTGAGCGAGTACGACGATCCTGCGAGGCACACCGACGCGTTCGACTCGATCCATTTCGGGGGCTTCGGCGAGCTGACCTTCACCGGCTCGGCGACCGCCCGCTATGCAGTCTCCGTCGAGGACACGCGGGGGGCGGAGAGCACGGCGATCAACTTCACGGGCACGGCGAACGACACGGTTACCATCTTGGGGCTGACGGAGGCTCTCGATATCCGCGACGAGGAGGCCGGAGACACTGACACGGTGATCTTCGACCACGCGAAGGCGGCCGCCGCGGTCACGGGCGTGGAGCTCAGCGACGGCGGGTACACCGGCTTTGCCGGCCACCTGACGTACAGCGGGATGGAAATGCTCCAGGTGCAGCTCAGCCCGTACAACGACGAGTTGACGGTCATGGGCACGCCCGCGGACGTGAAGACGTACATCTACGGCAACGGCGGCGAGGACCACGTCACGGTCAAGTCCGTCGGGGGGATCAGCAGCTTCGACGGCGGGGGCGACTTCGACACGCTCACGCTGAAGGTCGCCGGTGGGGGGAGCGTGAGGGGCATGGATTTCGAGCCGGGGTTGGAGCTTCTCGTCGTCGACAACGCAGGCGGGGGATCGGCCGAGTGGGTCATCAGCCTCGGGACGCTGTACAAGGGCGAAACGAAGCTGCTGGCCATCACCGGGGCCGGGGAGACGAAGATCGTCGCCGACAGCGCCGACGATACGATCACGATCACGGATGAAAGCGGCAACGACGTCGATGCAGAGATCGACGGCAACAAGGTCACGCTCATCTCCGGGGAGAAGGTCATCCAGCCGGAGGCGTTCGTCAACAGCGGCTTCGAGGCGCCCCTGGAGGGCCTGGGCCTGGTGGGCCGGGGCACCGACGTTGCCGAATGGGGCGACTACGTCTACGTCGTCTCCGAGGACACCACTCCGGATCAGGGGACACAGTCGTCCCTGTCGGTCTTCCGCCGCAGCGGCAACAACCTCCGCCAGATCCAGATCATCACGGAGGACGTGCTTCCGTATGACCAGCGCTACATCCTCCGGGGTGCCAGACGCGTGCTCATCGAGCCGGATGGGTCCTACGTCTACGTCGCGGCCTCAGACTACGATGCCATCACCGTTTGGCGGCGGGATTCCGCAAGCGGCATGCTGAAATTCTCCAGCGTGGTCCGCGACGGTCAGGACGGCGTCGACGGCATCGCCGGCGTTGTGGACCTCGAGTTCTGCGACAGGCAGTCCGGGAACTACCTCGTAGCCGCCGGCTACGAGGACGATGCGCTGGCTGTCTTCGAGCGCAGCAACGGGAACCTGGGGTTTCTCCAGGTTGTCGGGGACGAGGCACTCCCCGGTGGCGCCAGGACCCTCGCCGGGGTCAGGACCCTCGAGTATGCTTCCGTTGGGTACCACATCTCCGGAGAGCTCCTCTTTACGGGCAGCGCGAACGCGACCGTGTGTGCGTACAGCTTCGATGAGCTCGGACAGCTCACCAGGGAAGGGCTTTTCGATGGCACTCAGACTTCCTATGGTTGGAGTGTGGAGGGCGCTTGCGACCTGCATAGTTTCATCGTCGAGGGCCGTACTGACCGCATGCTGGGGGTCGCTGTGGAGGACTCAGGATCGCTGCGTGTCATCGAATGGAGCGCAACGCAGCCCACGTTCGCGGGGGAGTTCGACCTCGGCTTGGGGTCGCTGATTCAGATCGAGACCCCGCCGACCAATCCGGGCCTGCTGTACGCGATTGGTGAGAAGCCCTACCCCTACGACGGGCAGATCGGGGGTTTCCGTTTCACAAAGGGGGGCACGCCTGGCTTCGCGATGGAGACCGAGTGGACATTCGGAAACGACGAGCTGGAAGACCAACTGTACTGGCCGGCGGGGATGCACGTATCGACCGAGCACGTCTACGTTGCCGGAATTGGTCGGGGGCGCGTTGTCCCGACGCTGATCACGTTCTCTCGCATGTCTGACGACCAAGGCGGGGCGCTCGACCCAGACAGTTGGCAGTTGATTGGGCAGGATTGGGAGGGGGCGATCCCGATGCCGGTCGATGTGAATGGGCTGGAACTCGTCGCCGCCTCGCCGGACGGGCCCTACGTATATGCCGTCGATCCAGAGCGGCAATTCCTGGCGAGGGGGTTTGCCGACCACCTGGAAACCGCACGGGGCTGTGGCAAGCTGATGGGCGGCGAAGGGATGTGGCGCGCCGTGGGTGTGGCGGTGGTTAAGGCGGGTTTGCAGGACCACGTCCATGTCACTGCCGCCAGGGCGGATGGATCGACCGGCTACTGGCAGGGCGCATTCGAGGTCGTGAACCACCGTCTTGAGTTGGTCTCGGGGAGCGTGCACAACCACGAAGAATACGTTCCGCTGGCGATCGCCGGTTCGCCGGATGGCACGTGCGCCTACAGCCTGTACTGTCTCGATCGTATCTCGGGCGGCCGTATCTACTTCATCACGGCCTACAAGTACAACGAGGAAGGCTCATCGGCAGATCGCGGGCGAAGGTTGGCCTATGGATCTCCGTCTCTTAACGCCGCCTTTCTCGCCGCCAGCCACAGCTACCTCTGCGTCCTGACGACCGATGAAAGGGCCGTGCTGTACGAGCAGTCAGACGTGTTTCCCCCCGCCGGGACGGCCTACGACCCCAACGACCCTCCGGACCCCACCCACGAGGTCATCGGCCTGCCGGGCGCCTGTGCGGCGGCGTTCGCGCCGGACGAGACGCGGCTGTACGTCGTCAGCGAATCGCAGAGCTCGCTGTACGTGGTGAATCCCGTGACGGGGGCGAAGCTCCAGACGTTGACCGACGGCGTGGCGGGCGTGTACGGCCTGGCCGGTGCCAACGCCGTGGGCGTCTCCCCGGACGGCACGTACGTCTACGTCACCGGCGGGGCGGGCAACACGCTGGCCGTCTTCAAGCGGGACGACGAGACGGGCGAGTTGCGGCTCGTCCAGGTCCTTCGGAACGGCAACAGCGCGACGCTGGGCCTGCGGGGACCGACCTCCCTGGTCGTCGACAAGGAGGGGAAGGTGATCGTGGGGTCGTCCGGGGGCAGCCTGACATCCGGCGGCGTCGCGACGTTCCGGATCGACACGACGGCCCCCGATCCGAGCCGCTACGCCGTGAGCTTCGAGCGACCCGGCGGGATCGCCGGCCTGACCGTCGAGACGGGCGGCGGGGACGATACGATCCGCCAGGTCA